>Ga0315280_10000380_pt1 | contig 81881 bp, 70 predicted proteins | sample YL17G06_40_MG_FD_203697 | JGI IMG/M metagenome (GOLD analysis project Ga0315280, IMG submission 203697) | Sediment microbial communities from Yellowstone Lake, YNP, Wyoming, USA - YL17G06_40 | ecosystem: Environmental > Aquatic > Freshwater > Lake > Sediment | place: USA: Wyoming | collected... | reverse complement strand
GAATTGTCATTGCGAGGAACGAAGTGACGAAGCAATCCCAAACTGAGACCGCCACGCTATGCTCGCGGCGACTTCGTCGGATTGCCACGCTCCCGATGGTCGCTCGCAATGACTATGTAATGGTAATTATAGCGTTTGCATTAATGTTCTTGTCGTCGTCGGGAAGGCTTCTGAAATCCGGCCTTTGCTGGCGAAATTCGGGACCTGGCAGGAGAAAAAAATTTCAGACCCGGATTTTTGAGCTGTTAGAAACATTTTCTCTCTCATTTGCATTAAACCCAGGGCCATATTAATATTATTAGCGCTCAAGTAAGCTTTAAAGATCATGTCAGATCTCCAAGAAAAATCAGGGGGAAGAACCGCTAAGGTTTATTATTTTTTATTCGCCACTCTGGTCATATTTATTGCTCATTCTCTTTTTCTAAGGTGCCTGGCCGAGGATTCATTTATTTCCTTCCGATTTGCGAAAAACTTAACTCATGGACATGGGTTTGTCTGGAATTTGGGAGAAAAACCTGTTGAAGGTTATACGAATTTCCTCTGGGTTCTCATATCTGCGGTCATCATAAGAGCAAGATTGGATGTTTTATGGCTCTCTCAGGCCATAGGGACTATCGCTAGTCTGCTGGCCATCTGGTATACCTATCGTTTTTCTTGGAAATTCTTGGGCTTCACCAGGCAGGTTGCCTTGATTCCTTGCCTGTTTCTTGCTCTTTCGGGGCCTTTTGCCACCTGGGCAAGCAGCGGCATGGAAACAAATTTATTCGCATTATTTTGCTTGATGGCGGGTTATGACTTTGTCAGCTATTGGAAATTTAGGACCCTAAAAAATTTATATCTCTGCTTCATCTCTTTGTTCTTCGCCACTTTGACCAGGCCAGAAGGCTTTCTTATATTTGTCCTGGTCTTAGCTTTGGGCCTGGTTTTATTCCTCCTGAATCACGTTTCCCTAAAAAATCTCATCCTCCCATTGCTTTGTTATGTTGTTCCTTTTTTGGCTTACTTTATCTGGAGGGTCGAGTATTTTGGGTTTTTATTGCCCAATACGTTTTATGCCAAGACCGGCGGCTCAATGCTCCAGTACAAGAGGGGAATAGATTATCTGAAGTTCTTTTCCTTATTTTTCGTGGCGCCGTTTCTTCCCCCTGTCTTTATGTTTGTGGTCGAGAAAAGAAAGAGTTTTTTAAAAAGAGCACATTTTAAGAGTATCGTCGAGAATTTCAACAAATATCTGGGCATTTATCTGAGCCTCATTATCATTTTGGCCTATACTCTCTATATCATCTATGTAGGCGGCGATTATATGGCTATGTACCGGTTTTTTGTGCCCTTGCTGCCTTTTATCTATATTGTCTTAGGGTTTGTTATAAACGAAGTTTTTATATCAGTATCCTCTTCCAAATTGAAAAAGTTTCTGCTCCTTGGTTTTTTAGGTTTTGCCGCTGCTGCGACGATTATCCAATCGACTCCCTTGGAAAAAACTCTCTTTAAGAAACCGGGGTTTATGCACGGCTCTTATAGGGGAATCGAGACAGAAAAGTGGCATTCCAACAGATTATCGCTCTTAGGAAAATTTTTCGACAAATATAAGAATAACACTGATGAAAGTGTTGCTTCGACGGCTATCGGAGCTATTTCTTATTATGCCGACATGAAGATCATCGACTTTTTTGGGCTTGTTGATCCTTATATCGCTCATAAAACGGCTAAGCAGGCAGGAGGAGGGATGCCCGGCCATGAAAAGTTAGACCTCGATTATCTTTTTTCCAAGAAGCCGACTTATATCATGTACCGGAGAGAATTTACCAGCCGCCCGAGGAATATGAATGAATTCTGGCAGCATCCTATTATCTTAGGTGAATACAAAGTCACCGCTGTCTGGCTGAATGATAAAAAGAATCATGAGGAAGGTTATTTCTCGTTCTTAGAGCTGAAGACCAATAAACATAGTCCTAAGATAGAAAAATACTTTCTTAATTCGAAAAGAGCTCGATCACAGGGACCGTAACGTCCGGTTTCTGGACCGGCAAACGTAATATCAGAGCTGCGGCACCAGCCTCTTTCCTTTCGCCAGGCAGAAACCCGATTTCAGAAGAGCTGGTCTCCTTAATAAACTTGATTTCGGAAGCATCGTTTAGAAGCTGGGCGTATTTAACCCGGCCGGCAAACCCGTTTAGGTAGAGCGCGTCCATCGGCCACTCGAGAACGTGGACATACAGGCTCTTGGTCTCAGGATTGTAGGTCAGCAGGCAATTCTGTGGCGTCATGAATTCATCAGGAGCCTGGGTGCAGCCGTAGATGGCGCGGCTGTTGTATTTCATCCATTCGCCGATTCCCTCGAGCCTTTCTATCGCCCGGCTGTCGAAGGTGCCGCGGGCTGTGGGGCCAACGTTGAGAAGCAGGTTGCCGCCTTTGCTCACAGTTTCAATCAGCATGACCACGAGCTGGCGGACGCTTTTCCAGCTCGCCTCGTCTCGGTGATAACCCCAGGAACCCGAAAAGGTCTGGCAGGTCTCCCAGGGCACCCGCTTGCCGTTCATCTTGACCCATTCGCGGGGCATGAATTGCTCCGGGGTCCGGTAGTCCCACCCTCCCGCGACATCCAGAAGGTCGAGGCGGTCGTTGATGATGATATTCGGCTGAAGCGAGCGGATCGTCCTGAGGAGTTTTTCGGAATCCCAGTCTTTCCGGCCTTTGCCGTTTTCGCCGGGAAAAGAAAAATCCAGGAAGAGGCAGTCGATCGGGCCGAACTCGGCCAAAATCTCCCTGACCTGGTTATGAAGGTACTCCGCATACTTCTTCATATCGCGGTTCTGGGCTTTTTCCCGGAACTCGAGGTTGTTAAACATCGGATGGTAACGGTCGATGGTGTACTCGGGATGATGCCAGTCCAGGAGCGAATAATAAAAACCCACGCGGAGTCCCTCCTCGCGGAAAGCCTGAACCATTGGCTTGATGAGGTCTTTGCCATAGGGCGTTTTTGTCGCCTTAAAGTCCGTATATTTAGAGTCCCAGAGGCAAAAGCCTTCGTGGTGTTTGGTCGTGACGACGAAATATTTCATCCCGGCTTTCTTAGCAATGCGGGCCCATTCCTTGGGGTTATAAAGGTCGGGGTTAAAATGGTTGAAGTACTTCTGATACTCCTCATCTGTGATCTGCTCGTGTTGCTTAACCCACTCGTGGCGGGCGGCAAGAGCGTAAAGGCCCCAGTGGATGAACATGCCGAAACGGGCTTCTGTCCACCATCTCATCCGGGCGTCGCGCGGAGCCTCAGTTTCCTGAGCGGTGAAAGCGAGGGTCGGACACGCCAGGGCTATGACCGTAAGAAGAGAAAAGACGCTCATCGCTATTTTCATGAGGGTGACTCCTTCAGCGGATTTTATGTCGATCATGCTGCACTTATTGGGCTTATAGCATAGCCTCATGCCGGTGTCAAAAACCTGAATGGAATCAAGAGGGTTTACTATAGCGATATGTTGCTGGATTTTGCTGCGCAGGACACATCCAATGTCAGCTTCTTCTTTGCGGCTGAACGATCAATGAGAAAAACTTGAGATTTCCTCGTTGTTAATATTGGGAATAATTGCGATAAAAATCAGATTTATAAATTGACGATTTAAGCGGCCGAATTTATATTTATTATAGATAGCGAATAGTTACAATGATAAGAAAACTCCATGATAGAAGTAAAGGCCGAGCTGGCAAAAATATCTCAAATTGGATCGGCCGGACTATGGCTTACCCTTCTAATGTCATCCATTTGGCAACCGAAACATCCAATAAGAATCACAGCGCGACATTTCCCAAAGATCTTCCTCCTGTTTGAAGGAAGCCGTCGGTATGAAAAAAATCGACAAAAAAGAGCTCGTTTCTGGAGATAAAAATCTCTATATAGATATTATCGAGCCGCTTGGCTATCAGGCTAAAAAAAAGAACGGCCAATTTTTAGTAGAGTACGATAAAGTCATCAATAAATTCATAAAAGAATTCAATCAATCTCCCGTCTAGGTCTGAAATCCAATCCGCCCCGCTCACGGAAAAAATGTATCTCGTGCTGATAACTGATCTCAAGGCAGACAGAGAGGATAGCCTTAGGATTTCAAGGAAGGGAACTTGAATAGGCCGAAAGCGGCAAGCGTCGGGCTGGTGCGGGATTTGGTGATGGTCAGCCTCACCTTTTTGGCCGTAACTTCAGGGAAGCACAGCAAGCGCTTGTAACCGATGGTCGTTCCCTTGGCGAAGGGGCGCCAGGCCGTTCCGTCCGACGCCTCAAGCGAGAATTCCTCCACTCTCTGACCGACGCGGATATCTTCCTGGAGCATGGCGACGTCAAATGTCTGTCTCTCCGGAAGCTCGAACTCGAGAGAAGCCGATTCAACTCCTTCTTCTGTGGACCAGTATGTCCCTTTATCTTCATCAAGGACAAAGCCGGCTTTGTGGCCTTTAGCTTCATTCGTGGCTTTGACGGCAGCGCCTCGGGCAAGATTCTTCGCGAAAGTCTGGTCGAGAATGCGACGCATCCCCGCGAGGCTTTTGATGTCGTTCTCATGAATGCGACCTCGCTTATCCGGCGGTATGTTAAGGAGCAAGACGGAATTCCGTCCCACAGAGCTGAAATAGATATCCACGAGCTTTTCCGGCGTTTTGATCTCGCCGTCCTGGCTCTGATGATAAAACCATCCTGGCCGGATGGAAACATCGGTTTCAGCCGGGTACCAGGCCAGCGCCTTGGCCTCCTTGATTTTGCTCCGGCTCCCGAGGTACTCGGCAGTCATATCGCCGGGGATGAAAAGATCATCGAAGGATGGCGCTTTTTGGGGAGAAGGCCCCGCGGTCTCCTCCGGATTCTTGACCTCTATGGGAACGACGCTCCACTCGGTTTCCCGGCCATATCCCGACTCCGTTCCCACCCAACGAATGTCCGGTCCCATGCCGAAGATCACGGCTCGCGGCTGAAACTCCCGGACGACGCGATAATAAGACGGCCAGTCGTAAACCTGCTTCTTTCCGTTCGGGCCTTCGCCGCAAGCGCCGTCAAACCAGACTTCCGCAATCGGGCCGTAATTTGTCAGGAGCTCGTGAAGCTGGCGGCGGAAAAACTCGTTGTAGGAGAGGGAGTCGCCATAAGTCCGCTCATGTCTGTCCCATGGCGAGAGATAGACGCCGAGCTTGATCCCGGCTTCTCGGCAGGCTATGGCCACTTCTTTCACAATATCTCCTTTGCCGCCGCGCCAGGGGCTTGTCTTTACGCTGTGCTCTGTGAATTGGCTCGGCCAGAGACAGAATCCATCGTGATGCTTTGCTGTCACGATGAGCATTTTCATCCCGGCGTCTTTGAGGACTTTGACCCATTGGCGGGCGTCAAAATCGGTGGGGTTGAAGAGGGAAGGGCTTTCTGTTCCTTCGCCCCATTCGCGGTCGGTGAAGGTATTCATGCCGAAGTGGACAAAGGCGATGAACTCCATTTCCTGCCAGGCGAGCTGTCTCGGCGAGGGAACGATGTGAGCGGCTTTGCGCACAATGCTTTCCATCGATTCCCCCGGCTCAAGGAAGGCAAAGTTTGAACCTGGGGGACGTTCCTCGAGGGGCAACCCGGCTATTTTTAGCGAGAAGCACAATAAGATAAGGCTGCAAAAAATAATGCATTTGCAGAAAAAGAGGTAGCGAGAATTCTGTTTTTTTTCTCTAAACATAAGACGAAGTCCTTAGGAAAGATCCTTTAACTCAGGATGAGACGAGTTTAATCGTTTTATGTTTGGAAGTAAATGAAGTGGGTTCTCTTTAGGTTTATCGATAAGATGAAGAAGCGAAATTCGTGATCGCTTTCCTCTTCAAGCGACCAGTCTGATGAGATACGAGATGGTCAGAATGATAAGGATGACAATCGTGATGGAAGAAATGATGTTATAGCCTTTTTTGTTGACGTGCTCACCCATCAATTTTTTGTTGTTGATCAGGATTAACATGAAGACGAGGATCGCCGGCAGGACAATTCCGTTGATGATTTGGGAAATATACATTACCGAGAAGAGCGGAATCTTTGGGAGGAGGATGATGCCGGCGCCGAGGAATATAAGGAGCGAATAGAGGCCGTAAAATTGCGGCGCCTCGGAAAATTTTTTATTGACGCCATTCTCCCAACCCATTCCCTCGCAGACAAGAAACGCCGTTGAGAGGGGGAGGATGGAGGCGGCAAAAAGAGAGGCGTTAAGAAGGCCGAAGGCAAAAAGAGCCGAGCAATATTTTCCGGCGAGAGGCTTTAAAGCCAAGGCGGCATCGGCAGCTGTCTCCACTTTCACTCCTGCCTTGAAGAGGGTTGCCGCGCAGGTCAGGACGATGAATCCGGCGACAACTGTTACGATGAAGCTTCCGACAATGACATCCAGGCGTGACTGTTTATAATCTTTGGCGAGAATGTTTTTTTCCACCACCGAGGCTTGAAGATAAAACTGCATCCACGGCGCAATGGTTGTCCCTACGAGGCCGATGAGCATGCCCAGCTGTCCCGGGGAGAAATCAAGCTGAGGTTTGACCAGGCTTTGCCCGATTTCTGCCCAATCCGGCTTTGCGAGAATCCCGGAGATGATGTAGGTAATGTAGAACAGGCATGCAAAAAGAAAAACTTTTTCTACCGACCGGTAAGTCCCCTTGACCACCAAGAGCCAGACAATGAAGGCGCTCAAGGGGACGGACACATATTTAGGTATGCTGAAAATTTCTAAGCTCGAGGCGACGCCGGCGAATTCAGCGATGATATTTCCGAAATTGGTCAGGACAACGGCAAAAAGCACGTAAACTGTGATTTTTACTCCGAAGCATTCCCGGATGAGGTCGGAAAGACCTTTGCCCGTCACTACGCCCATTCGGGCGCTCATCTCCTGGATGATGATGAGAGCGATCATGATGGGAATGAGCGACCAGAGAAGACTGTTGCCGAAAAAAGACCCGGCCATGGAATAAGTAGCTATGCCGCCAGCGTCATTGTCCACGTTGGAGGTGATGATACCCGGCCCGGCTATGGCAAGAAAGATCAAGAAGCCTTTCCAACGCTGCTTCAAGTTTAACGTTGTCATTCACTATCTCCGGCCTGTCTCTGTTCTCCGTCCTTCCGTCTCAGAGCTCCTTGAGTCTGGATTCCACGATATCTTGTAGGGTGATGATCCCCTGGATAATGTTCTCCTGGTCGACTACAGGAAGGGCTAAAAGCTTGTATTTATTGAAAAGGTCGGCCACCTGTTCAATCTTCTCTTCGGTCTCGATTTTAACCATGTGAGGGTTCATCAGCTTCCTCAAGGTCTCCTGCTGGTCGCAGATCAAAAGCTGGCGAAGTGTGATGACCCCGACGAGGTGTTTCTCTTCATCTATCACATAGAGATAGGCGACGGTCTCAAGGGGATGGAAGACTTTTTTGAACTCTTCAATGGCCTGAGCAATGGTGGTATCCTGGCGCAAGGCAATGAAATCCTTGGTCATGATGCTCCCCGCCGTCCCCTCTTCGTATTTCAGAAGCTGCTCGACATTTTCCCGGTAAGGCTTTTGCATCGTCCGGATCAGCTTTTGCATTTTCTCCTCCGGAAGCTCAGCCAGAAAGTCCTTGGCCTCATCCGGTTCCATCTCTTCCAGGATATCTGTAGCCCTCTCCATGGGAGTCGTTTCGATAAGGGAGAGCTGAATTTTAGGGTCGACCTCCTGCAGCGTTTCTGCGGCCGTCTGCAGGTCCAGAGTCTTGAAAAGAAAAGAGCGGTTGGCCTGATCCAGTTCTTCGAGGATATCGGCCAAGTCAGAAGGGTGAAGCTCGTGCAATTTGCGCAGCGTGACGTTTAGCTTCAAATTTCTTTTGGGGTCGCTGGCCAGGGGCTGGACATATTTCCAGGAAACCAATTTGTCGGGGAAATGGTAGGCGAAGAGCCAGTTGGTGAATGAATCCACAGTCCTGATCCACCCCAGGCGCCGCAGGATGCCGCGGATCCCGAAATCCACATGGACGATGCGGAGTTCCTTGTTGACAATGAGGAGATGGACGTCATTCACCCGCTCGATCTTGGCGCCGAAGGTGTCGACCACCTGTTTGTCCAAAAGGTCAGCCTTGAGAAGGATCTCTTCCCGGCCGACTTCAAGAGGGAAGAATCTGTTTTCAGCCTCCGGCTTTAAGGTGATGATATCTCTGTTAAAACTTTCCACATCAGCCCAGTCCAGGGCCAAAGGTTTCTTGAGACGGCTCGTCTTCACAGTTAGGTTAGTGACTTTGGGGAAGAGCTCTCCTAACCTCACTTTGAGGTCCTCGAGTTTTGCGATCGATTGACCCTGAGAATTGATCACGGCCCGGCCCTGGAGCTCGGAGAAAAAAATAAACATCTTGAGGCCGGGTTCTGGCGCTGTTTCTATGTTAGCCAGCGCCTTTTTTTCTATTTCGTTTCCTGGAGTGAGATTCATTCCGGCGTCTCCCTCTATTTCTTTTGAATCTTTTTTAATTGCTGGGTGGCTGTGTCAATAGCCTTTTTGATCTCAATATTTTCAGGGTCAAAGAGCAATATCCCCTGCCAGAGCGAAATAGCCTCGGCAAGATTCCCTTTCCTGTACTGCTCCAATCCCTTTTGGGTGAGTTGGGTTCGGCATTTTTTGAGTTCCTCCTCCAGAGAACCTCTTGAAAAAGCGGGCGGTTGAGCAACTTTTTGGTAAAAGGGATAATCCTTTCCCAAGACGGAGTAAGCCTTTCCCGCGGAGATAAAATCTTCCTTGGCCAAGGCTTTGTCGGCCAAGCGCTTGATGTCTTCCATCGTCTTCCTCAAATCAGCGGACAATCCTGCGTCATTATTATACTCTTCATAGGCTGCTTTATAGAGATCTAAGGCTTTTTGAAAATCACCCGCCAGAAGTGACTGCTGAGCTTGGCTTTCGCTCAGCCTTATACGGCAGTCCCTGATCCGCTGGCTCAATAATTGGGGAGTGAAGGACAATGACTTTTCTACGGGTTTAAACTGGGGTCCGTTTTTGAGCAGAACAGAGTAGACTCTTTCGGCTGAAACAAAATCTTTTTTGTCAAAGGCCTTATCGGCTTTCTGTTTTATCTCCTCAAGAGTTTTGCTGTATTCTTTCAGAATTGTTTTTTCATTGGGATACTTTTTTGAAGCCGCGGTGTAAGAATATATGGCCTTTTGGAATTCTCCTGCCTCGAAGTATTGCCGGGATCGAGAGAGGAGCGGTTCAACGCTTGCTTTTTTCTGAGTGACGCACGAGACCAAGAAAACGCCGGAAAGGAGAAGCGGCAGAAGAAAAGCCTTGCTCCGAAAGATTTTCATGATTTTATATCCTGGGCCAATGGAGCATTTCCGCCGTTTTTTTCTCTAAAAGCTTTATGAATCTTACCGTCAGGTCTGGATAAAATTGTTTCCCGGCAAGCCCCATTATCTTTCTCCGGGCATCCTCTTCTGTGAGAGCGTCACGATAAGGTCTGTCAGAAGTCATGGCGTCATAGACATCGGCCAGTGATATGATGGCCGCGGCCAGCGGAATTTTATCTCCGCTCAAACCATCCGGATAGCCTGTCCCATCGTACCATTCATGATGATGCCTGACGGCTGGGATATACTTGAAAAGTGAGGAAGCCTTGGAGAGAATTTCGGTGCCGTACTCTGTATGCCTCATCATCTCTCTCTGTTCTAAGGCGTCGAGTTTGCCTTTCTTAAGGAGAATGGCATCAGGAATTTTGATTTTCCCCACATCATGGAAAAGGCAGGCGATCTCGAGCTCCTCGAGCTCCTCCTGCCGTAGACCTATATCTTGGCCGAGCTCCACAGATAATTGAGCAACCCGCGTGGAATGGCCGAGCGTATAGGTATCCCGGGCATCAATGGCTGCTGCAAGGACTCTGACTGTGGCAATATAAGCTTCCTCAAGATCTTGGGCATACTTGCTCAACTTGTCGCGCTGGGCTGTGATCAGCGCGGTCATCTCATTGAAGCTTTCCGTCAGTCTTCCGAGTTCATCTTGGGAATAGATGCGGAGCGGCCGGCTTCTTTTTCCCTGTTTGAGCTCTGTTACGCCTGCAGAAAGCTCCTGAATGGGTCTGGTCAGAAAAGAAGAGAGCAGAAGACTGGTGGCAACGCCGAGAAGGAGAATCGCGGCAAAGATCAAGAGCATTTTTTTTTGGGCTTCATGCTGGGGCTCGACAAGAGCGGATTTGTTTATTCCCAGGATGACAAAGCCTAAATCTTTATCCATGAACAGGACGGGGCTTGAAATTTCAAACATGCCTCCCGGCTTTCCAGAAATCTCTTTGATCACCGTCCCATCTTCGCTTTTTTGGAGGACAGGACCTTCGGCGGGACTGAATTTCTCTCCCGTTTTTTTGACTTCGCTGTGGACGAGGATCTCCCTGGCGGAGTTGACAATGGCGATGGATTCGATATCTTGACTGGAATTTTTGATCTTATAAACGATGTTGTCGAGACCTAGGAGATCCTGAGAGAGGAGGCTATAACCTGCGGTGGATGCCATGCTTCGGCTTAAGACCTCGGCCCGCTTGATCACTTCGCTCAGGATATATTGGTTCATAATCCGCACAGTGATGACATAAAAAGCGAGGGTGGTTGAAACAAGGAGCAGGAGAACAAACAGGGAAGCCTTGACCCGGATTTTTTTGAAAGGCGCCAAAATATTTTCTTTAGTCATTGAGGTTTTTTAAGCGTAGCAAAGTCAGGGGGAGTTTTCAATAAGAGTTCCGATTATTTTTCCCCCGGGTTCCCCCTGAATGGACGTATTTTTTTACAGATTGGAGAGCTGTAGGCAAATTGTTCTTAATTAAGGCCTTTTGAATGAATTCAGGGTCCAAGCTCCAATTTTTGACTTCATCGAGATACTTGGCTTGGTCTTCGGTCTTGGAAGGAAGCCGCCATGCTTCTCCCGGCGGCTTATCAAAAACCAACACAGCTTCAATCAGAGTTTTTCCCTCAGGAGTCTTGACCACGCTTTCGGGCAGGATGATCCCGCCTTTGGCGAGCCTCTGCTTTTGCTCGAGGATCAGGCCGGCTAATCCATCGGACCCAAATTCGGGCATTTCTTGGGGATAGATAAGAGCAGCAGGAAGTGGGAACATAATAGCGAAGACAAGTGCCTTTGCTGGTCCTATGTTTAACAAATCACGTTCAGAGCCTGAGGAATGACAGCGAATTGAATTTTTTTAAAGGAAGTTGTCTCCCCGCTGCTGCCGAGGATCTCTCCATCCGCCTGGATCTGAAAGGCTCGCTCTGATGATATTTCGAAGGCGCGCGACCGCAGAATTTCAACTTCTGTCGCCTTGATGTGATTTCCCTTCCTGGATAATGCGGCGAGATAAGCCAGACGGGCAAAAGAGCAGGTTTTAATAAGGCAGCCGTCCAGCCAACCGTCATCCGGCCGGGCTGCGGGATTTATTTTTCTGCCTGTGGCCCAATACCGGATATTGCTGAAAACAGCCAGGACAAATTGTCCCTCAAACTTGCCCTCCTCTGATTCTATGGTCAAGGATAAGGGGATTTTTTTTGTTCGGTAGGTATTGATGATGCCCAGGGTCCCGGCCAAACCTTGGATTCTTCCCAGATGAGGCCCTTTGCTGGCCAGTTTGTCAATGTACTTATTCACCCAGGCTCCCAGCCCGATATTGGCCTGCCCTAAAAAATATTTGAGGATCGTCCTCGCTTCGGAGATACAGCCCAGGTCTATTCTCATTGTTTTCCCCGCTCTTATGGTTTCGCACGCTTTTTCAAGAGTGTCGACCTGGAATTCTTTGCTGATGTCGTTGGAGGAGCCCAGGCCGATCATCCCAAAATTGACCTCCTTTCCTGTTTTCATGATCTCATTAACCATGATGTGAAAAGTGGAATCTCCCCCTGCTCCGACCAATGTCTTGCAGCGCTGGACATTCTGCCTGGTCAGCTCTTTTAAATTTTCTTCGCTTTGGGTGACAAATAAATCATGGGGAATATCAAATCTGCGGAGAAGCTGCTCTAACCGACCCTTGTTCTTTAAGGCTTTTCCTTTTCCCGCTGACGGGTTGAATAGAATGATGATCTTATCAGTGGACATCTGAATTTTTCTTAATCCAAATCTCTGGCAGAGGCAAATCTAAAAAAGAGAACGTCTCCCGGATAGGTTTAAATAGCTTGCAATTTGACGGAGAGCGTCCGTTTTCGTCCGGACCGCACAACCTCGACGCGGACTTCATTTCCCACTTGGTAGTTCTCGAGAATTTTATAGAGGTCATTTGTGGAACTGATCTTCTTGCCATCAATAGAAATGATGGTATCTCCGAGCAACAAATTCCCCTCGTCATCATAACGAGTGGGAACAATTCCGGCTCTGGCGGCCGCTCCTTTGGGGTCAATGTCGATGACAAGCGCTCCATCGATTCCGATCTGCCGGGCGAGATAATCTTCAGCCACTCGGATGCCGAGCCCAGGCTGGATGACTTTTCCATAGAGGATTAGCTGGGGAACAATGCGGTTTATGGTGTCGATAGGGACGGCAAATCCAACCCCAGCGTAAGCGCCCGACGGGCTATAGATAGCCGTGTTCACCCCGATGCATCGTCCGGCGCTGTCCAACAGAGGCCCGCCTGAATTGCCCGGGTTAATCGCGGCATCCGTTTGAATAACGCCCTGGATCGGGCGGCGAGTCAGGGATTCGATTTCACGTCCGAGAGCGCTAATGATTCCTGTGGTCAGAGTCTGATCCAGACCGAAGGGATTTCCGATAGCAAAGACAGACTGGCCGACCTTGAGGTCTCGGGAAGTCCCGATACGGATGGGGCGCAACTTTTCCTTCGGAGCTTTTACCTTGAGGACAGCCAGGTCTTTGTCCGCAGCGTATCCCGCCAGCTCGGCTTTCCATTTGGACTGGTCAGATAAGCTGACCTGGACGTTCTGGGCCTCGTAAATGACATGAAAATTAGTGACGATGTGCCCTTCATCATCCCAGATGAAGCCAGAACCAGTTCCTTGAGGGATTTCAAAGACATTAAACGTAAAAAGGTCCCTTTTGTAAACCAGGGTGGTGATATAAACCACAGAGGATTTTGCTTCTTCGAAAATGCTTATGGCCGTCTGCTCCTCTGGCAGGAGTGGCCCACGCGCTGAAATCGGGCGGGTCGGAAGGAGTTTCTCTTGGGCCTGAGAATAAAGGTCCGGAGAGGCCAGCCCTGTCAAGAAGAAGACGAGGGTAAAAAAGCTGAGAATGACTCTTTTCATTGCCATCGAACACCTCTTAAAAAAATATCAATGAGAAATATATTCCCGCAAAGAGAGAGTCAAGAAAAGCCGCAATTTTCTTTCTTCTAAGCTGAGGGTTTTTGGAAGACAAGGCTCAGGTAGGCTGTTTTTCCCGTTTTAAGCCGTTTATACACCCGGGTGCCCACCAAGCCGGCAAATTCATGGAACAGTTTTGAGAGCAACCGAGGCGCCTCCCTCTGAATAAGCCCAAGCTTCTGGTTGTGGTCTGCCTCCAGCGCCGCAATAACATTAGGAGTGATGTTGGTTTGCCTCAACTGGATCATTCCTGACCTCTGCAGTTGTTCTTGAAGAAGGCTGAGATGCTCTTTGTCACGGAAATCGGCGAAAAGGAAGTACCCTCCCGGCCGGAGCACCCGCCTGACTTCGGAGAGAAACTTCTCCATGTTACTGTAGCAATGTGAGGACTCGACGTTCAGGATCACATCGAAGCTTTGATTGCAGAAAGGAAGAGTCTCTGCATCCCCGGTCACAAAGGAGAGCCCTTCGACGGAATAAGTCTTCCTGCAGAGTGCCACGGCGCTTTCCGAGTAGTCCAGGCCGACCATGGTCTTGACGCTCAAGTAACGTTTAATATAATCAACTCCACCCCCCCGGCCGCAGCCTATCTCGAGGACTCTTTGTCCGTTCAAGATAACAGCTTCAGCGAGATGATGATAGAGCTGAATGGAGCAGCGATTGGACTCGTCAGCCGAATCTAACTCCGGCGGCTGGAACTCATGGTCCGTATTGGAAAAGCCGTAGTTCATGAATTTCCAGTCTTTCCCCTGATAGTACTGGGCCATAAACTGGTAGAGGAAGCGCTTGGATGACTTCTTGAAACTCGGAGAAAGGTTGACTAATCTTGAGTAAAAAGCAAAAAACATTTTCGTTTTACCTTAGTCGGCCTGGCCATTTTCAAAAAGCTGACCCGCCTTGACTCTTGTCATCCAAAATGCCTTTTGTCCTTTAACACCCCCCCCTTTTTCTAATCTTGAATATAGCTTATACACCAGGAAACAATAAATGTCAATTGGACTGATATCAGGAAAATAATCCGCAGGACTTGCTTTTAGGAAGGGAGGAAAGAAAATAAAGACTCAAGACATGGAGGGGAGAGCGGAGGCGTAGTCTATCTTCCGCCTGGAGAGTACACTTCGGGGACGATCCATCTCCGAAGCCACGTGCGTTTCTTCATCGATTCTGGAGCGATCTTCTATGCTTCCCGTGCGAAAGCATCACTGTTACAAACTGCCGTCTTTCTTCAGCCTCGTCAGCCCTGAAATTTTGCGACGTCAACATGAACTGTGTCCGCAATGTGAGCAACTGCGTCAATTATTTAAAGGATGTCAAGGGGCTTGAGCTGGATGGCTTTTCCTGAAGTCAAGGCGAAAGAAGTAAAAGTCAAGAACAATCTCGTGGCTGGAAAATAACCTCTTCTGAGAAAGAGAGACGAAAGTAGAAGGTGGAGGGCGGCCCTATTTTTTGACCGAGTAAACCTTTCCTTCAAGATTTTCGTAGTATTAAGTTGATATGTTTAAATAAAGATCTTGACAAGAGAATCTAATTTCTTTATATTAACTTTGCGTTGCAAAGTACTTTGCGTGAGAAGTTATTTTAAGAGTTTTTTGATTTTTAATCTCAAAAAAGGAGGTGTTCCATTGAAAGGAAGAATTACCGTATTCTTCGTGATGGGGCTGCTTTTCTTTTCTTTGGCTTCCGCTGAGATGTCAGCTCAAGAGAAGAAGCAACCTCAGGCAAAGGTCCCGAATCCCGTGCTCATGATCACGGAGGCCATGTCCAATCGGCTGAACAATAACCTTCAGGTGAAGAACATCGTTGGCGAGCCGATAAAAATCGGAAAAGTGACCATCATTCCCATCTTGATGATCGATGTCGGGTTTGGAGGCGGCGGAGGCGGACCGAACCAGGGCCCTCAAATGGGAGGCAGTGGATTTTACATGAGCGGAGAAGCAAGGCCTTTAGGATTTGTGGTGATCAGCAAAGCAGGGACGCAATTCATTAGCGTGGGGAAGATCCCCGGGAAATAAGGAGAGTGCCATGAACATGAAGCGATTTTCATTCATTTCGTTAGCAGCGCTATTTCTCTTCTCAGGATTTGCTGGCGCCCAAACGCAATCCCCCCTCGATGAACCCCTGGCTAACCTTGACAAACTGATTTCCAACTTGAAAGTCAGTTCCCTGATCGGCGAGCCCATTCATGTTGGAGACACTTACATCATTCCCTTCGCCAAGATTTCTTTCGGTTTGGGAGCTGGTGGGGCTATGATGGGCTATGGCGGAGGGATGGGAGGAAAGACGATCCCCATGGGTATCTTGATCATTGAAGGAGAAAATGTCCGCGTGGAACTGTTTCCTGAAGAGGAGAAGAAGCCATCCTTCTTGCAGGAAATGCTCCCTGTTCTTCTCAAGGCGCTTCCTCAGATGCTCGGCGGAAAATTTGGTCCTTTGCCAGGTGGACTTCCAACAACTCCTGTGCCTAAAGAAGGAAAACCCGGCGAGCTTCGAAAAGAAGCCTCTTTAAGCCAAGTCGAAAAATTGTTCAGTGAAAAGAAATTTTCTGAGGCCCTTGAAATGGTGGATTCGCTCCTCGCTAAAGATCCAAATAACGCTGATTTTCATGTCTGGAAAGGGAATATCATGGGCAATTTGGCCCAGGCCGGGCCCATGGATATGATGAAATATGGCATGGGAGCCATGCAGGAGTATGAAAGGTCCCTGGAGCTGGATCCTGAGAATCCAGGCGCCCATTTTGGCCGAGGAATGGGACGGCTGATGGCTCCTCCAGGATTTGGCGGCGACATCGATGGAGCTATCGCAGACTTCGAGTTCGCCTGCGCTAAAAAGCCATTACCTGAGGCCTGTTATTATCTTGGCGAAGCTTATAGGAAAAAGGGACTGAACGAGAAGGCCAAGCAGGCCTATAAGAAGGCTCTTGAATTAAAACCTGATTATGCCATAGCGGCCAAGGCTTTAGCTGAACTTCAATGAGACACAGTCTCTTCCCGGCGAAATCTCTATCGCAAAGAAAGAGATTTCTCTATAGGAATGAAACAAAATTGCACAATTAGGTATCGTTAGACAGAATATCGGAGCTGAGCCCGCTTTTATTATTGAAGATCGCTTTTGCTTTGAGGTGTGATTTATTTTCTGCAAAAGAATAGAAGGCTATTTTTTCAAGGTAAAGGTTGTGCAAGCGGTTTCGGGCTTAAGCGCAGAGATGTCATCCGTGTATTGTCTGATGCAGATTTGGCTTTGCTGGCCGCTGCCGTAGGACTGTCCGGTGACTTTAAATTTTAAATCGGCCAAGGTGCCGCTGCTGTTCTTGGCAACAGGGGTCCCTTCGCCTGCAAAACCTCCTGCTCTCAGCTCGCCGGAGCTGCCTTCATTTCCGTCCACAGCCGCCCAATTCCCTGTCAAGTTTCCCCTGCTCACTTCCTGGAATTGGAACATCTTGGTGTCGAATGTCGCTTCAAACCCGAAAACACGAATCTCTTGGCTGTTTCCCCTGATAGAGACAAAAACCGTGATAATGGCATCCGGTCCTGCCGAGCTGGGGTTGCAGGACACAGAGATGGCCTCCTTCCCAGGATTGTCTATTGTGGTGGTTGTAGGAGTTTTCTTGCAGCCGCCTGGTGAAAAGAGAAGGAGAAGAAGGCTTGCCGAGGCAAAAAATTTTTTCGAGGGCATTTTCAACTAAAATCTATTATAGCCATATTAAGTTTTTATTTGAAGCTGGAAAGCGAAAAAACAAAAGCTTAATATTTGAGTCGAACGAACCGAGCTCAGGGGAAATATTGGACGTCTTTTTGCCCGCAGGCCGGCTATTAAGTGACACTAATCATATGAACGAGTTCAAAGACTTTACATATTGTCACCGATGAATTATCATAATTGTTGAAATAGGTATGCCATGATTCGCTCAACAACCATCATCTGCGTCCGCCACAAAGGTCAGATTGCCATGGCGGGAGACGGCCAAGTTTCGATGGGCCAGACCATCCTGAAGCAAACGGCCAGAAAAATAAGGCTGCTATATAAAGACAAGGTCTTAGCCGGTTTTGCGGGCGCTACGTCAGATGCTTTCGCTTTATTCTCCCGGTTTGAGAACAAACTTGAAGAATACCGGGGCAACCTGTCCCGGGCGGCCATTGAGCTGGCCAAGGATTGGCGCCTTGACAAAGCTCTGCGGCAGCTTGAAGCACTTCTCATCGTTTCTGACAAGGAAAGCTCTTTCCTCATTTCAGGAACGGGTGACGTCGTCGAGCCGGATGACGGCATCATTGCTGTCGGATCGGGAGGTCCGTATGCCTTGGCTGCGGCCCGCGCTCTGATCAAATATACCGACCTCTCTGCAAAAGACATCGCCTTCGAGGCGGTGAGAATCAGCGCCGGCATCTGTATCTATACAAACGAGCAAATCATCGTCGAGGAGTTGTGAATGGCTACGGCCCTTGCGAAAACGAAAGAGACTTCCCCTGAAGAGGGAAAAGAAACCGAACTCACTCCCCAGGAGATCGTTGCCGAGTTGGATAAATTCATTATCGGCCAAAAGGCGGCAAAAAGAGCTGTGGCCATTGCCCTTCGGAATAGATATCGGAGGAGGAAGCTTCCCCCTGAACTTGCTGATGAGATCGCTCCCAAGAATATCCTGATGGTAGGTCCCACCGGCGTGGGAAAGACCGAAATATCCCGCCGTCTGGCCAAGCTGACCTTGTCGCCTTTTCTCAAGATCGAAGCCAGCAAGTTTACCGAGGTAGGCTATGTCGGCCGGGATGTAGAGTCTATGATCCGGGACCTGGTGCGCATCTCCGTGGATATGGTCAAGCAGGAAAAAATTGAGGAAATCAGGGAAAAGGCCAAGAGCAATGTGGAAGAAAAAATCCTTGACTTCCTCCTTCCCCCTTTGAGGAGAAAGGAGAGTTCTCTGGCGGAGGACGATTATACCCGGTTTCAAGAGACAAGGGAGAAACTGCGCAAACAGCTTCGCGACGGGCTGCTCGAAGAGCGACTGATCGAGATCGAAATCAAAGAAAAAATGGCCTCTCCGTTTGAGATTTTTTCGAACAGTGGAGTTGAGGAAATCGGGATACACATCCAGGAGATCATCCCCGGGTTTTTGGGTGGAAAATCCAAGAAGCGCAAGGTGAAAATCAAAGAAGCCAGGGAATTCCTGATGGAGGACGAGCAGAAGAGATTGATCGACATGGATCAGGTCGCCCGGCTGGCTGTCGAAAGGGTCGAGCACTCAGGAATCATCTTTCTGGATGAAGTGGACAAGATCGCCGGCCGGGAATCCGGCCATGGCCCGGAAGTAAGCCGCGAGGGGGTGCAGCGCGACCTCTTGCCGATCATCGAAGGGACGACGGTCAACACACGTTACGGCCTGGTCAGGACCGACCACATCCTTTTTATCGGGGCCGGAGCTTTTCATGTTTCCAAACCCGCCGACCTCATTCCGGAACTCCAGGGAAGATTCCCGATTCGCGTGGAGCTGACCTCCCTCAACAAGGAGGATTTCGTCCGGATATTAACCGAGCCCGAGAATGCCCTGATCAGGCAATATAAAGCCCTCCTGGAAACGGAGGGAGTTGAGGTAGAGTTCAATGAGGACGCTATCGATGAGATTTCTGAGATTGCCGAGAAGGTTAACGAGGATTCGGAAAACATCGGCGCCCGGCGGCTGCATACAGTGATGGAGAAAGTCATGGAAGAAATCTCCTTTGCGGCTCCCGATATCAAAGAGAAAAATATTTTGATCGATAGAAAGTATGTTCAGAGTCAACTCCAGGATATTATGAGGGACCAGGACCTGCGGCGTTTCATTCTTTGATGAAGAGGCGCATTTCTCTCCTCCTTCTTTTCTTTGTTTCTCTTCTCTCCCCTGACTGCGGGAAAAAAGGCCCACTCGAGCCTCCTCTTGTGAGAACTCTTCAAACCGTTAAAGATTTTAGCCTTTTTCAGAAGGGAGATAAGCTCATCCTGAGCTGGGCCAATCCCACAGCTTATGTGGACGGGAATCCCCTCAGAGAGGTTTCAGAGGTTGAAATCTGGATGGCAGAGGAGGATAAAGATGAAAGAGGCTCGGGGAAAAAACTGACCGCAGAAGAGTTTGAAGAAAAAGCCAGACTCCTGACCAGGCTATATAAGAGCCAATTCAGTTCACTTCTCCAAAAGGAGACCGAAGCTCAAAAGCTCTCCTATGTTTATCCGTTGGGGGCCGAGAAAATCGGCCAAAAAGTCATGACCTTTGCAGTGAGAATTAAGGATGAGAGAAGGAGGGCATCTGAGTTTTCAGAGCCCGTGTCTATAGAGGTTCAAGCCTCTCCTCTTCCGCCGCAAAATGTCCGGGCAAGTGTTTTTGAAAAATATGTGGAAGTCAGTTGGGAGGCCGCCTCCGTGAAAGCAGGGGAGCCGGGCCCTTCAAAACCTGTTGGCTATAATGTCTACCGGTCAGAAGAAAAAGGACTTCCGGCTCGGCAGAATTCTTCACCGGTCAAGGGAAATGAGTACCGGGATGTGAATTTTTCCTTAGGCAAGACTTACCGTTACTTTATAAGGTCTGTCGCTTCGGACAAAGCGCCGTTGAGAGAGAGCGATGATTCAGAAATTGTCGAAATTCTGGCGAAGGACACCTTCCCTCCCGCTCCCCCAACGGGGCTGACAGCTATTTCCGGAGCGGGTTTTATCGCCCTGAGCTGGGAACCTAATGAGGAGCCAGATTTATCCGGCTATAAAGTGTGGAGGAGAACGGTTGGTCAGGCTGATTTTGACTTGCTGAAATCCGTGCCAGCCACGGAGAATTCCTATTCTGATTCTTTAGTTGAAAAGAATAAAAGATATGATTATGCTATAACTGCTCTGGATAATGCCGGGAATGAAAGCCAGAAGTCAGAGATCGCCTCTGGCATCATCCGAGATAATCCTTCATGAAAATCTTTCGCTTTAAACACGAGGACAAAGTCCTTTACGCTGTCTTAAGGGAGGAGAACCTTTATCCAGTCAACGGCTCCATTTTTGGAGAGTTCCAGGTGGAAGAGAAGGGAATTCCTATTGGCTCTGTCTCCCTTCTTGCTCCTGTAGAGCCCTCCAAGATTGTCGCTGTCGGCGTGAATTACAGAGAACACGGCCGGGAGATGGAAAGACGGCTGCCAGAGGAACCTTTAATCTTTCTGAAACCGCCATCAGCGATCATTGGGCCAAATGATATTATTGTCTATCCTAAAATGGCCAAAAGGGTTGATTATGAGGGAGAACTGGCTGTGGTGATCAAGAAGGAAGCGCGGTTGCTTGAGGAAAAAGACGAAATCGCTGAATATATCCTGGGTTACACGTGTTTTAATGACGTCACCGCCCGGGACCTCCAGGCGAAAGATGTCCAATTTACCCGGGCCAAGTCCTTCGATACCTTTGCCCCCGTCGGTCCTTGCATTGCTACCGACGTCATTCCATCCCGCCTGAGACTCAAAACGTTCCTCAACGGGAAGCTGAAACAGTCCTCAAGCCCCAAGAACATGATTTTTCCGGTACCCTATCTTGTCAGGTTCATCTCAGGAGTGATGACCCTCTTTCCCGGGGATATCATTACCACGGGGACGCCCGCAGGTGTCGGCCCGATGATGCCTGGAGACAGGGTCGATGTCCAGATCGAGGGCATCGGGACGCTTTCAAACACGATCATGAGGGCCAAAACATAAGTGCGGGAAGAATCATAAGTCTGGAAGTAAAAGTGATCAATGATAGATTGAAGGGAGGAAAGGATGAAGTTTTTCCTGGATACAGCGAATTTGGCCGAGATCAAAGAGATTATTGGCTGGGGGATTTTGGATGGCGTCACCACGAATCCTTCCCTGGTCTCTAAAGAAAATGTCCGCTTCGATGAGCTCATCAAAGAAATTTGCCGGATTGTTCCTGGTCCCGTGAGTGTGGAATGCGTTTCGACGCGGGCCGAAGATATCATCAAAGAGGCTAAAGATCTGGCGAAGCTCGCTTCGAACATTGTCGTCAAAATTCCTATCGGTATTGAAGGCCTCAAAGCAACCCGCGCTCTTTCCCAGGAGGGCATCAAGGTCAATACAACATTGATCTTTTCGCCGAGTCAGGCGCTTCTGGCTGCCAAGGCGGGATCGCGGTTTGTCAGCCCTTTCATCGGCCGCCTTGATGACATTTCTCATGAGGGGATGCAACTTGTCGAGCAGATTCTTGTCATCTTCGACAACTATGATTTGGAGACCGAAGTTATCGTGGCCAGCATCCGCCATCCTCTCCATGTGGTTGAAGCGGCCCTTCTCGGAGCCGATATCGCCACTCTGCCATATTCAGTCATGGAGAAACTGGTTAAGCATCCTTTAACAGAAATCGGGATGGAAAAATTTTTGAAAGACTGGGGAAAAGTCAAAAGATAAATTGATTTTAGGATGAATGCGTATGAGCCTCCAGAAAAAATTAGATGACTTAAATAACAAGAACAGGTTAGCCGAGGTAGGGGGCGGCACCGAGAGAATCGCTAAACAACACCAGGTCGGGAAGCTGGCGGCAAGGGAGAGGATCAGCCTTCTTCTGGATGAGGGATCTTTCCAGGAGATGGATAAACTTGTCGTCCACCAAAGCCACGATTTCGGGATGGAGAAGAAGCGAATTTACGGAGACGGGGTCGTCTCAGGCTATGGCCGGATAGATGGCCGGCAGGTCTTTGTTTTCGCCCAGGATTTCACCGTTTTTGGCGGCTCCCTCAGCGGTGCGAATGCCGCCAAGATCGTGAAGATCATGGACTTGGCCATGAAAATCGGTGTTCCCATCATCGGGCTCAATGACTCCGGAGGAGCCCGGATTCAAGAGGGTGTAGCGAGTTTGGGCGGGTATGCAGACATTTTTTTGAGAAATGTCCTTGCTTCTGGTGTCATCCCCCAGATTTCGGCCATCATGGGGCCTTGCGCCGGGGGAGCTGTTTATTCGCCGGCCATTACGGATTTCATCATCATGACCAAAGAAATCAGCAATATGTTTATCACCGGTCCCGATGTGATTAAGGCCGTGACGCATGAAGAGGTGACGATGGAGGAATTGGGCGGTGCCGAAACGCACAATAGCTTAAGCGGGGTCGCTCATTTCGCCGCTGAAAACGAGCAGCACGCTTTGGCCCTTGTCCGGGAGCTTCTTTCTTACATACCCAGTAACAATTTGGAGGATCCGCCCGACAAGGAGACATCCGACCCCTGGGACAGGACAAGCGAAGAGGTCAATTTCTTGGTTCCTGATGATCCTTATCAGCCCTATGATATCCGTAAGGTTATAAAAGAGGTTGTTGACGACAATTATTTCTTTGAAGTCCAGGCGGAATACGCCAAGAACATCGTGATTGGATTTGGCCGTCTGGCAGGGAAATCTGTCGGCGTAGTGGCCAACCAGCCTGATCACCTGGCGGGGGCTTTGGATATCAATGCCTCCGATAAAGGGGCCCGTTTTGTGCGCTTCTGCGATGCTTTTAATATTCCTCTTATCACCTTTGAGGATGTTCCCGGGTTTCTGCCCGGGGTAGCCCAAGAGCACGGAGGCATCATCCGCCATGGAGCCAAGCTTCTCTATGCCTTTGCCGAGGCCACTGTGCCCAAAATCACCGTGATCACGCGGAAGGCCTATGGAGGCGCCTATTGCGTTATGGCTTCAAAGCATATTCGGGCGGATATCAACTTTGCTTACCCCACGGCTGAGATTGCTGTTATGGGGCCCGAAGGGGCCGTGAATATTGTCTATAAACGTGAGTTGAATGGGAAAGTGGAATCCGCGGCCATCCGGGAAGGCAAGGTTGCGGAGTTCAGGGAGAAATTTGCTAATCCCTATATTGCCTGCGAAAAAGGCTATGTGGATGAGGTTATAGAGCCGCGAATAACCAGGCCAAAGCTTATTGCCGCTTTAAGGATGCTGGAAGATAAGCGAGATAAAAATCCTCCCAAGAAGCACGGCAATATCCCTCTGTGATAAAGGTTCCGCCGGGCAAGAGAGATGAGTCGGATATTTAAGAAGATTTTGATTGTCAATCGGGGAGAAATTGCCGTCCGGGTCATCCGTGCTTGTCGAGAGATGGGAATTATTCCGGTCGCCATCTATTCAGATGCCGATCGAAAAGCCCTCCATGTGAGATTAGCTGAAGAGGCGTACTACATCGGCAAGGCCAAGCCGTCTGAGAGTTATCTCCATGTGGAAAAAATTATTGAGGTGGCCAAATCATGCCAGGCCGAGGCCATTCATCCCGGGTACGGCTTCCTGGCTGAAAACCCCAGGCTGGTCAAAAGATGTGAGGAAGAAGGCATCACTTTTATCGGCCCGCCTTCAGAGCCCTTGGAGGTCATGGGGGAGAAGACCTCTTCCCGGAAGAAAATGTTCGAGGCCGGCGTGCCCATTATCCCTGGGATGCTGGAATCCATCTCGGACGAAAAGGAACTCAGAAGGAAAGCCCGCGAGATAGGGTTCCCTCTGCTTCTCAAAGCTTCTGCAGGAGGCGGAGGCAAAGGATTGAGGCTCGTGAAGAGGGAAAAAGACCTGGTTTCTTCTTTTAAGCTGGCGCAATCGGAGGCCCTTTCGAGCTTCGCCGATCCCGGCGTATACATCGAAAAATACATCGATGAGCCGCATCACATCGAAATTCAGATCCTGGCCGATCATTTCGGGAATGTCGTTTATCTGGGGGAGAGAGAATGCTCCATGCAGCGCCGCTACCAGAAGGTTTTGGAAGAGACGCCATCTCCTTATTTGGATGAGAAAACGCGCCAGGCCATGGGACAAGTGGCGGTTAAGGCAGCTTCAAGCATCGGGTATAAGAATGCAGGGACAGTGGAGTTTATCGTTGATAAAGAAAAGAACTTCTATTTCTTAGAGATGAACGCGCGCCTTCAGGTGGAGCATCCGATCACGGAAATGGTCACAGGTGTCGATTTGGTCAAATGCCAGTTTGAGATTGCAGCGGGGAGCCCGCTTCCATTCCGCCAGGAGGACATCAAGCCCCAGGGCCATTCCATGGAATGCCGGATCATGGCCGAGGATCCCTTCAATGACTTCATGCCCTCGCCGGGGAAAATTGTCTATCTCCACACACCCGCTGGCTTGGGCGTCCGCGATGACAGCGGCATCTATGAGGGGTATGAAGTCCCGCTTGATTATGACCCCCTTCTCTCGAAGCTCATCACGTGGGGAAAGACAAGGGAAGAGGCGATCCGCCGCATGCTGAGAGCCCTGACCGAGTACCAAGTTTACGGGATAAAAACCACTATTCCCTTCTTCCAGAGAATTCTCCTCCATCCTAAGTTTTTAGCCGGCCAGTATAACACCCATTTCATCTCGGAGCTGGAAAAGGAACAAGACAAAGAAGACCCGAATGAGACGATAGCGGCCTTGATCGCTGCCGGAATCAAAAGCTTCAAGGATGCCCAGGCAGAAGCGAGGCCTTCGGGCAAGATGAAAGAGAATAACTGGAAAATCCAGGGAAGAATCCAAAACTTTTTCAACAGGCTTTAGAATGAATTTTTCTTTTTGGCTGAGACAGAAAGAGTTCAAGATTAACCTTGAAGAGAAGGAAAAGAGCACTCTCAAGGTGTCGGTTGACGAAAAAAACTTCGACGTTTCCGCGGAATTTATCGGCCGGGAAGAACTCCTTTTGAACATCGACGGGAAAATTTTCAATGTGACTGTCAACTCCAACTCCCTCTCCCATTCGGTTTTCGTCAACGGTCGACTTTTTAAGATAGAGAAAAAGTCGGCTCTGAAGATCTTGAAAGAGGAGAAGGGGAGACTGAAGAAGAAAGACATCAAGATCACCATGCCTGGCAGGGTGGTCCAGGTTTTGGCGGCCGAAGGAGAGGAAGTTAAGGAAGGACAAGCTGTCTTGGTCCTTGAGGCGATGAAGATGCAGAATGAGATCAAATCTCCCCAAATCGGCAGGATCATCAGAATGAATTTCAAGCCCGGGGATTATGTAGAGGCGGGATCCATCCTCTTTTCCGTCGAATAACCCCGCCCAGAAAAGGGGCAAATTTATTTTTTGAGCCAATAGTGTTATATTTATTTATTCTTGAAAAATGACCAGAAGAAGGCTCAAATCTTTCATCGCCTTTGGTGTTCTTATAGCTATCTTGCTTGGCGGCGGTATCTACCTGCGGAATTTTTTGCTCCGCCAAGTGAATAAAAGAATCCGCTCTTACGTCAACTGCACCCGCATCCATCTCCATGTTTTTCCCCCAGCCATTGTTCTTGAGGATATCCGGACCGTTTCCCTCACTCCCTTTTTCTCGGCTAAACAGGTTTCTGTCGGACTGCCCTTTGCCTCTTTGTTCAAAAGCGAAAAGCCTCTCACTGTTTTCATCGATCAGCCTGTGGTGAGGATCTCGGCCGGCAAGGAACAGGCTGGGGAAAAAGGGAAATCAAAGCCTGCTTTGACCCTCCCATTTGCTCTGGAAAAAGTCATGGTTAAAGGCGGCGAGATTTATTACTGGGGGGAAAAAATCAGCTACCAGGCAAAAGGCATCAAGGCCGTTCTCAAGCAGAGTGGAGATTCTTATTCCTTGCGGGCAGAGGTGGAGGAAGATTCCCTTTGGCTGGAGTCGGAAAGGAAACCTTTAGAGGGGAAGATAAGTCTTGTGTTTGAAAGCAGAGGCAATCAGGTGAGGGTGAAAAAATTTGTCCTTTCCAGCCCTGAGATCATTATCAAGGCCAAAGGAAATGTGACCAACCTTTCGAATCCGGAAGGAAAACTTCAGGTCTCTTTTAAAGCCGAGATGGAAGGTCTCGCCGGGATTCTTGGTATTCCCTTTGAGTGGGCAGGAAGAACCGAAGGGGAGGGAGAGCTTACCCGGGCGCAGCGGGACATCGATTTTAAGACAAGCTTTTCAAGCGAAGATCTCGTTCTCAATAAGTTCCCGTTGGAGAAGGTAAAAGGTCAAGTGGGATTCGCGCCCAAACGGGGGGTCAAGGTAGATATGAATATCCTGAAAAGATCAGCACCACCGGAATATGTTCAGATCAGTTATGCATCTGGAAAAGTCAAGGGAGAGCTTCAGGGCTTTCACCTTGACCCGGTACTCTCTTATGTCTCCTTGCCTTGGCCTGTGCTCTCGCCCGTGTGGGGAAATTTCACTCTTGATGAAAACCAGCTCGTGGCTGATTTTGAGTTTAGAGACGCGGACTTCTTGGCCCTTCCTGACAAAAATCCCTTTCGCGGCCAAGTTCATTTTAGTTGGGATAGAAAAAAGGACATCGCCTTTTCTTGTCCCCAGCTGGAGACAACCTTTGGCCTGATGGAGCTCAATGGAAAGTATGTCATCGGCCGCGATCTTGATATTTCCATTAAAGGCGAGATCAGCGACGTAAAAGGCGCCCGGGAATTCACCTCCCTTGTCCTCTCCGAAAAGTTGGCTATACCTGAAATTAGGGGCAGAGGCGAGGCTGCTGTCCAAATCAGCGGGAGCGATGTCTTACCCCAGGTGAAGATCGATTTCAATCTTGCGCCTGCAGGATTCGATAAATTCGATGTCAGCGCTGCCGAGGGAAGGGTTGAAGTGATCAAGGACAGGGTCCTCGGACAGTTCCGGATTGACGACCCTGACGTTAGGGGTGAAATCAATCTGCTTTCGGGCAAGGATGGATTGGATGTGGATATTCAGTTAGCTGAGGGTTCGGTGGAACGAATTCTTTCCGGCTTAAACCTCCAACTTCCCCTCAGCGGAAGGGCGTCTGGTCACTTTCAAGTTCATCAAAGGGAAGAGCATCTTCGAGTCGATGGCACCTTTTCCAGCCCGCTGTTCAAATTGATTCAGCAGGACCTTAGAGAAGTCTCAGGGAAACTGAGCTGGGATGGAGACGTTTTTTCCTTTCCAGAGCTGACTTTTAATTTCTGCGGCGGAAAGATCAAGGGATCTTCCCGGGTTGGCTTTAAATCCAATGAAATAGAGATCGACCTCGATGCTGAAAAAATTGACCTCTCTGCCATTAGCTCCCGCCTAGCGGGGGAGCTCTCCCTTAACCTTAAGGGAAAAGGCGTCATGGGTGGAGATGTTGCTTCAGGACGGTTCGGCATCACAAGTTTGCGCTATGGATCCTTTCAGCCGACCGGCACAGAAGGTGAGCTCAAACTTCGTTTGTCAGAGAATATCTTGGGCGTGTTGGCCAAAGGGAATTTTCTTCCCGGGGAAAATGATTTTTCGGTTGATGCCACCATTCCTCTGGTTAACAATGGCTTCGGCCTTGACATCAGAGGGAGTTTCGGTAACCTCGACCTCCTCATGCCCTGGAAGGGAGCTAAAGGGAAACTAAATTATTTAGCCGAAGTCCAGGGGTCTTTTGCTTCCCCCCGGGTGAATGGCGTCTTGGATTTTCAAGGCTCACTCCTTCCTTTTCCCCAATTTGCTCATGCTGTAACCGATTATTCTGGTTTGGTTTTTATTCAGAACAATAATGCTTCCATTCGGTCATTCAAAGGCAAGCTCGGGGGAGGCGATGTGCAGGGCAGCGGGGAGATCAAACTGGGCCAGGGCGGCATAGAAAACCTTAATTTTATTTTTGAAGGCCAGAATATGGTACTTTCGCCTTTCGAAAGGACGAGAGCATTGACCGATGCGTCGTTGAGATTGATTAAAGACCCCAGCCGCTTTGTCCTGGAAGGAAATTTCTCTGTTCATCGCCTTTCCTGGAGAAGGGAAATTTTTGAGGAGTTGACTTTTTCCTCTAGCCCTTATCTTCAAACGCAACGAGGGCCCAGCTTCTTAAATGACCTGAATCTCAATATTCGTTTGAAGGCCGACGACAACGCCTGGATGGAGAATTCTTTGGGCAGGATTAAGGGCAGGTTTGACCTGACGATTACCGGCAATGTCAATGGACCGATCATCTTAGGAGATATCGAAGCTCTCGAGGGAGTTGCTTATTTTCAGGACAGAAGATTCCAGATTTTCAAAGGCCGCGTGAGCTTCTTTAACCCCGCGGCGGTTGAACCCTATCTCGACTTTAAGGGAGAAACCTATGTCAAGGATTACAGGGTGACATTCACTCTTTCTGGCTTGGTCAATCAGCTCAAGCCCGAATTCACTTCGTCTCCCCCCTTGCCGCCAGAGGATGTCTTAGCACTTCTTGCTCTCGGGGAGGCTTTCAAGAGGCCATACTCAACTGAGAAAAGCACTCAGCTGAGCACGGCTTCGCTGCTTTCCTTCCGCCTTACGGAGGAAGCTCAGAAGAGGGCGCAGAGTCTTTTTAGTCTGGACCGATTCAGAATAGACCCTTTTCTCATGGGCTCTTCGGCGGAAATGACAGCCCGGTTGACTGTGGGGAAAAAGATCTCAAGAGACTTTTTCATCTATTATTCGACAAACCTGACAAGGCAGACCGAAGAGATTATCCGTCTGGAATGGGATCTGAGCAACGAGCTTTCGATCGTGGGCACACGAAACGAATTAGGAAGGATTAGCTTTGATGTCAAGATCCGCAGAAGATTCTGAAGACCGGGGGAGGAAGACTTCGGTTTTTTCCACTTTTCTCTATCTTATCTTGCTCATCTTGATTTTTCTTCTCTCAGACGGCTTTTCTCAGGAAAAGCCTGCTCCGCTTATTGTCGGCGTCGAGGTTTGGGCTGACAGCCTGGCTAAAGGCGAAAATTTGGAAAATTTGATCTCGGTGAAAAAAGGAGATATGTATTCACTGAAGGCGATAACCGAGAGCCTCAAGCAAATTTATAAAACAGGGCTTTTTTCTGATATTCAAGTTCTCAAGAGCGGAGAAGAGCAAGTCCAATTAAAATTTATGCTAACGCGGAAGCTTCTTGTCCGGAAGATCCATTTCCGAGGAAACAAAGGGATTTCAGGAAGGAGGCTGAGGGAGGCTTTGTATTCGCTTCATGTGGATAGCTTTTTTTCAGAAGAAAAGCTCAATCGTGCCAGCGAAGAACTAAAAAGAGCTTTGAAGCAGGAAGGGTATTTTCAACCTGAAATAGATACCGCTGCCAAGAGAAACGCGCCGGCTCCTGAGATTGACGTCACCTTCGTGATTCATACGGGAAAGAGATTTGTCATTGAGGGTATTCACTTCGCCGGGGACGGGGTTATTTCCGAGAAAGATTTGAAGAAAAAAATGAAAACCCGAGAGGGAAACTTATACATTCCTTCGAGGCTTGAACAGGATCTCAACCGGCTCAAAGATATTTATGTGGCCTTGGGGTATCCGCGGGCTGAGGTAGAACTGGCTGATGAAAAGTTCAATAAAGAGAGCGGGAGGGTCTCACTCTCCCTAAACATTCACCCTCACGAGCGGATAAACATTGTCATCAAAGGAGCAGCTGTCCCCGTGAGCCTCGTTCAGCCGATCTGGGAGGAAAGAATTTTCGAGGAATGGGGACTCAGCGAAGGAGAGGCGAGAATATTGTCTTATCTCAGGGGAAAGGGGTTCATTTTTGCTGCAGTGAGTTCTTCCATCGAGAAAACGGACTCCGTGATGCGGGTTGTCCATGACGTCAGTCCTGGCCAGAAATTCAAGATCCAGGATATCAGGTTTGAAGGAATAAGCCATTTCAACGCTGCCCAGCTTAGGGAACAGCTGGAAATAGCCAAACCCACCCTCTTTTTTGGAGCAATAAACGGAGAAAGAGTTTTTGAATTGCCTCGCGACATCAAATCGCTTTACGAGTCGCAGGGTTTTTCCGACGTTCAGGTGGATATGAATTTTATCCAGGAAGAAAAAAAGGTCATTGCTGCCTTTTATATTAACGAGGGAGCTCAGCAGAGAATCGATAAGATTGCTATCAGAGGAGCTTCTTTATTCAACCCCGAAACTCTTCTTTCCCGACTCAGCATCGTCGAGGGAGGCCCCTATTTTCCTCCTCTCATTCAAAGGGAAATTGAGAAATTGGAAGCTTTTTATTTGGATCAGGGAATTCGGAGAACAAAAATCGAAGCAAAAACAGAAGCTCTGAACGATAACCATTTTCGAGTGACTTTTGAAATCCAGGAAGGCCGCAAAGTCAAAATCGAGAATCTGGTCATTACTGGGAACCTCGCAACGAGAAAGAAAACGATTCTGAGAGAGCTGCGGATTAAAGAAGGAGATTATGCCTTTTTTGAAAAGGTGACGGCTTCAAAGAGAAACCTGGAGCGGCTGGGCATCTTTTCCGAGGTGAAATTTGAGGAGATCCCAGTTTCCCCGGAGACAGAAAATCTGGTCATTACTCTACGGGAAGGGGAAAAAAATTACGCCAGCGCTGGGCTAGGACTTGAAACGAAAGATGAGCCTTTCGCTTCCGCCATTTCTGTAAACGATGTCAGGTTGAGAGGGACGGCCGAGTTCATGCGGAGCAATATTTTTGGCCTGGCCGCTAATCTGAGTTTTGTCAGCCAGTTCAGCCTCGCAGAAAAGCGAGCGGTCATAAGCTGGGAGCAACCTTACTTCTTGTTTAATTTTCCCATCGAAACTTATTTTAATGCTTGGATTGAAGAAGAGGATCGTCAGAGCTTCGGGTTTAAACGTGAAGGGGTAAGCCTGACCGGAATAAGGTCCATCTTCTATGAACTGCTTATGTTGACCACCCTGAGATATGCCAGGACGACTCTGACTTATCTTGACATTTCCCCCTCAGAAGTGGACCGCCAGTTCTACCCCTATTCTACGACGTCGTTCGCTCCGAGTTTCATCAGGGAAAAAAGAAATGATGTTTTTAACCCGGAAGGGGGTTACTTTGGAAGCCTGGCTTTGGAGTGGGCCTTTCCTCTTTTTGAAACAGAATCCAACTTTTTGAAAGGAGTTTTCAAATATCAACGCTTCTTCCCTATCGTCCCCCGCGTGAACCTAAGTTCCACCTTCCGGCTTGGACTCGGGATGGGGAAAATGCCAATCCATGAACGCTTCTTTGCCGGAGGAAGCAATTCTTTCCGCGGCGAAAAGTTTGATGAGCTTGGCCCCAAAGATCCAGCTTCGGGAAGACCGGTGGGAGGGAAAGCCCTTATCCTATTCAATTTCGATCTAACCTTTCCTGTGGTTTCCGGCCTCAAGAACTTATCGGGAGCAGTCTTCTATGACGCGGGCAACGTCTTCTATAATAGGAGCGATTTTGACTTGCGCGATTTGGAGCATGCCTTAGGCGTAGGATTGCGCTATAAAACCCCTCTCGGTCCTGTTCGGTTCGAGCTCGGCTGGAATCTGAGCGATCCTGAAAGAAAAGGGAAACCACTGGTCTTTGTTACAATTGGCAATGTTTTCTAAAAAATTCCGCCTGGTCTTTGCCGCCGCTCGAGCTGCGCTGGCTTCAATGGCCCTGCTTACTCTGGGTTTCTCTCAAGTTGTCGACTGCATCGTGGCTGAAGTCAACACCCAAATTATCACTCTTACGGATATCAGGATTCTCCAGGCTTTTGCCATAAGCGCGGGAGGAACGGGAGAAAATTCCGCAAGCTCGCTCCGACAAATCTTGGAAGGAGCTGTCGACCAGAGAATAGTGATTGACCTGGTGCGGGAAAATATCACTGTGACCAAAGAAGAGGTGGATAATCAGTTAAAAGAAATGCTGGAGCGTTTGGAACCCGAGGACAGGCAACGGAAATTAGATGAATTTGGGCTCAGGGAAGACGACCTGAGGCCCTACTTAGAAGAAAAACTTTTATTTGAAAAAATCATTGCCCTTCGCTTTAGCCAGAGTATCAATGTCAGTCTCAAAGAAATCGAGACCTATTACAATGAGGTTTACCTGCCCTCACAGAAGGTCCGGGGCGTGGAGCCAGAGCCGATGATCGAGCTCCTGAATGAAATCGAATCCCTCATCAAGAAGGACAGAACAGAGAAACAGGTGACCTCATGGATTAAAAGCCTGCGCAATCAGGCTGAGGTCAGAGTCAACTCTGGTTGCCTCGAGCAAATTAAATAAAGAGAAGAACATGGCTCGTCTCGCTTATCTATTTCCCGGGCAAGGCTCCCAAAAAGTGGGGATGGGAAAGGATTTTAGCGAACGATCATCCTGGGCCAGAGAGATTTTTGCTCAGGCGGATGAAGTCCTCGGGTTTAAAATCTCCGAAATTTGTTTTGAGGGTCCTGAAGAAGAGCTGAAGCTGACCCAAAACACCCAGCCGGCGTTGCTTACGGTCAGCTATGTCGCCTTTGGGCTGCTGGAAAGAGAGCCCAGCCTTGCAGCCGGACATAGTTTGGGGGAGTACTCAGCCTTGGTTGCAGCGGGCTGTCTCGAATTTGAGGATGCTCTTCGGCTCGTCCGCAAAAGAGGCCTGTATATGCAGGACTCGGTTCCGGTGGGCGTAGGAGCTATGGCTGCTGTGCTGGGGTCGACCTATGAGGATGTCGAGCAGGCCATCAGCCAGGCCAAAAATGGTGTTGTCGAGATAGCCAACTGGAATAGCGAGGACCAGATCGTCATCGCCGGGCACAAAGACGCCGTCGAGGAAGCCCTGACTATGATCAAAGCAGCGCGGTCGGTCCTCTTGCCTGTCAGCGCTCCCTTTCATACCTCCCTGATGAAGAGCGCCGAGCAGAGGCTTTCCTCTGATTTGGATGGTGTGGAATTTCAAGACTTGAAGTTTCCGATTATCACTAACGTCGACGCGAGAGTGATACGCCGGGGTAAGGAAGCTCGAGAGGCTCTCAAACGGCAGGTCAGCCGCCCTGTGCTTTGGCACAGCTCGATGATACTTCTCCGAAAAGAAAGTGTGGACACAGTAGTCGAGGTGGGATCAGGCAGAGTCTTGTCCAGTTTGATGAAAAGGCTCAGCCGCCAGTGGACTGGTCCTCTGACGCTGCTCAACGTGGAAGACGGAGATTCTTTAGAGAAATGCCGCCAGGCTCTTTCAGGAGCGGCCGGAAATGACTGACGGACCGTATTTCACATAATATTCTGTGGCCGAGAGAATAGCCACAACGATAACCAGCCAAAGGCCTATCTTTGAGAGAACGTAGAAAGGGCCGAGGATCCTTTCTCCTAAAAGAAGAAAATAGATAGTGCCTGTTTCTAAGATCATCTTGACCTTGCCGAGGACAGAGGCGGGGATGTTAATTCCTTTGGAGGAGGCCATGGCTCGGAAGCCGGTCACTGCTATTTCCCGGCCGATGATGACGACTGCCATCCAGGCAGGAACGACGCCGACTCCGACAAGACAGATAAGGGCTGAGGCAATCAGCAATTTGTCTGCTGTCGGATCCAGAAGCTGCCCCAAGACAGTAATCTGCCTTCTTCTCCGGGCAAAGAACCCGTCCAGCATATCTGTGAGGGTCGCCAGAAAAAAAATAATGAAAGACGTGATTTCCTTCCCTTCAAAATCGAAAAGAAGCACGATCACCAAGACAGGAATAGCGAGAATGCGGAGAAAGGTAAGAAAGAGGGGCGCATTCATATTTTTTTAGCAGATATACTATAGCTCCCCTCTCTTGTCAAATGCTGGTATAATAATCACGATGCGCATAAGAAAAGCCAAGAAAGCTGACTTCCCTCAGATTCTTGAACTCGCCGGGATGTACAGCCTCGACTATTCCGGCATGGAAGCTGATGATTTCTGGGTGGCGGAGGAGAGAGGAGAAATCCGGGGAATCTGCGGCCTCAAAAAACATCATGATTGTCTGGAGCTCTGTTCGCTTGGCGTGGACGAGAAATGCCGCCATCAAGGTCTGGCCAAACAGTTGGTCTTGGCACTACTCCAGAAAATCAAGGGAGAAATCCATCTGGCGACAATCATACCCGAGTTTTTTGAGAAATTCGGGTTCAATAAAACAAGCCGCATCCCTGGCTCCATGATCAAGAAATCAGAATGGTGTGCCGGATGTAACCGTGAGCAGTGCACGATCATGAGTAGGACATGCGAATGACTCTCCCAAAATTTCCAGAGTTCAAGCTCATCGGACTTGAAGACGAGAAATGCCTCACAGAGTTCATTGCCAGGTATCCTTCCGAGGCCTGCGAGATCAGTTTTGGCAACATTTTTATCTGGAGGCATTTCGATCATTCCAAGGTCACAACCATCAACAGCAATCTCTGTATCCTGTGCGAACCCCCCTCAGAGCCTGCCTACTTTTTGCAGCCGATTGGCGTGAACAGGCTCCAAGAAACCATAGAAGTCTGCTTATCTTTTGCTCCCCGTCTCTCCCGGATTCCTGAATCATTCGCGGCAAGACACTGCTCCGGGCTAAAAGGCGAGCTTGACTGCAATAATTTCGATTACGTCTACCTTGCAGAAGATCTGATCTATCTTAAGGGAAAAAAATATGATGGGAAGCGAAACCGCATCAGAAAATTCGAAAGAAGCCATAATTACCGATACCTGAGATTGTCCAGGGACCATCTGGATGACTGCAGGCTAGTTTTTGAAAAGTGGCTTGAGACAAAGGCATCGAGCGACGGAGCTTTCCTGAACGCCTGGAGGCATGTCATCCAGGAAGCTCTCATGTATTTCAAAGAATTAGGATTTATCGGCGGTGTCATTGAGATTGAAGGCCGGATTGTCGCTTTCTCTATTGGAGAAAAGCTCACGAGCGACACGGCTGTCATCCATATCGAGATTATCGATCCTGACTATGAAGGCCTTCCGCAGTTGATCAACCGTGAATTCATCAAGAATGAATGGGCTGATTACCCGTTTATCAACCGCGAACAGGACATGGGGATTCCAGGCTTGCGCCGCGCCAAAACATCCTATTATCCCCATCACCTGGTCAAAAAATACAACATCTGGGGACGGAGTTAGTCAAGCAAGTCTTAGGCATCGCCGTCACCCGCTCTTTTCTTGAAAATATGGATTTCTCCGGGTATAGTTAAGGGGAAAATGGCGAAAGACAACTTCACGACACCGATGATGGAGCAGTATCTGCGGATAAAAAAGGATCACCGGGATGCCCTCCTCTTTTTCCGTTTGGGTGATTTTTATGAGATGTTCTATGAGGATGCCCAAGTTGCCTCGCCGATCTTGGAGATTGCCCTGACATCACGCCAGAAAGTCCCGATGTGCGGTGTGCCTTACCATGCTGTCAATTCCTATCTCGCCAAGCTCCTCAAGCGCGGCTTCAAGGTGGCCATCTGCGAACAGGTCGAGGACCCGAAAGCAGCCAAAGGCGTGGTGAAGCGCGATGTAATCAAGGTCCTCACTCCCGGGACCGCCGTGGAACTGGAACTGGAGGGGTCAAAAGAAAATGTTTTCATCGCCAGCCTTTATCTTGAAAAGGGAGAATGGGGGCTGGCTTTGATTGACCTGGCTTCGGGCTTCATCAGGGCGACGGAGGGGAATGCCGGAGAGCGAAAAAACCTGGCCTTTGAACTTTTCCGCACAGCGCCGAAAGAAATCATTTTCCCGGCGGGCGAAGAAGAAGACATCGAACGGATTAGCGGGAAAAACGATTTGCCTCCCTTTATGAAGAGTCCTGTCGAGGCCTGGGCATTTGATTTTCCTCAGGCCAAAAACCTCTTGCAGCAGCATTTCATGGTCAAATCCCTGGCCGGTTTCGGCCTGGAGGAGAACAGGCTGGCAGTTTCGGCTGCAGGGGCCCTCCTCTATTATCTCAAGAAAGTCAGGAAAGATTCCCTGTCCCTGATTCGGCAGATCTCCTTTTTCCATACTAGCCAGCACATGACCCTCGATGCTACGACCATCAAAAATTTGGAACTTACACGAAACCTCAGGGATGGCCGGGTGAAAGATTCCCTCCTCGATGTCATAGACTACACTGTTACCTCTCTCGGCGGGAGGCTGCTCAAGAACTGGCTTCTTCAGCCTCTCCTCGATTGTGCTGAGATCAGGGCAAGACAGGACGCCGTGGAGGAATGCCTTCGAAAGACAATCGAACGGCAGGAATTGAGGGAAACTCTGAAGGGAATCTTTGACCTGGAGCGCCTGACAGGAAAAATTTCGCTGGCCGTTGCCCAGCCCCGCGACCTTGTTTCGTTAAAGAGATCACTTTCTCTTCTCCCCAAGATCCAGTCCTTGCTGAGCTCATTCGTTGCATTAACGATTAAAAATATAGCCCAGCACTGGGATAACGCCCAGGATATTGTCCAGCTCGTTGACAGGGCCATCCTTGATGAGCCCGCTTTCCTTCTGACTGAGGGAGGCATTATAAAGGACGGTTACGACTCTGAACTCGATGAGCTGCGAGAGATCAGCCGCTCGGGGAAGTCGTTTATTTCCCTCCTTGAAAAGAAGGAGAGGGAAAGAACGAGCATCGGTTCCCTCAAAGTCCGGTACAACAAGGTCTTTGGCTATTATATCGAGGTGACTAAGTCCAATCTGCACCTGGTTCCTTCCGATTACATCAGAAAACAGACGCTCGTGAGCTCGGAGAGATTCCTCACGCCGGAGCTCAAGGAATACGAAGACAAAGTCCTGACTGCCGAAGAAAGGATTGGAGAGCTCGAGCACAAGCTATTCCTTGAAGTCAGGGATAAAATTGCCCAGGAGACAGAAAGGCTCCAGCGCATCGCGGCCGCCATCGCCCGCCTCGATGTGCTTTCTTCTCTAGCCGAGCTTGCTGCCCAGCGGAATTATTTTCGGCCTGTTGTGGACAATGAAGACAGGATCCACGTTGTGGAGGGTCGACACCCTGTCATCGAAAAAACCTCCCCGGAGCCTTTCATCCCCAATGATACGTTGGTTGACCGCGAGGAGAACCAAATCCTGATTGTAACAGGGCCAAATATGGGAGGGAAATCAACATACCTAAGGCAGGTCGCTCTCATCTCGATCCTCGCCCAAATAGGTTCCTTTGTCCCGGCGAAAAGAGCGGGGCTTGGTATTGTTGACCGTATTTTCACCCGCATCGGGGCCATGGATTTCCTTAATCTGGGCCAATCGACTTTTATGGTCGAGATGATCGAGACGGCCAACATCTTGAACAATGCCACTTCACGGAGTCTTATCCTCCTTGATGAAATCGGAAGGGGGACGAGCACGTTTGACGGGTTGAGTATCGCTTGGGCTGTGGCAGAGTACCTCCACGAGAAAGAGGAAGTTAAAGCCAGGACGCTTTTCGCCACTCACTACCACGAATTGACTGAACTGGCTCTGACTTTAAAAAGAATCAAGAACTACCATATCTCTGTCAAAGAATGGAAAGACGAGATCATCTTCCTGAGAAAAATTCTGCCTGGACCCTCGGACCAGAGCTACGGGATCCATGTGGCCAAGCTGGCCGGCATTCCCCGTTCTGTCATCGAGAGGGCCAAGGAAGTCCTTTTCAACCTGGAAAAGCTCGAGTTTGATGATGCGGGATTGCCAAGGATTGCCTACCGTTCCCGGCGAAAGCGGGATAAGGCGCAGCTCCTTCTATTTGAAGAGGAGAGGGAACAAGAAAAATTGAGAGAATTGAAGGAAGAAATTGAGGAATGCGATATTTCCTCCCTGACACCTTTGGGTGCCTTGAATTTTCTCAGCGAGCTTAAAGAAAAGTTGAGAGGAGAAAAATAGGAAGAATTTGCGGGGAATTGGGGAAGTTTTAGGGAATCGAGGAATCAGTAACTATCTGATTCGTCTTCAGCGGCAGATTCTTCCTCTTCTTCTTCCTCGTAGTCTTCATTGTAACCGTTGTCTTCCTCGTAGGGAGCTTCACCGTCTTCTTCCTTCCTCTGCTCCAGGGCCAGATTGAACTCGTCCCGGTCTTCGTAGCGACGCAGATAATTTGCCGCCGAGTCGCTATAGTAGAGCTCCAGATAGTCCTCCTCGATGATGCAGAAAATGGACATGCTGTGTCCAGTCTGCAGGTTGCCGACTGTTTCCACCAATTTCGCCTTTTTCTTGATGGCATCCAACGTCAGCCAACTTGTGATTTCAATTTCTTCCATTTGAGGCTCCGATGAAAAAAATAGCAATTTTTTACAAATTGTCAAGAAAAATATTTTGACTTTTCTCTTCCCTTGACAGAGACCTTCGGCGCATATTTAAATAGGAGAGGAGTGAGAGAAAATGAGATGGGATAAATTCACGGTCATGTCGCAGGAATCCTTCCAATTGGCCCAGGCCAAAGCAGAGGAGCTCGGCCAGCAAGAGGTGAGGCCTGAGCACCTGCTCTGGAGTTTTCTGAGCCAGGAAGAAAACATCGTCGTGGCGGTGTTTTCCAAGTTGGGTGTTAACACGGCCCGGATACGGGAAGAGCTGGAGAAGACGTTTGAGAGAATTCCCAAAGTTAGCGGGGGGGAGGTCTATATCTCCTCCTCCCTCCGGCAGGTCATGAACAGAGCCCAGAAGGAAGCCGACAATCTGAAAGATGAATACATTTCGACGGAGCATCTTCTTCTGGCCATGCTCGAGGACAAGTCGACTGAGGCCGGCCGCATCCTTGAGGGAAACGGAGTGACTAAAGATGCCGTGCTTCAGGCCCTGGCGGCCATTCGCGGCACCCAGCGGGTAACAGACCCCCAGCCGGAAGGGAAATATCAGGTTCTCCAAAAATATGCCCGGGATCTTACCGAGCTGGCCCGCCAGGGGAAACTCGACCCGGTCATCGGCCGCGAAGATGAAATCCGGCGTGTCATTCAAGTTCTCTCCCGCCGCACCAAGAACAATCCCGTCCTTATTGGAGAAGCCGGCGTCGGGAAGACAGCCATTGTCGAAGGGCTGGCCCAGCGTATTGCCAACGGCGATGTGCCTCAATCCCTGAAAAACAAGCGGCTCCTTGCGCTTGATATTGGGGCCCTCGTTGCAGGGGCTAAATACAGGGGAGAGTTTGAAGACAGGCTGAAGGCTATGCTCAAAGAGATCAAGGAAGCCAGCGGCCAGATTATTCTCTTTATCGATGAGCTTCACACCATCATCGGTGCTGGCGCTGCTGAAGGAGCTGTGGACGCCTCGAACATGCTCAAACCGTCCCTGGCGCGAGGCGAGCTTCGCGCCGTCGGAGCGACGACGCTCAACGAATACAAAAAATATATCGAGCGAGACGCCGCCCTGGAGCGGAGATTTCAGCAAGTTTTCGTGGGAGAACCTTCCGTGGAAGAGACAATCTCCATCCTCCGTGGTCTCAAAGAAAAATATGAAGTTCATCACGGCGTGAAAATCAAGGATTCGGCGCTTGTGGCGGCGGCGACTCTTTCTCATCGTTATATTTCCGGCCGGTATCTCCCCGACAAGGCCATCGACCTTGTCGATGAGGCCGGATCGCGCATCCGCATCGAGATCGACAGCATGCCGGAGGAAATCGACGAGCTCGAGCGGCGGATTCTTCAGCTTGAGATTGAACGGCAGGCCTTGAAGAAAGAGAAGGATACGAGCTCCAAGGATCGGCTGGAGAAGCTGAACAAGGAGCTGGCCGAGTTGAGGGAGAAGAGTGGTTCTCTCAAAGCCCACTGGCAGAGGGAAAAGGAGCTGATCGACGCCATGAACAAGCTCAAGGAGCAGACAGACTCACTGAAGGTCGAAGAGCAGAACGCCGAGCGCCGAGGCGACCTGGAGCGAGTGGCTGAAATCCGCTACGGCAAGTTGATCGAGATTTCCAAGGAGATAGAGAAGCTATCTGCTCAACTGGCTGAGATCCAGAAGAGAGGGAAAATGCTCAAAGAGGAAGTGGATGAGGAGGATGTGGCTGATGTGCTTTCGCGCTGGACCGGGATTCCCGTCTCCAAAATGCTCGAAGGGGATATCGAGCGCCTGATCAAGATGGATGACAATCTTGCCAGACGTGTCGTCGGCCAAGACCATGCCTTAAGGGTCGTCTCTGATACCATCCGGCGGGCGAGGGCGGGAATTCAGGATGCCTCCCGGCCGCTTGGCTCCTTTATTTTTCTGGGCCCGACAGGAGTGGGAAAAACAGAGCTCGCCCGCGCGCTGGCCGAATTTCTCTTTGATAATGAAAGGGCCATGGTCAGGCTGGACATGTCAGAATACATGGAGAAACACACAGTCTCCCGCCTTATTGGAGCACCCCCTGGCTATGTGGGGTATGAAGAAGGAGGCCAGCTCACCGAGGCCATCAAGCGGCGGCCATATTCTATCGTCCTCCTGGATGAGATCGAGAAGGCTCATCCCGATGTTTTCAACATCCTGCTCCAGATTTTGGATGACGGCCGGCTGACAGACGGCAAGGGGAGGACAGTCGATTTCCGCAACACCATCATTATCATGACCTCGAATCTTGGGAGCCAGGTGATCAAGGAATTCAGCCTGGATTATGAGACTATGGAGAGGGAAGTCGAAAAGATTCTGGAAAGTTCCTTCAGACCCGAATTCCTGAATCGCATCGATGAGATCGTTCTTTTCAAGGCGCTTACCAAAGATGTTCTGCTCAAGATAGTCGATATTCAGTTAGATTATCTGCGCCAGAGACTCGAAGAGAAGAAAATCAGGCTCGAGGCGAGCCAGAAGGCTAAGGAACTTCTTGCAGAAAGGGGATATGACCCTGTTTACGGTGCCCGGCCTCTGAAAAGGACAATTCAGCAGGAGATTCAGAATCCCCTGGCTCTTCAGCTTCTGGAAGGACATTACCACGAAGGCGACACCATCAAGATCGATGTGGATAAAGACAGGAATTTTGTCTTTAAGAAAACGCCTAACCGTGCTTCAGATTGACATGATCTTGGAAAATATAGTAAACAGATAGAAATAATGAGATAACGTGGAGGTATTAATGAAGAAAGGAAGGTTCACCTTATTCTCTCTCTTGCTTTTTCTTGGGCTGAGCTCACTTGCTTTAGCCAATGGCTTAAATCTCAATAGTCTTGGAACCCGGGCCCTGGCCATGGGAGGCGCATTTGTCGGGTTGGCTGATGATTATAGCGCCATCTTCTGGAACCCGGCTGGAATAGCCCAGTTCAAGACGAAATATTTCGGTTTTTACGGCACGGACATCATCCCTTCCGGGACATACAAGTTTGAAATGCCCACTCAGGCCGGTCTGTTGACTTTGGTCGATGCTAAAACAAAAACCAAACACTTTCTTTCCGGTCTGGCGGCTTATTATCATCCGATCAATGAATACCTTGTGGCGGGAATCGGTGTTTATGTCCCCTCGGGCCTTGGAGCGCGTTGGAACGGCGATGATTTCACACATATAACCAATGACACCTCATATATGTGGGAAAGCCGCGTCGGGATAGTAACCATTGCCCCGGCTGTCTCCTACAAGATTAACGAGATGGTTTCTGTGGGAGCAACGTTGAATATCAATTATGGGATGTTCTCGGTCAAAACTCATGCTGGCGATATCGATAGTCTCGACCTCGGTCAGTACGAGGAAGGCTTGAATGGCTGGGGGTTTGGCGCCACGTTCGGCGTTCTGGTTAAAGCTAATGAGATGCTCAGCTTCGGCGCCACCATCCGCACGCCGAGCAAGATCAGGCTCGACGGAGATGTCAGTATCTCGAATATCGATCTTCTAGGCCCCAATTTTAAGACACAATCTGTGGCCGAAAGAGATGTCACCTGGCCGTGGTGGATTGCCGGGGGCGTTGCTTTCCGGCCGATGGATGACTTGATTTTAACGGCGGATTTGCAGTGGACTCAGTGGTCAAAGGTTGATGAGTTCGTGACTACATATAGAGATCCATACTGGGATCTTTTAATGACTGCGTCTGGACAAAATATTATGCCGATGAAATGGAAAGATACCTTGCAGATCCGGTTTGGCGCTGAATATATGCTTTATCAGAATGTTGCCATACGCGGCGGTTATTACTATGATCCATCTCCTGTTCCGCAGAAGACCTTGAATGTCCTCCTGCCCAGCTTTAATTTTAATGTCATCACCCTGGGAGTGGGATATTCTTTGAACGGCCTGGTGATCGATTTTGGGTTTGAAATGCTTTTGGGCAAGAAGAGGGAAGTCAAATACGCCAATTGGCTCTTAGATCCCAATTATGCTTCCTCTATGCCCGGCGTCTATGATATGAATATTTTTGTCCCGAATATCTCGATCAGCTATAAATTTTAGGCCATCAAATAAGGCAAATTTTTGTCCTTTCTCATGCCCTCTTAGCTGATTTGAAGGAGGGAACATGAAGGTCAGGAAAGCCATCATTCCGGCGGCAGGGTTTGGCACGCGGTTTCTCCCCGCCACCAAGGCGCAGCCCAAAGAAATGTTGACCGTCATCGACAAACCGCTCATCCAGTATACTGTGGAGGAAGCCATAGGCGCGGGCATCCAACAGATAGCAGTAATCACAAATCGTAGCAAGTCCGCCATGGAAGACCATTTTGACCGAAGTCCGGAGCTTGAGACATTCCTCGAAGAAAAGGGGAAGTTCGACTTGCTTGAAGAAGTGCAAAAGATTTCTCGTTTGGCGGATTTTACTTATATCTGCCAGCCGCAGGCGCTTGGGCTCGGTCACGCCATCCTGATGGGAGAAAATTTTGCCGCCGGCGAGCCGGTAGTCGCCCTCACGCCCGATGATATCTACGATTGTTCTGTCCCTTGTGCCAAACAGCTTGTCGACGCCTTCGTTGAGCTTCGGGGCACGGTGATCGTTTTGGGGCGGGTAGATGAAGAGGGGACAAAAAAGTACGGCATCATCAAGGTCAAGAAGCAGCTTTCCGAGCGGGTTTTCGAGGTCGCGGACATGCTCGAAAAACCAGGGCCCGAGAAAGCCTTTTCAGATTTGGGGATTTTGGGGCGCTACGTTTTTACACCTGAAATTTTCAAAGCCATAAAAATGACGCCGCCTGATTCGAGAGGTGAGATTCAGATCACCGACGCCATCAGAGCCCTGCTCGACAGCCAGCCTGTTTACGGCTATCTTTTTGAGGGAAAGCGCTATGATTGCGGCAACAAGCTCGGGTTCCTTGAGGCGACCATCGCACTTGCTCTCAAGAGTCCTGAATTCGGCCAGCCCGTGAAAGAAATCATCAAGGCGCTTCTGCGTTAAGTTCTCTTCCATTTTTTGTAGCCCAGGTCAAGAAGATATCCGGAATGGTCTCGCTTCCTTTCAGGTTTTTAACGCCGTTGCTTTATCCTCTCGCGAGGAGCGCAGCGATGCGGCGATCTCATGGGATTGCCACGGCCCTTCGAATCTCGCAATGGCCGCCTCCGATGATTTTAGTCACAGATGCTTATTTGGCTTGATGAGGAAGAAGAAGGAGAAAGTGGCGAGGGGCGGAATCGAACCGTCGACGCAGGGATTTTCAGTCCCTCGCTCTACCGACTGAGCTACCTCGCCATGTGTCGTTGGGAGGTCAACTCCTCAAATCGGTAAATAGTATATTTTCCCCCTTCAGGAAAGTCAATCGCGAAGATGAACCTAAAAATGCTGATGGAATTCTGCCATCGCGAGACATCGAAGATGTCGTGGCGATCTCATCGTGATTCCGGGGAGATTGCTTCGACATCTCGGCTGAGCGAGACTCCTCGATGACAATATAATCAAACTTTCTCCTTTTATCGGCAGATCCGGGGACGAACGAGAAAGCTTGACTGAGGGGCAAAGTCGTGCTACGTTCAGTCGAAAATGAAAATTGCCGCGCTTCTTCCCCATGTCGAAGTCTTTGGCGGGGTTCGCCGCTACCTGGAAATCGGAAACGAGCTGGTTAAAAGAGGCCATACCTTCGTCCTCTTCACGCCAAAAGGGGAGAGGCCTCAATGGCTCGAATTTGTCGGGGCTATCAAGCCTTTTGATGCCATGGAAGGCGAGAGCTACGACATCGGCCTTTGCAGCGAATATTCCATCCTTTCTTATTATGAGAGGTTAAAAACAAAGGCCAAGTTTTTTTATTTCCTCCTTGAAGGACACGAGAAGGAAAAGGAAGCTGTCCGGAAGAACTATTATTTTCTCGGGAATTCAGAGGGCATTTGCCGCGGCCTCGAGCGAAAATATGGGATTCGCTGCTTTCGTGCTCCTGGAGGCATAAACCCGGAGATTTTTTATCCCGTCGAGAAGGACACTCCCACTCCTTCTAAAACCGCCGAGGACGGGTTCAAAATCCTCTGCTACGGACGGATTTATAAAAAGAGGAAGGGAGTTCGCAAGGTCATCAAGGCCGTCGAGAAACTCCACAGGAAATTTCCGCATCTCCGGCTCATCTTCTTCGACAGCCTTGTGGGCGAGGATCGCCTCGACCCGCGGACCCTCCTCAAAACCTCTGTCCCTCACGAATTTCACCTGAACCTCCCTCAGAGCCGGATAGCCTGGCTATTCTCCCAGGCTGACCTTTTTGTCGGCGCCGAGAGGCGCGCCGGATGGGCCAACACAGCCGCCGAAGCCATGGCCTGCAGGCTTCCTGTTGTCTGCACCCCGAGCGGCACCCGGGATTTTGCCTTCCATGGCCGGACAGCTCTTGTTGTTCCTTACGCTCACCCTTATTTCCTCCGCCGCCAGATCAAGAGATTGATTCTCGATAAAGATCTTCGCTCCCGCCTGGCCCAGGCCGGCTATGAAAAGATCAGGGAATTCACCTGGGAAGCCCTTGCGGCCCGGCTGGAGGAGATTTTCCGAGCCATTCTGAACCATGCCACCACACCCCCCAATCGATGAAGTGGCCGTGGATGCACCTCCAATCCCTCACCTCTCAACGCGGAACTTAAGATGTTTACTGCGCCGTTCTCGAAATTGAAATAAGCCCATCTGTTGTGGTATCCTTTGCCGTGGAGGATGGATGAATGGATGAAAAGGAACTGAAAGAGCTCATGCTCAAAAGGAACCAGGAGTTTAAGAAGCTCTACGAAGAGCACCAGTCTTACGAAAAAAAGCTCGAAAACTTCAAGAACAAGAGCTTCCTGACTGAAGAGGAAGAGCTCGAGGAAAGGGAACTCAAGAAGCGTAAACTCGCCCTCAAGGACAGAATGTATCTTCTGATGGCAGAGTTCAGGAAGTCTCTCTAAATCAACGGCCAGGACAGATGAAAACGAAGAAAAAATTCCGGGTCGGCTTGATCGGAGTGGATTCTCTGCGCGGGAAAGAGATCAAGAACATGCTGAGTGTCAAAAGATTCCCTCTGACGCATATCGAATTTTTTGACCCGGATGTCAAGGAGGAATACAGCAAGCTCACCCAGTTTCAGGATGAGCCCAGAGTCATCTATCATCCCAACCCCGATTCCCTCGATGGCCTGGACCTTGTCTTTCTGGCGGCGGATAAGCAGACCAACCACACCTTTGGTCTGCTGGCTAAAAAAAAGAAATTCCAGGCAATCGATTTAGGGGAGACCTTCGTCAATCAGGAAGAGATCCCCGCTGTTGTTGCCGGAGTGAATGATGAGTTCATCGCCAAAAAGCGGTTTCCTCTTATTTTCAACCCGCACCCTGTAACAATCATCCTCTCTTCTCTTCTTCATCGGCTTATTCCTAAGTTCGGCGTTTCCAAGGCCGTGGCTTTTGTCCTCCAGCCCGTCTCTGCCTTTGATAAGTCCGGGATCGACGAGCTGGCCAGCCAGAGCGCTGCCCTGCTTTCGGGAGCCTCTCCGAGGAAAAAACTCTTCAAGGAGCAAATTGCCTTTAACCTTCTCTCCCATACCGAATCGCTGGACGCCAACGGCTTCTCTCCCGGCGAAAGGCAGATCATCACGGAAATAAAAAGGGTCCTTGTTCTTCCTGACTTCCCCATCTCCTTGTCCATTATTCAGGCTCCGGTTTTCCATACCTACTCCATCATGGCTTATGTGGAACTGGCCCGAGAAGCGAGCATCAGGAATTTGGAGTATCTTTATAGAGAAAGCCCGCTTTTTAAAATGAACGTCCCCGGCGCCTCCCGTCCTGTCTCTTCAATCTCCGTGGCAGGAAAAGAACAGATCTTCATTGGACAGATCAAGAAAGAGGAGACTTTTCCGAATGCCTTCTGGATTTGGACGGTCACCGACAACCTAACTCGCGGCTCAGCGCTGAATGCGCTGGAGATTGCCAGGATCATTTTTGCTTCAAAGCCTCATCAAGATTCCTCTTCGACATGAAAGAAATATTTGAGCTTTTTAAGCTGGCTTTCCAAGAGAAAAAGCTTCTCACTCTATCTTTTATTTCCTCGGTCTTTGTGGCCTTCTTTACCTATGTCTTTGTCAACATGGTCCAGCCCATCATGGACAAGCTTTTCCAGCTCACGGCCAAAGGAGTGCCGCAGAAAGCCCGCTTTATGGACCTTATTTTTGGATACCTTCATATCAGAGAAGATCAGCTTGTCAAATTTCTGCCCCTCCTCGTGCTCGTCGTCATCTTTGGCAAGGGTTTTTTCACTTTCCTTTCTTCCTTTTTTATGAAAACCGTCGGCCACCGTGTCGTCAAGAGGCTGCGTGATGACCTGTACAGACATCTTGTCTACCAATCCGCGAGCTTTTTCGATAAAGAACCCACAGGCGACCTGATGTCCCGGCTGACGAACGATGTCGACAAAATCCACCAGGCCATCTCGGGCAGCATGGCAGACTTTATTGAAGAGATTTTTATACTTTTTGCCCTCCTCATGGGCGTGTTTATTATCGACTGGCGCTTGGCTGTCGTCTCTATTGTCATAACACCCCTGGCCGTCATCCCTCTGGCCGCCTTCAGCCGCCAGCTCAAAAAGAAGAGCCTCGTGGGCCAGAAAAAAATGTCCCAGATCTATAACCTTCTTCACGAGACCCTGACAGGAAATAAGATTGTCAAAGCTTTCACCACTGAGGAGTTCGAGATCAAAAAGTTTCTCCAGGCCACGGCGAGCTACTTCAAGACAAGCATGAAGCTCGCCTGGATTGGAAGTCTTTCTTCGCCTTTCATGGAGTTCATCGGCGGATTGGTCGGCGCCTTCATCCTTTATGTCGGCACGCGAAGGATCGCCCAGGGCGCCATCAGCCCCGGCGATTTCGGCTCCTTTGTCATGGCCATCTTCATGATGTACACGCCGATCAACCGCCTTAACCGCGCCAATAACGTCATCCAACAGGCCGTTGCTTCCCATGAACGCCTCCAAGAAGTGCTCGTTAGCGCAGCGCAGATTCACGACAGCCCCACGGCTTATCCTCTCCCGCCGGTGAAAGGGCTGGTGAAATTTGAGGATGTTTCCTTCTGTTACAACGAGACAAGACCAACCCTCTTCGACGTCACTTTCGAAATCGGGCCTAACGAAACAGCGGCTTTTGTCGGGTTGAGCGGCGCCGGCAAGACAACCATCATCAACCTGTTGTCCCGCTTTTATGACCCGACCTCAGGAAGGATCACGATTGATGGGATGGACATAAAGGAAGTCACTCTCAGTTCCCTGCGTTCGCAGTTGGGGCTGGTGACCCAGGATACCATCCTGTTCAACGATAGCGTGCGCAATAATATCGCCTACGGCTTGGAGAATGTCCCCCTGGAAGCGATCATCGAAGCTGCCAAGGCATCCAAAGCCCATGAGTTCATTATGGCGCTTCCCCAGGGCTATGACACCCTGATCGGCGAGAGAGGCGGCCTGCTCTCCAGTGGACAGTGTCAGCGCCTGGCCATCGCCCGGGCCTTGCTCAAGAATCCGCCTATCCTCATCCTTGATGAGGCCACCTCGGCTTTGGACACAGAATCGGAGCGGCTTATCCAGGTGGCCCTGGCCAATGCCATGAAAAACAGGACCACATTGGTCATCGCCCACCGCATTTCGACCATCCGCAATGCCGATAGAATCTTTGTCGTGGATAATGGACGCATAGCTGAATCCGGCAAGCACGATGAACTCTATAAACAGAACGGGATCTATAGGAAGCTTTATGACCTGCAGTTTCCGGAAGAAGAGGAGGCCAATCGGTGAGGAGTATGACAGGGTACGGCGAGAAAAGTTTTGAGGCTCCGGGCTTTCGCGCCAAGGTCAGCATCAAGAGCCTTAATCATCGTTTTTTCGACTGGAATTACAAAGGTGCGCCCCTGGGCGAGCTCGAGAACAGGTGGAGGGCCATGACGCAGAAGAAGCTCAAACGGGGGAGGCTCGAGGTCACGCTAGACCTGACGTGTTTAGACCCATCGAGTTGGGAGATCTTTATCGACGAAGGCCTTCTCGAAAAAATCCTCTCGACGCTGGAAAAGGCCTCTGCCCGGTTAGGGAAAGCGATCAATTTCTCAGTGGATAACATTTTTCGGATTCCCCAGGTCATCGAGCTTAAGAGGAAGGATTTATCAGTTGAGGTCGTTTCCTCTTTAGAGAGGAGCTTCGAAGAGACCTTAGCTGATGTCCTGAAAGAGAGATCCCGGGAAGGAAGGGAGACAGCTCAACAAATCAGGCGCCATCTTCGCCGGATCAGGCAGTCTCTTAAGCGCATAGAAAGATTGGCCAAGAAGCAGCCTCTTCTCATCCGTGAAAAATTAAAACACCTCTTAAAAGAAGTAGACAGCGGTCTCCCCGGGCAGGAGGAAAAAATGGAGGAGGAAGTGGCCTATCTGGCTCAGAGGGCAGATATCACAGAGGAAATTTTGCGGCTGCGCAGCCACATCAATTCTTTTGAAAAATTGACGCAGGAAGACAAAGAAGAACCTGTGGGGAAAATGCTGGATTTCATCTCTCAGGAGATCTACAGGGAAGCGAATACAATCAACTCCAAGAGTCAAGATATCAATATCATCAACGAGAGTTTGACCATTAAGGGAGAGATCGAGAGCATCCGCCAACATGTCCAGAATATAGAGTGAGACAAAGTCGATGATTTACGTGATTTCAGGCCCCTCTGGATGCGGGAAGTCAACTCTCATTGTGCGGGCCTTGGCCGACTTTAAGGATATCCATTTTTCTATTTCTCATACCACCCGGGAAGAAAGAGAAGGAGAGGCAGAAGGAAAAGATTACTACTTCGTCAGCCGGGAAAAATTCCAGAAGATGCTCCAGAGGAAAGAGTTTGTCGAGTGGGCTGTTGTTCACGGCGCTTATTACGGGACATCCAAGAAAGAACTGAAGCGAAAAAGGGCGGAAGGAGACCTTCTCCTGGACATCGATGTCCAGGGAGCCATGCAGGTCAGGGAAAAGATCAGGAAGGCCATTTTCATCTTTATCCTGCCGCCACGTTATAGAGAGCTCAAAAAGAGACTCGAAGGCAGGGGACTGGATTCTACTGCCAATATCAAGAAGAGGCTGGCCCGGGCCAGGCAAGAAATCTGGTCTTATTCGCGTTTCGACTATATCGTCATAAATGATGAACTCGAAAAGGCCGTTGATGAGCTGGAATCCATCATCATATGCCAGCGCTTGCGTCTTGCAGCCCGCAAGAAAGAGATGAAGCCCATCCTCGCGAGCTTCCGAAGAGGGGACGCATTCAAATAGATGGAATTGGAGAATCCAATGAAAAAAATAGCTTTGGGCGTAACATCCTCAATAAGCATCTACAAAGCTTGCGAGATCTTGCGCGGCTTCCAGAAAAGAGGAATCCAGGTTCAGGTGATCATGACGCGGAATTCCACTCATCTCATCTCCCCACGGCTTTTCAGCGTCCTTTCCGGCCGGAAAACCGTCGTTGACCTCTTCGGGGAGGATAACCACGAGGAGATTGCTCATGTGTCCCTGGCCGATGAGATTTCGCTCCTCCTGGTGGCCCCGGCGACGGCCAATATCATCGGGAAGTTCGCCTCGGGTGTGGCTGATGATTTCCTCTCAACGTTTTTTCTGACAGTGCGCTGTCCCGTCCTTATCGCTCCGGCCATGAATGAGGCGATGTATCTTCATCCCCAGACCCAAGCTAATATCCGGAACCTCCGCTCCATGGGCGTTGAGTTTATCCTGCCCGAGAAGGGCTATTTAGCCTGCAAAGAAGAGGGGTGGGGGAGGCTGGCCCCGCCTGAAAAGATCATCGACAAGAGCCTGGCACTCTTCCAAAGGGGTGAACGGTTAAAGGGAAGGAAATTACTCATCACAGCCGGACCCACCCGGGAGCCTCTCGACCCCGTTCGGTTCCTGTCCAATCGTTCCTCTGGCAAAATGGGTTATGAATTGGCGGCCGAGGCTCTGCGGCGTGGAGCCGAGGTTGTTCTCGTCTCGGGACCCACTTCCCTTATTCCGCCGGCGAAGGCAGAGCTGAGAAAAGTGGAAACGGCAGAAGAAATGGCCCAGGAAGTGATGAACTGCTTTTCGAAAGCAGATGCTTTGATCATGGCAGCGGCTGTTTCGGATTTCCAATTCGTCTCAGTATCTCCCCAGAAGATAAAAAAACAGAGTGCCGCCAAAAGAATTGAATTTGTCCAGACAAAGGATATTCTGGCGAAATTGAGGCCGAAGCGGGGAAGAGAAAAGAAAATTGTCGTCGGGTTTGCGGCTGAGACAGAGAATGTCGCTGCTAATGCCTTAAAAAAATTAAAAGATAAAGAGCTCGACCTCATCGTTGCCAACGATGTCTCGCAAGAAGGTATAGGTTTTGAATCGGATTCAAACCAGGTGACCCTGATCGATAAAAAGGGAGGTGTTTTCGAATCGGAGAAGCTGAGCAAACGGGAAATAAGCTGCCTCATCCTGGATAAAATAGAGGTTTTGTTTGAAAAAAAGGACTAAGGATATAGTTGGTCATCTCAAAGAGGAGCTAAGCTTTCTTTCTGAGTCGGGAGTGGAATTCATTTTTTCCTCCGAGAAAAATGATAAGCATAAACAGGCCATCCTTCTTTCTCTCCAAGAAGCGATCCTCCGCTGCACATTGTGCGCTCTTTCGGCGGGAAGAAAGAACGCTGTGCCGGGGGAAGGAAATTTTGACGCGGAGCTCATGTTCATCGGCGAGGCCCCAGGGGCAGACGAGGACATTCAGGGAAGGCCCTTTGTCGGGAGGGCTGGCCAGCTTCTGACGAAGATCATCGAGGCAATGAAATTTCGTCGGGATGAAGTCTACATCACCAATGTGGTCAAATGCCGTCCTCCCAGTAATCGGACTCCTGTCCGGGAAGAAGTTGAGAAATGCAAGGCCTACCTGCTTGCACAGATCGAACTCATTCAACCTAAGGTGATTGTGACGTTGGGGAAAGTGGCCACCGACTTTTTTGTTCCTTCGGCTGCAGGGATGAGCAGCTTGAGGGGCAATACCCACGAATTCGGGAAGATCCTGGTTATGCCCACGTTCCATCCCTCTTATATCATCAGGAATGAAGGCAATAAAAAGATCAAGAAGCTCGTCTGGGACGATATGCAGAAGGTTATGGCAGTCCTTGGCAAAAAATGACTCTTTACGCGGAAGTCGTCCTTCCTCTCCCGCTTGACCAGACTTTCACTTACTCTGTCTCCAAAGAACAGGCGGGAAAACCCCTGGTCGGCATGAGAGTTCTTGTCCCTTTTGGGGAAAGAATGCTCACAGGGTTCGTCGTCAGGACCAGAAAAAGAAAGCAGAGGGGAAACATAAAGCTCAAAACTATCGGAGAGGTTTTGGATGAGGCGCCCATTTTTTCCCCGTCTCTCCTTTCTTTTACTGAGAAATTGAGCCGCTATTTTTATAGCCCCTGGGGCGAGATTCTCCAGGCCGCAGTTCCCCCTTCCTTTATCCTGAGAAGCAGGGCCTCTGTTTCTCTCACACTGAAGGGCAGAGAAGCCTTAGATAAAGATTTGCTTTCTGAGGAAGAGAAAAACGTGGCAGTCTGGCTCAAACAAAAGCCACACACCCCCCGGTTTTTACAGAAAAAATGCCGGGTGAAAAATCTCACTGCCCTTCTGGCCCGGCTGGAGAAAAAGGAGCTTGTTTTAATCCAGAAGGGAGTCAAACGGGTGCGGCGGAAAAAAAAGATTGAACCTGCGGCGAGAGCGACCCAGCTCGAGTTTGATTTTTCTTTTGATGAACATTTGCGCCGCCTTGGGGATGCTATTGCCGAGTCTATGGCAGGAAAAGCTTTTTCTCCGTTCTTGTTGCACGGCTCGCCGCTGCGACGGGAAGCTGTCTATTTTGACCTCATCAAGAAGGCTCTTTCAAGCGGAGGAAAGGTTCTGTATCTGGTCCCCGAGATTTCCCTCACTCCAGCTCTCCTTGAGAAATTGGAGAAAAGGTTTGGCGAACGAGTGGCCGTCCTGCACAGCGAGATGACGGAGAAGAGGAGAGAGCTTGAGTGGCAAAAGATAAAAGAGAAACGTGTCGAGGTCGTGGTCGGGTTGCGTTTGGCTCTCTTTTCTCCCCTCGAAAACGTGAGATTAATCATCGTCGATGAAGAGCAGGATGAATCCTACTCCCAGCAAGAGGGTCCCTCTTATGATGTGCGAACGGGAGCCTGGTTGAGAGCCCGAGAAGAAAAAGCGACTCTGATCTATGGGAGCTCTGCGCCCACGGTGGAGGCCTTTTACAGGGCGAAAAAAGGCCGTTATCTCATTGACCTGGGGACTGAGACAAGAAAGGCCAAAGTTTCTTTAGCCGACAGCCGGAATGACGCCGGCATCATCTCCCGCACGCTCGGGTTGAAGCTAAGGGGAAAGTTGGAGAAGAAGGAGACCGTCCTTCTCTTTTTCAACCGTCGAGGCTACGCCTCTTATCTCAAGTGCATAAAATGCAGATTCGTCCCTCAGTGTGCCCGGTGTGACCTCGCTCTCTCTTATCACAAAAGAGAGGGAAAGTTAGTCTGCCATTATTGCCGCTATTCCATTCCCTTGATAGAGACTTGTCCGCGGTGCGGCAGCCGCCTTATCGGGAAAAGAGGGATGGGGATAGAAGCTGTAGCCGAGGAATTGAGGAAGAGCTTTCCCCAGAGCCGGATCGAAATTTTCGCCGCCGATGAGGCTGGCCGAAAAGAAGAAAAAGCTCGTCTCGTCCGCGGCTTTATCAAGGGCGAGGTTGATCTGTTGGTCGGCACGCAGCTTCTTGCCCATCAGGCCGATTTTCCCGCTGTTTCTTTAATCGCTATTCTCCATCCGGAAATGATGCTCAATTTAGCCGATTTCCGGTCAGGACAAAAGACTTTTCAGTCCATAACTAAGGCCCTCACTTTTCTCCGTGATGACGAAAAGGCAGAGGCCTTGATCCAGACTGAGGCTCCCGATCACTTCAGCATCCGAGAGGCCGCTCGCGGCGATTATCGCGCTTTTTATGACCAGGAGATCAAATTCCGCCGCCTGATGGATTACCCGCCGTTTTCATACTTAGCGGAGGTTTTCTTCCTCGGCGAAAACCTGCGTAAAGTGGCCGAGAGGTCGAGAGTCTTTGCCGAGCGAGTCAGGAATTCTCAGGAAGACATCAAGATTTTTGGACCTTCTCGAGCATCCGTGGCTAAGGTGAGGGGCCTTAGCCGTGTTCAGGTGAGTTTGAAGGCTCGGAAAAAAGGGACATTGGATAGAGTTTTGGCCGAAGCTTTAAAAGGGATCAACTTGAAAAAGTCTGTCTTTCTCTTCGGCTGAGAAGAAAATCCTCTTTGCGGAGGGTTCCGGCTCCTATTCGAACCGATAGATCTTGAGACTTACGTCCTTATATATGCTCTGCGTTATCTGCACGCGAATCGTGACAGTCGTTCCCGCTGAGGGAATCTCCCAGTAACCGGGGCCCACGTAAGTGATTGAGGCAACCCCGCCCTGGTTGGTCAGTCGTTGCGCATTTTTTGACCCATCATCGAATCTTCCGAGGTTCTGCTGGATGCCAAAGTAAACGGGATAGTCTTTTACAGGAGCTCCTCCCATCCGTACCATAGCCCTGATTTCCGCTGTAGGCTTGCTTAGACCAGAATAAAGGACATCAGGAACAGCTTCGGCCGTGAGGGCGACCTCGTCGGCGTCGCGAATGATATAGAGAGGGGCTGTCTCATAGATGAATTGTGAACCCTCCCAGGCGGCAGTGGCCTTGATATAAATGGTGCCGTTGGCAGTGATCTCATCGGACAGCGGGCCATAATAATTCAAGGTTACTATTCCCGACCCGTCAGTGTTCTTTGATTGAAGAGAGGTATTGCCTTCGAAATAGCCAATATTCTCTATCCTGTCTCCGGCGCTATCAACGACCTCAAAGTATAGGGTTTTGCCGGCGAAAGGAGTTCCATCGTATTTTTTCAAAGTTGCGGTGATTGTGGCCATCTGGCGCGAGGTGAAGCCGGCGAAGATAACGTTCGGACTTGCGTTGAGATACAGCAGGACAGCAAAGCTCGAAGGACCGATGGGAGAGGGTTCTTCGATGGCATCTCTCTTGCAGGTCGTAAAAATAAAAATCGATAAGACTAAAGATAATGTAATTAAGATAAGCGTTTTGTTCTTGTTCATGCTGTCACCCTCATTTAAAAAAGCGTTAGCGTCTTTGGGGGAGTTGGTTCTGTATCCACGTAGTTGGCGAAGTAGATGGTCAGATAACCTGTGGTTTTGACATTGTTGTTCGTCATATCGTGACCATAGAAATCGATCTTGGCCGTGACCTGCAAGACTCCTTCGGCTCGGCCATCCGCCAGCTTAACCAGAGGCAGCTCAAGTTTAGCCACTTCCCTGACGACAACGAAGGAGAAGGTCGTTGTTGAACCCACTTTGACGAGAGCGGAGAGAGAACCTTCAAAGGGGTAAGGGACATCGACACCGGGGGAATTTTTCCCGTCCGTGCGGGAATAGGACACGGTGAAACGGGTCACCAGGATGTCGTTGAACTGCGACGTCCCCAGTATCGGCGCAGGATCAAGAGTTTCCGCTCTTAGAGTAGCGCTGGCAACATCAGCCGTTATTGTTCCATCATATTTGATCACGTCAGACTGAAGGTAATTTGCGGCCTTGCCGTCGATGTCTTTCCCCTGAATGTTTTCGATAATGAGCATGCTCGGGGATTCGGACTTGTCCTCTATGGGGTTGCAGGAGTAAAGGAAGAGAATCGCCGAGACAATCACCGTTAGGCTTAAGATCTTCTTTATGTTTTTCATGGTTGCACCCCTTATTTGATTATCCGAGGAGTGATAAAGATGAGTAACTCCCGATTTTGTTTTGTTCGCGCAAAAGACTTGAAGAGATTCCCCAAAATGGGTATGGAATGGAGGAATGGAACTCTTTCCCGAGTAATTGAATCTTCAGACCTGTATATGCCTCCGATGACAGTCGTCCCTCCGTCAGGAATCATGACGGTTGTTTTAGCGCTCTGTGTCGTGATCGGAGGTATTCCGTTGACGAGGTTGGCAAAATCAGCCGCGTTGTTCTGGATTTCAATCGTCATGATGATGGTCCCCTCGGCTGTGATCTGGGGAGTGGCCTTTAGTTCTAGAGCGGCGTTGACATACCGAGTGGTAACGGTGAAGTTGGCTACGGTCTGCACAGGAATCTGCCGACCCTGAATGATCTCGGCGGCCTGGTTATTCTGAGTTGTCACTTTCGGAGAGGAGATGATGCGGCCCTCGCCAGAAGTTTCGAGAGCGGAAATGGCCATATCCAGGCGGAATGTATCAAGAACATTGGCGAAAGAAAACCCAACGGCTGTCGTGAACGCAGGAGCGGGGAGGTTGATGGCATATCCTCCGAGCGGGCCGCCGATGCCTTTGGTCACAATTCCCTGGGGAATAAGGGAGCCGTCAGCCAGGATTTTGTTGGGAAACTGAATGCTCGTCTGGTTCCCGTAGTATGGATCGGCGATGCCTTGGAATCCCCATTGAATGCCGAGGTTGCGGACAAAAGTCGATGTCGCCTCGACGATTCTCGCTTCGATGGAAACCTGCGGGGTCGGCGTGTCAAGCACGGTTAGCAGCCTTTCCAGTAGATCCAGATTTTCCTTGACATCAGCGATAATCAGCGTGTTTGTCCTTTCATCGATGGTGATTTCGCCTCGCTGAGACTTTTTGCTGCTCAAGAGCGACATGACATCCCTGGCCTTGGAATAAGAGAGGGTAATGGTCTTGACGATGAGAGGACCGGCCAACTCCTTACTCTCTCGTAGTTTCCTTTGGTCTTCATCTTCTCTCGTCAACACGCTGACAGGAGCGATGCGGAGGACGTTGCCCTCAAGCACTTTCCCGAGTTTGTTATTCCTCAGGAGAATATCAAGAGCCTGGTCCCAGGGTACGTCCTCGAGATTGCAGGTGACAACACCTCTGACCTCGGGGTCAAAGACAACGTTCAATTTGGCAAATTCTCCTAAGTAAAGGATGACATCCCTCAAATCCGCGTCTTTGAATTTAAGGGTGATGATTTCGCCCGTATACTTGACCTGAGCCTCGGCGATTGTTTTTGGCTTGTATCTTTCCTCTTGGGACTGCGCTTGGCTCGAGTCCGTCTCCTGCTTAGAGACAGAAGTCGTATTTTCGCGGTTTGATTTTTCGCCGTTCGCTTTTTTCTGGCTGTCAGGTACAGAAGCCGGTTTAACCTCCTCGGCGCGGTGATTGTCTTCTTGTTTTGAGATGCTCAGCGCCGGCGGAGGAGGGGCAGCGTGTTTCTGAGGAGCAGGCTGGCTCGAAGCGGTCAGAAGCGGGCTCTTATCCTTAAAAAACGAGACGACGATTTCGTCATTCTCTGAACGAAGAGAGTAACATTTAGGCGCATTCAAATTAAAGACCAATCGGGTGATTGAATAGGGGTTGCTCAGCTGGAACTGAGCGACTTTCACCTTCTTCAATCCGTATTTTTCTACAGGAATGACAGAAGCTGGTTCGCTGTAGACCGTGTTGAAGATGTCCACGACCAAACGGAGGGGATTTTCCAGAGTAAAAACCTGGGAGATGGCCTTATCGCTGAGCTTGGCTCTAAACTGAAGCTGGTCATCTTTCTCTTCGATATTCAACTTGTCCATAAGGATTGGAACAGTCTCCTTTTTATCCAGTTGTTGCTGTGTTTCTGGCTCGACTAAGTATTCTCCCTGTCCCTTTTGGACTTTATTCAGCTCGATGATGGTCTTGTTGTCGCTGCTAAAGACACGGTAGGGAACCTGCTCGCGCAGATGAACAAAAAGACGGGCCCGGTTGCTTCCTGCTTTCTCAATGTTTATGCCAGCGATAAGCTGCTGATCTCCAGACTGAATTTGGGGCTGGGCATCGACGTTTACTTTTTCAATCTCGAGGACAATGATCTTGGAGGATTCCGTAGAATAATAAGTATTTATAGGAGCAAGCGCAGCATCAGCTTCCAGGACGATTCTTATGTTCAGTTTTCCAGGCTGGACAGTGATTTTATTTATGGTAACATACGACGAAGAATTTTGAACTGCACCGGCGAAGAAGGTCAAAAGGCCTAATACGACGAGAAGCAGCAAAAATGTTTTCCTTTTCATGTTTAACGCTCCTCTGGTTTTATTTCTTTGACAATATCCTTGGGTTTTGTCAAGGGGATACCCCTTTCATTGGTCTTCCGGAATATGACTTGGCTTTCATTGATGCTCAGGATGAATCCATCAGAAAGCTTATCCCCGACCTCAAAATAATAGGGAAACCCTTGCGGACCGCTGAGGACAGCTGTGTATTTTTTCTTATACCTCACTATCCCAACAAGGTTGATATCATCAATATAAAGCTGGGGTGTTTCCCCCGGCATTGTTTTTTCTTTGATCTCTTTCCCGGCCAGCAGATTTTTGAAAGGGTCTCTCCTTCCGGCCGGGTCATATGTGGGAAGATTGGTCTGGAGATCGATAAAGGTTTCTCTATCGGGGATTTTTTTCTCCTCCTGAGAAAAGAGGAGGCCCGAACCCGCCAAGAGAAAGCCCACCCAAAACAGAAGAACAAATGTCTTTTTCATCTTGTTTGCCTCTTCTCTTTTGGAGTCGCCGTGGACTCGCTGCTTTCTTCAAGGAACATATATGTCTTGGCCGTGAAATTGGATGAGATGGTTGTGTCTTCTGTCTGATTAGCGAGAGCCTTCACAGAGAAGTTCTCGATGTTGAAGAGCCGGGCAAATTTGCTTAGCCGGTCGAAGAAAGAGGCAAGGTTATGATAGTTCCCTCTGATTTCAATCGGGATGGGCCACTCCGAGTAGAATTCTCTATTGATTTCTCCTTTTGGAGCAAACCTGATGATATCCAGCCGCGAATCGAAGGCCATCTGCTGGATTCTTCGCAGGATAACATCAATTTCTTTTTTGAGAGGGATGATCGCCTCAAGCTCTTTCAGCGTCTCTGTGAGAGTGGCCAGCTCGGCTTCGATCTTGTCCAGCTGTTTTTTCTTCTCCTGGAGTTTGACGACTTCATCTTCCACTTTTAACCTTTCCGCTTTGATTCTTTTTAATTCAGCGTTCTGAGGCTTGAAATAGAGGAAGAAAGCGAGTCCAAGAATGATAATTACCAATACGATATAGCCATACCAAGGCCAATTTTTCATGGTTATCACCCTTTCCTTGGTTTTGCTGCTTTCGCTTTCGCCGCCGGCTTCTCTTGAGGCTGTAAGCCTGCCGGCAGGATATAGTTCAGGGTCAAGGAAAATTCAAGGTATTGAGCGGCTCTCCCCGATTTTTGGATGGAGGAGATAAGGTTGACATTGGCGAAAGAGGGACTGTTTTCGAGACTGTAAATGTAATCGGCAATCAAGTTGTTGGAGAGAGCGTTTCCTTTCAGGGTGATCAACTGACCTTCATAAGAGAGCTCGGTCAGCCAGACCCACTCAGGAAGCCTTTTGCTGAGCTCATCCATGATCTTGACGGCTGTATCTTGCTGCGCTCTCAGTTGATTGATGAGATTGATCTTCCTCTCGAAAACAGTCTTCTGCTTTTCCAACTCATCAAGCTTGACCACAACGTACTGAAGCTTGCTTTTCTCAGCCTGGGCAGCCTGAAGACGGCTTTTTTCTTGGCTAATGGCTCTTTTCTGCAAAAAGAAGGCTGCGGCAAGAACGATGATGATCAGCAAGATGACGAGGGTTGCGAGGGGGAAGGCTTTTTTTGCCCTAATTTCTGGCCCTGGAAGAGCAGGCCCTTCCTTGAATTCTTTTGTTTCCGGTTTTAGTAGATTTATCCGAATCATTTTTATTTTTCCACCTTCCGAATGGCTAGCCCGATGGCCACCCCGAAGAGAGCGGCCATTTCTTGAGAATAGACCGGGTCCAATTTCTTCTCGTCATAATGGATGTTGCGGAAGGGATTGAAAATCTCTGTCCTGATGTTGAATTTTTGCTCGAAGGAGTTGGCGATGTTTTTAAGATGCGCCAGACCGCCACTCAGATAGATTTGCTCAATTTTCTTTTCTCTTTTTTCTCCAGCTTCATAGAAAGAGAAAGTTTTATCGATCTCATCGAGGAGGTCTTTGATGTTGAGGGCGATGACCTCATCGACTTTTTCGGGGGGAACTGTCTTGATGGGGATCGCCTTCATCAGTTTTTCGGCATCATCGAAGCTGATGTTCAGTTCTTTTCTCATATTTTCAATGAAGAAGAAGCCGCCGAGAGACAGGTCGCGAAAGAGCTGGGAAGTCCCTCTCTCGATGATAGCGATATTAGTGATGTTGGCGCCGATATTGATAATGGCGACGATCTTGGACTGGAACGTTTCTGGGTAATTGACTTCCAGGGAATTCTGGAGAGCGAAGACGTCGACATCGATAGCCACCAAATTTTTTCGGGCCTGGTTGACGACGTTGCTGTAATTGGCGATTTTGTCCTTCTTGGCCGCGACGAGGAGGATGTCCAGATTTTTCTCTTCCGAGCCCCGCGGCGGTCGGAGGATGGCATAATCGACGTTTGTCTCTTCGTAGGGATAGGGGATGTTATGCTTGGCCTCCCAGACGATCGATTCGGCCAGCTCTTCTTTCTCCATCGCGGGGAGGGAGATTTTCTTGATGATGACGGAGTTTCCGGAAATAGAGATGGCCACATTCCTGTTTTTGAATTTGTTCTCCTCAAAGATCATTTTGATCGTTTCGACGACGGCCGTGGAATCGATGATCGTTCCCTCGACGATGGCATCATGAGGTAGCAGCTCATGTCCGATTTTAGTGACTTCAAAGACGTCCCGGTCTTTCTTTTTTTTCTTGACGCTAAGCTCGACGGCCTTGACCGAATGAGAGCCGATGTCCAGCCCGACGATTCCTTTTTCTTGATTGAAACCTAACATTTTTATCCCTGCCTTTTATATTATGGGTTAATTAGAAAAAAAGAATTTTCCCTTTTTGAGCTTTTCCTTGAGGTTTTTCTCCACGATCTCAGGGACGAGATCCTTAACGCAGCCTCCTAACATAAAGACTTCCTTGACCAGCTTCGAGCTGAGGAAGGAATAATTGACGCTTGGCATCATGAAGAGTGTCTCAATCTCGGAGTTAAGTTTGCGGTTCATCAAGGCCATCTGAAATTCGTATTCAAAATCAGATACCGCGCGCAGTCCCCGCATCACAATATTGGCCTTATTTCTCTTGGCAAATTCAACCAGCAAGCCATCAAATGCCTTTACTTCTATCTCCGGTCGATGGACAAAGATCTCCTTGATCATAGCCACCCTTTCTTTAGTCGAGAAAAGAGATCTCTTTTTGGGATTTTTCAGCACAGCCACGATAATTTTGTCGAATATCCTTAGTCCCCTCAAGATGATATCGACGTGCCCCTTGGTGATGGGATCGAAGAAACCGGGGTAAACTGCTCTGTTCTCCATCCAAGGCATTCTTTCTTTTTGCAACTAGACTACAAAGGTCAATATCAGAAACGATAATCTTTGTCAACAATAATTCTTTAAAATTTTGATAGCTTTCCATGCTTTATTACCATCCCATAGGCCTTGCGGGGTCGTCAATCACCTTTTGAGAGGAGATTAGAGGTGAAAATTCACGAGTCCCTCTCATCTAAGAGGGGGATAACGCTTCCGTTAGTATCCCAAGCTCCAGATCTTCATTTTGACTTCGCGTTGATCACGGAAATGGAGATGCTTCCGACGCTTCCAGGCAGGTTGATTTCTCTCTTTCTTTGAAAGAAAATAAAGAAGCTTGTTCAATCATCGATTTGGGAAGTTCATGAGGCTCAGGACTCATCTTCGCTTTTACCTTCTTGTCCTTGCGATTTTTTCTTCTCTTTTTCTGTTAAACGGCCAGGACTCCGAGGTTTATGCGGGGAAAAGAATCAAGATGGTTGCGGAGCAGCTGGCATCACGCGATATCACTGACCGGCGCGTCCTTGATGTTATGAGGAAAATCCCGCGCCATCTTTTCGTGGGCCCAGGTTACCGCGACCAGGCCTATGAGGATTATCCGTTGCCCATCGATGAGGGCCAGACGATTTCCCAACCTTATATTGTGGCCTTGATGACTCAGTGCCTTGGTCTAAAATCCGGAGAAAAAGTTCTTGAGATCGGGACGGGCTCCGGCTATCAGGCCGCCGTCCTCGCGGAACTGACAGATCAAGTTTATTCTATAGAGATTAGAGAAAATTTGGCCGAGAAAGCCGGCCGGACGCTTCGGGAGCAGGAGTATAAAAATATCCAGGTCAAATGGGGTGACGGATATTTCGGCTGGAAGGAGAAGGCGCCTTTTGATGCCATCATTGTCACCTGTGCGGCCAATCACATTCCTCCTCCTCTTCTTGATCAACTCAAAGAAGGAGGGCGGCTCGTCATCCCTTTGGGCAGCACGCTTTATTTCCAGACTCTCACCCTCATTACTAAAGTGAATGGCAAGCCCAAGGTCAGACAAATTTCAGGCGTCCGATTTGTGCCCATGATCGGCGAAGCCGAGAAGAGGAAAGACAGCTAAATAGGCGCCGGCGGCCAAGGCCCACACGACATTATACCCGACGCTATGCGCTATCCCCAGGGCCAGGATTGAGTTGATCACCGTAGAGAAGGCGTTTGCCGACCAGGCCCAAGGAAGCAGCCGTCTCTCGGCTTTTTCTAAAAGGCGGATCCCGGTAGGGAATGGGAATCCTAACAGGAAACCCAGAGGAAAAATAGAGATAAAAGAAATGACTATTTTTATTCCCAGGCCGAGGCCAATGAATTTGTCAATAAACGCTGGAAGGAAAAGCAGGTAAGAAGCGCTTAGTATTGAACAGAGAAGAAGGAGGCTCTTCAACCTTCGAACAGGGGTTTTTCCCAGAATTTTGCCGGAGGAAAGGCTGCCCATTCCAGAGGAAAAGAGGAGAGAGAAGATGACGGTGGACATTGAATAAAGCGGTTGGCCTAAGAACAGGATGAATCTTTGGATCAGAACGATTTCGATAAAAATGAAGGCGGCTCCGATCAGACTGAAATAAAAAAAGACCTGGAAAAAAGTTCTCTGCTTGGAGATTTTTTTTCTTCGAAAAACCCAAAAAGGCAAGAGGATGAGGATAAAAGCAGCTGCGCACGCCTGAACAAAGAGAATAACCAAAAGGAATTTTCCCTGAAGAAAGACAGAAGGGTTCTTTCCAAGCGCGCCATAAGTGGCCTTGGCTTTATTCCATTTAAAAAAGTTATAGAAAAAGGGGCGATTATCCGTGGCGGGTTCGACCTCGAAAAGATAACCTTTATAAAATTCTCTTCGGGCTGTTGCAGATAAGAGCTCGGGGAATAGCTCTTCATAAACAGGCCTGTCCATCTGATTATAGACGTTAAGCTCTTCCTTTCTAATCCCTGGATAATAGGCTGTATCAAAGAGACGCTCGCGGCAAAAATCTTTAAGCTTGGTGATTTCATCAGGGGCGAAGGGGCTCTTTTTGATGAATAAACTGAGAGTTCCCCAGGTCCGGATGGCAGCGATGCGGGACGCAGGCAGGAAGCCTTTCTTTTCCAAAGCCTCTATCCATGTGGCCAGGACTTTGGCCTCTTGCCTTGGCGGCGGAAGGAGATAAAGAGTCAGGCTGACGACGCCCTGGGGCGATAATAGATCCAGAAGATGGCTGAAAGAATTAACGGTAAAGAGATAATTTTCGCCGATCCCGTAGAGCCCTGTGGCTGAAGCCCCAAAAATATCTGTCAGAGAGATGACGATAAGATCATATGTTTCTTTCTCTCTATTCAGAGCGGCCCGTGTCTGCGAGGCTACGACTTCGATATTCTGCCTGTCATAGAGGTCTCCCCAAAAAGAGGCAAGTTCGTGGCGGAGAAGGCCCACGATTAAGGGATTGCTCTCGATGATTTTTATTTGGGATGCCTTGAAGCATACGGCCGCCTGAACATCCAACCCGCCCTTGGGCTCCAAAATCAATGCCCTTGGCGCGGAGACTAAGAAATAGGGAAAGGAAGAAGGAAGGAAACAAAGAAATTTCCAGGCAGGGTCCCCAGCTCCTTGAAACTTGGTAATGGCATTGAGCTCATCGCTGTCCACCGATAGCCCGAGCTGAGGAGGAAGTTTGTCTCCGTAGAGAAGGCTCAGCCCTGGAGCAAACCTCGTCGCAGGCGAATTGACGACATCCACACGGAAGGAAGAATTCCACTTGATGAGGCAATGCTTGGCCTGAGGGTATCTCAAGGCTTGAGGAAGGGCTTTAAAAGGCGAGATGCGGAAGGTCAGCGAACCGGGAGAAATAACAAAAACCAAACCCTCAGCAAGAAGAAGCACGAAGAGAAAGCCTCGAAAGAGTGAGCGTCTCGTTAGGCTGAAAAGAAAGCAGCCGATCAGGGCTAACCCGGAGATAAGCACAAAAACTCCCTTTTCTCCCTGGGGAAGGAAAACTAAGGCGGCGAAAAGAGAGCCTGTCCCTGCTCCGAGCAGGTCAAAAAAATAAATCTTATGGGCTACCGACGCCAGGCGGGTGATCGCAAATGATATCGTGGCGCCAGCAAAGAAGAAGGGCAGCCCAAAGAAAAAATAGTAAGGAAAGACAAGAAGGATTTGCTTCCTGTCCCAGGGAAGCTGGTAGAAGTCAAAGGGTATCGAGTTGGAGAGCAAGAAGCTCACGAGGATAGATAGGGCAAAAAGGAGAGAACTAAAGCTCAGAAACCTGTCCGGTTCGATGCGGCTCCTGCGCTCAAAGAAGGAGAGGAAGGTTCCACTGGCGCCGTAGCCGAGAAAAGCAATGCTTATGACCAAAAAGGCAAAGTGGTAGTTTTGGGAAATGGAAAAATAGCGCGTCAGGGACACTTCTAAACAAAGGGTGGCCGCTGAGGTGCAAAAAATGGCAGCGAGGAAACCCGGCTTCGGTTTGATCACTGCTATAAACTTAAAAAGAGACAATTGAACTGTCAAGCGGGAAAGTTCTCAGCCCATATAAAAATTGTGCGGAGCAGCACCATTCATCAAAAATTCTTGATATTGTCAGGCCGAGGCCACTAGCCTGAGCCTATTTGCTTTTCCCCCTTTCTTATGCTAATTATTGAAAAAACAGATGATTAAATTCGGTACATCGGGTTGGCGCGCTGTGATGGGAGAGGAATTCACCTTCTCCAATGTCAGGATCGTTGTCCAGGCTATTGCCAACTATCTGAAAAAGCGGTTTTCCGGCCGGCCGATTTCGGTTGTGGTTAATTATGACACCCGCTTTCTCTCGGAAAGATTCGCCGGCGAAGCGGCCAAAATCCTTTCCCATAACCGGATCCATGTCTTGCTGACAGACAGAGACGCTCCTTCTCAGGCCCAGGCTCTCCAGATCATCAAGAGAAAGGTTCAGGCGGGGATCAATTTTACCGCCTCGTTCAATCCTCCTGAATATAACGGACTTAAGCTCAATATGGAAACAGGAGCCCCTGCTCTTCCGAACGAAACGGATCAGATTGAAGAGGAAATCAGACGCTTATCCAGGGGCCCGGTTTTTTGCCCTTATTATCCCAAAACGGAGTTCGTCGAGAAGATTGACCTCCAAGAAGATTACTTGAATTTCATCCAGAAAAAGATTGATTTCGCGGCCATCAAGAAATCGGGGCTGAAAATAGGCGTGGATTTGCTCTACGGGACGAGCAGGGAGTACTTGGATGAAATCTTAGAAGAAAATGATATTCCCATTGAAGAAATCCATGGTTATGTTGATCCCTACTTCGGCGGGATCACTCCTTCCTGCAGTGAGGAGAATCTCAAGGAGCTCAAGAAGCTGGTTAAGGAAAACGGCTGTGACTTGGGTATTGCCACCGATGCCGACGGTGACCGGTTCGGGATTCTCGATCAGAGGGGGAATTTTGTTGTCCAAAATTTAATCCTGTCTTTGCTTCTGGACTATCTCGTGAGGACGAAAGGCTGGCGCGGGAGTGTAGCCCGCTCTGTGGCCACAACTCACCTGATTGACCGGGTTGCCCGACGGTATGGTCTCACTCTTCACAAGACGCCGGTCGGGTTTAGATATATGGCCGATCTCTTTCTGCGCAAGCAGATTATTTTTGGAGGCGAAGAAAGCGCCTGCATTGCGGTCAAAAATCATCTTCCCGAGAAAGACGGGATTTTCGCCGGCCTTCTTGTAGCCGAGATGATGGCGGTTACCGGGAAAAAACTGATTGAGCTGCGAGATGATTTTTTTCGTGAATATGGCAAGAAGCTTGGCGGCCAGAGGACTATTCCCCTCAACCCTAAGAATGAACGAGAGCTGAAGGAACTCACCATCAATCCTCCGGCGCGCCTGGCCGGGCGCAAGGTCGTGGCGGTTGAAAGGATAGACGGCATCAAGCTTGATCTTGATGACGATGATTGGCTTCTTCTCCGATTTTCAGGCACCGAGCCTCTCATTCGCTGTTATGCCGAGGCTGAGTCGAGGAAGGAGATAGAGAAGCTCTTGAATTATGGAGTGGAAAGGCTAACTTGATGGGAAAAGAGGACAGCAAGAGCCCGTCGCTGCGGAAAAAACTTATTTTGGCGGCAGTCGGATTCTTTTTCCTCGTCCTCCTCATCTCCTCTCTTTTCGGGAAGAAGGGGCTTATCGAGATATACCGGGCGAAGAAGAACTATGAGGCCCTCCTCCAAGAGATCAACCGTTTGGAGGCCAAAAAAAGCCAGTTGCAGAGAGAAATAGAGGACCTCGAAAAAAATCCTCAAGCTGTGGAAAAGGAGGCCCGGGAAAAACTCTGGCTGATGAAGCCTGAGGAAAAAGTGATTATCAAGAAAAATAAAGAGAAACAATAAACGTCTCTTCCTCCAATCTGATCATGCCTCGACCATCTCTGAAGAAAACGCAAGATTTGCTCCAAGACCTCAACCCGGCTCAGAAAGAAGCCGTCACCCACGGCAAAGGCCCTCTGCTCATCATCGCCGGAGCCGGAACGGGCAAAACAAAAGTCATCACCCATCGCATTGCCTATCTCATCGCTTCAAAAATGGCCAAGCCGGAGGAAATTATGGCTGTGACCTTCACCGAGAAGGCGGCCAACGAGATGGAAGAGCGAGTCGACCAGCTTATTCCTTATAGCTACTCCTTTGTCGACATCAGCACCTTTAATTCCTTCGGCGAAAGAGTCCTGAGGAACTACGCCCTGGACCTGGGCTACCCTCTTGATTTCAGGCTCTTAGATGATGTCGAACAGGCCATTTTTTTTAGGGAAAACCTCTTCCGCCTCCCTCTGCGGTACTATCGTCCGCTCAGCTTTCCTACCCGGCATATCCAGGAATTGCTGGGAACCATCAAGAGATTGAAGCAGGAGGATATCAGCCCCAAGGAATATCTCGAGTATGCCCATAAGCTGGAGATGAGCGCCGGGGATGAGGCGGCAGAAGAAACAGCTCGCAAGCACAAGGAGATGACTCAGGTCTACAAGGCTTATGAGGAGCTTCTCAAGAAGGAAGGAAAGATCGATTTTGAAGACCAGGTCAGGCTTGTGGTTCACCTCTTCCGCAAGCGGCCGTCCGTGCTCAGGGATTTTCGGGAGAAGTACAAATATATCCTCGTGGACGAATTCCAGGACACAAACTATATTCAGTTCGAGCTGCTTAAGCTGATGTCTGCGCGCCACCAGAACTTGACCGTTGTGGGTGATGATGACCAGAGCATCTTTCGCTTCAGGGGTGCATCGCTGAGCAATATCCTTAATTTCCAGAAGGTCTATCCCGAAGCCAAAAAGATCGTCCTGACCAAAAATTACAGGTCTTCGCAGCCTATCCTCGATTCCGCCTACAGGCTCATCCAGCTGAACAATCCCAACCGGCTGGAATTCCAGTACCAAGTGGATAAAAGGCTCATTTCTTCAGTCGAAACTCCGGGCAAGAGCATCCATCTTCTCCAGTTTGACACTCTTTCCCATGAAGCGGACAAAGTTGCTGAAGTCATCCGCGAAAAATTAAGCGAGGGCTATCAATTGGGCGACATCGCCATTCTTGTCCGGCGAAACGCCGACGCAGACGCCTTCCTGCGCGCCCTGAACATGAAGCAGATTCCTTTCCGCTTCTCCGGGAGCCGGGGACTTTACGCCCAGGAGGAAGTGAAGAACGTTGTTTCTTTCATCAAGGCGCTGACAGATTTTGAGGACAGCCGCAGCCTCTTTTTCCTCGCCCATTCAGAGATTTACAGAACGGACCTCTACGACTTGACTGTTATATCCAATTATGCCGGGAAGAGAAACCTTTCCCTCCATAGTGTCTTCAAAAGCATCGCCGAGAGCTCTCTCGCCTTGGAAATTTCCGCGGAAGCGGCGGCGCGAATCAAAAGAATTTATGAAGACCTTGTTTATTTTGTAGATCTCTCTAACACGCGCAATGCCGGGCAGGTTGTCTTTTCTTTCCTGGAAAAGACGGGCTATCTCAAGAAACTTGTCGAGGAGGGAAGCCTCGAGGCCGAACTCAAGATCAAAAACCTCCGCCTTTTTTTCGAGAAGATCAAAAATTTTTCCGAGATTGCCGAAGATGATTCCATCCAATCGTTTTCCCAGCATCTCGACCTTCTTCAGGAAGTTGGAGACAACCCGGCCACTGCTGAAGCCGAACTGGAAGAAGACGCGGTCAATGTCTTGACCGTTCACAAGGCCAAAGGCCTCGAGTTTGAGATCGTTTTCTTAGTCAGCTTGATCGCCGACAGGTTTCCCGGCCGAGAGAGACCGGAGAAAATACCCCTCCCTGATGAGATCTTGAAGGAAGATCTGCCAGCCGAGGAAAGCTCGATGCAGGAGGAGCGGCGGCTTTTCTACGTTGGCATGACCAGAGCTAAGAAATATCTTTATTTGACCTGGGCCAGAGATTATGGGCTGAAGCGGCTGAAAAAAGTGAGCCCGTTTGTCCTTGAAGCTTTGGATATCCCGAGAATGCCCGATGAGGTCCTGCGGACTTCGGCTTTGGAAGAAATAAGGCGCTATGGCCTGGAATCTTCTGAGGACAGGATCTTGCCTCAGGTCAAGGTCAAGGATGTTCTCAGCCTGAGCTATTTCCAGGTTGAAGATTATCTGACCTGTCCGCTCAAATATAAATTCAGGCATCTCCTGCGGATTCCCGTCCTCCCTCATCACACCCTCGTCTTCGGCCGGGTTCTTCACAGCGCGATCCACTCTTTCTTGAAAAAGAGGATGGCAGGAAAGATCATCAAGAAAGCGGACCTGCTTGAGGAATACGACCGCTTGTGGATCAATGAAGGATTTCTCAGCCGGGAGCATGAAGAGTTGAGGAAGAAAGCTGGAAGGGAAGCGCTCGTGCGCTTTTATCAGCGGGAAGAAGCCTCCGGACACAAGCCTTCTTTTCTGGAAAAAAGCTTCAAATGGCACCAGGAGAAGATAAAATTTACGGGACGCTGGGACAGGATTGATGTGCGGAGCGAAGGCGCGGTGATTGTTGATTTCAAAGCCACTGAAGTGAAGAACCAGAAAGAGGCGGATAAAAAGGCGGCGGAGAGTTTGCAGATGGACCTTTACGCTCTTTCCTTTGCCAAGACTCAGTCCGTGCCCCTCCTTGAAACTCAGCTTTATTTTTTAGAATCGGATATCATCGGCCATGCCAAAAAGGCGGAGAAAGAGCTGAAAAGAGGCTGGCAGAAAATAAAAGAAGCGGAAGAGGGACTTCGGGCCCAGAATTTCTTGGCCAAGCCAGATTGGCATCATTGCAGCTACTGCGAATTCAAAACAATCTGCCCCTTTACTTATGCCTACTGAGCTGTCTCCTTCATTCTTAGTTTGTGGGTAGCCAAAAGGGCATCACCGCCAGGAGTTTCTCTTTTTCCAGAATTTTCAAGGTCGAGAAGAGCTTCTCAAGGTCCCGAGGAAGGGGAAGGTTGACTCTGGTTTCCGGCCTGCCAAAGAGAGAGCCGATGAGGGATGTCTTTTTCGGCCAGACAACCAGCCTGACTTCTTCATCAGCAGGAATGCCAGCCAGGTTTTTGGCGAGTTCCAAAGCTTTAGACAGGCCGCCCAACTCATCCACCAGTTTGATCTCTTTGGCTTGGCTTCCCGTCCAAACACGGCCTTTGCCGACTTTATCGACCTCTTCTTTGGTCATATTCCGACCTTCGGCTGCCTTGGTGAGGAATTGGTCGTAGGACCAGAGAATTTCCTTTTTCATGAATTCTCTCTCTTCAGGTGTCATAGCGCGGAATAAAGAGAACATATCTGCCCTTTGGCCATAAGTGACTTTTTCAGCGGTTATCCCCAGCTTTTCGTAAAGCCGGGCCAGGTTGAATTTGATGAAGAGGACGCCGATGGAGCCTGTCAGGGTTTGGGGCTGAGCCACGATTTTATGGGCGGCCATGGAAATCCAGTATCCTCCTGAGCCGGCCACATCAGACATGGAAACGACGACTGGCTTTTCTTTCTTGGCCAGAGCGACTTCCCTTCCGATGATGTCTGAGGCTATGGCGGATCCTCCGGGACTGTCCACCCTGAGCACGATGGCAGAGATCGACCGGTCCTGCCGCGCCCTTCTCATCCAGCGCGTGAGCGTCCGGCTGCCGATCGTTTGATAGACGCCTTCCCCGCTGATGATAGGCCCCATAGCATAGAGAAGGGCTATTTTTCTTCCCGTCTCCAGGCCCAGGGAAGAAGGGTTGATTCTGGCATACTCGGAGAGCTTTGTTTTTTGGAGCTTTTTCCCCTTGTCCTGCAAAAGCTTTTCCAGTTCATCTTCATAGAGGAGGTCGTCCACGAGCCCTGCTTTGAAGGCATTTTCACCATGGTAGAGACCAATGTTTATGATTCCCCTGACCTCCTCCTCGGTTTTTTTTCTCGCTTTAGCGACGGTCCGTACGTACCGGGAGAAAATATCTCCGTAGAGAGATTCCATCATCGCCTTGTGGGCTTCGGTGAATCCCTTTTCTGTGAACATGTTGTAAGCCGTTTTATATTCTTCGACATGTTCATAATCCGCCTCGACACCCAATTTATCCAGCCCTTCCTTGAAAAAGGGCACCCAGCCGCCGATGCCGTTGACTCCCAGCCAACCCATAGGGTGGAGGATGATTCGGTCACAGGCCGTGGCGAGATAATACTCTTTGTCAAATTCTGGGGCCTCTTCAATGTAAGCGTAGACCTTTTTTCCCGACTCTCTGTAATCCAAGATGGCATCCCTTAATTCGCTGACCTTGGCCCAATCGCATTCGAGATAACCAAGCCGCAGGAGGAGGCAGCGGATGCGGCTATCCACTTTAGCCTTGCGGATATTCTTCCACAGGTCGTGAACAGAGAGGGGCTTTGTTCTGAGAAAGAGACTCGTCCAGAAATCAGGAGCAGCAAATTCTTGGATCGAACCGGAAAGGTCGATATCGAGGTAAGAATAAGTCTTTATGTCCGGAGGCCTTCTGAACTCATAGTAGATAAACGAAAGAACTGTGGCCGTCACCAGAAAGAAAAAGATGAGAAAAATGATAAGCACATATTTTCCTTTTTTCATCTCGTCTCCTTATTTCTATTACGGGCTTTTCATTTTTGAGTTTTGGATGAGAATCGAATATAGAATATAGCAGAAAAGCCTGGCTTGCGGTAGAATTTTATGGGGATGATTCCCTCGGAGAACCGTCCCCGAGAAGAATTTAGCGGAGGGAGACTGATGATGAACGCCCTGGAGGTTCGAAACATAAGTGAGCCCAGCTTAAAAATATCCTCGAAGGCGGAGAGATAGAATATATCTCGCTTCATCCTGGGCTATTTTCTCTACGGAATCCTTTACGCTTCCATCGGAGCCATGGTCAATTCGGAAAAAAAGCCCAGCAGCTTCTGATGCCGATGACGATGTTCCTACTCGTTCCCATGCTCTTGATAATGCCCGTGATGACATGGTTCTATCGGCAATCTTGGGGTACAAATAAAGCTTGATTTCTTTCCGCAGTTGTGAAAAAATTTCTTGACTTTTATCATCGTCCGGTCGCATCGAAGAGATGGAATCGGAAGTGATGAAAGTTAGGAGGTTTTATTTATGTCTGCTTCAAAATTATATGTGGGTAACCTCAATTACAGGACTACAGAGGAGAAGCTGAAAGATCTTTTTTCGCAGTTCGGAGAGGTCAGTTCAGTGAACATTCTCCAGGGACGTGGTTTTGGCTTTGTGGAGATGACTAACGCTGACTCCGCCGAGGACGCCAAGAGCAAGCTCAACGGCACGGAATTTGACGGTCGGAGAATCATTGTCAACGATGCGAGACCGCGGACAGAGAGACGCGGAGACCGGAGAGAAAGAAAAGATTTCGGCAGATTTTAATATAGATTCCCCGTCTTAGGCTATCCTTCCCGGAATTTCCCCCAAGGGCTGATTCCCGAAAGGGAAGACTCTGCTTCCCGCCTGATTTTTTCTTTTCAGGGTGAACCTTTTTAAGAAATCCTTCGTAGTAATCTGTGAAGCTTAAAATGAGGAAAGAAATGGCTAAGGAGAGAACATGGCTCGCAATCGATCAGGGACCTATCCCAACTCGGGACCGGACTTCTCGTTGAAGTCGTCGATGAAGAAGAGAAAGTGCTGATATGGCTGGAATAGCTACTTAATTTTGGGGTTTTCTGCCGAGAAGAAAACTGAGGATGGAAAGGACGAAAGCTGCGGAAAATGAGAACATCCAGATTCTGCTCGAAAAGGCCAAAGAAGGAGACCGGTTGGCCTTCAAGACCATCATCACCCTTTACCAACAGAAAGTTTTCCTGCTGGCCTACTCGATCCTCAGGAACAGGGAAGATGCCATGGACATCGTTCAGGAGACATTCATGAGGCTTTACCAGAAGCTCGACGCTTACGAGAGGGAGAAGAATTTTCAGGCATGGCTTCTGCAAATGACCAAGAATCTGTGCATCGATTATTATCGCAAAAACTACAGCAAGAGAAGAGAGTTAGAAAGTGCCAAGAGCATCGAAGAGTTGAATTTAGCCGCAGAGGATGGGCCAAACAATGCGGCCTCCTCGGACCTGCGACGGATTTTTTCCCGCTGCCTCGAAAAACTGACGGATCGGCAGCGGATGATTTTCATCTTGAAACACTATAACGGGCTTCAGTACCAGGAGATTGCCCAGGTCCTGAATATTTCCGTGGGCACGGTCAAGTCCCTCCATTCCAAAGCCGTCCAGAATCTCAAGAATCTGCTAAGCCCGCATTTGGGGAGGGAATCATGAGCGAGTGCCGACGCATCATAGAGAATTTAGTGGCGTTTCTTTGCGGAGAGCTGGGCGAGGCCGAAAAAGAAAAGATCAGTCGCCATCTCAAAACCTGCTCCCTCTGCGGTCAGGAGCTCAAACGACTCCAGCAAACTCTCCAAAGCGCTGATTCCTTGAATCCTGAAATGGAAAAAGCACTTGCCTCTGTCAACTGGGAAGCGCTTTCGGAGAACATTGTCAAGGCGGTCTGGCAAATAGAGGCACGGCCTCGGCGTCTGCCCTGGCGGGAAAGATTCCAGGCCTTTGCTCCGAAGCTTAAGCCTGCTTTTGCCGGCCTCCTTCTTGGCGTCTTGGTCGGCGCTTTGGCCAGTTATCTCGTTTTTAGGGGGAACTTCCCCCGGGAGAATGGAGGCAAGAAGTTCTTCGCCTCCAGTGATTTCCTGGATAAAGTGGACCTGGAAATAGCCAGGCGCGAAACATTGAATTATCTGGAAAAAAGTCAGTATGTGCTTCTCGAGTTCGCGGGAGCTGACACCCGAGAAGGAAAATTCGGGTCGAGCGGCCTGGCAGCTGAGCAAGCCAGGGAGCTTCTCGAAAAAAAGAAATTCCTCAACCCCCAACTGGAGAAAGCTCAGATGGCCAAGGCTAAGGAAATCTGCGACCAGATCGAGCTCCTTTTCTATGAGCTTGCCCAAATCAGTGAGAGCCTGACAGAACAACAGCGCCAGGAGATTCAAAACCTGATCGAGCAGAAAAAGCTTCTCTTAAAAATAAGATTATTAAAGAAAGAATTGCAGGAAAGCGAGGCCTAAAGTGAAAAAAAGCGCCCTCTTTTTTGGAATAATTTTGATGGGCCTCATTTGTCTCCAAGTGAGCGCCCAGATCCCTCCTGACGAAAAGCTTTTCCAGGAGGCGAAAATTCTTCTCTTTGACGAGAAATGGGGGGAGGCGCAGAAAAAGTGTGAAGACCTCCTGGCCAATTATCCCCACAGCCCTCTGGCCTCTCAGGCAGTTTTCTACCAGGCCAAGTGTCTGGGAAAGCAGAAAGGAAAGGAGAAGGATGCCCTAAAGGCCTATGAAGATTATCTTCAGCTTCAGGATAAGAACAGAAGCCTTGTTGAGGAATCAGAGACATCAATCATCGATCTCGCCTACGACCTTTTCGTCAAGGGCGAAAAATCTTACTTGAATAAGATAGAGGAAAGACTTAAGAGCTCTAACCGGGTGATCCGTTATTTTGCTGCTTTCAAATTAAGCCTGGTCAAAGACAAGTCTGTAGCATCGACAGCCATCCCTGTGCTCAAACAGATCATCGAAGAGGAAAAGGATGCCGACCTCAAAGATAGGGCCAAGATCGCCATGCTGCGGGTTTCTCCGAGCGCTCTGAAGCAAATAGAGGAAGAAAAGGAAGAGGGGAGCGTAAAGATTCTGAAAATAAGAGTTCAGGTCAAGGGGGAAAAAGAGCCTGAGGTTTCCATCAACATTCCCTGGGCGTTGGCTGACCTGGCTCTGAGGGCCATCCCTGAAAAAGACCGGGCAGCTTTAAAAAACGAGGGGTATGACTTGGATAAGATTGTCGATATGCTCACGAAAACGAAAGGGAGCATCATCGAAATTCGGGAAAAAGACCGAATTATCAAAATCTGGATAGATTGAGGTGTTATGAAACCATGAATAAAGGAGGTCGGAAATGAAAAAATTAGCGGTTTTAACCCTGGTAGTAATTGCCATGACTTTTATTTTGTCTCCCTTTCTTTTAGCCGACAGCAAGGATGACCTTCAGGCCATCAAAAAGGCGGTTAAGGAAAACCCGAGCTATGTGGTCGGAAAAGAAGTGAAATGGTTCAAGATCCTCGTGACTGATAACAAGACGAGCACGGACAAGGTGAAAGTGACCCTGCCCATTTCTGTTGTCGAGATCTTCCTTAGCTGCGCCAGCGACAAGCACATGAAGATTCATGGGGGAGAATGCGACATTGACTTGCAGGCTGTCTTTAAGGAGCTCAAAGCGCTGGGACCGATGGCACTTATCGAAGTCTACGAAGATGAGGAGACAGTCAAGATCTGGCTCGAGTGAGCTGAGCGAGATTTAGAACCAAGAAAAGTCAGAGGGGAGATGGAAAGCGCTTTCATCTCCCCATTTTTTTATCCCCACGGTTTATAGATAACTGGAAGTATCTTTTTTTTTCGTGATTAGAATATTGGGAAGGCTGGAAAGGATTCGCTCCCAGCTGAGATTTTTCACGCCATGGTCGCTTCATCCCTTTCCAGCCCTCCCAGCATAACGTTGACATTATTTCCCCTTATCTCAATAATATAAGACATAAAGGAAATAGAGAATGGCCAGGCTTTTTGAGTATCAGAGCAAGAGGTTGCTGAAAGAAGGCGGAATTCCTGTTCCTGAAGGGGATGTGGCTTCGACTCCTGAGGAAGCGCGGAAAATTGCTGCCAGAATAGGAAAGCCTGTTGTCCTGAAAATACAGGTCTGGCTGACTGGAAGAGCAGGGCTCGGCGGGATTCAATTTGCTGCGAACCCTGCAGAGGCCGAGGAAAAGACGCGGCAGCTTCTGGGGATGAAAATAAAAAATTTCGTTGTGGACAGAGTTCTGGTAGAAGAGAAACTGGCCATCAAGGCGGAGTGCTTTGTCGGGCTTGTCTTGGATGACACGCTGAAGCGTCCTCTGCTTGTCTTCAGCCCGGTCGGGGGCACAGGAGTCGAGGAGATTGCCCGGCTTCACCCGGAAAAAGTCGCGCGGCAGGCGATTGATGTCATTAAGGGATTCCCCGAGTACGAAGCCAGAAACATGCTCATCAAGATAGGGGTCGGGGGAAACCTTCTCCCGAAGATCGCTAATCTGCTGACAAAGCTTTACGAGGTTGCGCGCTCGAGCGATGCTCGCTCCGCCGAGATCAATCCTCTTGTTTTGACCGAGAAAGATGAAGTCTATGCTGCCGATTGTCATATCGTCGTTGACGATTATGCCGTCTATCGCCATCCCGAGATGGGGGTCGAGGTGGCGCGCGAATTTGACCGGCCGCCGACAGAGCTTGAGAAGATCGCCTACAGGGTCGAGGAGAAGGATTACCGCGGCACGTTCTACTTTTTCCAGATGGTGGAGAAAGTGGATGCGGCGGATAAATTTATCGGTTTTCATGGTGCGGGCGGAGGCGGCTCGATGATGTCCATGGACGCGGTGCTCAACCGCGGGTTTAAGCTGGCCAACTACTGTGACACCTCGGGTAACCCGCCGGCCAGCAAGGTCTACCGGGCGGCCAAAATCATCCTTTCCCAGCCATGGATCAGGGGCTATTTCGCCTCAGGCTCTGGAGTGGCCAGCCAGGAGCAGTACCATTCGGCGCGCGGCCTGGTCAAAGCCTTCCATGAGGAAAAATTAGCAATCCCTGCGGTTATCCGCCTGGGTGGGAACTTTGAAGAGAAAGCCATTGAGATTCTCCAGACCTATCTACGGAAAATTCCCGGCGTCGTCGAAGGATACGGCCGCGATGATTCCCCGGAGTTCTGCAGCCGTCGGCTGGAGGAGCTTGTGGCCAAGAACCCGAAACTGCGCCACGAAGTGAAGCCGTTTTTGGACGCGCCCGTCCCCGAAAAAGCCTATGTCTTTGAAACGCTCACCGGCCGCATTGCCATCAACCACCGGAAGTGTGACGCATGCCGGACAAAGGGATGCGTGGAAGCCTGCGCTCCAAAAGTTCTAAAGTTAAAGGAGGGGAAGCCGGCGCTGGCCATCCCGGCGGAGGAAGCTAAGCGCGGGAAGTGCACCGAGTGCCTGGCCTGCGAGATTTTTTGCACTTTCCATGAGCAGGAAGCCATTGTCATCCACCTGCCTATTCCCGGACTGAAGGAATACAGGGAGAATGTGATTACCGGGGTAGTGAGCCGTGAGACCGGCAGGCAAATGAACTATGTTAAATATCATTAAATTTATAGAATATATCGGAACAATAAAGATTTAAGGCAAATCGTATGGCCGTCCTGGTGAACAGCGAGACGCGGGTCGTTATCCAGGGGATTACCGGACGTGAGGGAATGGTCCGTGCGCAACTGATGAAGGATTACGGCACGAGGCTGGTGGCCGGCGTCACTCCCGGCCGGGGAGGGCAGGACGTCTACGGCGTGCCTGTCTTCGACTCGGTGGCTCAAGCCTGGGAAAAGCAAGGACCCATAGACGCCAGCGTGATTTTTGTCCCGGCCGCCCATGTCAAAGACGCCGCCCTGGAAGCCATCGACGCAGGGGTCAAGCTCTTGGTCATCGTTCCCGACCGTGTTCCGATCTATGATGTCCTGGAGATTTCGGCCCGGGCCGGCGAGAAAAGCGTCCGTTTTGTCGGCCCCAACACCCTTGGCCTCGTCAGCCCGGGGAAAGCCGTCCTCGGCATGATCGGCGGCCGCGCCGAGCGGGCCAGGGAATGGTTCAGGCCAGGCCCTGTGGGCGTCAGCTCCCGGAGCGGCGGCATGACCTCCGCTATTTCCTACTATCTTACCCAGGCGGGATTGGGTCAGAGCACGATTATCCACGTCGGAGGAGATGCTATCATCGGCCTCTCCCATCCCGAGGTCATGGAGCTTTTTGAGCAGGATCCCGAGACAAAGCTTGCCGTCATGTTTGGAGAGATCGGAACGACCCAGGAAGAGAGGGTAGCCGACCTCGTCGAGAAAGGGAAATTCCGTAAACCGCTCATAGCGTTCATCGGAGGCAAGGCCGCGAAATCCGGAACGCGTTTTTCGCATGCGGGCGCCATCGTCGAAGGTTCGCGCGGCTCTTACGAAACCAAGGTGAAAAGACTCAGGGAAGTCGGCGTTCATGTGGTCGATTCTATATCTGATATTCCTAAGAAAGCTTCAGAGTTTGCGCCGAAGGGAAAATAGTCAGGGAGGTAGCTATGACAGAAGAACTCCACTGGAAGACTGCGATTACCAGCGTCCAGCCCAACAAGATCCGCCTGCGCGGATATGCTCTGGATGAGTTGATGGGGAAAATTTCCTTCTCTCAGGCAATCTATCTTGTCCTCAAAGGAGAGTTGCCTTCGCCTGAAGTCGGGAGACTTATGGATGCTATCTTTGTCTCCTCTGTTGACCACGGCGCCGGGCCGCCTTCGGTCCTCACGGCGCGCACAGTCGCTTCCACTGGAGCAGAGCTTCACGCCGCCATAGGTGCCGGCGTTTTGGCCATATCGCGGTTCCATGGCGGCGCTATCGAAGAAGGTATGAACCTTTTCCTGGCCATTGCCCGGAGAACACAAGAGAAAAATATTGCGGAGTCTGAAGCAGCAATGGAAGTGCTGGCCGAGATGAAGGCCAGGGGAGAGCGCGCTTCTGGATTTGGCCACCGCGTCCACACCCAGGACCCGCGCACAGAAAAACTTTTTTCGTTGGCCGAGGAACTGGGGCTTGCCGGCGGCCACGTCCGCATCGCCCGGGCTGTAGAAAAGGCCTTGAAAGAAAGCCTCGGCAAACCTCTGCCAATTAACGTGGACGGCGCGATTGCCGCCCTCCTTTGCGACCTCGGGATTGCACCCGAGATCGGGAATGCCTTTTTCATTATCGCCCGGGTGCCGGGACTCGTGGCCCACATCCAGGAAGAGCGGACGCGGATGAGGCCGATGCGGAAAATCCATCCCTCGGATTTTGAATATGACGGACCCGGTGAAAGAGAGATTTAGATGAGAAAACAATTGGAAACATTGATGCCCGAGCTTCAGCTTATCCAAAACCCGGAGCTCCGGGAAAAGACAACCACTATCTGGATCGAAGCCTTGAAACGGGGAGGTTGGAGGATCAAGGACTTGACCGAAATGCCGTTCACCCTCTTGATCCCGCACACCGATGTCAACCTCATCGAGCACACCAGGGCTGTGACCCTTTCGTCACTCCGGATTGCCGAAGTTTTAACCGGAGAGTACGGAGGAAAAATTACCATAAACCGTGACCATCTTCTTTCCGGCGCCCTCCTTCACGATGTCGGAAAGCTTTTTGAATATAAGAAGGAGAAGGGCAAATTCGTCAAAAGCAAGGAAGGGGAACTCCTCCGCCATCCCATCTCCGGAGCGGCTTTTGCCTTCAAGCACGGATTGCCGCAGGAAGTCATCCATATCATTGCTGCCCACTCCAAGGAGGGAGACGGCTCGAGGCGGACCATTGAGGCCATCATCGTCAACCATGCCGACTTCGTCAACTTTGATGTATTGAATAAATGAATTGGGGTCAAACCTACACATTTGACAGCCTGACGGTTCTCATTCTGTCTTTCTATCTGTTAAAGGTGAGGGAGGAACTCGGAAATGTAAATTGTGTAGGTTTGACCCTTAGGAACCCTTAGGAATGGATGAGGAGGAGGAAACGTGGGTAAGACGCTCACAGAGAAGATACTCGGGAAAAAGGCAGGCAAAGATGTCCGCGCTGGCGAAGTGGTCACGGTGGCGCCCGATTTCGTCCTTTCCCATGACAACGCTTCGGCCATCATTCAGGAATTCAAGAAGTTTGGCATTAAGAGTGTTAAAGCGCCTGAAAAAATTGTCATCGTTCTTGACCATATCGTGCCTGCTTCCGAAGAAAAATACGCTCAAAATCATAAAATTATCAGAGAATTTGTGGCCGAGCAGAGCATCCCGAACTTTTTCGACATCAACTGCGGCATCTGCCACCAGGTTTTTGCCGAGCAGGGGTTTGCCCTTCCGGGGAAGCTCATCGTCGGCAGCGACTCCCACACGACAAGTTACGGAGCTTTCGGCGCTTTTGCGGCCGGCATCGGCCGAACTGAAGCGGCATCCATTTGGGCCACGGATGAAATCTGGCTCCGGGTTCCTGAGACGATCAGGATTGAGATTGACGGAAAGCTTGCCCGCGGCGTTTATGCCAAGGATGTCATCTTAAAGATAATCGGCGACGGCGGAGCCGATATGGCCGATTACAAAGCTGTCGAGTTTGCCGGCCAAGCAGCGAAGACATTCAGCCTGGCTTCCCGCTTTGTCCTGGCTAACATGTCGGCTGAAATGGGCGCCAAGAACGGATATTTTGAGCCGGATGAGGAGACACTGGAGTGGCTTAAGGCAAGAGCAAAAGCGGAATTTGAAGTCATCCAATCCGACCCTGATGCCGAATATAAGTCCGTTCTCAGATACGACATCTCCGACCTGGTTCCGCAGCTCGCCTGCCCGCATACGGTTGACAATGTGAAGCCTGTGACTGAGGTGGAGGGGAGGGAGTTCCATCAGGGTGTCCTCGGCACCTGCACCAACGGCCGGGTTGAAGACCTCCAAGTTGCCGCTAAAATATTAAAGGGGAAGAAAATCCATCCTGGAGTCAGGCTGCTTGTTCTTCCTGCTTCCTGGGAAGTTTACCGGGAAGCTCTGAAAAAGAGGACTTTGGCAGTGCTGGCTGAGGCGGGATGCGTCATTCTTAATCCCGGTTGCGGTCCATGCCTCGGAGCCCATGAAGGGATTCTTGCTCCGGGCGAGGTCGCGCTGAGCACCTCCAACCGGAATTTCAAGGGGAGGATGGGAAGTCGCGATTCTGAGATCTACCTAACTTCTCCGGCCACTGTGGCGGCATCCTGTCTCGCAGGAAAAATCACCGACCCGAGGAAATTTCTATGAAAAAAGGGCGAGTCTGGAAATACGGGGATAACGTCAACACCGATGTCATTTTTCCGGGAAAATATACGTATACTCTCATGCCGCCTGAAGAAATGGCGCGCCATGCGCTTGAAGATCTGGACCCTGGGTTTGCCCAGAACGTCAAACCCGGGGATGTCATTGTGGCTGGCAAAAATTTCGGCTGCGGCAGCTCACGTGAACAGGCGGCGGCCTGCTTGAAGTGCGCCGGAGTGCAGGCGGTCATCGCGAAGTCCTTCGCCCGGATTTATTTCCGGAACGCCATTAACCTGGGCCTGCCGGTGTTCCAATGTCCGGAAGCAGTGGACCATGTCGAAACCGGAGACGAGATGCAAATCGATTTCACCCGAGGTGAGATCCGGACGGCCAAAGGGACATTTAAATTTCCACCGCTGCCTGATTCTGTCATTGGCATTCTCGAAGCCGGCGGCCTGATTGAATACACCAAAAAGAAGCTTGAAGCAGGAAAATAATATTACCGTCTTTCTCATGAAAAATATTCGGCCCCATCCTCGGCGGCCATCAAAACTTCCTGATAAGCGATCCGAGGCGGCGGAGGCTTCGCCGCCACGAACGTCAGCTTCAGGTGGTTGATGAATTTTACCGCTTGGCACGACAGGAGGGGCAGAAACCCCGGATGCGGCAGGAAAAGTGGAGAAGGAATTCTCGACCAAAATCAGGGCAGCGGATCCGAGCGAACCCGCAGCGCGGGTTGCCGCAGTCGAAACGTTGCTCATACTCCGCCAGAAACCTGTCGAAATAATGGAAGAGGACCCGGTAGAGGACGGTGCGTTCTGGATGTCTTGAGCGGTAGATCCCTGCCATGGCCAGGGAGGAAGATTCATGAAACAGGCCAGAAGAGCCTTCAGAGGCCCCTCCCCCTGAAAACAATTGAACATGAACCAGGCCTCCTCGCCAAGAAAGTCAATAGGAGTTGACCCAGAAGAGATGGTTGCGACAACCGATGTTGTCCGTTCAGTATCATGGGATAATGAAATAAATTGATGTATTCGGTGATGCTCGGAAAGGCTGCCTCATCGATGACTGGAAGATATTTTTTTAAAATATCTATTTATCTCGTTATTAAATCTGTCCCAGACAATAATCTCATTTCGGGGAATTCCGAATTCCAAAAGAGAAGGTTTGTTTTGCTTTCCTGATATATGCTTCCGGATTCACGACTTTCATCCCAAAACGGTTGAATGTCGAAGTCTCAATAAGAACTCTGTATAGATCTTGAACGCTCATGCTCGTGTTGGCTTGCAGGCCAAGGGCAACGAGACCCGCCAGGTATGGGCACGCCCAACTTAGACCGCCTTCGCCCCAGTAGGCGTATTCTCCATCGCCTGCATTAGAAGCAGTGGTCCTGTAGTCTCCCGGGACGAAGATATGATTGCCAATTCTTAGCTTGAGTTTGTCAAGGTATATATTTCTCTCACTCACGTTCATTTCAAAGATCTGTTTCTGCCATCTCAGCCATAATTCATAATTTTCGGCATCATCCCTGTCTTTTCCAGGCGGGCATCCTGAAACAAGGAAGTTTATCGGGAAGACGCCGCAATGGATAACAGCAATTCCCTGTTTTTCTGCTTCTTTGATAGTCTGAAGGAGTTTTATGGAATCGGGATTGTCTTTTTTATCCGGAGGGATGCCGTCAGATATAGAGATAACTTTTATTTTCTTGGGACCGGGTAACTCTGAGCTGATCTGTAGAATTTTTTCCAGGGCCGCCGCGTAGTTTCTTACATTGTTGCCATCATCAGGCACGGCGAAATAATAGAGAGGGCTCTGGTTGGCCACGCCGCATTTTTCACCGGCTAACAGGCTTGCGCAAGCAATGCCATGGAAGTGAAGGCGTTTGTTTTTAGGATGGTCCTTATAGACCTCTATGTATTCAATGCGGCCTGAAAATTCCCGGTGGGTCGATAAAATAGGCTTGTCTATGACAGCGACTGAAATCCCTTTCCCTGTAATTCCGTATTCATGAAGTTTGCGGATTCCCAAGCCGGGATTTATTGCAGACGTTAAGACCACGTTGGGTCTAA
>Ga0315280_10000379_pt1 | contig 82102 bp, 65 predicted proteins | sample YL17G06_40_MG_FD_203697 | JGI IMG/M metagenome (GOLD analysis project Ga0315280, IMG submission 203697) | Sediment microbial communities from Yellowstone Lake, YNP, Wyoming, USA - YL17G06_40 | ecosystem: Environmental > Aquatic > Freshwater > Lake > Sediment | place: USA: Wyoming | collected... | reverse complement strand
TGTAAGGTCCGCAAGGAACGAATCTCTTCGGTCGTCAATCTGAATCCATCCATCATCAGATATTTCGGCTACCGTCCCATAAGCACTTGAATTATCCACCGAAATTTGATTCCTGAAGGGTATACCCTCTCACGCGAGGAACGCGGGTTCTCCTGCCGATTCTCTTGACTTGTCCCCAAATCAGAAGCTATCATCATTGAAAAGGAGATGCTGTCCCGTGACGATGAAAGAACTCATTGAGGAAGTGGTTTCCTTGTCTGTCGAGGAACGGGTTATGGTTGCGGACTCGATTCTGCGTAGCCTGAACCCTCCCGAGTCGGATATTGACCGCAAGTGGGCGCAAGTGGCTGAACGCCGTTTGGCGGAGTTGCGTTCAGGCAAGGTCAAATCCGTTCCAGGCGAGCAAGTTTTCGCCAGGGTCTGGAAGCGATTCGAAGCATGAGTATGGTGGTGAGAATCACCTGTTGCGCCTGGCAATAGTAGTGGTCCTTGTATTCACGGTTTGGCCACAGAGGTGCGTCCATGCCAACAATTCTCAGGGGCATTGTTCGGTTCGCGATCCGAGGCGCGTTAATCTGGGCGGGGATCGGTCTGATCGCTGTCCCAATCGCGGAAGCAGTGGTGAGGCAAGACCCTCAGATATCTGAGACTCTCATCGACGAGGTTGGGGAGAAAGCCTGGTTTTGGGGCTCAATAATCCTGTTCGGGATAGCTGGCGCAGTCAGCGGCATCGCCTACTGCTGTTGTCTCGCATTGTGCTGGACCGGTGGAGTCCGGATACCGACAGAGCTGGACGGGATGTTTGGGCGCTCGATGACACTTGCGGAGGCGCGCAGTCGCACACCCATGACTGTTTGCAGTATCCTCATCGGCGCAGGGCTTGGGCTGGTTTTCCTGCCACCAGAGATAGGTCCTCTGTGGTCACAGGCCATAGGGGGTGGTTTCATCGGTCTCGTCGGTGCTGTAGGTCTGTTTGTCTCTTCGCCTAGGACTATTGACCGTTATTCACGCTATCTGAGATAAGGAAACGATGATACGATTGCCGAGTCAGGCGAGCAGCGGGGGCCAGATGGCAGAACTTTGAGCACCGTCGGATACTTTTGGCGAGAATGGAACACGCCACATACGGTACTCTATGACGACCATTACGCTCCCAAAGCCAAACTGCAAAGGGGGCGATATTGTCTTGTCGAATCACCTGCCACCTGCTCTAATTCTCGCGAGGTAGATGCTCGTGCAACCCCTCAGTTACGGGTGCGGAAATGGCGGTTAGGATGAACCCGTTGGGGTTCTCCACCCCGTAACTGACCGGTTACATGTTCGTTTTGCCTTCGTGGCTGGAGTAGAAGCTGACGTAGAGCAGGTTGTTGTGCCAGACGAAGCCGGGGTAGCTGATGTCGTCGGCGAGTTTTGTCATTGACCAATCCCGTGATTTGACAAGCACCGGGACGAGTGTTAGTCTCAACGAAAAGAGCGATGAGGTCTTCTATCGAGAGAAGAACCCATCGTGAGGGCACGTTACTGTTGCTCTGCGCAGGCGTGTGGTGGACGGAAAGGATAGCTTATGAAGGGCGAGTTTACGGCGATCATTGAGAGCGCTCCGGAGGGAGGCTATTGGGCGATATGTCCGGAGATTCCGGGAGCCAATGGCCAAGGAGAGACGGTCGAAGAGGCAAAAGAAAGCCTTAAGAGGGCGATTATCCTTATCCTGGAAGATCGGCTGGAAGACATTCGACGTGGCTTGCCTGATGATGCCATTCAAGAGACGATTGCGATCTGATGAAACGGAGAGAATTGGAGAAGAGACTGAGAATCGCCGGCTGTCTCCTGAAGAGGGAAGGCTCGTCACATTCACTCTGGATCAATCCGAAGACAGGAGTCATTGAAGCCGTGCCCCGCCATGTCGAGATCAAGGAACCGCTGGCCAAGAAGATTCTGAAGAGCTTAGACGCAGAGTAGGTCGTCGGACCCGACGGGGCTCGGGTAGCTGGTGTCGCCGCCGAGGTGTGCTTGGTCCTGACGGCGGTTGGTTGGGCCAAGGAGGAATCACGATGACTTCCGATGAGATCCGTGTCGTCCAAGCGTTCATCGCGGCGATCAACCGACGGGACCCTGCTGAGATGTCCGGCCTGATGACGGAGGATCACACCTTCGTAGACTCCGGTGGAGGAATTCAGTCAGGACGCGAGGCCATGACCGCCGGATGGAAGGAGTACTTCCGCGTGTTCCCCGACTATGAGATACGAGTCGAGAACATGCTGGGAGCCGGGGCCTTGGTGGCGGTTTTCGGGTCGGCATCCGGGACCTACAACGGTAGACGCGGGTTGGTCCCGGAAAACAGAATTGAAATGCCCGCCGCCTGGAAAGCCATCGTGGAGAACGGCAAGATCAAGTTCTGGCAGGTCTTCACGGATTGGACTCAAGGCCGCAAAACAATCGAAGAAGACGGAGAGAGCCGCTGACCAGCAGATCCGGGGCTACCCCGTAAGGATGATCCTGGTTTTGGCCAAGTAGATGCTCGTTTTGCCTTCGTGGCTGGAGTAATAGCTGACGTAGAGCAGGTCGTTGTGCCAGACGAGGCCCGGATAGCTGGTGTCGCCGCCGCTGGGGAGTTTCAGCAGCTTGGCCATCGTGTGGTTGGTCATGTCGAGGTAGCATAGGGCAGTGTGGACGCCGTCCTGGTGCATGCGGCCGGCGGCGAGCCAATGGCCGGTCGGCAGTTGAATCAGGTTCGGGCCGCCGAAGCCGTTGAACTCGGGACCGAGGTCGTGCCATTGCCATTGCGTGTAGTCGCCGCGACTGATCCCGAGCACGGCACTGTAGGGCTGGCCGCCGCGCTGGTCCCGGCGGACCAAGGCATAGCAGACGTCGGAGCGGTCGAACCGTAGCGTGCTTTCGTTCGGGGAGCCGACGCCGTAGAGCTTGGGGACCAGCGGCTTGTACGTGAGCCCATCGTCGCTGGTGAGCAGAGCGAGATCGGGGGAGCCTTCGGACGCAGGGTAAGATACGCCATAGGCTTTGCCTTTGTGCCAGGTCACGCACCACAGCCAGCGGCCGGGTTCGGAGACGATCTGCGGCTTGGTCCAGTCGGTGCCATTTTTGGAGAACGCGACGAATGAGCCGGTCGGAGCGCTTTCGCCATCTTTCTTCCTCGGGGCGGCCCCGCCCAGCAGCATCAGACGATTATCGGGAGTGATGGACAGATGCGCGTCCCGCAGATCATAGCCGTCGAGCGAGATCAAGCCCGTTGAACTCCAGGCGTCCGCATCCTTCGAACACAAGACCCGGATACGACCGTCGGTGGAGACATGACCTCGGCCCTCGCGGAAGGCACAGTAAAACTGCTCATTCCAGCGTGTCAGGTCCGTGAAGGCATTGTGCGGGGCCTGGTCCCAGATCTTCTGGACGCTCACCAGCTCCAGGTTAAGAGGAGCAGCGGCGGAGACCACGGCCGCCTGCAGAATGATGAGTAGGATGGGTATCAGTCTCTTCTCCACACCTGAGCCCCTTCATTTCCACTCGTCCGGGATACGAGACCTACAGCGGAAATCCAAATCCGAAATTCGAAGCACGAAACTCGAAACAAATCCAAAATCCAAAGCACGAATGACCAAAACGCTGTGCCCGGCCAGGTCCCGTTTCGAGTTTTAGATTTTGGGTATTCGAATCTGTTTCGGATTTCGATATTCGAATTTCGGATTTCCTCTTTCAGTACGCTCCTTTCACGCGGGTCTTGATCGCGTAGAGCGAGTCGCTGGCGGTGATGAAGAGCGTGTCGCGGTTCTTGCCGCCGAAGGCGACGTTGGCCGTCCAGCCTTTGGCGATATCGATGTGGTCGATCTGCTTGCCCTCGGGATTGAATACGGTGACGCCTCGGCCGGTCAGGTAGAGGTTGCCCTCGTTATCCATGGTCATGCCGTCGGAGCCCATCGAGCAAAAGAGCGTCTTGTCGGAGAGCGTCCCATCCGCGTTGACCTTGTAGCGGTACGTCTTGCGGGCGCCGATGTCGGCGACATACAGGAGCTTACCGTCCGGTGTGCCGCGGATGCCGTTGGGTTGCGTGAGATCGGTGGTCACGCGGACCGGCTCCGTGGCGCCGGGGGCGAGATAATAGACGTGCTGGCCGTCCTGCTGCATCGCCGGGTTACGGGTCCAGTAGTCTCTCTTGTAGAGGGGATCGGAGAAGTAGACGCCGCCGTTAGGGGCGATCCACAGGTCGTTGGGGCCGTTGAGCAGCTTGCCCTTGTAGTTCTTGACGACGACCGTGACTTTGCCCTGCGGGTCGATCTTCCAGAGTTCGTTGTTCATATCCGCGCAGGTCCAGAGGTTGCCCTGCTTGTCGAAGAACATGCCGTTGGACCGGCCGGCGGGCTTCATGAAGTCCGTCAGCTTGCCGTCCACGGACCATTTGCAGATTCGGTCATTAGGCTGATCGGTGAAGAACACGTTGCCTTCTGCATCGGCGGCGGGACCTTCCGTGAACTTGAAGCCGCCCGACAACAGGGTCGCTTTCTCGCCTGGGGTGACGACGCCGGCCGTCTGATTCTCGCCCGAGGCTTTTGCGACCTTCATCAACTCGATGCCTTCATTCTTGCCCAAGTTGCGGGAATACTGCTTGTCGTTGGGGTTGTTCCAGTGCTCGTGGACCCCGAGACTGGCCAGACGCTTCGTGGGGGTCGCGTGGTCCGGATCGTAGAACGTGCCGGAGGGCGGATTGTCGGCCAAGGCGGCTTCGTGCAGATAATCATCCGTGCCGGACATGCCGGCTGCCTTGGGCAGATCGACCAGCAGGAAATCGAAGCCCACCGAGTCAATGGCCACCGGGTCCTCCGAAGCGAACAGGCTCGAGGTCCAGTCGTCGTTGAAGGGCGCGGAGGCAAACTTGCGCGGGATGCGGTCGTTAGGATGCGTACCACAGTAGAGCCCATCGAGCAGATATAGCACGGTCTTGCCGCCCGTGCAGGCGTGGCCCATCAGGTCCACGAGATTGCGGTATTCCTTAGTGCCATGGCTGAAGCCGCTCTTGTGCAGGTCGAGATAGCCCTTGTCCGGCGGGGCGCGGAACAGCGAGCCGTAATGATTCTTCGCGCACAGCGTGACGCCCGCGCCGCTGTGGGCCTTGAGGTTGGCGAAGTTGATGAAGTACTCGGCCTCGGCGTATGCCTTGGGCACGTAGTCCTGCTGCACATCCTTCGGTCGATTGCTCCAGTAGATGGGGACGGTGGAAGGCTCCATCTTCGTCCGGCCGGAGGTGCCTTGGCAGTCGAGGTATTTCACGTCCGGGAATTGCGCGTGCAGCATGTCGTAGTACGGGGCGGCAAAGCGGCACAGGCTGTCGCCGATGGAAATGTCCGATTGCTGGACGCCTGCGACCTGCGTCAATTGCTTGAGCAGGGCGCCGATCAACTGCGGCGAGGTGTTCATGTAGTCCTGCCAGTCCTCCAGGGCGTAGGTCTCGCGGTTGACCACCTTCATCGTCCGGATGAGGCCGACGAAGTTCACCTTGATCGCGATCTTCTCGCCGGGCTGGTAGCCGACATCGCCTTTGCCCCGGGCCTTGTTGTGATACCGGAACAGGGCGTTCCAGGCCTCGGCATTCGTCCCTTCGCCGGTCAAGGCCCGAACCGCATTGGACATCATCTGCTCGCAGACGGCGGGATTGGTGTGCTCATTCTGCCAGGGGTGCCCATCGCCCGGACCTTTCCAGTCGGTGGCCTCGGGATCGTGGACCCAGACCACCCGGCCCGGATGGATGCCTTTGCCCTGGCCGATGGGAGAGAGTCCCGACTGTTCGGCGGCCGTCAGCACCTTCTCCGGCATGTTCGTGAGGGCCACGACTCCGAAGACGAGTGCGGCCGCGAGACAGGCAACTGCCAGGGGCAGGCGGGACTGCCGCAGGAGTCCCTTGGCCTTGCGGAAGGCCACAATGGACCCGGCCAGTCCGATCAGCCAGGCGACAAAACCCGACGCCAGCGGCATGGTGACCCGCTGGCACGGATACAGAGCCCGCGACGGTTTGGGGACCACCCGAATCAGAAACCAGATCAACGAAAACAGACCCAGGATCGGGACCAGCCAGAACAGCCAGCCCTGCTTGAGCCTTTCGACGAGCGGCGGGGCTTGCCCCGCCTGGGCCCGCCTACAGCAGGGGTGTTCGTGGTGTGAATGCGTCTCCTGGTGGTTGTGACCTTCGTGCGAGTGTGACATTTCTTATACCTCCATCAGTCGATTGCGGACGGTGAAGCACTGGGTGGCCATTGTACCACGCGGCCCACGCCAAGTCTTGGTTTTTCCGGCGCGCTTGGCGAGAGCGTGGTTGCACGCGGCGCATGGGCGCATGTGGGGAAAAACCTTACACGCCCTGGGCAAGCCGGTTGCTAAGATGGGGAGCAAAGGACCGCGCCAAAGCTCCAAGAGTGTGAGAGCAGGGGGGAAAACATGGCCAGGACAAGGAAGACTCGCAAGGTCCAGCGGAACGAGCCCACCATCGAGGGAGCGGACGCGCAGTCTCGGCGTGCGTTCGCCTATAGTAAGTTGCCGTTGTTCGATCCACTTCTCTTGCTCGATGATCGCCAAGCGCAAGAAGCCGGAAGCGCTGGTTGCGAGCTGACCAACCGACAGAGAGGGAAACCACCTGTGGGCTTGAGCATCGTGCGTCTCCTGAATCTCCTGTTCGTGGCCGTGGCACTGGGGGCCGGGCTGGCCCATCTGCTGGCGCTGCCGAATAAGATCCATCTGTCGCGTGAGGACTACCTGGTTGTTCAGCAGGTCTATCGCGGCTGGGCACTCCTGGGGATAGCCGACATCGGTGCTTTGCTCTCGGCCTTCGTCCTGATCGTCATGGTCCGCAAACGGCTCAGGAGTCTCATCTTGGCCGGGCTTGCATTTCTCTGTATCGCGGCGGCTCTGGCGCTCTTCCTTACCTTCACCTATCCCGCAAACGTGCAGACCAACAACTGGACCGTGTTGCCCGCCGATTGGCAGGGACTCCGCCGCCAATGGGAATACTCGCACGCCGCCGGGGCGTGCCTGTACCTGGTCGCCTTTATCACGCTGGTTCTGTCCGTTCTTGGGAAAGATGGATATGAGTCCTGAGTCGCACCGGCCGGTATCCTGTCGTTCCTGCACATCGTCATTGGTGTGATCGGGCTGAAACTGAGTCAATGACGCGTCTGGTGGTCGGGAGAACCCCTGGTCCCAAGCCAGGAGAGTGCTCACACCAACTGGCCAGGATTCTCCGCTCGATTTCCTTGCCTTGCCCATCCGGCTGTGCTATTGTCCTGTTTTGCCGCGAAGGAGAATCCGGACCGCCCTATGGACCGATCTTCACTAACCCGGTATGCCTGGCTGTCGATTGCCGCCGCAATTGCCACGATTGGGCTTAAAAGCGGGGCCTATCTGCTGACGGGCTCGGTCGGTCTGCTTTCGGATGCGGTCGAATCGCTGGTCAACCTGGTGGCGGCGCTCATGGCGCTGGCCATGCTGATCGTGGCGGCCCGTCCGGCCGACCAGGAGCATCAATACGGTCACAGCAAGGCCGAGTACTTTGCCAGCGCCGTCGAAGGCATCCTCATCCTGGTTGCGGCGGCGAGCATCGGGGTGGCCGCCGTCCATCGCATTCTTGAACCTCGACCTGTCGAGCAAGCCGGCATTGGGTTGGCGGTTGCCGCCGTGGCCTCGGTCATCAACTTCACCGTGGCCCGCATCCTGTTGCACGCCGGCAAGAGGAACAACTCCATCACCCTGGAAGCTGATGCCCGCCACCTGATGACGGACGTTTGGACTTCGGTGGCTGTCATCGCCGGGGTTGGGGCGGTGGCGCTGACGGATTGGGAGTTGTTGGATCCGATCGTGGCACTGGCCGTCGCGGCCAATATCGTGTGGACAGGCCTTCAACTGATACGACGTTCCGTCGCGGGCCTGATGGATGCGGCCCTGCCAGCGGAGGAAAACGAGAAATTGCAGAAGGTCCTCAATAAGTACAAAGAGCAGGGCATCCAGTTTCACGCGGTTCGGACCCGCCAGGCGGCCGGCCGGCGCTTCGTCTCCATCCACGTCCTGGTCCCCGGCCGCTGGTCCACCCACAAAGCCCATCACGTCGTCGAGGACATCGAAGCGGACATTCGCGGCGTCTTGGCCGGCGTGGTCATCTTCTCGCACTTGGAGCCCGTCGATGATCCGCTGTCCTTCCAGGACATCGAGATCGACCGCTGACCGCTTCACCGGGAGCCTTCGACACGAGGGCGTTCTGGCGGCAATTGCCTGTGAGCCTCGCTAGCCCCTGAGGGAGCGGTGCGTGGTACGCACCCTACGAAGGACGCATGGCCTCCAACCCGTAGGGTGCGTAGCACGCACCATCTTTAGGTGAGGGCAAGGCTCCATAGGCGCACATGCGATTGCCCTGGGCGTTCTGGGAGTATTGACTTTAGCCGACTTGGTGCTATGGTGGTTATCGTCAAGTGTGTGCGCTCGGACGCGCGCGACGAGAAACCGCGGTAAAAGGAGGTACTATCATGCAACATCGAATTCTGGCGAGTGTTCTGGTGGTCATCCTGGTGGTTGGAATCACGGGCTGCTCCTCCCTCCGCAAGAAGGGCGAGGAGAAAGAGGTGGCTCAGAGCGTGTCCCTGACGCAAGTACCTGAGGCGGCTCGGGCGCAGATCGAAAAGCTGACCGCCGGCGGACAGATCAGGAAGCTCGAGAAGGCCGAAGAAGGCGGCCAGACCGTCTACGATGTCGAGGCGACGGTGCAGGGTCGGGAGGTGGAGTACGATGTCGCCGCCGATGGCACGGTGTTGACATCCGGAATGGCGGTTCCCTTCAACTCGCTGCCGATTGCCGTGCGGGCCGCTGCCGAGGAGTACTTCGGCATGTCCCCCGCGCTCAGAGCCTTCGCCGAGGTCGAGCAGGGCAAAACCTTCTACGAGGTCGAAGGCAAGAAGGGCAGGGCACGGATCACTCTGAAGCTCACCGACACCGGCCAGATCGTCGAGGAAGAGAGGGAGTAGTAGCAGTCCTTTCTTCGGCTGAGCCTTGGCAACACGCCGCCGGCGTCAAACGGGGCCGCGGTGGGTAGTCCCTGCTGTGGCCTCACGTCACACCTGCGGGCAATTCCTGCCAATCACGAGCTTTGCCTCCTGCTGTGCTCCTTGGCGAAGACGGACCATCGGCAACCGCCAACCTCCGCCTCTGAACCCTCGACCTCGGTCATTTGACCACGGCAGAAGGGATGTTCGGGCTGCGGGGATTCACTGTAATCGTTCCTTTCGAGGGGGAGACCACCAGATCCATGTCCTCCATGAGAACGGTGCCCAACAGGACCGAGTCGCCGATGACCAACGCCCCCGTGAAGCAAGTGCGGTTCTCAAACCTGATCTGAATAGGACCGACGTAAGGTATGACATGGGAGCGTTCGTCCGCCGTGGTGACCTCGCGTTTGTCGATCTCCGGCAGTTGCAGTTGCACGGCCACATGCTGCGGGATGCAGATGGTCATCGCCCCGGTGTCTACCATTGCACGGACCATCACGGGCTTGAGCTCGGGCTTGCTCGGATTTGACAATTCGATGTCTGCCTGGACCATTCCCACGGTTGCCGTCTCCTTGATTCGCCTGCCTGTCCTTCTCATAGTCCGTTCTCCACTTCACCTTATCATACTCTCACACGACCAGCTTCTGCAAGCTCAAGCTCCATCTGGGATTCAATTGCTGTATTCGACATCGGTTCGGTGCGGCAGGAATTCGAGGGGGCAGGGTTGGCATTTGGGGTGGGGTTTGCAGTAGTCTTTGCCGGTCATGACAAGCAGGGCGTGGAATTCGTTGAAGAGGGCCGGGTCGGGGTCCAGGTTGGACATGAACAGGTCCTGTAACTGCTGGTAGTCGAGCTCGGGGCCGATCAGACCGTGGCGGACCATCACCCGGGCGGTGTAGGTATCTACGACGAAGATCGGACGGTTCAGGGCGTACAGGAGGATCGAGTCGGCGGTTTCCGGGCCGATGCCGGAAATGCCCAGAAGCTCCTCGCGCAGGCGAGTGGTGCTGACGGATTCGAGGTTCTTCAGGTCGCCGCCGTAGTGGTCGCAGAGCCAGTTGATGAAGTTTTTCAGCCGCTTGGCTTTCACGCGGAAATAGCCGGCGGGGCGGATCAGCAGCTCAAGCTGCTCGCTGTCGATCTCGTGGAGTTTGACCGGGTCCAGGCAGTCGGCGGCCTTGAGATTCGCGATCGCCTTGGCGACGTTGGTCCAGCTCGTGTTTTGGGTCAGAATCGCCCCGACGGCGACCTCGAACGGGGTCTCACCCGGCCACCAATGCTGCGGCCCGAAGAAGTCCAAGAGCCGCTGGTACATCTCAAGTAACAGTTCACGTGTGGTTTTCATCAGGTCCTATCAGAGCTCCAACCGCGTTTTGTCATCCCGAGCGCAGCGAAGGATTTCCGTGCCTCGGACGGCACGGTCTCGCGGCCTGCGAGCGTGATTCTCTATCCGCAGGCCATAGATGCCTCCCTTCGTTCCGCCGACAATCAGCCTATACTACTTCGATTGTGCCGGTCTTGGTTCGAACGAGGGCCGCAAGCTATTGTAATTCTGCCGCCACCCAAGTAAACTGCACACGATCCCAGCGGTCAAGTATCCAGGGATGTTGATACACGGTGTACGACCGGGACAGGTGACGTTTGCCGACAACCAGCCGGAAAAAGAAGGAGAAACGCGACTACTCGACAGGCCAGTTGCTCAATTTCGCGCGCGACTCGTACCTGGAGCGAACGAGCCGGCCAGTCTACGCCATCCTCTTCCTGGTGCCGTTCATCGTCTTCTACGAGATCGGCACGATTCTGATCAATACGGACGTTCTGACCCAATACCAGGTCCGGGTCGTGGCCTTTGTGTGGGTCCAAGATGTGCTGCTGCACCTGGGCACCAGCAGCCGATTCGCGTGGATTGCCCCGCCCCTGGTGGTGATTGTGATTCTGGTCGGCCTGCAGATTGCCTCGAAAAAGCAGTGGTACTTCTGTTTCAGTGACTACACCCCGATGGTCCTCGAATGTGTCGGTCTGGCCGTGCCTCTCATCGTGCTGAGCCTGCTCTTCAACAGCCCCGGCACCAGGCCCGATAATTTCTCCCGACCCAACAGCCTACAGCCTTCGGCCCGGGTGATCGTGGCGGCCCAGCCGCGAGTGATCTCGCCGCAGGACATCGTATCCGCCCTCGGACGGCAGGATGCCGTCCCGCCCAAGGTGCATTCGCTCCTGACGAATATCGTCACCGGCGTTGGCGCGGGGATCTACGAGGAGTTGGTGTTTCGTCTGATCCTCATTTGTGCCTTGATGGTCCTGTTTCAGGATGTGATCGGACTGAACCGTCAGAATGCCATCACGCTATCGGTGCTGATGTCGGCGGCCCTGTTCAGTGCGCATCATCATATTATCTGGATCGACGGCCGGCTGGCGCGCAGTGCGCCATTTAGCTGGACGGAGTTTGTCTTCCGCACGCTTGCCGGCGTCTACTTCGCGATCCTCTTCGCCATCCGGGGTTTTGGCATCACGGCCGGGACCCACGCCTTTTACGACATTATCGCGACCTTAGTGAACGCGATCTTCTTCCACGAGTAGGCGTGCAGATACCCCGCGGTTTCTTCCTCTCCCGCGCGGGAAAAAAATCTTCTCTGTCGTTACTCTTGTGGTTTCGGAGGGTTGTAGCATAATCGTCCCATAAGGGCCTCCCGACGGCCTTATCAGTATTGATATTGGGCTTGAATTCGAGGATCGATTCCGGTATAATACCCAGAAAGGTAGAGCAGGGTCTTTCGGGGTTTTTCATTATGGAATCGCCGCAAATCAATGTCGGGATCGATCAACTGACCTTTAGTCTTTTTCAGAGGCCGTTGCATCCGGAGTTGTTCCAGATCTACGCCAACCGACAGTTGAAGACCGAGAAGTACGAAGCCCTGATCTGGGTGACGGGTTGCACCCACGTGGTCAGCGTGTTTGCGGGCGATGTGTGCCTGAGCGAGGTGGTGAGCACGCCGGGGCAATTGCTCCCGCATCGCGGCTTGGTCGAGCGCTTCCAATTCCGCGGCCCGCGGACCCACAAATGCACGCTCAGCCGCGGCGTCAGTTACATGACGGACTTCCAGATCGAGAAGATGAGTGCGAACCTCTACCGGCAAAGCTACGCGGACCTGGAGAAATTCGCCCGGAATCGGGGCGTGTTCGTGAAGTTCCCCGAGCTCGAAGTGGACACCCTCCAGCCGTTCTGTTACATCGATTTCGAGGCCCGGCGGACGGAGTTGCACATCCACACCTTTGCCGCCTATCCCGACCAGGTGACCATGGTCAAGACGCAATCCCTGTTCGATTTCCAATAAGCGAGTTTCAAGTGGGAAGTTTAAAGTTGGAAGTCAAGACGCTCTGCTTCCAACTTGACACTTGCGGCTTGACGCTTCTCCAGAACTGCCTCACCGCGTCACTACGAACGCGACGCTAATTCGGCTGCATCTGCACGTTTTGTTGGAGCACGTGCAGCTTCTCGCGAATCTCCCCGGACATGCGACTGTTCGGAAAGTCCCGCACAATCTGCTGGCCGATCTCCAGGGCGTTCGACCAATGCTTGTCGGAGACCGCCAAAGCGAACTGGACGCCCAGGTTGTGCAGCTTGGTGCGAAAGACGTCCTTGGCCGCCTCCTGCAGCGCCAAGGCTTCGTTGGGCGTCAAGTACATATCCAGCTCGCGCAGGATCTCCAAGCTGCGGTCGGTTTCCTGCCGGGTGACGGCATCATCCCAGGCGGCCAGCAGGATGCGCTTGCGCTCCTCCTTGCGTTCTACCAACTTCTGTCGCAGCGCCTTGAGCTTCTCGGAGTCCGGGTTGGCCCGGATCAAAGACTCGATTTGCAGGCTGGCTTTGACCCATTGGCACGCGTCGAACAGCCTCTCCACCTGGGCGATGGCTTGATCGATGCGCTCGTCCTGGGTGGCATTGCGGTAGCTGTCCACTTGCTGGCGCAGCTCCTCGGCCAGCAGGCGGTACTCCGAGCGATTCTCGATCTCATCGACGATCTCGTAGGCCCCGCCGAAGTCGTTCTGCTTGAGTCGCTCGAAGACGGCCTCGCGCAGCGAGCGCTTGTCATCCTCGCGGAAGGCGATGGCCTTCGCCGCCTCGCTGATGCGAGTGCTGTGGCTGATTTGGAGCAGCCCGTCGCGAATGCCCTCGATCGCCTTGCTGGCTTCCTCCAAACGGGCGCTGTTTTCGTTCAATGTGCTGACGATCCTCGAGACGCGGGAGAGCATGGTCAGCAGGGCGATCAGAAAGATCAGCCCGCCCATGAGCATCAGGAGTTGTCGCACGCTGTCGGTCGTCTCCAGGACCTTCGTGAATAGGGATAAGGCAAGAGCCCCCGCGACGATGACAACGACAATGGCGATGTGCCACTTGAATTGCCATACCTGGCTGTTCTTCCCAGAGTCCATAGGCCTTCTCCTAAGAGAGCAGGATACCTCTTTGCAGCCTATCTCATTCTATAACCTGCAGGCCCTCAAGTCAACTACGCACTCCCTGCGTCTCAACATCCAACGGTGGCGCGGCTCGTCAGTACTCCCGGAATGGTCTTATCCAAGCGGGCCAATCGGGGGTTTGGACGCCACCGGCCTTGGTCCACGGGCCGCGTCGGTTGAACTGGCGATGCCATCTGAAGGTCCAGAGCTCTTTCAGCCCCACCGGGCGCACGGACCAGTCGAGGAACAGGTGATTGATCGAGCCGTTATGTCTGTCGATGCAGAAGTGCCTCATCTCGGCCTCGGCGCTGATCCACTCGCCATTGAAACGGGGCGGGTCGCCGCGTGGGCCGGAGGCGAAGGGGCCGCCGCCGCGCCACATGGTGTCGGCGAAGACCGGAATCTCGCTGGCACGCCGGATATTCATGGTCCGCCAATGCCAGGCGGCGGGTCGGCCCTGGATGGCGGTGACGCTCGGGGGTGGATTGAAGAGCCAATTGTTTTGCCCGAAACTGGCCTCCTCGCCGAAGTTGTCTCCCATTTTGTAGGTGTGGAGCGGACCACCGTATTCCGCGCCGCTCGGCAACCGTTTCGTGGCCATGGGACAGCGGACGATTTCCGATTTCGTCTCGTAGGCAGACCGCAGCACAATGATCCATTCGCCGCGTCTCCAGCCGATGTTCTCGAGGTTGCCGCTGCTGAAGCAGGCGTTGTTGTCGTTGCAGTACACGTACCAGATGGGACCCCATTGCTTGAGCAGGGCCTGGCATGTGACCGTGCGTGCCTGCTTTCTGGCCCGTGCCAGGGCCGGCATGAGGATGCCCATCAGCAGGGCGATGATGGAAATGACGACCAGCAGTTCAATGAGAGTGAAAGCCCTGAACCTGCGCGGGACTTGTCCCCTGCGGACACACCGACAGCGTGCTCCGGAGAAAACAAAATCCCTCCCCATGAGTCGAAGGCCGGTCGCGCTGGGATGGGGTGGCGTTACCATGGTCATCATACCTCATAGCCGGTCTTTCCTATTGTAGCGGCGGAATTTGCGAGGGACAAACAAAAAGAGCCGAAGTCTTCGACTTCGACTCTTGTGAGACAGCTTTTACATTAAGTGATATAGAGCAAGAGTATGATCTATACAAGCTGTCTCAAAAACAAGAACCAAGATATAGAGAGAAGAGCGATGACCTACTGAATATCGTATCCTCGCAGGCTCCTTTTGGCAAGGTTTTTCCGCCCGAATCCGTGCTTTTTCACCGGTCTTTCGCCTGTCCGCCCTAAGTGCCTATGGGAAGGAGACTTACGGCTACAACCGGCCGAACACGCGGGATTTGGCTCCATTATGCCGCCGGTGCGACGCAGTAGACGTACACCAGCGGCTCCAGACCCGTATTCGTGACGTCGTGGAGCGTCTCCGGCGGGATGTAAGCGACCTTTCCCACACCGACAACGTGACGGGTGCCTTCGCCGATCAGAAGCTCTCCCTGTCCGGCCAGAAACACGAGCAACTCCTCGTGATTCTTGGTGCTGTGCTGGCCGCAGGCTTGCCCCGGTTGCAGGTGGACTCGTCCGGCTCGCATTCCGAGTGTTTGGGGTTTGCCCTCCAGAAGCCGCTGGTACTCGGCCTTGTCATTGAGACTCACGGTGAACGCGCCTTGTGCCGCCATGGCATCTCCTCAAAAAGTGCTTGCCAAAATTCCTTGCCAGCGTCTTAATACGGGTACGGTGCCTTTCTGTCAACTGTCCGCACCGACCTGACGTAAGGATGGACGGGTTTCCATCGAGGAGTTTGACTGGTCCTTTGGCTCGGAAAGTGGCAAAACTGTGACCCCGGAAATCAAGACCCTGTTGATTGCTGCCGGTTCCATCGGCTTCATCCACACGCTGCTGGGACCCGATCACTACGTGCCGTTCATCGTGATGTCCTGGGCCCGCAAGTGGTCCACCGCCAAGACGGCCGTCATCACTGCCCTGTGCGCCCTGGGCCATATCGGAAGCTCGGTCATCTTGGGCTTTGTCGGCGTGTCGTTGGGCTTGGCCGTCGAGAGTCTCACGGGCGTCGAATCCGTCCGGGGCCGCATCGCCGCGTGGCTCTTCATCGCGTTCGGCTTGGCCTACCTGATCTGGGGACTGCGCCACATCTATCGCAGTCACCCGCATCAGCATACCCATCCGCACGTGACCGGTGAGGAGGACATCCACGTTCATCCTCACACCCACTTCGGCGAGCACATGCACGTCCACGATGTCCAGTCGATGAAGAGCCTCACGCCGTGGATTCTCTTCACGATCTTCATCTTCGGGCCCTGCGAGCCGCTGATCCCGTTTCTGATGTATCCCGCCGCTCGGGGCAGCTTCTTCGATCTGGTCGTCGTGACCGCCACCTTCGGTGTGGTCACGGCGGCCACCATGCTCGCCACGGTCTTTCTGGGCCGGGCCGGCGTGGACTTCCTGCCCATGCGGAAGGTCCAGCGTTACAGCCACGCCCTCGCCGGGGCCACGATCCTGCTGTGCGGCTTGGCCATCAAGTTCCTGGGGCTGTAACCACGCGCCGGATGGGCTTCCGGCCGTCGCCCCATCTCTCGGACTCAGAAATGGGCCTTGCCGGCTCGCCATGTCGATACTACTATAGGCCGCATGGATGGCTCAGACCAACGGTTGGTTAGTGCCGGGCGATGCTCATTTAGGGAAGCCCTCTATGCCTGACGAGAAGGCTGTCTTGGCCGCACTGCAAGAGTTTGCCGACTCCGTAACGTCCAAGATGACCACATTGACCGCTGGCGAAGCGGAAGACCAGCTACGCGCACCGTTTGAGGTTCTCATGCAGGAGGTCGGGCAAGCGCTCTCGCTGAGAATAGTCTGCACCGGGGAGACCAGATTGCCCGGGCGCATGGGCAAGCCGGACTACGCTGTGCATGCGGGGAGGCTGCTACTCCTGGCGGGCTATGTTGAACTGAAGGCCCCCCGCACCGGGGCCGACCCCAACCGCTTTACCGAACAACACAATCGTGAGCAGTGGAAGCGATTTCGGGATATGCCGAACCTCATCTACTGCGACGGGAACGAGTGGGGCCTATACCGCGATGGCCAGGCCATCCGTCCTATTGTTCGCCTGTCGGGCGACGTGGCAACTCAGGGTCGAAAGGCGGTGACGAGCGAGGATGCCCAGGCGGTGCTTGCGATCTTGACGCACTTTCTTTCCTGGGACCCGACGATTCCAGCGATGCGAAAAGGCGAGATCGACTTGAAAGGATTCTCCGCCATACTGGCGCGCCTTTGTGGGATGCTGCGTAAAGACGTAACCGAAGCCGTGAAGGACCCAGAGTCACCCCTGAGGCAGCTTGCGGGAGAATGGCGGAAACTTCTGTTCCCGGACGCCGACGATGACCGGTTCGCCGATGCCTACGCGCAGACCGTGACTTTCGCGCTGCTGCTGGCGCGAAGCGAGGGCGCGGACCCGCTGAATCTGACCATCGCCGAAGCCACGCTGGCCACCCAGCACAGCCTGCTTTCGCGTGCTCTTCAAGTGCTGACCGATCCCAAAGCCCAGGCGGAAATCTCCACTTCTCTTGAACTGCTGACTCGCGTGATCGGCAAAGCGCCCAAGGATGTGCTGAAAGCCACAGGCGAAAGGGACCCGTGGCTCTTTTTCTACGAAGACTTCCTGGTTTTCTACGACCCTAGACTTCGCAAAGACGCCGGGGCCTACTACACGCCCGTTCAGATCGTCCGCGTCCAAGTACGACTGATTGACGACCTGCTCACCAGCCGCTTGGGCAAGACTCTGGGGTTCGCCGACCCCGCTGTCGTAACCTTGGATCCGGCATTAGGAACAGGAACCTATCTTCTTGGCGTCATCGACCACGCCTTGGGCAAAGTCGAAGCTCGGCAAGGCGCGGGGGCAGTGCCAGGGCAGGCTACGGCCTTGGCGGGCAATATCTACGGTTTTGAGATCATGGTCGGACCGTTCGCGGTGTCGGAGCTTCGCGTCAGCCGGGCGTTTCAGGACCGGGGCGCCTCGCTTCCGCCTCACGGCACCCAAATCTATCTGACGGATACCCTGGAATCTCCCCACGCTCAACCGCCTCAGTATGTCATGGGTTGGGCGCAAAAGGAATTCGCCGAGCAACACCGCAGAGCCACGCAGGTCAAGGCCGACGTCCCCGTGATCGTGTGCCTAGGCAATCCGCCGTATGATCGCACGGAGGCCGACGATGAAGCGAACAGGGCCCGGACCGGTGGTTGGGTCCGCTGGGGTGACGATGGGAATGGCGCGGCCGCGATCTTGCAGGACTTCCTGGACCCCGCCCTGGCCGCGGGCCACGGCGTTCGCGTTCACAACCTGTACAATCTGTACGTCTACTTCTGGCGTTGGGCTCTGTGGAAAGTCTTCGAGCATAAGACCGCCGCCGGTCCTGGCGTCGTGAGTTTCATCAGTGCATCGAGCTATCTGGACGGCGATGCCTTCTGCGGGATGCGCGAACACATGCGCCGTCTGTGCGACGAAATATGGATCCTCGACTTGGGCGGCGAGGGCAGGGGCACACGAAGGAGCGAGAATGTCTTTGCCATCCAAACGCCCGTTGCCATCGGCATCGCGGTGCGCTACCGCATGAGCCGAAGGAAGGGGGCCGCCAAGGTCCATTTTGCTAGAATCGAGGGCACGCGCCAGCAGAAGCTGACTCAACTGGACATTATTGGAGGGTTCAAGGACATTCCATGGGAGACTTGCCCCAGTGGCTGGCAGGCCCCATTCCGTCCGGCTGGAAACGGCAGGTACTTTGACTGGTCGTTGCTCACGGACCTTCTCCCGTGGCAGCAGGGCGGCGTCAAGGCCGGACGAACCTGGGTCATCGCCCCAGACGCGAACACGTTAGAACGGCGTTGGCGGATGTTGTGCAATGCTGATGGGGACAAGCGAGCGGCGCTGTTCAAGGACTCGCCCACGGGACGCAAGATATACGACGCGCCCAACCAGCTTCCACCCAACGGCGTCAAGCTGAAAGCCATTTCAGAACTGCCCAAAAGCGCCTCGACGCCCGAGATTGTGCGGTACGCCTATCGGTCATTTGACCGGCAATATGTCTTCGCGGATGCACGTCTCTTGGATAGGCCTGGTCCCGCCCTATGGTATGCTTACGGCAATCGTCAGGTATATCTGACAAGCTTCTTCTCACAACCGCTGGGCCAGGGTCCAGCATTGACCGCCTGCGGCGAGATGCCTGATCTCGATCATTTCCGTGGATCTTACGGAGCGAAGGCGCTAATGCCCTTGTATCGTGATCCACAGGGCAAAGAGGCGAATATCTTGCCGGGACTGCTCGATCTGCTAGCCAGAACATATGCAAAGAAGGTGACGCCGGAGGACTTTTTGGCGTATGTCTATGGCATTCTGGCTCAGCCGGCTTTTACGGAGCGATATGCCGAGGAGTTGGGCTCCCGCGAGCTTCGGGTGCCTCTGACGAAAGATGCCACCCTGTTCGTCCACGCACGCGACATGGGGGCGAAGCTGCTGTGGCTGCACACGTATGGCCAGCGCTACGTGCCGAAGGGATATCATCGCGGGCAGGTGCCCAAAGGCCAGGCACGCTGCACGAAGCCGGTGCCGGGTGATGCGTCCAGCTACCCGCAGAGCCACGAGTACAACGAAGCAACGAAAACATTACGCATCGGCGATGGCGAATTCGCGCCCGTCGCACGGGATGTGTGCGAATTTGAGGTGTCCGGCCTGAAGGTGGTCCAATCATGGCTGAAATACCGGACAAAGAACGGAGGGGGCAAGAAATCCTCGGCTCTGGACGACATTCGGCCCCAGAGGTGGACGGGCGACTTCACGACAGAGCTTCTGGAACTCCTTTGGGTACTGGAATTGACCATCGCCGAGTACCCCGCCCAAGCCAAGGTACTGTCGGCCGTGGTCAAAGGATCGTGCTTTCGCGCCGACGAACTGCCCTCCGCGCTCGATTCCACGCGCAGACCCCCGTCGCGCCGCGGCGGCAAGGGACTGTTCGACGAAGTGGAAGACGAAGATCCATAGCAGGGGAGGTCAGGGGGTCTCGGTCGCCAGAAGGTTGATGCGGCCGAGTTTCACGCCCTTAAGACTGATCAGGTTCTCCGCCGTTTTGTTGATCTCGCCCACCTGTCCGCGCAGCACAATCACCTCCAAACAGTCGTGCTCGTCCAGATGAATGTGCATGGAGGAGATGGTCTGCAAAAGATGGGAGTGCTGCAAGCCGGTTAGCATCCCCATCAGCTTGGTCGAGTGGTGATTGTAGACCAAGAAGACCGCCGCCACGGCCGTGGCCTTCGGGTTGGCCAGTTGTTCCTTGCTGATCTCCTGCCGGATCAAATCGCGAATCGCCTCCGACCGACTCGGATAGCCCCGCTTGGCAATCAGAGTATCGAAAAGAGAGAGTAGGTCGTTCTCCAGTGACACCCCTATACGTTCTATTTGGCTCATTCTCGTCCTCGACACGAACAACAGGAATGGCGGACCCTTCGGGTTTAAGATAGGCGTATTCTACGCTTCGTGCGATTTTTTTCAAATCGGTAAGATTGCTCTTGATGTGGTAGCACGCATTTTGTAATCTTATGCGCCACGGGATGCTCTTTGAGAGCGGTTTTCATTCTGTTGACGCGGCAACTGGGGCCGTCTATATTCGTGCTATGTAGCACGATCCTCAGATTGTTATGCGCAACATGGGAGGCCAGAGGGCCGGAGGTAGGAGCATGAGAAGTTGCGTTGGTCTCATCCTGTTGGTGGTATTGGCCGTGGCGGGTGTGTCGCGGGGCGATCCGACGGTGGCGCAGATCACTCATCGGCAGTTCCAAGCCGTGAATGGCTCCGGCGAGCAGACGTACACGGCCACGCAGAAGGTCGCCTTGGAGGGGATTGTGCTCCACAACCCGGCTGATATGCTGGACCCGACCGCGGATGACACGATCGCCCAGATGTACAACATGGGTGGCGAGTGGCAGCTCTTCTTCCAGGGCGAAGGGGACGATCACGCCGGCACGGCCGTCTACCTGGCCCAGCTCTACAACAACCTGCCCTGGATCATGCCGGATGGGGGCTACTCCAATGCGAAGTTCATCGCCGAATTGGCTCGGATCAATGCCGCCGGGTTCACGGTCGGAGATCGCATCCGCGTCACCGGGTGGTTTCTCTCCTACAAGGGCAAGTACAACATCAACGAACAGCATAACAACAATCCCGACCACGATTTCACGATCGAGCTTGTGGCGCGGGGCGTCGGCCTGCCGAAGCCGGAAGTCGTGTCCCTGGATGAGCTTAAGAACGATCAGGATCAGTTCGTGTTCGACCCCGCCCGGCTCGTCGGTGGCGAGTACCACCAAGGCCGGCTGATCAAAATCGAGGATGTCAACGTCGTGGATGGGAGAGTCTGGGGGCCGGACGCGACGCTGACCGTTACCAACGGGAAGAAGACACTCCCCGTCAAGCTGGGGCGCGGCAACGGCATCTATCCCGGCTCGTTCAATCTCAGCCAGCCGTTCGATGTGATTGGGATTCTCGACCAGGACAGCACAGACCTGAAAAGCGGCTACCGCCTCTACGTTATGAACTACGACGGCAACGGCAGAGTCCTGGCCTCCTACGAGCACCGGATGGCTGACCAGCCGGTCGCCGTCAGCTCGACTCCTGTCGAGAAATAGCATCAGAAAGGCGCGACGTGATGAACGAAAAACGGCGAACGAATCAGAGGCGTGCCTTCACGCTGATCGAGGTGCTGGTCGTCGTGGCGATCACGGCCCTGATTTTGGGCATTCTGTTGCCTGTGACGGGGCGGGCCCGGCTCCAGGCAAAGGTCCTCGCCGTCAACGCCGAGTTGCGTGACATCGGCTTGGCTCTCGAGGCCTATTCGTTCGATCATGAGGGCAAGTACCCGCCGGTCCGGGTGGACTGCATGTTGGGCGGCCACTTCTACCAGCTTCCCTACGAGCTGGCGGAGAGCGGGTATTTGCCCAAGCCGCCGCCGGACAGCTTCCTGTCGGCCGGGATCGAGGACCGGTTCAACCCCGGCTACACGTACAAGTACCGCTCGGTCGGCACCTTGATCTACAATCGCACGACGGTCATGCCGGACGGGGCCTATCTCTGGGTCCCCAGCGGTTTTCCCGACCACGAGCAAGCGGACGGGCAGGCGTACAGCAGCTCGAAGGACTCGCCCGTAAGCTGGGTTCTCTACAGTCAGGGTCCTAACTTCGACGATCTTCGGATGAAGGAGATGCAGTATCCGGTCCCGCGCGGCACATGGTACGACGCACGGACGAAAGAGGGTGTCATCGTACGTATGCGACTGAGAAATGGACACCAAATCGGCTCGTTCGAAGGTTCGAAAGGATGAAGTCATGAGAAGAATGTCAAGGGCGTCATGGTCTTTACGATGGGCTGTCTGTCTGTTGGTGGTTGGCGGGTGCGCGGCTGGGCGTGACACGGCCAAGCTACGCACTTCCTGCCGGCCCTTTGTCCATGAACTGGCAGATCCTTGCGACTATCACATTCTGCTGACGGGTAAGCCCCAGACCTGCGGGATGCGCTCGGGGCGGGTCCGGCTGGTGCCGGGCGAGTCCATCGGCCTGCACAACACCAATGCTAACGAAGAGTTGTTGGTTTTCCTCTCCGGCAGCGGTGTGGCCCGAATCGGGGAAGACACCCGCCTCCAGGTCGGCGCGGGCAAAGTGGCCTATATCCCGCCCCAGACCGCCCACGATGTCGTGAACACGGGGAGCGAGCCGCTCATGTATGTCTTCTGCGTTGCCCCCGTTACAGACAGCCACTGAGGACTTGTCCCAACCTCCGCTCTCTCCATGCGCGACCAGCTTCCGCGGCTTGGGTTGGCTTCTCTTGGGCGAGATTCCGCGCGAGCAGAGCGAGTATCCCACTTGCCCAAAGGCCCCTAACTTAAGGAGCAGCGGACCCACACTCTCTGTCGCCCCCGCGAAGGCGGGGGTCCAGGGAAGCCGCGGCGCAGATGGATTCCCGCTTTCGCGGGAATGACATGGGCGGAGGCCTGCCGCCAAGTATCCTTCATTCTGTTAGAGCCTCTAAAGAAATCGGGCGAGGACGCGCGACCTGCGACGGCCACGAGAGGCAGTCTCGCCGCGCTAAGCCCGTTTCTCCAGGGCAATCGCAAAGTCCTGAAGACGCGCAAAGGGAAAGGATCAACCGGGTGGCAGCGTCAAGGCCGAAGGCCTTGGCGATGGTCTTACGCACGGGAAATCCGCCATCGCCAAGCTCCGAAGACTCCGCTTGACGCTGCCACCCCGTCAGGTCTTGCGACTTTGCGTTCGCCCTGCCCGTTTCTCCGAATTCGCTTGTAGATAGGGTCGGCGGAATTTAGAATCTCCTCAGGCCCTGGATCGTCCATTCGGAGATGAGAGTATGTTGGCGAGATTGCACAGTGTGACCCTTGAGGGGATCGAGGGCATTGTCTGTGAAGTCGAGGTGGATGTCGCGCGCGGCGGGTTGGAGAAATCCATGGTGGTGGGGCTGCCCGACGCGGCGGTCAAGGAAAGCCTCGAGCGCGTTCACAGTGCTATTGTCAACTGTGGGTATCGGTACCCGAAGACGCAGTCACTCATCAATCTGGCCCCGGCGGACGTCAAGAAGGCCGGTCCGGCGTTCGACCTTCCCATCGCGCTGGGCATGCTCATTGGCGAGGGCGTGCTGGCGGGGCCTTCCTTCAAGGACTACGTTGTCGTCGGCGAGTTGGCCCTGGACGGCCGGGTGCGGCCGGTCAACGGCGTGCTGAGCATGGCCATGACGGCCGCGATCAACGGCTTCACGCGAATGCTCGTGCCACTGGAGAACGCCAAGGAGGCGGCTGTCGTGCAGGAGGTCGAGGTTTTCGGCGTCGGCTCGCTCTCCCAGGCGGTCGGTTTCCTCTCGGGCCAGCTCCTGCTCGATACGACCGTGACGGATATCGAGGAACTGTTCGGCGTCGCGTCCCAATACGACGTCGATTTTGCGGACGTTAAGGGCCAGGAGAGCGTCAAACGAGCCCTGACCATCGCGGCCGCCGGGGCCCATAATATCATGATGATCGGTCCGCCGGGGGCAGGCAAGACTATGCTCGCCCAGAGACTGGCGACGATCTTGCCGGCCTTGAGCTTGGAAGAGTCCCTGGAGACCACCCGCATTTACTCGGCCGTCGGGCTGTTGAAGAAGGATCAGGCCCTGTTGGCCACCCGACCGGTGCGAGCCCCGCACCATTCGGCCAGCGGTCCGGCCCTGATCGGCGGCGGGTCCTTGCCGCGGCCGGGGGAGCTTTCCCTGGCCCACTATGGAATCCTGTTCCTGGATGAGTTCGTCGAATTCCCGCGGCACGTGCTGGAAATGATCCGCCAGCCGCTGGAGGATGGCTTCGTCATCGTTTCCCGGGCCAAGCGGACGATCCAGTTCCCCGCGCAGTTCATGCTGGTGGCGGCGATGAATCCCTGCCCATGCGGATATTTCGGCAGCAATCTCAGAGCCTGCAAGTGCTCGCCCGGCCAGATTGCCCGGTACGTGGCCAAGGTGTCCGGGCCCCTGGTGGACCGGATCGATATCCATATCGACGTGCCGGCGGTCGCTTTCAACAAGCTGCGCTCCCAGGCCCGGCAGATCGACTCGGGGACACTGCGGGCCAGCGTCGTGGCGGCCCGTGCGGTCCAGACCCACCGGTTCGGTGCCGGCAAGGTGCTGACCAACGCCCACATGACCCACCAGCAACTGGAGCGGTTCTGCAAGCTCGACGCTACGGGCGAGCTGATGCTCAAAGAGGCGATGATGGAGCTTGGGCTCAGCGCCCGTGCCCACGACAAAATCTGCAAGGTAGCCCGGACGATCGCCGACCTCGACGGCAGCGAGGAGATCCGCTCCGAACACCTGGCCGAGGCCATTGGCTACCGCAAGCTCGACCGCAAGCTCTGACGTTTGGAGGCCACCCAAAGATATCGTAGATAATGTTGAGGGGGCGAGGTTTATCAGCCTCTCCCAGGGGAGGGGTCTTGCGGTGTGTTGGCACCTGAGCCGGGGGAGGGCCGCCATTTTTCCTTAATGCCCCGCAGCCGCTTGCCGATAATAGGGGTGACAATCTGATCCTGTTACGACTCAAGAGGAGACAATCATGGGCATTCAGAATTGGTCCGAAGACATAACTCTCGTGGATCTGCCGCCCGAGCCCGAGATGGGGGAAGAGCTCAAGACGGTCACGCAAGTCGTTCGCGACCGCGGCGATTGCGAGGTGGTGATTGACTTCTCGAAGGTCGATATCATTACCTCGTCGAGCCTGTCCAAGCTGCTGCGGCTCAAGAAGCTGATGAGCGACTGCGGTCACCGGCTGGTGTTCTGCAACGTCGCCCCGGCCACCAAAGGCATTTTTACCGTGACAGGGCTTGACGGAATCTTCGAAATCGTAGACGATAAGTTTGTGGCCTTGGCCAGCCTGCAGATGGTAGGCTGAGGGCCCGGCGCGTTTGTAGGGGCGCCGTAGGGGCAACCCCCCGTGGTTGCCGCCCAGGAGGGGCAGGCACGGGGGCCTGCTCCTACGGGCACGCTACAAAGGAGCCACTCCGGCAGGAGCAGGTTGTCGCCCCCAGGGCGCGGAACAATAGCTTGCTTGCGGAGCGAATCACGAAGATCGCTTCAGGGAGCGATGTTCGTGATCTGCTCGCAAGGTGTTGGTCGAGCCTCTATTGGTGCTTGCGCTGCGGCGCGAGCCGGAATGCGTACAAGGGCACATGGATCAGGACGTTCTGCAGCAGATCGAGCAGATTCTCGGTCACGAATTCACCGATGCCTCTCTTTTGACGAAGGCATTCACCCATTCCTCCTCTGTCGACAATCGCCTGGAAAGCAATGAGCGCTTGGAGTTCCTGGGCGATGCCGTTCTGTCCATCGTCATCTGCCAGGTGCTATTCGAGAAATTCGAGCACTACGGCGAGGGGGAGCTGACGAAAATGAAGAGCATGCTGGTCTCACGGGGCACCTGCGCGCATGTCGCCCGTCGGCTCGGCTTGCCAACGTTTCTGATTGTTGGCAAGGGCATGGTCTCACACAAAGCCTTCCCGACTTCCCTGGCGGCCGGTCTGCTGGAGGCGGTGATTGCCGCCATCTATCTGGACAGTGGTTTTGAGACGGCCCGCGATTTCATCCTCCAGAACTTCGCCACCTTGATCGAGCAGATCGATACCGAGGAGGCGCACGGGAACTACAAATCCCTCCTGCAGCAGCATGCCCAGGAGCAGTTCAGTGCGGCCCCGACCTACGTCCTGCTCGATGAGAAGGGGCCCGATCACAACAAGTGTTTCGAATCGGAAGTCGTGATCGATCAGCGGCATTTCCCCAGCGCCTGGGGTGCGAACAAGAAGGAAGCCGAACAGAAGGCCGCCTACAACGCCTTGGTGGAGTTGGGCGTCATTCAACGATCCGCCGTGCATGATTTGAGCTGACAGGACATTCCCACGGTCGTGCGTCTGAGATTGCTTCGCTCCGCTCGCAACGACATAAAACGCGTGGCCCTGTCAGGGCGAGGAGTGCAGCGAAGCCTGCCCCCGCGCAGGCGGGGGAAGCGATCTACTCCCGTATCGCTGCGAACTGGCGCGATGTGCCACTAGAACGTGGATTTGTCCAGGATCGAGGGCAGTTGATCCGTGACGATCCACGTGATGCCGTAGAGGATCACCGCGGCCACGACGATGAACACGATGATGGACCCGAACAGCACGGCCGACTCTCGAGCGAAGGGCCAAGGCCGGATCTGGTATACTTTCGTGGCCTTGTAGACCACCGCGATCGACACCACCAAGGGCAGCAGCCAGAGCACGGACGTCGGGTCCGTGCCGATCCGCATGGGGGTGGTGAAACTTCCCAGGATTGTTGCGACGAACGCCATCATTTCACGCCTGTGCCTCTTCAATGCTGCGCAAATGGGCCGTGTACACGGCGTTGACAATGCAGAGGAGATTCAGCAAGCCGGCGATGCTCGTATAGATCTGGCCGATCTCGTTGGCCCGGCCGAAGACCCGGTAATTGCCGCTGGCGCTGACGCGACCGAGGAGCATCACGATCGGCGAATTCATCACCTGGGCGGCATACCAGGGTCGGGCGTGCACCGGGTCGATCACGCCGATCGAGCCCACGTACAGGCCCACCAGAAACGTCAGGATCACCGCCACGCCGATGACGAGGCCGCGTCTCTTCTCGCCCAAGATGAAATGGCCGGCCCCCGGCACGAGCCAGGCGAGCGCCCCGGTCGAGATCAGGAACAGGGGATGATTGTCCTTCCAGGACGGCTGTGCCATTACGACGCTTCCTTCGTCTTCTGGCTGGCCGCGCCGTCCGCCGACTGGTCGGCGGGGCGGGCATACCGGAAGTTCATACGCTTGATGATGTTCTCGGGGCTAAAATGGACCGCCGCCAGGTTCTCGACTTGGCTGTACTCCTCCCGACGCACGAGCATGCCCTTCATCTTCTGGAAGTCTTCCTGGGTCAGCCGCTGCAGAGAGAGACTCTTGAGGACGTAATAGGACTGCGTGGGCTTGAATTCCACGAGCAAGGGCAACTGCGCCGGGGCGTCGCTCTTGGCGGGAATCAGGGCATAGAGCCGGCTGATGAACTGGCTTTCATCCTGGGCCTGGTTCAGGATGATCTGCGAGGCCGGACTATTGGCCACTTGGGCGGCCAGCACCTGCAGTTCGGCGTTGGAGATCCGCTGCAAGCCGGCCTGATGATCCACCTTGAAAACGTTCGGATCGTTCGGCTCGGCCTTGGCCTGCTTGCCGTAGAGCTTGTTGAATTGGTTCACGGCCTTGTCCCAGCCGTCCTTGGTGGCCAGGGCCATGAACTCCTCGGCCTTGCTCTTGGTCGTGTCCCAGGCAGCCAACGCCTTGACGTCATTGACCACCTGCTCCTCGACGGAGAAGCTCTGGCTCTTCGGCTCGGGGGTGCCGAAGCCGAGCGTCTTGGTGCTGAAGGCCTCACTGGTGTCTGTCGGCGGGGCGCTCTTCTGGACGTCGACGACCCGGGCAATCATCATGATCTGATCGCTCAGGTCGGTAACCGTCGCACTCATGGGGTCTTTGACCGGCCCGATGCTCACGTACGTCGTCGCCGACGGCATCGAGAGCAGGAGCGTCGCGCGGCTGCCCAATTCCTTGACGGAAAAGAGGACTTGGGTCAGGGGAATAGAGTTGTACCCGTAGGAGGCCAAGAACATGCGCCGCAGGTACTTGTCGCCCTGGATGTTGGTGGCCGTGAGTTGACCGGTCCGGCCGCTATAGAGCGGGATTTTATAGGTCGCGCCTAACTTCGCGGCAACCGTCGCGTAATCGCCGGCCTTTTCCATCTTCTGCGCCAGCGTCGGCTCGTGGCCTTCGGAACTGGGAGGCAGGTTGGCATCGGCGATGAGCTTGGCCTCTTGCAGGATCTGCTCCGCCTTGGCGGTGATGCGCTGCCGCCGCAACTGGCTCATGATCGTGTCGGCGACCTCGGCATAGCTCCTGACCTGGGCCACCTGGGGGGAATTCGGATCGTTCGGGTCCTTCGGCACCTTCTGCGTGAATTGCCGGTCGCGGTTCTGCTGATAGTACTGCTCGGCTTCCTCTTCCGTCGGCAGTTTCGTGATCGAGGCGACGTCCGCGAGCTTCAGAGCGAGGTAGTCGAACTGGACGCGATCGGGGAGACGATAGCCGAAGCCATACGGATTGGTCTCGTTAACCTCCCCGGGGAAATAGGTCTTGTACCGGTTGAACTGCTCTTTCACCGTCTGCTCGGGCGGCAGTTCGTCCTTGTTGGCGAAGTAGGAGGCCTTGAGCTGCACGAACTCGGCGTTCAGCGACTCCGACTCGGCGCTGGCCATGTGCTTGATCTGCGACGTGGTGAGGTTCTCGACGGAAGAGACAATCTGGGCATACTGCAGCACGGCCAGGAACTTGCCGAACGTGTCCAGGATGCGCGCCTCCGGGACACTGAAGCGGTTCATGACCGACGGCATCAATTGCGCGTACGAGGTCTTGAACAACTGCGGCACGAGCCGTTCGAGCAACTGGCCCACCTCCTCGTTGGAGAGGCGGATGCCCGCGGTCTGGGCCTCATTGCGCAGGAGGATCCAGAAGATGTCGCCCGGGACGGTGTGGTTCTCAAACATGTCGCCGAGCTGCTTGTCGCTGATGCGGAAGCGGTTCCTCTGGATGGCTTGCCGGGCCGAGTCCAGCACGGCGACGCTGCGGTTCTGCCGGAAGACCAGCTCGCTCAGCAGCAGTCCCGACATGCCCTGGGCGCGGGAAATATCGTCGGCGCCCAAAGCCTCCAGGATTTCGATCTCCTGGTCGGCGGCCATGCGGTCGAGATGCGTGATTTTGTGCTTGGGGCCGTAATAGGCAAACGCCGCCTTGACTCCGCCGCTGCCGCGGAAGAGATACCGGAACGACGAGCCTCCGATGAAGGCGATCATCAGAACGATGACCACGACAGCCATCAGTTTGGTGTTGTTCTTGCGCAGCCACTTCATCAAGTTCATATAGGCACGTTTCCCATTTTCTATTTACGGTTGCCGACGTAATATTTACGATTCGTGGTTCACAGTCCGCCGCCTGAGGCGACGGGAAAAGAACAAATGGTAAATATAAAATAGCAGAATGTAAATGGAAAATCGCAAATCCATAGCAGCCTTTTCGCAGGCGGCCCATTACCTGCCCGGCGGGGTCAACTCGCCGGTCCGGGCCTTTGGCGGTGTGGATCTCCCGCCCTTGTTCATCGCCAGGGCGAAAGGCTCGAAGATTTTCGACGTGGATGGCAACGAGTACATCGACTACGTCGGCTCCTGGGGCCCGATGATTCTGGGCCACGCCCATCCGGCGGTGCTCTCGGCCATTCACAAGGCGGCGGACAAGGGCACCTCCTTCGGGGCGCCGACCGTGGCGGAGACCGAGCTGGCGGCTCGCATCGTCGGCGCTTTCCGGTCCGTGGAGAAGCTGCGGCTGCTGTCCAGCGGCACGGAGGCCGTGATGACGGCGCTGCGCCTGGCCCGCGCCTACACCGGCCGCGACGTGATCGTCAAAATGGCCGGTTGCTACCACGGCCATAGCGATTCCCTCCTGGTCGTGGCTGGCTCCGGTCTGGCCGAGCGGGGCACGACCGCCAGCCCGGGGGTTCCTGAAGCCCTGGCCCATCTTACCGTGGTTGTTCCTTACAACGACGTCACAGCGCTCGCGGAGGCATTCGCCCAGCACGCAGGGCAGATTGCCGCCGTGCTGGTCGAGCCGGTGGCCGCCAACATGGGAGTGGTGCCGCCCGAGCCGGGCTATCTCGAATCGCTGCGCCGGCTTTGCGATGAGCAGGGCACGCTGCTGATCTTCGATGAAGTCATCACAGGCTTTCGCGTGGCCTTCGGCGGCGCCCAGGAGCGTTTCGGTGTCCCGGCCGACCTCACCTGCCTGGGCAAGATCGCCGGCGGGGGGCTGCCTCTGGCCGTCTGTGGCGGGCGGGCCGACATCATGGACCTGCTCGCTCCCGTGGGCCGCGTCTACCAGGCCGGTACCTTGAGCGGCAATCCCCTCGCCACCGCCGCGGCAATTGCCACGCTCGACATCCTGGCGGAGGGCAGGGCCTATCGTGAGCTGGAATCCTCGGCGGCCAATCTGGAGATCGAGCTGGCCCAAGTGGCGGCCGATGCCGGCGTTCCTGTAACGATCAACCGGGTCGGCTCCCTCATGAGCTGCTTCTTCACAGACAAGCCCGTGCGGAACTTCGACGACGTCCGGGCGACCGATATCGTGGCCTTCAAGAGGTTCTTCGCCGAGATGCTCAGGCGGGGCATCTATCTGGCCCCCAGCGCCTACGAGGCGATGTTCCTCTCGCTAGCCCACACGAAGGAGGATATCGACCAGACCGTCGAAGCCGCCCGCGCGAGCTTCCAGTTTGTAATGTCGTCGTAGGGGCAACCCCCTGTGGTTGCCCTCGGAGGAGGGGCAGGCACGGGGGCCTGCCCCTACGGATGCTGCCCACGTCCCTGGGGAGTGCTACTATGACCACAGGATTCCTTGCGTTGATTGTGAATCTCAATGTGATCTGTTGCGCGCCGGGCCAGATACCGAAGGATCTGCGGGACATTGTCGGGGTGACTCACGTGGCGGGGCTGTACCACTTGACCGACAAGGACTTCCTCAATGAGGGGGCGGATCAGATTCTGGCCCTGGGCTCGCGGGTGATCAAGGTCTGGTTCTACGCCGGGCAACGCGGGCGCGTCGCCGAGTCGTACCCGTACCACTCTCAATGGCCGGAGGTCCAGTCGCTGGCCGAAGGGGCCCAAACGCCCTATTTCAAGGAGCTGTTCAGCAAGCCTTTCACCACCTACATCATGGTGGTCGCCTCCCTGGGCCGGGATGAGGGATACTGGCGCAAGGGCATCAGCGACGAGCAGAAGAAGGACGAGCAGCGGCAGTTCTATGAGCTGGCCAAGTACCTCCTGACCCAATACCAGGGCACCGGCAAGACCTTCGTCCTCCAGCATTGGGAGGGCGACTGGCTGGTCCGGGGCAACTACAAAGGCGACCAGGAGCCGGCGTCGGCTGCGCTGGCCAACATGGTCGAGTGGCTCAAGGCCCGCCAGGCCGGCGTCGATCAGGCGAGGCAGGAGATGGGGCAGCGAGGCGTTCGTGTCTACCATGCCGCGGAGGTCAATCGGGTGGTCCAGTCGATGCGGACCGGTTTCCCGAACATGGTCAACAAGGTCCTGCCGCACACACGCCTTGACCTGGTGTCCTACTCCGCGTGGGATTCCGCCACGGAGCACTACTCCGACCCCAAAGTCCTGCGTGACGCTCTGGATTTCATCGCCGCCAACGCCCTAGACAGTGCGGACTTCGGCAATCGCAATATCTACGTCGGCGAATTTGGCATGGCGGAGAACGTCTACTCGCTCGAAAAGGTCCAAACGGCCATCCCGAACGCCGTGCGAACCGCCCTCGACTGGGGCTGTCCCTACATCGTCTACTGGGAGCTTTACTGCAATGAGCTGAAGGACCCCAAAGCCAAGCCGCCGGTCGTAGGGGCGAATAATCATTCGCCCGTACAAGTCCGAGGCTTCTGGCTCCTCCGCCCCGACGGCACCAAGGCCTGGACCTGGGGCTACTTCCATGGCCTGTTCACGGCCCCCAAGGCCGATCTCCTGGTCGGCAACTGAGAGCATGATTGAGAGAAAGGGCTGCCAGCATCCGTTGCTGCCAGCCTTGGTCTATCTGCCAGATAGGTCTATGGCTACGGCCGAATATCTCTTCGGCAGTTCACCGGACGCTCCAGCCGGCGGTCACCGCCACAGCCAACCATGGTGCAAGGAGCCGAAGCCAGCAGAGAGAATAAGGGCCAGCGGGCTCCGATACCGCCAGCCCTTGTCCATCTGCCAAGCGGGTCTTGATTACTGCTACGGCTCGACCGCCCGGTTGCAGAACCTATTCTGACAGACGCAGGCCTCGTCGATCCGGCCGAACCTGAGAGTCTCCGCATCAGGGCTCAGGCTCACACGGGGCTCACCTGCCGCCGTCTGACTGGGGTGGGTTCTCTTTCTCCCAGTAGGTCATGAAGACCTTCAGGTCCTCGATGTCCACCTTACCATCGCCCCAAGGGCCCGGACCGATGTCCACCAACGGGTCATCCTTGCCCCACGATTCGACCAGTCGCAGGAGGTCCTGGTTGTCTACTTTGCCATCGGCGTTGAAATCGACGACGGGGAGAATGTCCACCTGCCACAGGTCGGCGCCTCCCAGGCCGCCGGGTCGTTGCGACGCGCAGAAGTAGAGCGTCTTCATGTTGGGAGAGAGGCTCGGACTGTTGTCACGCTTGTCCGTATTGATGGTGGGACCGAGACTGACCGGCGGGTCCCAGAGGTCTTTAGGGCTCTGGCGCAGGCTCATCCAGAGGTCCATCCCGGCCACGTCCGGATTGGTGAAGAACAGGGCGAGGCCATCGGCGGAGAGGGCAGGCTCCATGCCCCGGAAGGTCTTGCCGTCGCTGGTCTTGAGGATGGTCCGCGGACCCCAGGGATCGTGTATGCTCGGTCGCGTGGACATCCACAGGTCGCAGGGCTGCATGGTGGGGGCGGCGACGGCGAAGATCAGTGTCAGTCCATCCTGAGAGAGCGCCGGGCACGACTCGAGGTACTCGGCGGAGTTGACGTTCGGTCCCAGATTGACGGGCTCGCCCCAGGGGTCCTGGGGGCTGGCCCGGGCGGCCATCCAGAGGTCGCCTGTGCCGAGACCGCCGGCACGGTACGGGGTTGGGAGGAATTCGCCGAAGTACAGCGTCAGGTTGTCCGGCGAGACGCAAGGATACATCTCGTAGGCCGCGGTATTGACGGGCGCCCCCACGCTGACGGGCGGACCCCAGGGGTCGTTCACCGTGGGACGGGTACAGTACCACAAATCATTCTTGCCGGCTCCCCCCGCAAAGTTGCCCGAAAAATAGAGGGTCAGAGCATCGGGCGAAAGGGCGGGGGTCCCCTCGTTCCCGGTGTTGACGACCGGCCCGAGATTCTGCGGCGGCCCAAAGGTGAAATCCGCCCTGGCGATACCGGCGACAGCCAGAATCACAACGACTGCGATGATTCGTTTCGTGTTCATGGTACTACCTCCTTTTCAAAATGGTCGGCTTGATCCGGCGGCACCGCGCCACCGGGGATTGCGTTACAGCTCGTCCCTCGTCTCTCGGTTGCGCGGCTCGTTTCCGTTTGTAGTGACGCCGTTAGGCGTTTCTTTCTTCATGCTCTTACGCGCACACTACAAACGAGCATCGCAACCGCAACCGGTCCACGCTTTCCGCAGGCGCACCGCCCGACCGGGGCGGTGCGCCCTGGTTGTCGGTATTCTCGCGAGACTTCATGGTGCGCGATCCTACGGCTTTGCCGGGGAGTTCGCTTTCTCCCACTCGGCCATGAAGATTTTCATATCCTCGAAGTCCACCTTGCCGTCGCCCCAGGGGAACGGGCCGATGTCCACCGACGGATCAGCTTGGCCCCAGGATGCGACCAGCCGCAGGAGATCCTGGTTGTCTACCTTGGCATCGTGGTTGAAATCGACCACCGGGACGAGCGCCGCCTCGTAGAGGTCATTGTCGCCGTAGCCGCCGGCACGGTCGGAGGCGAAATACAGCGTCCTGCCATCGGCGGACAGGGCCGGGTTCCACTCGCTGGCCGGGGTGTTGATGAGGACGGGGAGCTTGACCGCCGAACGCCAGGGATCGGCGCGGCTCTGACGGGTCGTCATGTAAAGGTCCCATACGAAGGGAGCGTTGTCGCGGCAGGACTCGAAGAACATGGCCCGGCCATCCGCCGACAGGCAGGGCCCGGATTCCAGGGAGTAACTGTTGACCGCCGCGCCGCAATTGACGGCCGGACCCCATGGCTGCTGCGCGGTCGAGCGGCTGCACACGTACACATCGGTATATCCCTGGCCGCCCGTGCGCTTGGCGACGAAGGCCAGATCCAGGCCGTCGTGGGAAACTGCCACGCAGAGATCGGCGTTCCCGTCATTGGGCGGGCTGCCGGCGCTGACGACCGGACCCCAGGGCGCGCCGAGACTGGCGCGCGTGCTCATCCAGATCTCGCTGTTCCAGGGGCTTGTGCTGCCGGCGGGAAGACGAGCCCCGACTTGGTCATTGAACATCCAGTGCTCGCTGAAGTACAGCGTCAGGCCATCGCCGGAGACGCAGGGGTAGGCGTCGTAGTAGATGCTGTTGATGGGCGCGCCGATGTTGACGGGGGCACCCCACTCGGCATCTACTGTGGGCCTCGTGCAAAACCAGATGTCATAGTCGCCGAGGCCCCCCGGACGGCCGGAAGAGAAATACAGGGTCAGACCGTCCGCCGAGACATTCGGGCAGCAGTCAGCCGCGGGACCGTTGACGACCGGCCCCAGGTTCTTCGCCGGGCCGAAGGTGAAGTCCGCCCTGACAATTCCGGCGGTCATGAGAATTGCTGCTACTGACGAGATGGTTCGTTTCGTGCTCATGGTACTACCTCCTTTTCAGAAATGGTTGGTTCGATCCGGCGGAACCACTCCGCCGGAGACTACGTTTCGTTCGGCGCGCACCGCCCGCGCGGCGGGGGCCGTTGCCCTTGCCTCTTGCGTCCGCGAGGGGATGTGGCGGGGCAAAGGCCCCACCTCACAGTTCTCGAGTTCCGTCTTGCTCGTAGTGTGCCCGTAAGGGCATCTGTAGGGGCAGGCCCCCGTGCCTGCCCATCCATGAAGGGCAACCACGGGGTCGGGTTCCCAAACGCGATCTCTTCGCGTTTGGGGTCCCGGTTGCCCCTACGGCATCACTACAAACCGGCATCCGGGATGTAGAAGAACCGCACCTCACTCAAACCGGTCGAGGGGACGGTGCCCCAGTTCTTGGCGATCGTCAGTCTGACATATTGGGCCGAGACCCCGCCGAAGCGGACCGTCGTGTTGTGGACATAGCCGCTCTGGCCGGCCGCCCGGGCGAATTCCGGTACGTTGGCTAAGGAGGTCCACGTCGTGCCGTTGGTGGAGTACTCGATTTTGACCGTCTTGGCGCCGAAGCCGATGAAGGACTCCACCATCTGGTTCGAGTTCCACACCCACAACTCGTGCCGTTGGTAGATCTTGTCGAATTGGTATTGAATCCAGTTCGATGACGCGCCGGTGCTCAGCCACATATCTTTCGCATCCGTCGAGTGGCCGCTGTTGGGGTCGAGCCCGGAGCCGTCCACGGTCTTTTCCGGCCCCATGCCGGCCTGCACGCTGGACGCGGTGGCGGCGACGTTCTTGATCGGATACGCAAACGGGCGGGTCGTGAAGCTCAGGACGGGCCCTTTATAGAGGGTGGGCGTGGGGCCGGGCACTACGAAATCGACGCGCCACCAGTAGGTCCGGCTGTATTCCAGGGGACCTGCCGGGCGGTACGTCGTGCCCACGTGGGCTTTGCTGACCAGCACGCCGCGCGGATTGGTCCGGTCGGCGCTATTGACGTCCGCAAAGGAGGTCCCGAAGTAGACATCATAGGCTTTGGCCGGGGCAGGAGATATCCAGCTCAGGACCACGTCCGGAGAGACTTCCGGCGCGTGCGGCGGGGGCGTCACGACCGATCCCATGAAGACCCCGAGGTCCTTTTCGTCCACCACGCTATCGCCCCAGGGAAACGGGCCGATGTCGCAGACGGTCCCGTTCATCCCCCAGGTTTCGATCAACATCGTCAGATCGACGGCGTCCACCTTTCCATCCGCGTTGAAGTCCAGGACCGGCAAGATCGGCGCTTGCCAATATTCCCAGATATTGTCCGCCCACCACAGGGTCGGGGGGTTCAGCGTGATGATGGGCGAACGACAATCTTCTTCCGAGGTGTTGAACGTGGGCCCGAGGTTCACCGCCGGCTGCCACGGGTCGGTGCGGCTCGCGCGTCTGGACATCCACAGATCCCGAGCGCCGTATCCACCCGGTCTCGGCGACGCGATGAGCAGTGTCAGCCCATCGGGCACAGGCGACGGCGCATCGTCGTAGGCGGTGTTCACCAGAGGGCCAAGATTCACGGGATTACCCCAGGGATCGGTCGGCGTCGCCCGTTTCGCCACGTAGATGTCGGCATCACCATATCCGCCCGGCCGATTCGATACGATGAAGAGCTCGAGACCATCGGGCGACAGCCCCACGGGACGGTCGTAGGCGGGACTGTTGATCCTGGGACCCATATTCACGGCCGGTTCCCAGGGATCATTCTTCGTCGCTCGGGTGGCAACATGGATATCGGAGTCCCCGGAGCCGCCCGGGCGGTCCGAGGTGAAATAGATCTCCCGCCCGTCGGGGGAGATGCACGCCCCGGTGTCCCGCGCCGAACTGTTGACCTGAGGCCCCAGTTTCTCGAGGGGTCCCCAGGCGTCGTGCAACGAGGCCCGCTTGACCATCCAGATATTCCCGTCCGACCAATCGGGCCGGCCCGACGCGACATACAACTCCAGCTCATCGAAGGACACCGTCTCGGGAGTCTCGTACGCCGGGTCGATCGCCGGGATCACCGACCTCAGGTTCACCCGCTCGCCCCGGATGAAGTTCGCACGTGCAACGGGCGCATCCGGGCCCGCGAGCAGACCGAATCCCAGCAGTGACAGAGTCAGCATCGGAACCTCAAACGCTCTCATTTCGGACCCTCCCTTTTGCCCAAAGGCAACACGCAAGACTTGAATTCCATCGTTCCCTCCTCTCACCGAAAAGAGGCACCGGTATCCGAGTAGATCGTTGATGACGCCTCGGAGTCCGCTGGACGTGCCCACCTGGAAGCCCGAAGGTGACCCGGCGCTGAGAATGGCGGAGAACTGCCTCATGTCGGCATGGGTCTTCTCCCGGTCGCCCAGGTACTCGTAGTACTCGGCACGCTGGGAATGGGCGTAGGCATCCTGAGGGTCCACGTCAATTCTGCGGGTGTACAGGCGCACCATCTCGCGAAGGTATTCCTCGGGCGTCTGCGCGGGACCGAGGGCCTCGAGGGCCGGAACGTTCGGATCGGGTTCGGCGACCCACAGCTCATAATACGGGGGCCCCAGGCAAAAGAGCAGCTTCCTTCCCGTCGCCGACCAGGAAGCCATCGTGACCTGCCCGGCCAGGGTTTTTGCCGGTTCCTGACGGTCGTAATCGAAGAGCCACAGGCCGGTTCTATCCTCGCTGTTGTCTCCGCCCGCCAGGCAGAGTTCGCGACCGGTGGGAGACCAGCCGGCCCCGCCCGATGCGGGGAAAGGCACCGGCCACTGGGCCACCACCGTCTGCCGGGCCAGGTCCTTGACCTTCAGGGATGCGCCTTCGAGATAGGCCACGCGTTGATTGTCGGGCGACATCGAAGGATAGTAATGCGGGCACGTCATGATTCGTTGCGGCTCGGGGTTGCGGCCTGCAGTGGAGATCGAGCACAGTGCGCTCTCCAGACGCGAATGATAGTAGACAGAGGTTGAATCCTGGCTCCAGGAGGGCCAGCCGCCACGGGCCAGGCGCCTCGGCTCGGTCCCATCGGCGTTCATGACCCAGACCTCTTCATCGAGGATCTGGCGGCTCTGTTCTCGACGCTCGGCCGTGCCCAACTCCTCCAGCCGCAAGGCCTGGCAATCGCGCACGAAAGCGATATACCGGCCATCCGGCGACCACCTGGGGTCCTTGCCGGGGACAATCAGCAGGTCCGTTTCCTGGGTCGCGAGATCGAAGATCGCCACGCCGCTTCTGCCCTGCACCCCGGTGCTGAAGACGAGTCTACTCCCGTCCGCCGACCAGTGCCCGCTGAATCCATCCGTGACGGTGCGGCGGCCCTTCGCCGCAAGCTGATGGTAGGTCTCCTGGGCTTCCACCATCGACAGAAACGCCGCACCCGCAGGCTCGTGGCCGCCCGGGTGCCAGGATTGACCGGCGGCCAGTGTGTCAAACACGTATTTCATCGCCCAGTGCTGAAATTCGTTTCGCGCCGTAGGGGCGCGGCGAACGATCTCGCGAAACACGGTATCTGCCTCTTCGTAATGACCCAGAGCAGTCAGGGCACAAAAGAGGCAATACCCCAAGACAGCCTGCTCCGGCGCAAGGCTCTGGCTCCGGCGGGCCTCCGCAATGACTTGTTCGTGATGGCCCATCCGCAGGAGGACTTGGCACCTCTGCGCAGACAGATCGGTGTGCTGCGGGTCCTCGGGGGACGTACGTGCGATCGCATTGTCGTAGTCTGCAATCGCTTTCGGATAGCGGCCCAACTCGCGCCACGCCATCGCGCGCAAGGAGTAGCCCAACGGATCTTGCGGGCGCAATGCCGTCATGACCAGTGCATCGTCCTTCATCTCCTCATACTTCCGAGAAGCATAGTAGGTGAAGGCTCGCAGCCGGCGGGACTCGTAATGTTTGGCGTCCAGCCGCAAGGCGCGGTCGAGGGCGGCCAGTTGCTCCTTCACCGTGAGGGCGGTCATGGCCCGCAGGAGGTAGGCCTCGGCCGTCTCGGGAAGCAGTGCTTCCGCTTGGTGCCGGTGCTCCCCGATCTGTCTGAGCATCTCCGCATCCGGGGATTCGCTCTCCCAGAGGATGCGGGCCAGGAACGAGTGGGCCGCCCCGGCGATCTCCGGGCGTTCGTTGAGCAGACTATGCAGTATTGTCATGGCCTCTTGGGATCGGCGGTTGTCCACCAGAATGCCGGCCTGCAGAAGCTGGGCCTCGGGACCTACGTGCCGACTCTGGAGAATGGGGCTGATCGTCTCCAGCGCGCCTTGCCGGTCGGCCTTGGCGTACTGCTCGCGCGCTTGGAACAGAATCCCCCTGTGCCGAAAGCCTTCTGCTTCCGCAAGCTGGAGCCGGTCCTGGTTCCACAGAGAAAGGACGACCCCCACGGCAGCGGTTGCAGCCGCCAGCACCACAGCGGCGAGAATCTGGGAGCGGTGTCGGCGAACGAATTTGCCCAGACGATACGCGGCGGTGGGCCCTCGGGCAAGGATCGGCTCGGACTCCAGATGCCGGCGGATATCCTCCGCCAAGCCACTGGGCGTCTCGTACCGCCGGGTACGGTCCTTCTCCAGGGCCTTCATCACGATCCAGTCCAGATCGCCCCGGACCTGCTGGTAGGCGGGTCCCCGGGACCCCTGGGACCGCCAATCTCCTGATTGGCCCGGGAAAAGAGCCGATCGGGAGATCGGCGTTCCTGAGCGGCGTTCCCGGGTGGCAGCCCGGATCCTCGTGGACGGCTTGACCGGCTCCTGCTCGCGAATGACCCGCTGCATCTCCACGTAGCCGGCTTTTCGGAGTTCCTCTTCGCTGAAGGGCGTGGTCCCGGTGAGTAGTTCATAGAGCAGGACACCCAGGGAGTAGATATCCGAGCGGGTGTCGATATCCAGATCGCTCAATTCCGCCTGCTCCGGACTCATATACGCGGGGGTGCCGATGATGTGAGCATAGCGGGTGAAGAGCGTTTTCTCCGTCAGTTTCTGGTTCGTGGCCTTGGCGATACCAAAGTCGATGACTTTGGGCACGGGCTTGCCGTCATGGTGCGTAACCATGACATTGGAGGGCTTGATGTCTCTGTGGATAATGCCCTTTTGGTGGGCGTGCTGTACCGCATTGCAGACTTGGAGGAACAGCGCCAGCCGGTCCTTGGTGCTCAGGCTATTCTTGTCGCAGTATTCGGTGATGGAAACGCCGGTAACCAGTTCCATGACGAAGTACGGTCGGCCGGTCTCCGTAGCCCCGGCGTCCAGGACCTTGGCGATACTGGGATGATCCATCAGGGCCAGGGCCTGCCGCTCGGCCTCAAAGCGGGCAATCACCTGGCGCGTATCCATGCCCAACTTGATGATCTTGAGGGCCACCTTGCGGCGGATGGGCTCGGTCTGCTCGGCCATGTAGACCACCGCCATGCCGCCTTCACCAATCTTCTCCAGCAGCTTGTACCGCCCGATGACCGTGCCGGGACCCTCCGGTAGGGCGGCGGTCTCGAATCTGTCGCCCACAGAGCGGCTGAGTGGTTGTAGAAACCGCCCGGCCTCGGCGTGGGCCTTGAGCAGAGTCTCGACCCGTGCCCGCAACTCCGTGTTGTTTCCGCACGCCTGATCCAGATAGGCCGCTCTTTCTGGTCCGGCCGTCTTGTCCAGCGCCTCCAGAAAAAGAGATCGCACATGCGGAGTATCTTTTCTGTCTGTCGTCGGCTTCATGACGTTGTGTCTCCACCTTCCAATGCGCCGTTTGCACCACGGGTGTGACACAGAAATATGAGGATTTCCGGAAATTGACGTCTTTCAGAGCGCGCGGGGCTCTTCTCCCCGGGTCATCTCCTCATAGAGCCAGGCTCGGGCAAACGTCCAGTAGCGCTGCGCCGTGCGCCGAGAGATCCCAATTACTTCGGCCGTCTCCTCCAAGGTGAGCCCGCCAAAGTAACTCAGCTTAACCACTTCGGCGGCTTCCGGGTCCTCCTCCACCAGCCGCGTGAAGGCCTCCTCCAGAGCGAGCAGGTCGTCGGCCGGCGTGTCGATGGCCAACAACACCGCTTCGAGGTCGATTCGCCGGCGGCCGGCCCCGCGTTTCAGACGCCCCTTACGACGCGCACTCTCCACCAGAATCCGCCGCATGGCTTCCGCCGCCGCGGCGAAAAAGTGACCACGGTTCTCCCAACTCTGGGGTTCGTTGCCCACCAGCCGGAGATACGCCTCATGAACCAGCGCGGTTGCTTGGAGCGTCTGGCCCGGCGGTTCGTGGGAAAGCTTTTGGGCCGCCAGCACGCGGAGTTCCTCGTAGACCGTGGGCAAGAGTTCGTCCGCGGCTTTCGCGTCCCCGCGTTCGATGGCGTTCAAGATGCGTGTGACATCACTCATGCCGATCCGGGCTCCCAGTCGCGATGTTTCGCGATTGAGGTCCCGTCCCTACCGTTTCGGATTTCGGATGAGTATATTCTGCCACGCACGCGGGGAGATTTCAAGTAGCAGCAACCGGGACCCCAAACGCGATTTCTTCGTATTTGGGGTCCCCAATCCAATCCAGTCAAGTCGCGACTCTCCTGGACCCCCGCCCCCGATCAGGTCGGGGGCAGGCACGGGGGCCTGCCCCTACGGAACGCGGCCACCAAAAGAAAAGCCCCCTGATCGGGCAGGGGGCTGGGAGATAACGTTCTTTCTGAGTCGGTAGCGGGCTACGGCAACGGCGAGATGAAGTGATAGGTGCCGCCGCCGACTTCGAAGATGGCGTTGCCGTCCTCCATGCGCACGAAGCGCACGCCTTGGGCCTGCGTGGCGGACCTTCGGCCTTCCACAACGCTGTCGGCGTCCTTGGCGGGAAGGTAGATCGTCGCCTTCGTGTTGGCCGGGATGGTGACGTAGAGCCGGAACTCGCCGTTCGGTTGCGGCTCAGGCATGAGGCGCCAAGCGGTGGCGATTCGGCCCTGGATGGAATCGTACGTCGCCTTGGCCCACGACAGGCGGCCACCCGGCTGCGGGTGAATGATGATGCGCTCATAGGCCGGACCGTCGCTGTCGATGCCGCCGATGGTCTTGAGCATCCACTCGCCGACGGCCCCGAAAGAGTAGTGAGCGAAGGAGTTCATGCCCGGGTCCTGGAAGCCATTCTCCGGCGTCCAGCCGTCCCAACGCTCCCAGATGCTTGTCGCTCCGTGCTTGATCGAGAAGCCCCAGGACGGGAACGCGTCGTTGTGGAAGAGCTGGTAAGCCACGTTCGTCTGGCCGAACCGGGTCAACGTGCCCATCAGGTCCTTGGTGCCGACGAACCCCGTCGAGAGCCGCCAGTTACGGTCCCGGATATTGTCCACGAGGTACTTCACGGTCTGCTCTCTCTTCTCCTGCGGCAGCAGATCGAACGCCAGGGCCAGGACGTAGACGGTCTGGGTGTCGCCCTTGATCCGCCCATCCGCGGCGACGTAGGCGTCGTTGAATGCTTTGCGGATATCCTCGAAGAGCTTCTGATACTTCGTGGCGTCGTCCGCCTTGCCGAGCACTTCGGCGATCTCGGCGACCAGCTTGGTGCTGCGGGCGAAATAGGCCGTGGCGAGCACGTCCTTGGGCGTGTCGGCCTTGATGCTCAGCCAATCGCCGTAGCCCTCGGCCGGCCGCAGCAGGCCCTTGCACGTGCCTTTGCAGTATTCGATCCACTTCTGCATCGCATCGTAATGCTCGGCCAGAACGCGGGTGTCGCCGTAGACCTTGTAGATTGTCCAGGGGCAGATGACGCCGGCATCGCCCCAGGCCGCGGTGCCGCCGCCCAGCGCCACGCGTCGCGGCGAAACATCGGAGAAGCCGCCGTTGGGCAGTTGGGCATCCTCGACATCGACCAGCCACTTGGTGAAGAACGCCGCGACGTCCGTGTTGTACGTGGCCGTACGAACGTAGATCTGGGCGTCGCCCATCCAGCCGAGCCGCTCGTCGCGCTGCGGGCAGTCGGTGGGGATGTCGATGAAGTTGGCCCGCTGCGTCTGACGGATGTTGCGGTACAGGGTGTTGGCCAGGTCGTCCGAGCAGGAGAAGTCGCCGGCGACCGGCGTGTCGGAGGTCAGCTCGACGCCCGTGATTGTTTCGAGGCCGGGCCGGCCGGGGTAGCCCGTCACTTCCACGTACTGGAAGCCATGGAACGTGAAGCGGGGTTGCCAGACTTCCTTGCCGTTGCCTTTGCAGATGTAGGTGTCGATGACCCGGGCGGCCCGCAGGTTGGTCGTATAGATCGTGCCGTCGGGATTGAGCCGCTCGGCAAACCGCAGGACAATCTTCTGGCCCGGCTTGGCGTTGCGGACGTTCAAGCGGACGAAGCCGGCGAAATTCGTGCCCATGTCGTAGACGTACGTGTCTTCGACCGGCTTGGTGATTTTCACCGGCTTGATCTCCTGGTACTTGCGCACGAGGACGCCGGGATAGGCTTCGATCTTGGCCTTGATGGTCTCGGCGACATCGACCGGCTGCCAGCGGCCGTCGTCGAAGTCGGCGGTGCTCCAGCCGGGGATCTCGTGGCGGGCGTCGTAGGTCTCGCCCATCAGGAAGTCGCCTTCGACGATGGGGCCCGTGGCGGCCTTCCATGTGCCGTCGGAGACGATGATCTGCGAGCTGCCGTCAGCGTACTCGAGGTGCAACTGGGCGGCAAAGCGTGGATTCGGGCCGTAATGATCGCGGATGTGCATCCAGCCGATGTGGCCGCTGAACCACCCGTCGGCCAGAATGCCTCCGAAGGCATTGAAGCCTTTCTTAAGGTAGTCCGTGACGTCGAAGGTGTTGTAGTAGACGCGGGTGTTGTAGTCGGTCCAGCCAGGGGTGAAGTAGGCATCGCCCACCTGCCGACCGTTGACGTACAACTCGTAATTGCCCAGGGCGGAGGCGTGCACGGTCGCCCGTTTGACGGGCTTGTCCAGGACAAAAGGCTTGCGGAGGAGCTGCGCCGGTGGCAGGAACATCTCGCCGGAGGTGACATTGATCTTGCCCCATGGACTGATGCCATAGTCGCCGAGGATTTGGACGATCTTCCACGCCTCGGCATTGAAATCGACGTTCACCCAGTCCGGGGTCGTCGCATCTGAGGCCCGCCACGTACCGTCGGAGACGATAGTGATCGGGTCGCCGGCAGCAAACTGGAGCTTCAGGACCGCTAGCAGGCCCGCCGGATTCGGCGCCGTACCTTCGTTCGTCACCTCCACCGCCAGGACGTTCTTGCCCTCTTGCAGGTGCTCCTTGACATTGATCGCGGAGGTTTCCTTGTAGTTGCTGCCGTTGTTGATTCTGCGGCCGTTCAGGAACATCTTGAAGCTGTTGTCGGCGGCCACGACACACATGGCCGAGGTCAGGTCGCGGCCCTCCGGGACCATAAATTCCTTGCGGAAGTGGCGTATCCCCAGCGGTGCGCTTTTCCTGGCGTCCTCCCCGAGCGACCAGATCCAATCGGCCCCGGTCAACTCCGGCTTCGGGGCCACGGCGTCGCGCTGGCGGGAACTGTCCAGACCGATCCATTTGGCCTGCCACTGGCCCGGCTGGAGCAGACCCATCGTCCACAGAGCCGGCTTGCTCCACACCGACGGCATATTGCCCTTGTCCCAGACGCGCACCTTCCAGTAGCAGCGCATCTGGGAGGGCAGCGGCTTGCCCTCATAGACCATCTGAATCGACCGGTTCGAGGTGACCTTGCCGGTGTCCCACAGATCGCCCCGGCCGTCCTCCAGGTATTTGGGATCGCTGGCCACGAGGATGCGGTAGGCGGTCTGCACCTGCCCTCGTTCTTCGGATTGAACGATCCAACTCAGGCGGGGCTGAGCGACGCCGATTCCGAGGGGGTTCACCAGGTATTCACAGCGCAGGTCCCCAGGCATCAGCTTATCCTTGGGCAGACGCTCATCCGCCCGGATCGTGAGCGATCCCAGGCAGAATGTCGCTACGGTTGCTGCGAGAATTGGATTGCACGTTCCCATCTCACTGGACCTCCCAGAAGAAAGTGTGAAGTTTCAAGTGCGAAGTGTGAAGTCTGACGTCGTGGGATTGCAGACTTCACACTTCGAACTTGACACTTCAGACTTGACGATCGATCGTTTCACCCTGGACCGCGATCCGCAACGGTGGTCTTGTCGCCCTCGATCGTTGCCGGGAGCGGCTCGGTTTTCCCCGTGCCGCCGTAGATGAACCGCATCTGGCCGACGTTGGGAATCCACCGCAGCGTGGCCAACCCGTTGAGCAGACGCAGCGCCACATTGTTGCGGCTGTTGTTCAGCAGAACGGCCTTGAGGCTCTTCGGCCAGGGGAACTCGAAGCCGCTCGGCCAATAGACAAACAGGGCCTTGCCCACCAGGTAGTAGCGCGGCACGACACCGGCTCGTGGGGGAGCCCAGCCCCGGCTGGCGATGTCCGGCTGGCCCCACCAGCGGCCGTCTTCACTGTTCGGGCTGTTGTCGCCCAGCACGAAGAACTCATCCTTATCCAGCGTGAAGGGCCGGCCTTCGACCGCCCGGCCGCCGCGGCTGCCTTGGCCGTCGCTCGTGTAGTAGATGTCCCGGAACAGCGCGACGTGGGCCAGGGTGAGTTTCCCGCAGCCGAAGATCTCCGCCCGGGGCGACGACGCCGATCCTTGTTCCATCGCCTTGGGCGCGCGACCCAGATCGACGGACAACTCCTGGCCGCCCACTTCGAAAAGCAATTGGTGATCCACGTTCGCGAACTTGACGAGCGTGAAGACATTCGTCGGCGGGGGGGCCACCTCTCGGGTGGCCAGGACCGTTTCCCGGCCGTCGTTGATCTGGACCAGAGTCATTTTCCCGGACAGGTCCAGCCGCGCGCGGTAATCGACGCCCTGTTTGCTGAGCGTGATGCCGACCGCGCCTTCCGAACTCTCCGGCCGCACGTGGTAGTGAATCATCAAATCGCTGCACGCCGGCATCCGTGCATAGGAATAGGTTTCGTTATAGGCGTAGGTCACGGTGAAGCCGTTGGCCGACGGCGCGCCGTACGTGAGCACGCTCGTCTGGTCCGACGCGTTGTCCAGCACCAGGCGCGTCTCGTCTTCTGTGCTGACCTTCCAGGCGGAGCCCTCCAGGTGGAAGGGCAACTGCCAGCGATGAGCGTTGAACCCCGCCCGCTCGTTCGGATTGACCGGCTGGAAGTTGTTGTCGTAGATCGGCATCCAGACTTCTTTTTGCACGTCCGGCGGTTTGCGGGCGATCAAGCCGTTGATGTAAACGTCGCCGTCGACGATCTCGATGGTATCTCCGGGCAGTCCGATCAGCCGCTTGATGTAGTTTTCGGTGGGATTGATGGGGTTCTTGAAAACGATGACATCCCAGCGCTTCGGGTCCACAAACTGGTAGACGCACTTGAGCACGAGGATGCGGTCCCCGTTGGCCACCGGCACTTCCTCACCGGCGGGCATATAGTACCCGCAACTCGGACAGCGGGTCTGCTGCCGGATCGATACCGCCCCTGACGGCACGGTGTCCTCGGGCAAACCGTAGCTTTGCGGCACGAAACCATGATCGTAGCCGTAACCGCACTGCGGGCAGCGCAGCCGGAAATGGGCCCCTTTGAGCGTGTCGGCCATGCTGCCGGTCGGAATGCGAAAGGCTTCCATCACGAACGCCCGAAAGACGAACGCCAGAATGAAAGCGGTAATCAGCCATTCGAAGGTGTTGGCGATCTCGGTGGCACGATCCTTCTTCTTCCCGCGGATGCGCGCTGCGGGCACGACGGGCCTATTCTTCTCGGCCTTGGCGGCTTTATTCTCAGGCATTGACTCCAATCCTATCCGCAACTGATCCGGGTCCCTAAACGCGACGTGTCGCGTTTGGGAGCCCTACTTCGTTCCATCCCAGGCGGCTGCGGCGCACCGACATCACGCCACGGTCAGCACCGTGGGGAACGCTCGGCGCGTCCCAAAAGCCACCATTATGCCGCCAGAGGCGTTGCCGGTCAACCACCGTGCGCTCCGCGGCCGAGGGCCGCGGCAAAATTTTTGGTCGAATGTACTTGCCGCATCGAAGTCTTTGTTGTATAGTGGTTTGCAGTCGTTTATCTTTCTATCCCGGTGGCATTGTGTCCGGCTGTTGCGGGATCGTACCGCGGGGCAAACCGCCGAGAAGGGCGTTCAGGGTCCTCGAATGGGAGCAGTCGCGTCGGGTGGGGTTTCCCATCGCGATGCGGGTTCCGGCTCCCTCGTCGGCTTCGCTCTCTTGTTCCAGTGAGGTAGCCTATGTCAACAGTCACGAAGAAGGAACTGATCGACCGCATTGCAGAGCACACGCAGGCCAAGCGCGTGTCCGTCAAGCGCATCGTGCAGACCTTTCTCGATGAAATCGTACGCGAGTTGTGTCAAGACAACCGTTTGGAATTTCGGGACTTTGGCGTTTTTGAGACGCGGACGCGGGCTTCGAGGACGGCCCAGAACCCCAAAACGCTGGAGCGTGTCGACGTTCCGATGAAGCGCACCGTGAAGTTCAAGATGGGTCGGCTCATGCGGGAAAACCTCATTGCTTCGGCCCGGGCCGCGGCGCAGGCCAAGCCGAACATGTGAAGGGCACTCCCAACGCGATCGATGGGGTGGGAACCCCAAGCGAGGATCATATGGTGGAAGGAAAGGTCAAGTGGTTCAACCCAAGGAAGGGCTATGGGTTCATCGGGACCGCTGATGGCCGCGACATCTTCGTGCATTATTCCAGCATTGCCGGAGATGGATTCAAGACGTTGGACGAAGGCGACACGGTTCAGTTCGATATCGTCGAGGGTGAGAAGGGGCTCCGGGCTACCAACGTGGTCGCGAAGTCGCCGGCGGAAAAGGAAAAGCAGACTTCATCGTAAATCCGGGGGCCGGGAGGAGGTCCGAAAGCACTGAAGTGATCCGCAGACACTCCCGCCGGGGAGTTTCGAGCAACTATCGATAGGATTTTCTGCTCCTGGCCGAAGGCGAAAATTGTGGCTGGACGGCCTGCCATACCTCTTGCAGTCAGCGCCCCAGGGGCATATAATTCCAGGCTGCAAGAGAAGACTATGGTCGATGGTGAATGTCAATCCGGGCTTGACTGTAGTGTCCTGGTGCTCAACAAGCACTACATGGCCATCCGTATCGTCGGTGCGAGACGCGCTTTTTCCCTGCTCTGCCGCAACTTGGCGGAAGTGGTGTCGTTCGAGAAGGACACCTACGCCAACTACGACTTCAAGAGCTGGTGCGAGATCAGCCGGTTCCGGCATGAGTTCGAGCCGAACGCCCACGACTGGGTCACGACGGTGAACTTCTACGTCGCGGTGCCGCGGATCATCCGGCTGCTGTTCTACGACCGCCTGCCGCGCACCGAGGTCAAGTTCAACCGCCGCAACATCTTCGCCCGCGATAAGAACCATTGCCAGTACTGCGGCAAGCGCTTCCCTACGACCGAGCTATCCCTGGACCATATCATCCCCCGCACCATGGGTGGCAAAGCGACCTGGGACAACATCGTCTGCGCCTGCACCAACTGCAACGTGAAGAAGGGCGGCCGGACCCCCAAGCAAGCCGGCATGACCCTCATCCACAAGCCGGTCAAGCCCAAGCACAACCCCATGCTTCACCTCCACCTCGGCCACCAGCGTTACCGCTCCTGGAAGCAATTCCTCGACCACGCCTACTGGTCGGTGGAACTGAAGTAGTCTTGGCGCCGGAGTCCTATCTCCGGCATGGATGAGCATTCGGCAGAATGTTGTGACGGCGCATCTCCTTTTTCTCCTTGACTATTTTGCCGATATACGGCTGTATGATGTTTTCCGCCGCTCCCGGTGGGGCGGGCCCTCGACCGGCCTCGGTGGGCGCGACAAATAGGTACAGGGTGTTGATGTCGTTCGGATGGTCGCCAGTATGATAGCTATGGCAACGGAGAAGGACAGCATTCCGTTTTCCTCGTTTTTCCATCCCGCCGAAGTGATTTGCCAAATCGAGGAAACGGACCGCGACAAGGCCCTTCTGCAGGTGTTGCGACGGATCGCACAACAGCGTGACATCGGCAACGTTGAGGAGGCCCACGCGGCGGTCCTGGCACGAGAGAATGATCTGCCGACGATTGTGGCCCCAGGGTTGGCGATGCCGCACGCCCGGCTGGAGACGATCGACGAGATCGTCGTGGGCGTCGCGACCTCCCGCAAAGGCATCGTCTACGACGCGAAAAGGTCCGATAACCGCGTCAAGCTCATCGTTTTGACGCTAGCGCCCAAAGATGAGCCAGGGGCCTATTTGCAGGCCCTGGGCTGCTTAGCCAAGATCTGCCAGGACCCTGCGACCGCGGAGGTCGTCGCCGGTCTGCCCACGCCGCAGCGGGTTTGGGACTTCTTCGATCAGGGCGGAATGGCGCACTCGGATCGTCCGCGTGCTCGTGGCGTGATCGACCCGGCCCAGGTGAAGAAGCTCCTGCAGCAGTAACAGCAAAGAAATCCGAATTTCGAACCCCGACAACCCTGTTGCCCCGTGTCGTTCGGGCAATTCGAAACAAATCCCAATGTCAGAATGATCCAATGCTCCAAACGGCGAGACCTCGCGCCAGTTCGTTTCGGTCATTGGTGCTTCGTGCTTTGGATTTGTTTCGGATTTCGGATTTCGAATTTGAGGACTTGGCCTACATCACCGGGGCGTAGATCTCGGTTAGAAGCTCCTCTGGGGAGACCTTCCGCGGGTCGTTAAGATAGACTTCTCTCGTCGGCCCCGCCACCTTCTTGTGATTCTCCGCGATCCAGGCAAAGAGCTTCTTGTAGGCTGTGGCCGACTTCTCGTACGGACCCTGGTGCGTGATCTTGGCCATCGGCCCGCCAGGCAGTTCATAGCAGGCGATCTCGTGGTTGCCGTCGATCGAGCCGGAGACGGGGACCACCACCTCCACATCGGCGTTGTGCTGGAGATTGACCTTCACCACTTCCTTGGGCGTCTCATGGCAGACAAACACCGGCGGCCCGGCGCTCTGGGCCCCGCTGGACTCGATGTACTTGTGGATTTTCGCGATCATGGGGCGGATTTCGGCGTAGGTGCCCCGTTTCCGCATCCCCATCACCAACTGGGGCTCGACGTTGCTGATGCTGACCTCGCTCATCACACGATCTCCAAAACGGATCGGTTGACGTCCGACGGTTGCGACGCTCGTTTCGTGGGAAGTCCCACGTCAGACGTAACGAGCCGCGCAACCGGAACCGCTGGACGATCCTTTTCTGCCGGCCCAAGAACATTGTAGCATCGATTCCTGGTGGCGAACAGCCCATTTTTACGCTTTTCGGGCGGTGGCGAAGCTCGCGACTTCGCCGGAAGTACGGCCGGCGGGCCAGCAGATACTGCCGGACGATTGCAGGATTTCTTTGGCAGGGGGCTTGACTGGCCTCCGCGTGCACGTGATAATAGAGTCGATTTCGCGGATGTGGCGGAACTGGCAGACGCGCAGGCTTCAGGTGCCTGTGGGCTTACGCCCGTGTAGGTTCGATTCCTATCATCCGCATTAGCCCTCATCCTTTAACGAAAACTCCTTCCACGGGCCGATAAACAGGCCAGGCACCGCCATGCGCGGTGTTCGCAAGAATTGTGTCATTAGACACGGTGAAACCGTGATTGAGATCCTCAAGAGCTTCGAGCAGGTGGCAAGCCGGTTCAGCCCCACGGTCCTGGTTGTGCCGGGGCTGACGCTGGTGGTGCTGGGCCTGATCGCCTGGCTGGCGGGCATGTGCCTGCGACGGCTCGTGCTCGCCTTGGCCGGTGCGGCGGCCGGTGGGCTGGCCGGCTGGCTGATCAGCGTGCAAAGTCCTGCGGTCGCCGGCTTGGCGGCGGGAGGCGGGGCGGTTCTCGGGGCGATTCTTCCTCGGCTCTGGACCGCTGTTCTCCTGGCCGCCCTCGGGGTGGCGGTGGCCTTCGTCATCACGACGCGGGCGTCGCTCGTCGAAGGGCAAAGGACCCTGCTCGGCCGGCAGGACGCCGGACAGGCGCAACAGAGATTCACCGTGCCGGAGAGCCTTGAGGCCGTACAAGCCTTTGCGGTCGATATCGGAGATTGTGTCAAATCCGCCGGCCGCAAGCTGGGACCGGCCGATCTGATCGTTATCGTGGCCGTGGGCGTGGGCCTGTTGGGGCTGGGATTGTTTCTGACACGCTTGGCCGGAGCCTTGGTATGCTCCGTGTTTGGGACGTTGCTGATCTTTGTGGGTCTGATCGTGTTGTTGATCTTCAAAGGCTCGGCCCCGGTCGCTTTTGTCCAGAGGCAGGGGGCCTTCTACGGCTGGGTGCTGCTCGGGATGGCGGTTTTTGGCACGCTGGAGCAGCTGGCCCTGTGCCCCTCGCCGAGGCGACGGCAGAAGGGCGGATCGGGAAGACCTCATTCCAGGGACGTCGAGTCGGAACGTAGTTGGCGGAATCACTGAGTGGATCGGCAATATGGCCATTAGGACGCGCGGGGAGATAGGAGCATCCAATGAGTAGCTTGGCGAGTGTTTTCCAGACCGTGTTCATCCTGGCCCAGCAAGCGGCACACCAGCAGGCGGCCCAATCGAAGGCCACACCGCTGACCGTCATGTGGCAGCACATCAGCACCCTGGATGTCGTCGAGGCCCTGACGTTCATCTCTTTCGGCGTCGTCTGCCTGTTCTACGGCTGGCGCATTTTCAAAATCCTCGTCACGATTTGTTTCGGCCTGCTGGGTCTGCTGGTGGGGATCTGGGCCAACAACGCCCTCATCGGCGGCAGTGTGGTTTGGCTGGCGATGATCTGCATTGCCTTTTTCGCGATTCTCTCGGTGCCGCTGATGCGTTGGGGCGTCAGCCTGCTGGGCGCCCTCTCCGGCGGCATTCTGACGGCCGGGCTGACTCTGGCCCTCGGCTTTGGCGACCAGAGGCTGCTCCTGGCCGGCGGGCTCATCGGACTCGTCGCCGGGGGGATGATCTCCTTTATCATCTTCAAGGTCGCCGTGATCCTCTTCACCAGCCTCGGCGGCAGCGGCCTGGTCGTCGTCGGCCTCCTGGCGGTGCTGTACACCAACACCGATCCCAAGAAGCTCGAGATGTTTGTCTTCAACTACCGCTGGTTCCTGCCGGTCCTGGTCATCGTCCCGATGACCTTCGGAGTAGTCATGCAATACCGGTTCATCAAGACCGCCCAGGATTGGAGTGTCTGAGAGGAGAAGGCAAAAGTAAAAAGGTAAAAGGAAAAAGGCGCAAGGAAGAAGAGGGAATTCTGACGACGACGTCCCCTCCCACTTTTACCTTTCTACTTTTGCCCTTTTACTTTCTCCCACGATCCTTCCAACGAATTCAGGAATCCACGGGCGCCGATTAGGGAGAAGGCCGATTGGCCCCGGTCCGGGCCGCCTCTATATTCCACGCATTAGTTGGTTTGTTCCGCCGTTGCTTTCCGGTCCGCGAGAGGAATGGCCATGGCTTTCAATCCGCTCAAGGAAAACGGGATCCCGTTCGAGCAGCAGGTCAAGAACTGGGGCGAGTTGAACGTCGATCCCTACGACAAGCACGAGGTGCATCCCTACACGCGGACCCGCATCATCCTGATGAATGGCATCGAGGTGGAAGCCGCCCTGTTCGGGCACCAGTTGGCGCGCCATGCCCAGGACTATGCGCTGAAGCAGAAACTGGCCCGGGTGCGCCGGGTCGAGCAGCAGCAACAGAAATTGATCAACTGGCTCATCCCGGCGGACGAATCGGTCTTGGAAGTGACCGTCGGTTATGAGCAAGTGGCCGTGGATTTGACCGCATGGCTGGCGCAGACCGAGCCGGATCAGAACGTCAAGAACGCCCTGGATTTCGCTTTGATCGAGGACTTCGATCATCTCTACCGCTACTCGAATCTGATGAGCGTGACGGGCGGCAGAGACCCGGTCCGGGTCGTCGGCGAGCTGACGGAGATCTTTCCCGGCCGGCCCACGGTCGCCGAGCATCGGCACCCCTTCGATTCCATCCGCAGCCACTACGACAAGGAGAAGGCGGACACCTTGACCAAGCTGCACGTCCTGACCATCGTCGCGGGCGAGCAGCAAACGATGAATTTCTACATGAACGTAGGCAACCGCCCGGACCTCTCCGTGGGCCGCGGCCTGTACCAGGAGATCGGTCAGGTCGAAGAGCAGCACGTTTCCCATTACGAGTCCCTGGCCGACCCGCGCGCGAGCTGGTTCGAGCGGCTCCTGCTGCACGAGTACAACGAATGCTGGCTCTACTACTCGTTCCTCCAGGAGGAGCCGGACGAGCGGATCCGGGGCCTGTGGCAGAACCAGTTGGAATGCGAGATCGAGCACCTGCACGCCGCGGCCGAGTTGCTTCAGCAATACGAGGGCCGGGAGGCGGAGAGCCTGCTGCCGTCGGAATTGCCGCTGCCGCTGCGGTTCCAGTCGAACAAAGAATACGTCCGGGACATCCTTGCGTCTCAAATCGACCTGACTGCCGACGGCAACATGTACCAATCGGCGGATTCGCTCCCGGATTCGCATCGCTACTTCGCGTGGCAGCGCTTGGTCAACGTGGATGGCTCGGCGCCTAGCCAGCGCGTCATCGAAGAGTACATTGAGTGTTACGGCCAGGATTATCGGCTCGAAACGGAAGGACCGCACCCGATTCAGGAGTACCGTATTCGCGAGACGGCCAGGGCCTGAGGGCGGCCGCCATGCCAAGGAAGTCCCGTCGCGTGGGATCAATTTGGCCACACACCAGAGCAACCTCGGGCTCCCGTCGCCGGGACGGGAGCCCAAGGTTTATTCACGCATTTCTTGCCTTCGAGAATCCACCCGATGTCCTGCGTGGCGCTGAACAGCCAAGGTCGCACGGCGGACAGCATGGCTCGGATGAGCAAACCTGGAATAGTGCCGCGTACCTCTGATCCCTTCGCAAGCGAATCGCTTGTCTTTATGCCCATCGGATCAGTCCGTCTTTAACGGTCCGCGCGAGTCGGTCGTGGGCCTTGCCGGACGAGCGGACTTGGGAACGACGTTAGGACACGTGGCCTCAACGATAGGACACGTTGCGCCCATCCGAAACTGCCGTGCGCCGGCCGACGGGTCGAAGGATAGACATCCCACGATACAGATGGTTCCCCGGTTCGGACAATATGTGTCTACGGCTGTCACAGGACACTGCGTCTTCGAGGGAGGGCACTTTGTTGCCACTGGCGGACACTGGGTGCTCACCGGGAAAAGCGGGCACTGCGTTGCCACAATCGGACACTGCGTCGCGATTGCCGGACACGTCGTCGGATTGACCGGACACGTCGTCGGATTGACCGGACACTGCGTCGCCACTTCCGGGCAAAAAGTGAAAGACTGTACGCACCTGGTCAGCTCTGGAGGACATTTGGTGTCCGAGGTCGGACATTGGGTATCCCGTTGCGGGCACTGCGTAGCTATGATCGGACAGGTGGTGGATTGTTCCGGGCATTTCGTACTCTCTGGCCGGATCGTAGCGCGAATCTGAGCACACTTCCATGGCGGCTCGCACACCGTGAGTACATAGGGGCAGTGCGTCGCCTCCTGTGGACATCCGGTCTCGACGGGTGGACAGTGGGTCTGGCTCGCTGGACACTGGGTCTGAAGGGCTGGACACTGGGTACTGATAGTCGTGCACTGGGTTGGAAGGGCCTCGCAGGTGGTCGGGCTGCCGCCACTCAGCATGGTCGCTTTGACACAAGGGGTGCATTGCGTCTCCACCGGCGGACATTTCGTGTTGGACGGCGGACATTGGGTATCGGAGACTGGGCACAGCGTGCCGATTGCTGGGCATCGGGTGGCGGAGGCCGGGCACTGCGTGCTGACCGCCGGACACTGGGTGTTCACCACCGGACAGGTCGTCGCGCTGCCCGGCTGGGCGGTCGGCATCGGAACTCCCGTGGGGGCCGCCAAGCTCGTGATCTCGGCGGCCGAAAGGGCACGACGATAGATTCTCACATCGTCGATCGCACCGGTGTAAAGACGGTCGTTCCGCTCTGAGTTTCGTCCGATCTCGACGTCGGACGCGCTGCGCGCGATGGAACCCACGTGATCGGCGGTGTCTGTCAACCGGCCGTCGACATAGAGCTTCAGTTGCCTTCCGTCATACGTCCCCGCCAGATGGTGCCAAACGTCATTGAAGGTGCTATCGACCGCCTGCCAAACCGCGTGCCACGTGTCATCATAGATGACGAATTCCAGATTGTTGTTGTCCTTCTGCTGGAGTGCGCAACTGTGGTTGCCTTTGCCCACGTAGGGATTGTACTGGCCGTTGCCGGCATCCTTCGTTTTGACCCAGGCGGCCAGCGTGACCGGACCAGCGATACTGAGGCTCGCCGGTTTGCCGCAGTCTACGTAGTCATCCACGCCGTCGAGTGCCAGAGCGCCGCCGATCTTGCCGGCCGCCGGCTGCCAGATCGGGCTGCCGTGCAGAAGGCCCGTGTTGTCATTGCCGGAGGAGTCTGCGGCACTGGCGCCGGAAGTCTCATCGAGTTTCCACCAGCCCACCAGACTGGGGTCACCGGCACTGGTTCCGGCAAGCTGAGCGATCTCGGAGGTGCCGAGCACCCGGTTGTAGATGCGGAAATCATCCAGGGTCCCGTTGAAGTACGCATCGGCGGAGTACTGGGACCTGCCCAGCCAGTTCTGGGTGGTTTTGCCCAGGCTGGCCGGTGTGTATCGGGCCGACGTATGCACCGCGACGGCTTGTCCGTCGACGTACAGGGTGTGGGTCTTGCCTTCCGCGTCTATTGTCACCGCCACGTGATGCCAGCCAGTGGGCAACGCCTGAGGCGCCGTCGTTCGGTCTTCGTTCGACGCGCCGGCATTGGTGATGGCAAAACGCAATGGTCCTCCCGCCACCGTGCGCGGCGTCAGGAACAGGTTCACATTGGTCCCACTGCCGAAGTCAAATACTCGCTGCCAGTCGCCACCCACACCGGACCAGTTCACCCACACCGCGAAGGTGGCGTTCGTGAGGGAGGAGATCACCGAGCCGATCGGCAGACTGACGTAGGTGCTCGCGTCATCGAGCTTGAGAGCGCCGCCCGTCTTGCCGGCCGTCGGCTGCCAGGTAAGATGCCCCTGGACGGTCCCGTGGTTGTCGCTGCCGGACGAGTCGGCCGCGGTTGTGCCGGAGGTTTCATCGAGCTTCCACCAGCCGACCAGACCAGGGTCGGCCGCTCCTTCCAGAATCACCAGAGGAGATAGATATCTGCCCTCGATGACAGAACGAATGGGGATGCCTGGACCTTGCCAGGCGACCGCGAGGTTATCCTCCCCGGCGCCGGCAACGTGCAGGGCCTCAATGTAGTACGCCTGACCCGCCGCCAGAAAGGTGGGCATGGACCTCTGTTGGGGTCCACCCAGTCCGCCGCCGGTGTTGTCAAAGTCCCGTGGAGGCGTCCAGCCTGGCACGCTGGCAATAAGCACTATGTTGGCGGGGTCATCGTCAGGGCTCAGCCACAGCTCGCTCTGATCGTGGCTGGCGATCCAGAAGGTGTAGACTCCCGTTTCCGGGGGGTAAAGATACCCACGGACGCAGGTGTCATAGTCATCGGCTCCGTCGGTTGGCCCCTCGAAACTGGTTCGGAATTCCCTGCGATCCGGGCCCTGCGAGTAGAGGGGAGAATCGAGCGGAGTGCTCGTGTCCGGCCCGGCATCCCGGTAGTACTCAAAGAGGATGCTGCCCCTGCCGCCGGTCTGTCTTTCCTCACCCTGGACATGTTCAACAGCGAGAGAATCGTACTGCAGCGGCTGATCGGCCCCAATAGGGCCGAACAAAAGCACCATCAGGCCCATCTGGAGGAGTGTTCGGGCTTTCATGTCTTTTCTCCCTTGCCGATAGAATGGTCAGAGAATGAAAGCGGATATCCATTCCCGTTCTTCCCGTCGCTTCAGCCGGTACTATCGGCATACCACACTGTCTCAAGTCTGTGGTAAGACTCCGACAGCCAGCCACTATCATCTTACCCGAATCGATAGGGCAAATCAAAACAAAACCCAGGAAGATTATGATTATGGAGATGGGGGCGGCCAACCTTCTCGGTGTGCTGCGGGTCGTGCACCCCCTCGCACGACTTCTTCAGACGAGCGGAGGCGCTCCGTGCAAAATCTCGCCCGGAAGATGCCGTGCCTGTGCCACAAGGGCCCGTCCCGCGCGGCCTGTGGCATCGTCGGGGCACAGACTAACGTCAACTACTGTTCAACAAGAGAGTCAGGAGAGAAACATGCGAGTCATGCATCGGCGAAGACAAAGCCAATTTCCAGGAGGTCGAGGGTCTTGAAATGGGACCGGGTATTCGCGTACTATGAGGTGTAGCTGTGTCCGGAAGTACGCATCGGTGAAGTAGGATAGGGAATGTCCGTTGAAAGGTCCGTTATGCCAAACCGATCCATCTGCGTGGCTGTCTTGCTGAGTGTGGGAACAGTGCTGCTGACTCCCCAGACGACTTGGAGCTATAACAACGACGGCCCGGGCGGTGGGCCACACCGCAAAATCAACGAGATCGCCCTGGATCGTTTCATCCAGGCCGCGGCCGACGACCCTATCCTCCGCTACTACGACTTCCGCCCTTCCCTGAAAAAGTACCGGATTGCCCCCCCGTCAGGGGACGGAGCCGTCCACCTGTTTGTGACCGAGTATTATACCGTTACCCAGAAGGGCGATTGGTATGCTGAGGAGACCACGGCGGTTGCAGAATTGGCCGCCAATTCTTGGGCGGCGGAGAAGATGCCCAGCAGCGTGGTGGTGGAGGAAAAACAGGCCCGGCCCTTCCCGTGGTGGATCGTCGAGGGCGGGTTTACGGCCGATGAACCCGAGCTGCACATGTCCTTGCGGCATTTCTATGATCCCCAGATGCGGGGGTTCTCCACCGTCTCCGAGGCCAAAACCTGTTCCTACCTGACCGATGTGACGGATGTGGCGGACCGGGTCCTGGCGCGGCTGGTGGGCAGCACCCTCAACCCCTGTGTGGACGCCAAGCGTTTGGCCCTGAAGGAGTCCAAGCATTCCTGGTCCGAGGGCCAGACCCAACTGAAGGCCGCCTTCGACCATCCGGAGGCCGACGCCGGACTGCGAAACGCGGCGTTCGGCAAAGCCTGGCGCTGCCTGGGTGAGACGATGCACTTGATGGCCGACATGACCACGCCGGCCCACGTCCGCAACGACGGGCATCCGGGCCAGCTCCTTTGGGCCGGCGACCCTTACGAGGCCATCGTCAGTGCCCAGGTGGTTCAAGACCAGGCCCGTAGGCCCATAGCGGATGGCAAACTGGTGGGCGATATCACCTCCAGCCTGGAGATCAGCCGATTGTTCGATCTCATTGCCACCTACACGAATACCCACTACTTCTCCAACGACACGATCGCCGGCACGGACTACCCGACCACCCTGTACCGGCCGGACCTGCTGGTGCGTCGCGCACTGCATCATCCGGAGGTCCCCTTCCCGGTCGGCATCAATGTCAAGGTGCACAGCGCCAACGGGCAGCCGGACTACGATTCGCCCAAGCTCGAGACCTATTCCTTCCGGTTCACCAACGAAGAAAAGGACGACAGTGGGATATATCTGGATCGTCTGCACGGAGACCGGCCCATCGTGCGTCGCATGGCGGACGGCCGGCATGTACTCGACGTCAATTGCATCTACTGGCAGACCCGGGACCTGATTCCTGTTGCCGTGGCCGCCAATATGCAGGCGACCGACCTATTCCTGCCGCGGTTTGGTGTGAAGGTGGATGAGTTCGATCGCGACGCCAAAGTTCTGAAGTGTCACGTCGTGGGGTACACCCGCGATCCCAAGAGCGGCAAATTCTCCGAGGCCGCCACCGCGCAGTTCCCCGGCAATTCGGTCCAGGCGGCGGTGTTCGTCACAATCGGCCAGGAGGAGCACAACTCCCTCCAGCCGCTCGATAAGGTCACCGCCCAGGGCTTCGAGGTGAAGATTCAGCCGGTGGTGGACGGGGTTCTGGCCGACTATCTGAAGGAGGGCGACACGCCTTTCCCGGCCGACGGGATCAGCCTGGCCGTGGGGTTGGACATGGGCGGCATCCTGATCAAGTCCGAACCCAAGGCTCTGGAACTGCCCAGGGTGCGGATCGATCCCAAACTGGCACAGGTGAAAATGAAAGGAACGCAGCGGTTCACCGCCCGGGTAGTTGGGATGAAAGACGAGACGGTGGAATGGAAGGTCAAGGAAAATGGCGGCGGGACCATCGATCCGGAGGGGGTCTACCTCGCCCCGCTGATTGCGGGGACGTTCCACGTGGTCGCCGCCTCCAAGGCGGACAAGAGCGTCACCGATATCGCGGCTGTCCGTGTGGAGGAAGCCGAGAAGAAAGAGGTGCCTCCGCCGCCTCCCCCAACGGGTGATATCAGTTGGCGACAGGCGTTCTTTGCGGCGGCGGGTATCACGAGCATCACGGGCATGCCAGCCGGGGAGATACCCAACTACCGCGAAGGCGACGTGCGGCAGGGCTTCACCTTCCACGGGAAGGATGCCAAGGTGGTCCCGGGCCAACTGAACTGGTCGGGCTGGGGTAAGGATTTCGATCACGGCGTGTACGTGTCCGACGACAAGAGGAACCCTCCCGTTCCGTATTGGTTGTACTACTCGGCCGAGGTATTTGCCGAGATCGTGGACCACGGTGGCTCCTACGGGCCGGCTCCCCGATGGGCTTGGCGTTCTGCCGTGGCCGATCAGGACCGCCTGCTCAAACAAGCGGGCTACCAGCAAGTCCCCCTGGGTGATTTGGCGGTGGCCAGATGGCTGAGCGATCCGCAAAAGAGCGGAGCCCCTGGCATCTGGGATTGTGAAGCCTGGCGCGGGCCCTTCCACGTTCGCATCAGGCTCGAATGCTGGATGCGATACGAGGGTGGTCTCGTGGATCTGTTTCGCCTCGACAGAATGCCAGACCCGGCGAAGCGTTCGGCCATGATCACCCAGGCCCCCCAGGTGGGCACAGCCTATGTGAAGGCGATCCTGGACAGTTTCGAGGTCTGGTGTCGCCGTCCCATCGCGTCCGGCCCCGGCATCAAGGGCTTCTATTGGCCCCTGCACGTCGGTCGGTATCGCTTGAAGCAGGAGGACTTGCCGACCGGATTGGTTCTGACCAATAATCCGCTGAGCCATGACGTCGAGTGGGCCGGCGGGGAGCAGCAAGACATCCGAGTGGAAGTGACGGACCGGGATCGGGAGGAGGGGAGTTCCTGCTCGGTGGAGTTCCACGTGTGGTACCCACGAGAGGACGATACCGCCGCCGAGATCCCTTTGACCCGTGCGCACGAGGCCCTCGAGAAGCAAATCTCGGGCATTCAGAAGGTGTTTGCCGGTTATGGGCCCTCGGTGCGGGACGACATGCAGTTGATCGGTCCCACCAGACTGGCCTTGTCTGACGCGGACGAGGCCGTGGAGATGATTCGGGGCTACAAACCCAAGGACGATCCCAACTGGCGGGGCAGTTACCGTGATGAGCACTGGGTGATTGCGCGGCGGGCCAACGTCTGGATCGTTGTCAAGCACTCCTACAAGCCGGAGAAAGCCATGACCCCCTCGCCCTGGAGCCAGAAGCTGATGGAATTGGTGTTGGCCAAGATGGCGGCGGACAAGCCCGCCCCGCCCGCCCGGTGACCCCCTCTCTGGGAGGGGAATAGGTGAATCAGGCGTCCGTAGGAACAAAGCCGATTCTCAGGAAGGGTCAAGGCGCAAGACCTGATCGCTTACGGCGGATGGCGGATGACCATGGACGGTTAGGTCTTGCAGAAAGGGGGCGGGCTGCCTATAATAAAACAGCCGTGGGTGCGCCGTCGTATAGGCACAGGCGGACTCACTCGATTTTCCTTGAAAGGCAGAGAGGTTTCCTGTGTTCGAATCTCTGACGGAAAAACTCAATTCGGTCTTTCGGTCGCTGTCCGGCCGGGGGCGGATCACCGAGGCCAACGTCTCCGACGCCATGCACGACGTTCGCAAAGCACTGCTGGAGGCCGACGTCAACTACAACGTCGTCAAGCAGTTCTGCAAGGACGTGCGGGATAAGGCGATCGGGGCCGAGGTGATCCAGAGCCTCCATCCGGGCCAGATGATGGTCAAGATCGTCAACGATGAGCTGGTCCGGCTCATGGGCCCGGTGGACACGCGGATCTATTTCGTCTCGCCTGGTCCGACGATCATTCTGCTGGCCGGCCTCCAGGGCTGCGGCAAGACGACGACCGCCGCCAAGCTCGGCAAGTACCTGGTGTCGAACGGCCGGCACCCGGTTCTGGTCGCCGACGACTTGCAGCGGCCCGCCGCCATCGACCAATTGAAAATCCTCGGCGAGCAGACGAACATCCCCGTCTATAGCGATGAGACGACGAAAGACGCCGTCAAAGTTGCCAGGGACGGCGTCCGGTACGCCAAAGAGCACGGGCAAGACGTGGTCGTGATCGATACCGCCGGCCGGTTGCACGTCGATGAAGAGATGATGAACCAGGTGGCCGACGTTGCCAAAGCGGTCTCGCCGCAACAGATCTACCTGGTCTGCGATTCGATGACCGGCCAGGACGCCGTCAACTCCGCCAAGGAGTTCAACCAGCGGCTGGAGCTTGACGGCGTGATCCTGACCAAGCTCGACGGCGATGCCCGCGGCGGCGCGGCCCTGAGCGTCAAGGCCGTCACGGGAAAGCCCATCAAGTTCATCGGCGTCGGCGAGAAGCTCGACAAGCTCGAAGAATTCCACCCCGACCGCATGGCCTCGCGCATCCTCGGGATGGGCGATGTCGTGACCCTGGTCGAGAAGGCTCAGGAGCAGTTCAACCAGGAAGAGGCCCTGAAGCTGCAACAGAAAATGGCCAAGGGCAGCTTCGGGTTCGACGACTTCCTCAAGCAGATGCAGGCGGTCAAGAAGATGGGCGGCATCAAGGACATGCTCAAGCTGCTGCCCGGCCTCGGCGGTCAACTGGCCGATGTGGACCTCGATGGCCAAGAGATGGGCCAGATGGAGGCCATTGTCTACTCGATGACGACGGCGGAGCGTCGCGACCCGGATTTGATCGATTCCTCCCGACGGCGGCGCATCGCGGCCGGCTCCGGCGTGGAGGTGAACGACGTTTCGAGCCTGGTCAAGACCTTCAAACGCAGTCGCGACATGATGAAGGCGATCAGCGGCGGCAGTCTTGGCGGGCTCAAGAGCCTGTTCTCCCGCGGCTTCAACATGGAAGCGATGAACGCCGCCATGACCCACGGCCGCAAGATCAAGCAACGCTCCAAGCGCAAGCGCGTCATCAAACGCCACGGCAAGATCAAGAGAATCGAATAGCAGAGCACGAATCCGACTGTTTAGGTCATTGCGCGGAGCGCAGCGACGAAGCAATCTCAATTCTCAGGATGGGAGATTGCTTCGCTTCGCTCGCAATGACAGATTGCCGCGCTCCGCTCGCGATGACATGATATGGTGAAGAGGGGACTGGATCGTCGGAGATTCCTGGGGTATGCGGGGGCGGTCTTGGCTGGCGCCGGATCGTTGGGGCGTGCCTCACGCGCCTGGGGCGGCTCGGAGGCCGGTGCGAAGCCGAATTTCGTCCTGATCTTCTGCGACGACATGGGCTATGGCGACGTCGGCTGCTTCGGGTCGAAGGTCAACCGCACGCCGAACGTCGATCGCTTGGCGGCCGAGGGCACGCGGTTCACCAGTTTCTACGTCACCAGTGGCGTGTGTACGCCGTCGCGGTCGAGCCTGATGACCGGCTGCTATCCCCGCCGGGTCAACATGCACGTGGACGCGGCTGGCCTGTGTGTGCTGTTTCCCGTCAGTCCCAAGGGGCTCAATCCCAGCGAAATCACGATCGCCGAGATTCTCAAAGGGCAGGGCTATGCCACCGTCTGCCTCGGCAAATGGCATCTCGGCGACCAGCCGGAGTTTCTGCCGACCCGCCAGGGTTTCGATTATTATTTCGGCATTCCGTACAGCAATGACATGGGCCTCCAGGCCAAGAGCAATCGGCCGCCCTTGCCTCTGATGCGCAATGAAGAGGTGATCGAGGCGCCGGCGGACCAGGACGCGCTGACGCGACGGTACACGGAAGAAGCAATCCAATTTATCGGGGCGAACAAAGACCGCCCATTTCTTGTATACATGCCGCATACGATGCCTCACATGCCGCTGCACGTCAGTGACGCATTTCGCGGCAAGAGCGCCAACGGCCTCTACGGTGACGCGATCGAGGAGATCGACTGGTCGGTCGGCCAGATTCTCGACGCCCTCAAAGAATTTGGCCTCGACAAGCGGACCCTGGTGGTCTTCACGTCGGACAACGGCGCCACGGGCGGCGAAGGGCGAAGCAACCGCCCGCTGCGGGGGCAAAAGGGCAGCACGTGGGAAGGTGGCATGCGGGAGCCCTGCGCGATGCGCTGGCCCGGTAAAATCCCGGCCGGTGCCGTGTGCGACGAGTTGGCCTGCACGATGGACCTGCTGCCGACGTTCGCCTCTCTGGCGGGCGGCAAGCCGCCGGTCGACCGGATCATCGACGGCCAGGATATTCGCCCGTTGCTGTTCAGTCGCAAAGAGGGTTGGACGCCGCGCGAGGCGTTCTATTATTATCAGATGGACCAGCTTCAGGCGGTCCGGTCGGGCCAATGGAAGCTGCACCTGCCGCTGAAGCTGAAGAAACGCAACTGGGCCGAGCCTGAGCCGGACAGCCCGTTGCGGCTCTATGACCTGGAGGCGGACATCGGTGAGCAAAAGAACGTGGCGAATCGGCATCCGGACGTAGTCGAGCGGCTGACCGCCCTGGCGGAAAAGGCCCGCGCGGACCTGGGCGACGTGGATCGGCCCGGGAAAAATCAACGGCCCGCCGGCTTCGTGCTGCATCCGTGGCCGCGGTTGATGTCGTCGAAGTAGTGCCGTACCTGTGTTTTTCCACGATCAGGAAGGATCAAGAGTTGGACGCCAAGGTAAAATTATCTATCGGGGAGTACCTCGAAGAGGTTGCTCGTTTCTGTGATAATCAGTATGGTAGTAGGGTTCGGACCCGGTTCGAGGACGTGCAAGGGACCTGTGAACTGGCGATGTTGGTGGTTCCGACTGGCGATGAGCTCACGCAGCTCCGGCGGGCGGTGGCCATCATGACGCCCAGTGAAAAGCAGGACGCGGACCGGCTCTCGGATGAGCAAGTCGAGAAAATCGCTGCCGATGCGCACATTGACTTGGCGAATTTCGCGATTTTCATGAACGGCTATGCTCTGCTGTGTAAACGTGTTTCGTGATGAGTTTGTAGTGTGCCCGTAAGGGCATAGATAGAACGGAAAACGCCTCACGGCGTCACTACAAACAGGTCGCGAAAATTGATCATACGGGTTCTCAAGAAAGGCAAAACATGGCAGTGAAACTCAGAATGGCGCGGATGGGCCGACGGCACCGTCCCTTCTTCCGGATCAATGCGGTCGAGTCGCGGACGCCGCGGGACGGCCGCATCCTCGAAAAGCTCGGTCACTACGACCCGCTGGAGAAGGACGCCACCAAGCAGATCGTCCTGAACCGCGACCGCGTGGAGTTCTGGCTCGGCCAGGGGGCGGTCCCCAGCGATACGGTCTCGGAGATCCTGCTGCGGCAGGGGATCAAGCACAAGTACGCCGAGGAAAAGGCGGCCCGCATGGCCCAAGCCCGGAAACTCGCCCACGCCAAAGGCAAGCTCTTCACCGCCACGGAGAGAGTCCGTGCCGAAAAGGCGAAAGCCGCGGCCGAAGCCGCTGCGGCCGCCGCGGCGAAACCGGCCGAGGCAAAACCGGAGACGCCACCGGCTTCGTGAGACCAGTTTGAAGTGTGAAGGGTCAAGTGTGAAGTGCGGAGCCTCCGAGCTTCCAACTTGAAACTTCACACTTCTTGTTTTCGCTATGCGTATCGACATCCTCACGCTTTTTCCGGAGATGTTTGAGTCTCCGTTGAACTACTCGATTCTCAAGCGAGCCCAGGAGCAGGGGATCGTCGCGGTCGCCGTCACGAACATTCGTGACTTTGCGACCGATAAGTATCGAAAAGTGGACGACAAACCGTATGGCGGCGGGCCGGGCATGGTCATGATGCCCGGCCCGCTTTTTGCCTGCTTCGAGCACGTCGAAACGTTGGCCCCGCACCGGGGCCGCGTGATCCTCCTGACCCCCCAGGGGAAACGCTTCGACCAAGCCAAAGCCCGCCAATTAGCCGCCGAGGACCGGCTGATCCTGATCGCCGGCCGCTACGAGGGCTTCGACGAGCGCATCCGCGTGGGCCTGAACGCGGAGCAAATCTCGATTGGCGACTACGTCCTCAACGGCGGTGAGCTGGCCGCGATGGTGATCGTCGACGCCGTAGTCCGATTGCTGCCGGGGGCCCTCGGCGACGAGGACTCCGCCAAGGACGATTCGTTCAGCAGCGGTCTGCTGGAATACCCCCAATACACGCGTCCGGAGGATTTTCGCGGCATGAAAGTCCCGGAGATCCTCCTCTCCGGCGACCACGCCAAAATCGCCCAATGGCGCCGCCAACAAGCTCTCGAACGCACCAGGCAATGGCGTCCTGATCTCCTGGATGCCGGCGACTCGGGCGAGAGGAGATAACCAGTGGAGCCCGTCGTAGTGAGGACTAGTCGGGCGGCGTTGATCGCAGCAGGCTTGGCCGTTCTTAGCTTGGTGCTGTTTGTGCCGGGTCTGATCGCCGCGCTGGATCCACGTCTCTTGAATCCGGAAGGCAAAGGGATTGGTGCGGTCTCATCATGGGGCGTGCCGCTGGCGTTTCTGGCTTTTGCGGTCGGAGTGGGGGCCATGATCGAGATTGGACTGGCTCACGGGCGGCAGACGGGCCGCGGGTTTGCTGTCATTGCGGTGATGGTGCCCATTGTTCAGGTCCTCACGATTCTGTGGGTCGTAACCTACCCAGGCCGCAAGGTCCTTTCCCCCCGTATGTCTTGTGGCACAAACCTGTCCGGGATCGGAAAAGCCATGCTGCTGTACAGCAACGACTACGAGGACGCTTTTCCTGTGGCCGGAGCGAATGGGACCGTGTGGGGGACCTCCCTGCGGGACTGGACGGCGCAGAACCGTTCCGATGCCTTTGGTATGCGCCCGGATGGCACAGGCGGACAGGCAACGATTGGTTCGAGTCTGTATCTGTTGGTCAAGTACACGGAGGTGACGCCGAAGACCTTTGTCTGCAGGGGAGACCGGGGCACAAGCGTGTTCGATCCGAATGAGTACCTTCCCGGCCACAAGGGGCTTGCGGCGCTCTGGGATTTCGGTCCCAATCCGAGCCGGCATTGCAGTTACTCCTACGATATGCCCTACGGCACATATCGGCGAACAGTCAGTATGGAGCCCGCCATGGGATTGGCCGCCGACCGCAACCCTTGGATCAATGGTCCGTTCTGGAAAGCGACGAATTTCGCGAAGTTCAAATGCGATGGCACGGACAGGCAGCAGCGGATGGGCAACGCTATCGCCCACACGCTGCAAGGGCAAAACGTTCTGTTTCTCGATACGCATGTCGAATTTCGGAAACGGCCCTATTGCAGCCTTGAAGATGACAATATCTACACTTCTTGGGACGGTGCCGACAAAGCACGTGGTAAGCCGCCCAAGCTTGGCAGCCTACCCGCCGGTGCGAAGGACTCGCTTCTCGTCAACGACCCGCCTGCCTCGGGGAAATGAGCATCAGCACGAATAGGTTGTGGCACCTGGCCTCTCAGAGCCTCTATCTGCATGAACGCTGGGCTCCTCCCCTGTCACCCCTGCACTGCAAAGGCGCAACATCTTGTTTCTCCTCAGGAAATAGGTTTGCCAAGAATGACGGAAATGGTTCCAAGTGCGGGACATATCTGGACTTACGGACAAATGCATTCGAAAGCCTATTTCCATCCTCTTTGGGTGTGCCAAAGGTTCATGACCGGCTGCGCGGGAATGACAAGAAGCAGCGGCCTTCCAGCGGACCATCATTGTGGTGGAGACCCCCATGACTACCCATTGTCCGGGGCTGTGATCACCACGTAGCGGTACGAGCCCTGGTTGTTGATCAGGAACAGGATCGGCGGTTTCTCCACGGCCTGTTCCATCACCTCCTTGAATTCCTCCAGGCTCTTGATGGGCCGGCGATTGATCTCCTGAATCAACATGCCGGAGCCGATCTCCGAGGCTTCCGCCAGCGAATTATCGGCGACCGCCACGACCAGCACGCCGGTCAAGCCCTGGTAGTTGAGGCGCTGGGCCCACTCCTCGGTCAGGTCCTGTACCGCCATTCCCATCACCTCCAAGGTCGGACGCTCCTTGGAGTTCGAGGATTTTGCCGGCCGCGCTGCCGTTTCCAGAGTGAGGTCCCGGCGGGCGCCCTCCCGCAGCAGGACCGCAGGCACCTTGCTTCCGGGCGGCAATAGGGACACCTGGATCGCCAGGGCGGTGGCACTCTGAACGGGCTTGCCGTCAAACTGGGTGATGACATCGCCCGGTTTCAGTCCGACCGCCGCGGCCGGCGAGTTTTCGGCGACGTGAGAGATGATCACTCCCTTCGTGTCGGCCGGCACGCCGAAGAGCGTTGCCAGCTCCGGCGACAGGTCCTGCATGTTGATCCCGAGAAAACCGCGCGTGACCTTGCCGCTGGCGCGGATCTGCTCGTAGACGCTCTTGGCCATGTTCACCGGGATGGCAAATCCAATGCCGACATTGCCCTCGGCGCCGACGATGGCCGTATTGACGCCGATGACCTGGCCGTTGAGATTGACCAGGGGGCCCCCGGAATTGCCTGGATTGATGGGGGCATCGGTCTGGATGAAGTCCTCATAGGTGGTCAGGAAGCATCATGAGGGATCGTCGTTCGTGAAGCGGTGGCGCGGCTCGTTTCGTCGGACGTCGGACGGTTACCACAGTTCTCTCTGGGCCGGCGGCCATCGCTTTGTTTCGCAGCTCGTCGCCCAGAGGGGTAGGGGCGTGGTAAAAGAGGGCCTGCACGACATTATCGTAGTTGCTTAGGGCATCCAGGGCATTCGCCCACGACTGGGGTTGTTCTTGACGGATTGCGGGAGCCAGGTCCAGGCAGATGGCATAGTACGCGGCCCGCGCCATCTGCTCTTTTGACAAGGGGGCCGTGATGGCGTGGTTGATCTCGTTCATGAGCTTCGCCCGCAGGGCCGGCGTCTGCCCATCGGGACTCTCCAGGCGTTGAACGCACGCCGGCTCCTGCACGGGAATTCGGTAGGCGATTTTGCCGTCCTGGGTCGTCCTTTCACCGCCTTGTTCGGCGATGACCCTCTCCGCCCAATCGATCAGCCGGTCGGCGAAGCTGGTGATGGTCTCATCGTTGGGCATGTTCTCGCGGGTGGTGTTCCGGTAGCGGTCCACGATGGACCAGCCCTGGGCCAGCATCCAGCGGTAGCCTCTCATCACGCCGACAATCGTCCCGGCGGTGGCGGCGTTGCAGTCCGCGTCCCAGCCGAAGTTGAACGCCATCGTCAGCGTCTTGACGAAGTCGCCCGCCCCATAGAGCAGAGCGGCAAGGACGGAGCCGGTGTTCAGCTCGTAGCCATTGCGGTCCCGCATCGCGCCGTTGTACCTGCTATACTTCTCTTTCAGAAGCTGCCGGGTCGCCCGCCAGTCGTCAGGATGCTCCTGGTGCCAGCGGCGCACGTCTTGGACGATCCGTACCATCGCGCTGTCGGGATCGACGGCGGCCAGACCGGCGTCGAGAAGGGCGGGGATATTATTCTCGACAAACGCCATCGCGATCATGCTCGTAAACAACTGCGTGGCCTGGGCGGGCTCGCCGTCGATGGCGACGCGCGTGTAATTCAGCCCGATTTGGGCGGCCCTTTGGGGCAGCGCCGGGGCGATCAGGCCGAAGGTCTCGCAGAGAAACTGCCCGGAGAGGTTGAAATCGGCCCAGGGGTTGAACAGGGCCATTCCCGTCCGCGGCGGCTCGATCCCCAGGTCCATCAACTGGCGGGCGTACAGATTCGAGCACCAGATACGTTTATTGATCCGCTCCTTCCATAGCTGGCTGATCCGCTCCGGCGGCAGGAGCAGACAATTCTCCTCCTCCATCACCTTGAGGTAGACCCATTCGAAATCGGTATCGTCATCGGTCCAGGCCCCTTGCGGCAGGGCCGGCGTGTACTGCGTCACGTTTCCTGGCTCGGCGATGTACTTCATCTCATGCGGCAGCCCGTTGAGGTCGCCGAGCATCTGACCCAGCAGACCGCCGCGAATCTTGTCGCGCAGCACTTCGGCGGGGAGGTCATAGGTGTGCTGAATCTGTTTGTTGGCTTGCGAGAGGGGCCCAAGCTGATTGCTGCGGCTGTTGTCGGCCGTTACCTTCCGGTCCGTCTGGACCACGCTGTTCTTGAGCAATACGCCTGCGCGAATACTCGGCCCCGGTCCATGCGAGCGTGCGGATGATCCGCTCGTCGCGGTCGCCACGATCAGTGCACACAGCCATGCCGAAATTGGGTGGTATCCCCAAATGACTGGAGTTTTCGGTTGGGGTTGGTCGATGCTCATGGCAGATGTCAACGGTCTGTGAAACCAAGGGTCGGCGGGCCAGGAGCAAGACGATGCGACCAATCGAAGACTTTTGCTGCCAGAACAGCGGGTGTCCGGACCGCGGGATTCGCGGCCGGGGCAATCTGAAATTCGAGGGATGGAGCGGGCACAAGAAGGCCATCCGCCTGATCCGGTGTCGTACGTGCCGCGGGCGTTTCTCGGAACGGACGGGCACGGCCTTGGCAGGCTCCAAACTGCCCCTGGACAAGATGCTGGCGGTGCTGGACCATCTCCGGGAAGGATGCGGAACGCTCTCCACGGCGCGGCTGGTGGGCGTCGGCAAGAACACGGTCACGCGGTACCTTCGCCTGGCGGGTGAGCAGGGACGAAAGTTGCACGATGAGTTGGTGGCCTTTTCCCCCTCAGACCCAAGCCGTGCAGCTGGATGAGGATTGGAGTTTCGTCTACAAGAAGGAAGCCCATTGCGATCCCGAGGAACCGGCGGACCTGCATTGTGGTGACGATTGGGATCACACCGCCGTGGATCCCGAGAGCCGTCTGCTTCTGAGTCTGGTGCCGGGAAAACGAACCGCGGAGAACTGCCAGAAGCTGGTGGACGAGGTCCACCGACGCACGGGCGGCCGTACCGACCTCCTCTACACGAGCGACGAACACGCCCCCTACCAGGCCGCGATCGAGAAAGCGTACACGGTCGAGGTTCCGCAGGCCCGGCGGCCAGGCCCTGGACGTCCGCCCAAACCCCAGCGACTTCTTCCTGGCGACCTCTGCTATGCCACGGTGTGCAAGACGCGTGAGAAAGGACGTGTCGTTCACGTCGCGCGTACGGTGGTCTTCGGTACCCTCGCCTTGGTGACCGGCCTGCTGTCCCGCCTCCAGGGGCATCATCGCACCATCAACACCTCCTTCGTCGAGCGGCGAAACGGTACGGATCGGGGCCAGAACGCGCGGAAGACCCGCAAGAGTTACCGCTTCTCCAAAGACTGGGACATCCACAACGCGGCCACCTACTTCATCTGCTACAGCTACAACTTCTGTTGGCCCGTACGGACGCTACGCGTCCAGCAAGACGATGGCTCCTGGATGCAACGCACGCCCGCCATGGCGGCGGGCCTCGCCAGTCACGTCTGGACCCTTCAGGAATGGCTGACCTACCCGGCAAAACCTGGGTAGTCATTTGGGGATACCACCCGAAATTGCCATACGTGCGAAATCTCCCTTGCCTGGTCTTGGTGCAGCCACGATAGCCGCTTGCCGCGGAGGGTGCAACAGCCAATTGCTGAGAAGAACGAGAGAGCCAGAAGCCGAAAGAAATGTCATCCCCGCGCAGGTGGGGAAGCGAAAGAAGGCGAAAAGAGACACGACCTGTCTCACCGCCTTTCCGTCTCGTTCCGCCGTCCTTCTTCCCTGCTACGAGCCGGCCGGCAGACAATAGGCGTGCCAAGCGACGCCTTCGTAGGTCCAGATGGTCGGATAGAGGGTGATGAGCTTGTTCTTTTCGGCCTCACTGGTGGTGTAGAAGTGGCAACCAAGCCGGTCGGACCAAAACCGATGCACGGGAGAGGTTCCGGGCGGCTGCTGGCCGTCCGCGTAGGCGTAGAACGCGGGGCCTTCGTACGTCCACACGTTTGCGTACTTACTGGTCAGTTTGTCCCGTTCGGCCTCGTTCACCGTGTAGAAATGCGCGCTGAGCGTGTCCGACCAGAAGCGATAAATGGGCGAGAGGCTCGCCCGGCCGCCGGTCGTCAGAGCATGATACGCGACGCCTTCGTAGGTCCAGAAGGTGGGATACTTTTCCTCGAGCTTCTTCTTCTCCGAGACGCTGATCGTGTAGAAGTGGTGGGAACTGACCGGCGACCAGAAACGGTAGACCTCGTTGGGCTCGAAGGGCAGATACGTGACGCCGCCGACTACGACCTCCGCACTCTGGCCGTCGGTGGGCGCCAGGCCGCTCGTCAGCCACAGATTCATCCGAAGATTCTCCTTATCGGGCGGAGGGACCACGGCGCCCGAATAGGACCAGGATTCGATGATGTCGTCGGCCGAGGGATTCAACGCGAATTCACCCCGGTAGCTGCGGAAGTCGACCCTTCCTGGCTCCCAGGCGAACTCATGCGTGGTGACCCCGCCGGGAGCAGTGGACGGGTCCACCTCAAACCGATGGCGATTTCCCGGCGTATCCGCCGGTTGGACCACGAACTGGGTATTGGGGCTGCTCGCGTCGCTCCAGCGTGAGACCTCCACATCGATCTCGCGATAATGCCACTCGGGCACACAGTCTTCCCACGTGAAGAACCCCAGCACGAAGTTCTGGTTGAGCCCTGCGATCCCACTGGTGACGGTAAAGGCGTAGCGTCCATAACCCAGGTTCCTGTCCGCGATCACCTCCGCGCAGTACCACCGGCTGGTCTGCTGCATCACCTTGAGGTGGAGAGAGCCGCCGGAATCGGTCCAGACGTTTGCGTCGCTATCCGAAAAATAGTTCGAGCCCGGGCCGACAGGATCATGCGCCCGTTTGACCAGCCAATCGCAATTGGCGAATTCCAGGGCCCGATAACGAATGGCCCGCGCGTACGGATAGGCGTACAGCCCGGCGGGAAGGCATTGGTCCCCACTGACTATGGGAGGACTGTAGGTCTTCGGGACGAGGAAGGCGATGACCTCGGTGGCATATTCGTCCTGGCCCCCCGTAACGATAGAGCAGGTCCACGTCCCATCGGACTGGATGGACGTCAAGGGATACGCGGCGTAGGGTTTCGTCCACCAGCCGTAGGGGGGAACGTTGATGTACACGGCGACGGCGTAATCGCTCGGCGTGGCGTCGGACACGCGTCCGGAGAGGCTGTCATAGCTGCCATACGCCGGCACGGACGTCAACTCAATATTGGGCGCGGCAGCACTGACCGTTGCGACAAAAAGGAGAACCCAACTAACAACACACAAATGCCCCCGTCGTTCGCTTTGGTGGAAAGCAGTCTCTCGGTACATGATGTCCTCCTCATCGTCAGGAATAGGGTAGCTTAACCTAAAAGGCACTGTCTCTCTGGGGTGCCAAACTCATCTCCGTTTGTCGAAATCTCCGGCCTGCCGTGCTTCTCTCCGCCTCTGGGGCCCTGCATGAGTCAGTCAATGCTTCACACGAGGTTATCCTGGCAGATCTGCGTGCGGCATGCAAGAGAAAAGTGGGATGTCCAACGTAGTCTCAGGCCACAGGGGAGGCAGGTGGGGAGGGCACTGGGGACGGGAACGGAAGCGGATAGGTTTCTTTTGGCCGGTCGCGACTCAAAAAGTCTCTTGCAGTTGTGCTGGCGGGGCCGTAGGATACGCGGCGTGTGTCATTGGTATTGGGGGTCCAGGTAGGTTGCACCGGAAGGATCGAAGCAACGCCGATGCTTGATATGAAACACTGACCGCGCGGACGATCTGACGATGCGCAGGCCCTGGGTATGCGCTTTTGTCCGCTGGGGGTGTCACGGTTACCGGTCTGTTATGGAGAACACTCGGGAACACATGCTATTGGTATTGCGGATTTCAAGCGTGGTGGCGCTGGCCCTGGCGGGCCTCTTGTTCATCGTCTCGGGGATTCGCCTCAGCGGTGACGATCCGAAGATCGCCCGGATTCGCGGCGGTCCCACCGCGATGCAGAAGTTCCAGGAAGCCAGCCGCGGATCGGCCGGATCACTGAATGCGGTCTCTCCTCTGATGGCGCAGGCCCAAGCCTTTGCCGCGCATCTGACCCGGTCGCAGAGTCCCGCGCCGGCGGTGGCACAGCGCGTGGTGCCGGCCCCACGGCCTGCGACCCCGGTCGAGAGACTCAAGCTGCACGCAACGAGTTACTGCCTGGACCAGCCGGGCAAATCGATGGCCCTGGTCTCCGAAGTCGCGGCCGGACGCGAGGGCCAGCGCTGGGTCAGGCCGGGCACGCGGTTCGGCTCGTTCGTGGTCCAGGAGGTTCGGCCGGGGGCGATCGTCTATCGCGACGGGGACCAGGTGCGGGAGGCCGCCGTGGAGCCAGGGGCCGGTCGGCCGAGTCTCGTCAGGGGCTTACGCCCAGGCTCTCACGTGGCCAGCGCGACGGTCACGGACGCGCTGCGCGGCGCCTCCGCCCCAGGCGACGCCAACGGCATCACGATCAGCGACAACTGATGGATCAGAGCAGAAGAAGCGGGAATCCCATGATGAAACCGAGGTTCCTTCCTGGCAGGAAATATGCGATAGGATGCGTCGCGATCAGCGTCGTGGTACTTGGCGGCTGCGGCGGGCCGCCCCGGAAAACCACGGCAACCGGCGATCGGTTGCGAAGCTCGTGTCGTGAGACGTCTGACGGTAACCGAAACGAGCCACCGAGCCGTCCGACGACGGACGATTCTCTGAGACGCGATGGTCCAGCGGCCGCCCCGGGCGCGGCCACGGCGGCGCGCGAGCAGAGGGTTTTTGCACTGAAGGAGATCACGCCGCAACGAGGGCAGGCCCTTCTCTCGGAACTGGGGCTAGGCACAGCCTCGATTGTGCCGGACCGCCGTGCGGTCGCCGTCAGCGGCTCGGCAAACGACCTGCAACGGGCTGGTGTCCTGCTCGATCTCGTGGACACGAAGGAGGAGTTCCTCATCGAGACCCTGGCGCCGCTGTCGAATGCCAGGACCATTCCGACGAACGTCCAGATTGCTGCGGCCTTGGGTGGCATCGCCATCGGGACGTTCACGCAGCCGCCGCAGCATAGCGAGCATACGCGGGCGATCATCGACATCCACGGCCAATCGGTTGTGGCCATCATCCCGGCCCGCCTCCAGCGACAGCTTCTGGCCTTCGTGACGCTCGGCGTTGCCGGCCCGCCACCAGCCGCCGACAAGCCCAAGCCTGTCAAACCGGTAGGGCGGGCTCTCAACCCACGCGTCGACTCCGTTGATGGGCCTGACGCGCGTGGGGTAAGACCCCACCCTACACCTACGTCTCAGTCGACTGCCGAACCTACGCTGGTGTGGACATGGCTGGTGAATCAGTGGAAGCACGCCTGCGCCAGCGCAGGCATGGCACCCGAGCTTACATCGGAGGCGGTCACCGCTCAATCCCCTGTGGCCCAGAGCCGTGCGCCCACTGCGTCAGAGAAGACTGGGGGTCAACTCTTGACACTTGACAAATCCGTCAGGTGTCAAGAGTTGACCCCAGCGCCACCCGTGCCGTCGACCGTCCGACCCGACAAGGAGCGGCAGGAGGTGGAGGGCGGGAGCACGGCGGCGGCTGCCGGGAAGCCTGCGGAAACGAAAAGCCCCTATGAAGTGGCGCCGCCGGCAAATGGCGACGATGTGCTCCAGTTGGCGCTGTCGGACCACATGGAACTGGGCCAGTTGCTGGACCTCGCGGCGGAGTACCTGCACCTCGACTACCTGTATGACCCCGAGAAGATTCGCGGCCAGTCCGTGTCCCTGCGGCTCCACGGCAAGCTCCAGGGCGAGGTCCGGGTCAAGGACCTCTATCCGCTGCTGGAATCCGTGCTGAAGTTCAAGGGCTTCGCCATGACTTGCCACAAGGGCAACCTGGTGACGATCATGCCGATGGCCGATGCGCTGCAGACCGACCCGACGTTGGTGGACCCGAACGGGGCCGGCCTGGAAGCGGGGGAGATGGTCGTCACGCGGGTCTTCAAACTCCAACACGTCAGCGCGGGCAGTGCGGTGAAACTGCTGGAAGGCATGAAACTCGGTGCCGCCGCGTTCTCCGTCCAGGAGACCGACACGCTGGTCGTCACCTGTTACGCGCATCGGATGGCCCGGATCGAGCGGTTGCTGGATCTGGTGGACCAGCCCGGCCGGCCCAAGGAGTTCCGCTTCCGTCAGCTCCAGCACACGGTGGCCGGCCCGCTCAGCAAGAAAGTTGAGCTGCTCGTGGCCGAACTGCAAAGCCCGGCCCTCAGAATCGGCCCGGTGGAGCAGGCCATCATGGCGATCCACCCGCCGGCGGGGCTGTCGCCCGGGATGCGCAAGTCCGTGGAGACCGCTCTTCCCGATTCCCTGGAACGCCGCACGGTCTACCTGGAGGCGGATGAAGGAACGAACCGTATTCTGATGGTCGGCTATCCGGAGCAGTTGGCGACGGTGGAGAAGATCGTCGCGGCCCTGGACGTGGAGCAGCAGGAACTGCGGACCTTCAAGGTGTACGAGATCAAGTACGTGGACGCCGAAGATGTGAAAAAGCAGCTCACCGCGTTCAAACTGATCGAAGAAGAGGAGCCTAAGGTCAGGTCCTCCGTCTCCCGGAAAGCTCAGTCCGCCCCCGGAACGCCGGCCTCGGCGGAAAGCCCCGCCGTCGGCAATGAAGAGAGAGTTCTCAACCTGCCGGAACGCAGCAGAGAGTCTCAGACCGCGGCCCCGCAGGCGGCTCAAGCGTCTGTGCTGACCGCGAGCAACTCTCTGCTCGTCAATGCCACGCCGGTGCAGCACGCCCGGATCGCCTGCGTCATCGGGTACGTCGATACGACCGCCCGCGCCGAGGCGATTCCCTACGAGATCTACGCCCTGGAGAACCAGGACCCCGAGCACCTGGCGGAGGTCCTCCAGAAGCTGCTCAAAGAGACGATCGTCAACAAAGAGGGCAAAATCGAGAAGGAGATCCGCCGGACCGAGGAGGACATCGTGATCGTGCCGGACAAGAACACGTTCTCCCTGATCGTCTACGCCAACAAGAGAAATCAGGACTGGATCCGCAAGCTGGTCACGACGCTCGACAAGCGCCGGCCGCAGGTGCTCATCGACGCCACGCTGGTCGAGGTCACCAAGACGGATGCCTTCACCTACGACCTGAACCTGCTGGGCAGCCTGCCGAATATCGCCAGTACCGCTGCCGTCAGCGGCGCCGATCCCAAGGCCCTTGTCAAGCTCCTGCAATCCCAGGGCGGGACCTTCACCGCGTTCTACGGCGACGACCACATCCAGGCTCTCCTGCAGGCGATGCAGTCGAAGAATTACGGCCGCGTCCTGGCCAAGCCCAAGATCCTCGTCAACGACAACGAGCCGGGCAAAATCAAAACGACAGATGTCACCTATGTGGAGACGACCTCGTCGATCCCCGTTACCTCGGGAGCGGCCGGCTCCCAGACGAACCTCGTCCAGACCGCCGTCAAATACGATCCGTACGAGGCCGGCATCACCCTGGACATCACGCCCCACATCAGCGAGGGCGATCTGCTGCGCTTGGACATCGCCTTGACCCGCTCCGACTTCGTGGAGACCTCGGACTCGAAGAAACCGCCGAACAAGCGGTCGAACGAAGTGAACACGAAGGTGACGGTCCCGGACGGCAGCACGATCATCCTGGGCGGCCTGCTGAAGCTCAATCAGAACAAGGGCGGCACGAAGGTGCCGATCCTGGGCGACATCCCCCTCCTCGGCGGCTTGTTCCGCACCATCAACAACAAGGACACGCAGAACAAGCTCTACGTCTTCGTCAAGGCGGAGGTCATCCGTCCCTCCGACCGCGCCGGCCGGGGCCTCGATGAGCTGTCCCGCACCTCCCAGCGAAACCGCGAAGCCTTCGAGAAACACGAGTTGGAGTTCCAGAACCACGAGGCCTGGCCGGGCGTCCCATCTAAGCCCATCGAGCCCCCCAAAGTCCTGGACGCTTACTAGTCCTCAACTACTCAGATCGTATGACTCTGGGTGGCAGCCTCAAGGCCGAAGGCCTTGGGGATGGAATCGCAATAAATGAAGCCATCCCCAAGCTGCGCTTGAGGCTGCCACCCGATCCTGGCCCCGAGTGTGTCGTGTACCCGCCGTCTTTCCTCAGCAATTCTCTGCTTGCCACAAGAGTGGGCTCCCCGTACGATGAAAGCACGATGTTGATCTTGTCATCCATGACGCCGTCAATCAAGGAGGGCCACAGTGAAAACGCTGACTACGATACTACTGACAACCGGCCTGGTGACCTGCGTTGCATCGGCCAAGACCGCCCCATCGGACCGCACTACCCAGCCGGCCGCCACGCTCAATCTCGTCCAGACCGTTGGGCTGCCCGGCGTCACCGGTCGATTCGACCATTTTGCCCTCGACGCCAAGGGCCACAGGCTCTTCGTCGCCGCCCTCGGCAACAACACGCTGGAAATCCTGGACATCGCGCCGGGTCAGCGTCTCAAGAGCCTCGCCGGCCTGCACAAGCCCACCGGCGTGCTATATCTGGCGAGCCCCAATCAAATCGGCGTCGCCAACGGCGATGACGGCACCTTCCAGCTATTGGACGGCGCTTCCTATGACCTGGTGAAGACTCTCGGCGCGCTGGACGACGCCGACAACGTGCGTTTCGATGCGAAGGCGGGAACGATCTACGTCGGCTACGGGGACGGGGGCCTCGCCGTCATTGACGCCGCCACGATGAAACAGACCGGCAGCATCAAGCTCCCGGCTCACCCCGAATCGTTCCAACTGGAAACGCAGGGCCCCCGGGTTTTCGTGAACGTGCCCGAGGCCCAGCAAATCGCGGTCATCGACCGCCAGAAGCAGTCGGTCACGGCGACCTGGCCCATGAAAGAATTCCAGGCCAACTTCCCGATGGCCCTGGATGAAGCGAATCACCGGCTGTTCCTCGGCTGTCGCCAGCCCGCCCGTCTGGTCGTTTTCGATACCACGACGGCCCAGCCCGTGGCCGACATAGCGATCTCCGGCGACATCGACGATCTCTTCTACGACGCCGCCCGCAAGCGGCTCTACCTCTCCTGCGGCGAAGGCTTCTTGGACATAGTCGCCCAGCGCGACGCCGACCGTTACGAACGAATCGAGCGGATCGCCACGGTCCCCGGTGCCCGCACCAGCTTCTATTCGCCCCTACTCGACCGTCTCTGGCTCGCCGTCCCGCAGCACGGCAAGCAACCCGCCGAGATTCGCACCTATCAACCCGAATAGGATGTTGCAGCGCCGCGACTGATAGTATTAAACTGAACCTCCAGTGTGGATGTACTCCCTGGATAGAACGGCACAGGTGGTTCGGAGAGCATGTTGAAGTATCCGATAGCGATGGCCCTTGTGGCGGCTGCCTTGTTCGGGGCCGCCACCCCTGCCAGTAAGTGGTTGTTGGACGCGCTCACCCCTTTCCAGCTTGCCGGTCTGTTGTACCTGGGAGGAGGTCTGGGCGTCGTTCCCGCGGCCTGGCGCGAGGGCGGCCTGCGGCTGCCACCACGCGCGGACCGCAAGAACCGCATTCGCCTGGGTGCGGCCGTCGTGATTGGCGGCGTCCTCGGACCGATTCTGCTCCTTACCGGGCTTCACCTAGCCTCGGCAGCGTCCGTCTCGCTCTGGCTGAACCTCGAGCTCGCCGCAACCGCCGTCTTGGGTGCCGCGTTCTTTCGGGATCATCTGGGTCCAGTCGGTTGGCTCGGTGCTCTGTTATCGCTGACGGCCTCTGTTCTCTTGTCATCCGCGGCCGGTCCTGCCGGACTGGGCGCCGGCGGCCTCGTCTTCCTTGCGTGTGTCTGCTGGGGTCTCGACAACCATTTGACCGCCCTTATCGACAGTATGACCCCGAGCCAAATCGCGTTCTGGAAAGGCGTCGTGGCCGGCAGTGTCAATCTCGCTGTGGGGTTCTCCTGCGTTCCGCTCCACGTGGGCTTGTCTATCCTCTCCGCCGCTCTGCTGGTCGGCGCGTGTTCCTATGGCGCCAGCATCATATTGTACGTCGCCTCCGCGCAACGGCTGGGCGCCACGCGAGCCCAGATCGTCTTCTCAAGCGCGCCCTTCATCGGGATTGCTCTCTCTGCCACGATCCTCCATGAGTCGCTGTCCGTCACCCATCTGGTGTCTGCGGCTCTATTCGTCGCCGCGCTAGCGTTTCTCTTGCTGGAGCACCATGTTCATGTCCACGCACATGAGGCCCTGGGCCACGAGCATGTTCATAGCCATGACGACGGTCACCACGACCATGGCCATGCCGGTCTGTCCACTACGGCTTGCCACACGCATCGCCACGAACACGAGCGGCTGGTTCACGCCCACAAGCACTGGCCGGACCTCTTCCATCGCCACAAGCACGGCCCAGCGGTCTGAGAGGGTGTTTGAGAAGCCCTCTGAGGTATGATGGGATGCCTTGCCGAATGCCTCGGGCTATTCAGGTCTTTCCGGGAGCTTGATGGTGGAAGTCGGCGCGTCTGTCGGAGGCTCCTTGCGCTCGCCCGGCGCACGGAGGGCGGAGAAACTACGGTAGAGCAGCAGGTCGTAGACGATTTTCAGTCCACCGGCCAGCAGGAAGGGGACGTTCAGCAAAGGCGCATGGCTCAATAACAAGCCGGCCAGTGAGGGCGAAACGGCCGCACCGATCGTGCGGGCCACGCCGGTCACGCCGGCTGCCGCCGAACGCTCGTCAGGCTCGACCACCGCCATGGTATACGACTGCCGTGTCGGTACATCCATCTGCGAGATGCTGAACCGCAGCAGCAATAGCGCGATCGCCAGGGGCGCGGTCGGCATGAAGGGCACGAGAATCAGCAGGACGTTGGACGGCAGGTGGGTGAAGACCATCGTGTTGATCAGGCCGATCTTCGACGCGATCCACGCGGCCGCCAGCGCCGAGAAGCCCGCCAGGACGTTGGCCGTGAAGAAAATCCCGCCCAAGGCCGCCGGGTCGATGCCGAAGCGGACGTGGAACCAATAGGCCGCGATGCTCTGGATAATGAAACCGCCGCCAAAGGCGTCCAAGGCAAAGAGCGTGGAGAGCTTCAGCACGACCCGCCGAGAGCGGCCTAGGCCCCAGTGGGCAGGAGCCGAGGCCGGTGCACCGTTATCGTTGCTCGCGCGCACTTCCACCCGTGGCGACAGCCGCGTGAATAGCAGCGCGAGAACCAGGCCCAGGAAGGCGTACGTCCCGACCACGATCCGATAGGCCATTACGGGCGTCGACAGTGCTCGCAGTAGCGCCTGCGTCAGCACCCCGCCCGTGAGCGCGCCGGCGGCCGTGGCGAAAGATCCGGCCAGGGCGTACCAGGCGAGAACTTCCGTTCGGTGCCGGCCGGGGACCACATGGCAGAGGCTCGCTTGTTCGATGGGCAGAAACGGTCCGACCTCGTTGCCGCTGGGGCTGATGACGCCGATGGTCGCCGCGATCAGCAGCAGGACGAAGTTGCCGCTGAGGGCAAACACGAGGCCGGCGAAGATCATCAGGACTGCGCCAACGAGCAGCATACGCCGTCGGCCGAGGCGGTCGGCCCGGGTCGTGAGCCACAGGGAGACGGCCGTATCCCCGATGAGGGTCAGCGTCAGCAGCAGGCCGATGCGGGTGTTGCTCAGACCGATCTGGGACAGATACAGCATGAGAATGACCGAGACCAGCCCGTACGCATACAGCCGGATGCAGCGGGTGATGAACAGCAGCCATCCATCGGGCGTGAGCGAGCGCAGCGCGGGAACACGAGGCAGCGGCAGAGCCATAGCTACTCGAATGCTCCCTTCACGCTGGCACCAAGGCCAGCTTGTTGGCCCCATCGGCAAAGAGAATCTTCACGTTGGGCTGCTCGGCGAGCCAGCCGTCCACGACGGCTTGGGGGTCGCGCGTGGGATAGAGATGGGCCGCCTCGACGAGACGATCGGCGATCTGCGTGTGCATCCAGATCCGCCGGAGCCGCTGGATCATCAGGGCGAATTTGTAGGGCTTGTGGCTGTACAGGACGTAGTCCTGCCGGATCGACCGGAGTACCTCCGGGATCGGGGCCGTCAGCCGGTTGTAGAAGTTCGCCAGGGTTTGCGGCTCGCCGACGCCGTTGGGACAAGCGGCCAGGAACAAGACCTCGCCGCCGTCCGTCACCGCGGCCCGGGTCAATTCCAGGGCTCGCTGGGCCGTGTACAGGTCTTCGTCGTTGGAGAGCCCGCCCGGCGCTACGACCAGCCGGGCCGCCGGAGTGACCGCCCGGATATTCCTCTCGTCCGTCACGCGGAAGGCCTCGGCACTCACGTCCTGGACCGGTCCAAACCGGGCCCAGATCAGGCGTCCGGCGGCGCTGATCATCACCAGCGCGTAGATGGGGCGGTCCCGGGCGATCAACTGCATGCCCTGGACCTGATCCTCGGCCAGCGGATTGCCTCTTCGCTCGGGGTTGAGATGCCACGGGTGCAGCCCGTGCGTCGATTCCTCCAGCAGAGCCAGGCTGTGGTTCTGCTCGACCGTGCGAAAGGCGCTGATGCCGGGCACGAAGTTCTTCACGGGGTTCGAATACCCCGCAAAGTAGTGGACCTTCACGTCGGCCACCACGAGGAAGACATCGGCCTCGTCGGTCAAGGCATTGACCAATACCTGCGTCCCCCGCGCGGTGCGGCCGACATCTCTAAAGCTGTCGGCCTGACAATCATGGGCATGGATTCGCGTCAGATTCAGTCCGGCGTCCTTGCTCGCCTTCTCGATTGCGCTTCGGATCTGCCGGTTCTTCGGCGTGTCGGCCGTATGGGTCCCGGTACAAAGCAGAAATTGCACCGCCGCCGCCGGGCGCAGCACGCCGCACACGTGCGGCAGAACATCCCCCAGGGGCTCATCGCGTGAGCCATCGTCCACGAGGACGCACACCCGCTTGCCGGCGACAGCCTCCTGAAACGCTCCGGCGTGGCCGGCCACGGTCTCCCGCAGGCCCGCCGCCGCATCTTGTTTCTGTTCTCCCTGCCAGGGCTGGATGATCTCCTGAACGTTCTTATCCGGCACCCGCAGCGAGACCACACCTGTTCCGTAATGAAGGTCTATTTTCATAGGAATCATCCCTTATTCGACTCTGAACCCGCCATAATACCCCCCGGAATACGACGCCGCAACCAAAAGCGTGAAACCGCGAAGAGCCGAGCGCGGCCTTCGGCCGCAACCTGCCTTCTCGCCAAGACGTTGAGAGCGCCAAGAAGACAGACCGTGGCGCCCTTACCCTTTGCGATCTTGGCGTCTTTGCGAGAAACGCCGGCTGCCATGCTTACGCTTGCGTAAGCATGTCCCGTCCATCGGAGGGAGGGTGTCCGTGCCAACAGACGGCCGCTTACGGTTCACCCCCACGTGCGTGGGGAAGATGGCGTCCAGGTGGATGCACCAATGGATAAGACCGCTTCTTCCCCAAGATTGCGTGAAAAGGGAGTCATTTTATCTAAAATAGGTGACTGTCCCCGTTTTTCGGTACCACCGCCCGGACACCACGGAGGAACCGTGGATCAGCGCGTCGGTCTGTTGGCCGGTCCCATCGCCGATGCTCAGGGCAATCTGGCCGCCGCTGATACAGGTCAGAGCATACGTGGTCCGCCA
>Ga0315280_10000378_pt1 | contig 82156 bp, 79 predicted proteins | sample YL17G06_40_MG_FD_203697 | JGI IMG/M metagenome (GOLD analysis project Ga0315280, IMG submission 203697) | Sediment microbial communities from Yellowstone Lake, YNP, Wyoming, USA - YL17G06_40 | ecosystem: Environmental > Aquatic > Freshwater > Lake > Sediment | place: USA: Wyoming | collected... | reverse complement strand
GGTGTTTTAGGCAGCTTTTGAGAGCATCTATATCATCAGGAATCAAGGGAAAACACCTGAAAACAGCAGTTTTTCATCGGTTTTCTTGTTCATTTTTCTGACCTTGACGGGCGCGGAATTGTCCAGTTACTTCTCGACAGAAGTGTGGGCTAGAATAGATGAAGGGTTAAGTATTTGAGTAAAGAGTGACAGGGTTTTAGAAGAACACGTTGGGCGTTGAGAACAATTTGAAATTGAAGGGATCGAGTAATCAGACAAAAGAAACGTTTGCAGTCGAAACTAGTTATGGAATCGTAGACAACGTTCCTATGACACCTTGGAAGGATCTTGTTCCCTACTGGGAAGGTATTTGCAGAGCAATTTTCGAGGTCCTGTTCGAAAACGATTTTCATCCATATACTGCCACTTTGAAAAGACGCAGAGGTTTTGTAGCATCAAAGAGCTATTGGGATATGTCTCGCAGAAGTCAAAAAAGAGTTCCTTTGGCCGACGCCCGATACTTCGTTTACAAATTGAAAGAAAAGCCAGATTTCATGGATGCTATAATGAGATTTAACAAGAATAGCGGCAAGAATTGGCTGGAGGAGAGTAATATTTCGGTCTTGGGAGGGTATCTGTGTAGCTTCTGCCTTACTTTGATGCCAATTCTGAAAGTGGTCAAGAAAGGAAAGATAGACTGTTTGAAACCAGCGTTTACAAGCCACAGTTAAGGGTTAACTGTGTGGTTCATGCAACGATTAGGAAGTGATATATTATTATAATAATATTTCAGTTTCCAATTGTTTCGTAGAATTGAATCGTTTATAAGACTTTTCAATTTTATGAAATCACATAAAAGTGAACGCATGGTTTTGTTAAAACATTCAATTCTATGAAATTGGAATCGTTAAGACACATTATTATAATAACGAGTCTTACCACGCTTCATTTCATAAAATTGAAATATTTATATAACTATTCAATTGTATGAAATGGTGTGAGAAGCAAGCTAGAAGATTATACTTTCAGCGAACAAGAAATCAGAATTTTGAGAGAGATCGCGAGCGACAACCATCTTCTTTCCTCACTGAGAAAGGGTCTCTCAATTAAATCTAATCTATTGTCACACTATCTACGGAGATTATCCGGTAAAAACCTTATTGAATACAGGAAGCATAGCCTTTCATTGGAAGGAAAGGCGGAAAAATCCGGGAAATATCTGTATTTCAGCGATTCAAAGCATGCTTCTTCGCTTAAAGAGCTCTTGTTGAAATACGATTACATAGAGTGGGGGAGTATCTTATCCGGTTTGGGGATTGAAGTGTTTTTTCAAATACTCGCTGGGCATAATGTCAGTTATGAAAGCTTTTCACGCGTTACTTTTTGGAGATATTCAAAGGATTTCATGTCTCGTGGTATGGTTGATATGGATGGCGATTTCTACCGAATCAGTCCTAGATTCTCCCTGTTAGCGGACTTCTTGAGTGAGTATCAGCAGTTCATAATGAGCAGAATAGTAGAATCATTGCCTCAACCAGCACTAACACTCTGGCAGAAGGATTTTGAATGTCTAATAAGACTGCCAAAGAATGTAAAAATCGACAATACCGAGTTCCAGAAAACGGCAACTTCGCGTTTTCAGGATTTTGGCGTTCAGCTGACATCCGATTCGGATATATATTTCTACTCACGAAGAAGGAAAACAACTCGCATAGAGGATATCATACTTCACACATTGTTGGTTGAAAGAGACAGCATCCGATATACCACGTATGCTCTACTGCTCTTGAAAAAGGAATCAAAAGGAATCAGTAAGGAGTATCTACTCGAAGAAGCCACTTGGCTTGACTTAGGTCTCAAGGTCAATGCAATGTACGAGTTTCTGAGAACGAAGGGAGTACGGAGTGGGTTGACATTGCCGACATGGGTCGAGTTTGTGAACAAAGCTAGAGAATACGGAGTGCGTGCTTGATGCAGAGACCTTCATTTAGCAAGGAATACGTAGTTGACCAACTAGACAAATTGGCTTCAAGAATAGCCGTTCCAGTCAAACTCACGATTATCGGTGGCCTGGGCCTGATTAATTTCGGTTTAAAAATTGCGACAAAGGATATTGATGTCGTTGTTCAGAGTGGCAAGGAACTTGGTGCTCTAGTTGACAATCTGAGAGCTCTCAAGTACAAGACGATGGGGCTTTCTTTGGTCTCAGAACCCTACAAAAAGATGGAAGCCAGTCAAATTCTTGAGAACAATGAAGGATTCCGATGGGACATATTCCTGAATCAGGTCTGTGGGGCTTTGGTCCTTTCAGAAGGAATGAAATCCCGGGCGACACTTTTCCATAAGAAAAGACTACTTGAGGCAAGAATTGCATCGAGAGAAGACTTGTTTCTTTTTAAAGGAATTACGGACCGAGAAGCCGATCTGGATGACATGCGATTACTAGCTGAGTCGGGTCTGAACTGGAGGGTTATAGAACAAGAGTGCAAAAATCAATCGATATCCTCTGGAAGACTATGGGAAAATGCATTGCTTGAGAATCTGATCGACCTCCGAGAAAGATACAAAATCAGGTCACCAATAGAGCGGACTCTCCAAGAAGTTGTAGAAGAAAGACTATGTGAGGATGCGCTCAGGATTTCAATAGAGAAAGGAAATGCGACAGTAACAACGATTTCAAAGGACACACGATTGACTGCGTATTTGGTTAGGAAATATGCTAAGAAAATGGAAGAAAAAGGAATACTCCAAGTTGACAGATCCAGCTATCCTCACAAATTCATATTAATCTCTTATCCGAAACCTGATTAGAGTGTCTCCATTTTGCGCTAGCGCGCGCGTGGCAGCTAAAGCGTCATTGAAAGAATTGGCCACTGGTGGGTGCGTACAGGAGACCGTCCCCCTCATGAACATTGGAGGCGGATGGGATTTGCACCTGCTACCCAGTGGAGACATCACTCGCGACTCTCTTTTTTTGTCTAACCAACTTTTCATGGGGTGTGCTGGCTGGTATTTGGCAAGTTGATACGTTTTAGTATGTCTTCGAAATCTCCGTAGCTTTCCGGGTGCATGTTGCATTCTTCAAAAACGGGGTAGAGCTCCTCCACATGTGCATAGTAGCTGGGGTTCGGTTTTATTCCTCGCCTATCAGGTTCGGAGACAGCGCGCGCGCTGACGTTCAAACTCTCAGGTCAGTGATAGCGCGGGGAGTTAGCTTTATCCTGTCGTTTAGGGCTGCTACTCTACGAGTTTTCAGAGGCATTTGGTGAGCTTCAAGCTATTTCTTCATTTTCTGACAAAGTTCATTTTTGTGGCGGCAGATTGGTGTTCCAAATGTCCCGGTGCAGCTTCCAGCCAGAGGCGGTATGTTTCCAGATGACGATATATTTCCCTTTGTCTTCAACAGGCTTTTGCCCTTTTGGACTGATTTTCAGAGTGTAATTGCCGACTTCGTGAATTGTGTCACCACTTCCTGATAACTCCATTGTGGTCAAAACTGCATTCTTCACTCCCATCTGGATAGCTGCTCCCCAGAATTTCTCGATTCCTCGCCTTCCCCGAATCATCTCGCTATTCGGTGGCAACAGAATTGCATCCTCTGTGTATAAGGCGGCCACGGCCACAGCATCACCTTGGCGTACTCCCTCACCAAATTTGAGATTCGCCTTTTCAACAGCCTTACGAACTTCTTCAGCCATGTTCCATCCCCCTTTTCTTCTTGGTACTTGTATAGCTCCCCACCTCGGAGCTGGCTTATACCACTAGAAGCGACTTCCGATATCTGCTAGTGGAATCCCAAACCTAAGAAGGTTCAACTCTGTATTTAATATTTTTCATGATTTGAAAGACTTGCGATTTTTAGGACTTGAATAACAACCCCTACATAATTTCGATATTATTTTTGAAGTTAACAGCTTAGAAACAGGTTCGATTCCTTAAGAGCAATCCAAAAGTTGATTCGCCTATCTCCATTGTGGTGGATTAAACCATTAAAAGGGAGCGAGAAGCCATTAGATCGGATCTATGCGAAGTCTTTTATCTCCGGTGGGCGAGAATCATAACGGGTATCCGTGTTCGGAACGCGGGTAGTAGAATGAATCCGATTTCTCTTGACGAGATTGAAGAGGCTCGAAAGCGCATTGCAGAGTCAACTCTCCACTCTCCCCTGGTTCATCTTGGTGTTGACGACGCGCCTGCCGACATCTACCTAAAGCTGGAGAATCTGCAGCCAACCGGATCTTTCAAGGTCCGTGGCGCCGGAAACGCGATCGCCCTACTATCTAACCAAGAGCGCAACCAAGGAGTATATACTTGTAGCGCAGGCAACATGGCCCAAGCTCTCGCTTGGCATGCGCGTCGAAACCGAATCTCCTGTACCGTTATTGTGCCTGATACCGCTCCAGAGACGAAGCTAGCGGCAATTAAGAGGTTTGATGCAAAGGTCATCCAACTGCCGTGGGACCAATTCTGGCAGGTCGCGACAACGCACCGCTATACTGCTTTGGAAGGAAGCGTGTTCATTCACCCTTTCGCTGATCGCAGAATGATTGCCGCGAATGGAACGATCGGTCTTGAAATTCTCGAAGACCTGCCAAACGTAGATTCAGTTATCATTCCATTTGGGGGAGGCGGACTGGCCACTGGCATGGCAACTGCTATCAAAGCAAGGAAACAGGACACAAGAGTCTATGCATGCGAAACGGAAACAGCAGCACCACTAGCAGCTTCCTTCGCCGCAGGTTCCGCGCAGGCAATTAAACGAATTCCAAGTTTCGTAGATGGTATAGGGGCTGAGAATGTCCTCTCCGAGATGTGGGAGCTTGTCCAGCCTCTACTGGAGGGATCAATTGTTGTGTCGTTGCGCGAAATTGTCTCCGCGATTGGATTGCTGTTTGAGCGCAATCGTGTCATCGCTGAGGGAGCTGGAGCGGCGTCTGTTGCGGCGGCACTTACGGGTAAGGCTGGAACGGGTCGCGTGGTCTGCGTGGTTTCAGGCGGAAACATCGACCTATCCAAGCTTGTCAAGATTCTACACGGCGAGATCCCCTAGAGACAATCAACGTGTTAGAGGCTTCTTGACCAGTCAAAGACCTAGATTGCGCATAATTAGCAAACCCTGGTGTGTGTGAAGGTAGGTTTTATCCACGCATAGCAGATCATGAGCGTTGTGGAACTCACACGTGTCATAACATGAGTGCAAAAAGTGCCGAGCTCTCGGGTGAATAGCTAAAACACGAGTAAAACCTGATCGTTTCAATCACAATTAAGCCATTTCTTTCTCGCAAATTGATAGCATTCAGAAAATGTTTGAGCCGAGGGTTTGAAGCTACACCGAAATTGGGTGGAAGGAATTTACCGGTAAACGCGTGTTCAAATTTTCACCTCCCACATACAACAACCTAATTGAGTCTATTTGGCTAAAATAAGCTCAAAATATGCCCGCTTTTCAAGTGCGGGGGGTGGGATTTGAACCCACGAACCCCTGCGGGATAGGCGCCTCAGGCCTACGCCTTTAGCCATGCTTGGCAACCCCCGCCCTCGCTTTCTAATCGCTCTATCTCCTAACCCTTAGTCTAAATTAAATCTTACCCATTCTTTCTCGCATAAAAAAGAGAAATTGGCCAGCCGTCTGGCTCTTTTAGACTATGCGGAAATCTTCTTTAATCGTCGTCAATACAACGTGCGTGTTCGTCCGCTCTACGTAAGGCAAGGACAGAAGGCGTTTCGTGAATTTGCTCAGTTCTTCACGGCCCTTGAACTTCGCAATTATCGCGGCGTCCGATAAACCTGTCAGATCATAGACGCAGCACACGTTAGGAATCCTCGCAATCTCGTTCTCCATCTCCAACAGTCTTCCTTTCGAAACCGTTATCTCCGTCATCACCGTTAGTTCATAACCGAGTTTTTCTTGATCCAACAGCGCTGCGTATCCCTTGATTATGCCTTCTTCCTCCATCTTTCTCGTCCTTGACAATGCCGTGCCTATTGAAATTCCGCATTGCTTGGCAACCTGCCTGGAAGACAGTCTTGCATCTTCGGTCAACGCTTTCAGTATTTTAACATTTGTCTCGTCTAAACCCATGTTTCATCACAACCGTTAGACATATATCCAATCATCACATCAAATATTTAACGTTTGCCTTTCAAAATCGTAATAATCTTTATATATTTACAGAACGCTTTGATTCTACTATAGATTTGCTCACGGTGAAACATCATGGTTTACGCTAGGTCTCAAACCATGCAGAATTTCGATGCCTGTATCCGACTTGCGAGGAACGCAGATTACATTCTACTTCACTTCACCGATGTACTTGGTTACCTGAAGGGCAGAACAATACCTGCAGAAGAAGTCAGAAGCGCCTTGATAGATGGCGTGACCTTTGACGGTTCGTCCATGCTCGGCGGTGTTCACATCGAAGACAGCGACATGATAATGAAACCTGACCCTTCCACATTCGCCGTTTGCCCGTACTATTTCTACGACAAAAGCGTTGCCGACTTCCTCTGCGACATAAAAAAGTCTGACGAGCAACAGTTTGAAGGCGACCCTAGACACATTCTCCGCAAGGAGATGGACAGAATCAACCATGAAGGTTACGCGCCGACAGCTGCAGCTGAACTCGAATTCTATTTAATCCAGAAAGACGCGAAGGGAGAAATCACACCTGTCGAGAATCACTTGATCGACAAACAACGCTACTTCGACAATGCACCGGGCCGAGACCTAACAGAACCCTACCGCATGGAATTATCAAGCGCGCTTTCAACGATGGGAATCACCGTGGAGCGTCAGCACCACGAAGTAGGTTCAGCTCAGAACGAAATCACCTTCAAATACTCAAATCCCCTGGCGACCGCTGATAGCATAGTGCGCTACAAGTTCACGGCCAAAGCCGTGGCCGACAAAAAATACGGTTGGACCGCAACATTCATGCCCAAACCTTGGCACGGCAAAGCAGGCAGCGGAATGCACATCCACATCGGACTCTTCAACTCAAAGACAGGCAAAAACCCGTTCTACGACCCGAAAGGCTACGCCTACGTCAGCCAACAATGCCGATACTTCATCGGCGGCATACTCGAACACGCACGAGCGCTCTGCGCAATAATCGCTCCAACCGTCAACAGCTACAAAAGACTCGTCCCCGGCTACGAAGCCCCAGTCTACATCGCATGGAGCAAAAAAAACCGTTCAGCCCTAATCCGCATACCGGCCTTCAACCCCGAAAACCCAAGAGAAGCACGCATCGAATTCCGCTGTCCAGACCCACTCTGCAACCCCTACCTCACATATGCAACCGTCTTCGAAGCAGGAATGGAGGGCATCAAAAAGAAAACCGACCCAGGCGACCCAGTCGACGTCAACATATATCACCTCGCCGAAACAGAACGCAAACACCTCGGCGTCAAAACCCTACCCGCATCACTAAAAGAAGCCCTACAAGAATGGCAAAGCGACGACATCTGCACAAACACACTAGGCAAAGACACCGCTGAAAAATACACACAACTCAAAACACAAGAATGGCAAGAATACGAACCCCACACGCCAAAAGACAAGAGTCAAGTAACTACCTGGGAAATCCAGAAGTACCTCTACACCTAAACCCCCAAAATCGAGACATACAAAGTTCTGCCGCCCGAGCGTTCCGGCGGACACCATGTTATCTGACGCAGACACCCCTCAGTTTGGCTCTTAATCACCAAAACTGCATGTGCACTCCAGTGCAACTTTCAACATGCAAAACAGCAAAACGGCACACCAAACCCCACCAAAAGACCCAGCCAAAGACTCACCACAGTACTTCACGTGCTGAAAACCTAGGGGGGAGGGGGTAGGTCATTTTTGACTGATTTTCAACCAAAAACCATGTTGAACAGTCCATACCATAGTCCTACACCTAACATACCAACAAAATCCTATTTCACCGATGCAATCGCCAAAACCGTGAACGGCGCAGCCATACTCAACGCAAAACCGCTGGAAAAAGCCGTAATCAACACATCCGACCCACAATAACGCACAATCACCGGCAACGTCGTATCCATCGTCGTCGCACCACCAGCAGCAACAGGCGCATACTTATCAACCCTAACCAACAACGAAACCGTAACAATAGTCAACAACTCCCTGAGAAAATTAGTAGCAAAACCCAACGCACCCCACTGCGTCCCCAAAATCTGCGTCAACAAAGGCCCCGCAAGCGTGTACCACCCGAACCCAGCAGTGACAGCCATCGAACCAAACAAGTCAAGCCTAAAAATCAACCCACCAACCAAACCACCCAGAATACTCCCCAACGCCACAACAAACGGAACAACAAGAACCTTGAAACCCGTGCCCTTCAACTTAGCCACAGCCTCCTCGTCAATACCAAACGCCAACCCCATCACAAACAACAACACAAAAAGCGAAGCATTAAACAAATAATCCGTAACCCAGCCAAACGGAAAACCAGCAGCAAAATTGTTAACAACATAACCACCTGCAACACCGACTGCAAGCGCGATCAAAATGTACTTTATCATAACTTCACTTTCCTCCTCACTAACACCACAAAAAGCACACTGAAACCAATCGCCAACACAGCCATCACAAACGCACTCAACCCAACCGTCGGAAGAGAAGCCAACAAATCATTATTCGAACCAATCGTGAAACCCAATGAAAAAATCAAAACAAGTATCACGCCAAACGTAACCCTGCCAAGGTTAACAACCTTTCTTTCACGCAGCACAAAACCAGAAACTATGCCTACAGCCAACGGAACAACAAGAAGCAACATCGTCAAGCTAAGCACCAATCAGCACCTTTAGCTGGGGGAATGTATCTTTCTCAGCCAGATTTAATCTTTGTCAAACACAGAAGAAAGAGAGAAACGCGCAGCCGAAAAAGCTGCTGGTCCTATGCGTCCTCGAAGAACTCTTCTGCCCTCGGCGGAGTCGGCGACAAACCTCTCCGTTCACGGATTTGTTTTATTATTTCGCCCTGCATCTGCTCCGGAACAAAAGCCCACCGACTAAACTGTGTAGCCCAGAAAGCCCTGCCCTCTGTCGACGACCGCAGCTCTTCAGCCAAACCGAATGACTCAGACACCGGCATTTCCGCTTTAACTATGATCATGTCTTCCTCGTTAATCATATCCAAGATCTTGCCCCTACGCTTCTGAACCGTCGCAATGACACTGCTCACAAACTGGTTCGGCACCTTACATTCAAAACTAATCAACGGCTCCAGAACCTTCGGTTCGCTCAACAGGAAAGCACACCAAATCGGACGCCAAGTCATAGGCAAAATCTGCGCAGGACCCCGATGAGCCGGGTCTTCATGAACAGTAACATCCTCCAAATTCACCTTCAACCCATAAGCAGGTTCCTTCGCCAAAACCGAAGTGAACGTTGCCTCACGGAAACCAGACTTAATATGATCCATAATCTCCTCAACATACTGCCTTCCCTTTATCCTGTTCACGAGGATGTTATTGCCCTCAATAGCCACAACGCTTTTAGCATCATCTGTCTCCCAACCGAACCCCTTAAGAGCCTTCACCCTATCATCCCGCGTCTGCATCTCAGAAATCTTCCCAGCCTTTATAGCTTCAATGACCTCTTCAGGCAACTTCTGAATCGTCACCCACAGCTTATTGTGCTTATTGGGACTCTTGCCCATTATCGCCGGCCCTTGGTAGTCGCGGCTGATCGTTTCACGATAAATCACAATAGGCTTACTGATCTTCACCTTCAAATTTGCTTCCTGCATTCGATAAGCAGTAATCTCCAAGTGCAATTCACCCATGCCGCTAAGCAGATACTCTCCACTTTCCTTGTTAATGAGAAAATGCAAGTTCGGGTCTTCAGTCGTCAACTTATGCATAACCTTGTCGAAAAGCGGCAAATCCTTAACATCAGCCGGCTCAACAGCAACAGTCACCACAGGGTCTGAAACATACTTCAACCCTTCAAACGCATGTGTCTCCACCCCGTCCTCAGCAACAGTCTCACCAACATGCATTGACGGTAATCCGGAAACCGCAGCGATGTTTCCAGCTGGAACTCTGTCGATAATCACCCTGTCAGCAGCCATACTCATGTAAACCTGCTGAATCGGCCCTTTCGCCCTGGCTGTAATCAGCTGAACCATCTTACCCTTCTCAACCGTACCGCTGAAGACTCGTCCAATGGCAACAACTCCACTGTGAGTGTCAACTTCAATCGTCGAGATGCACATCAAAAGCGGCCCCTTCGGATCAACCTTAGCCATGCCTTTGCCAACCTCACTGTTCGGGTCGCCTGGCCAAATCTGGCCCTGCCTGTACGGTTGTGCCTCTAATGGGTTGGGCAAGTGTTCAACAAACATGTCCAGAATAGGCTCAGCCAACGGCGCTTTCTTACTTAAGGCGTCGACTTTTCGGTCAATGTCCATCTTTTCTCCTGAATAAGCGTCGATGATGTCCTTGAAGGTTACACCTTTCATTTTCATGTGTGGCAGGTTTAACCCCCATTTATGAAGCGCCGAACCAAACGCAACTGACCCATTCTCAACCTTGACCTGCCAATCCTTCTTATGCTCAGGCGGAGCATACTTTTCAATCAAATCGTTAACCCTGGCAATTATCTTGACGAACTTCTTCTGTATCTCCTCTGAAGTCAGCTTAATCTCTTTGATAAGCCTGTCAACCTTGTTAATGAAAAGAATCGGCTTCACCCTTTCTCTAAGAGCCTGCATCAAAACCGTCTCAGTCTGAGTCATTGGCCCTTCAACCGCATCAACCACAACCAACGCGCCGTCAACGGCACGCAGGCTTCTAGTCACTGCACCGCTGAAGTCAATGTGTCCAGGCGTGTCAATCAAGTTGATCAAGTAGTCTTGACCCTTCAAAGTGTGAACCAAACTGATGTTGGAAGCGAAAACAGTCATCTGTCTCTTCTGCTCAAGCTCCCAAGAATCCAAAGCAAGCTGCTGCCCAGCCCTCTGCTCACTGATTATGCCGGCTGCAGCCAGAAGACTGTCTGAAAGAGTAGTCTTCCCATGATCAACATGAGCGATAATGCTCGTGTTACGAATCATTTCAGTATAACTCATCAACTTCTGAATTTCTTCAGTCTGCCTATACTTTACCATCGTCAAACCTTCTTTACTCTAGCATAAGAGTGCCTAACGCGAATACAACTCGCTAGGAACGCTATCTTAATCAAACCAGACATTCTTGTTTCCAACTGCCCAAAGATAAGCTACATGCATGTAAAAACGGCGACCTATTAACTTTTTGCCGACCATTCCAACAATGTCAGCGAATCCAATTAGGCCTCTTCAAACCTATTCCATCAACGAAATCAGCTTGGCGGCTGTCTCTTTGTTCACGTAGAAACCTTTTCGAGAAAGCCTCTTGACCCCCAGCAGCATGAGCAGGTTGCCTAGGGGTATTGGATTGGCGGCTTCATGCAGGTTTTTGAACCTGATGAACGAGACATTTTGCGCGGTTCCAACGAATTCTTTATAATCCTCTTCTGACTTGAGGACTGACTCATCACCATACTTGCTCCAGAGTTCTTCAGGGGTTCCGAACTTGCGTTCAACAAAGTCTGCGTAACCACCAAGGTTCTTAACTGGTTTACTGACATAAAACAGCAGAATTTGCGTGCCCTTTGGTGGCGCCGCTCCTCTTCCCACGTAAGAATGAGTCTTTTCTCCATCTTGGTGGCGATTGCGATATTCGATCCAGTATTTCTCCTTAATCATCATGACAAAAGCATGATTCTCGCTCATTTGACCACTAAACCGCTTATTCGATGTCAGACCATTTAAGATTTACAGGAAAAACAACGCTTGCCCAAAATTTAATAGACTGCCTGAACCGCACCTTTTGGTATGACATTCCACCTTAGACGCAAAGACAAAGAAATAACCGATGTAAATGCCCTGAAGAAGATACTCAAAACTACAAAGTATGTCACAATCGCTCTCTCTGCGGATAACCAGCCTTACCTGGTATCCCTCAGCCACGGCTATGACGAGGAACACAACTGCTTGTACTTTCACTGTGCAAAAGAAGGCAAGAAACTTCACTATTTGAAATCAAACAACAGCACATGGGGGCAAGCACTTCTAGACCATGGCTATTCTGAAGGCGAATGCACCCACCTTTACGTTTCCGTCCACTTCTCTGGAAAAATCACTTTAGTCGAAAACCTTGAAGAAAAACGCCGCGCCATCGAATGCATGATGAGACAACTTGACAAGAACCCAGAAGCCCTCATGGCTAAACTGAACCTTGACAAATTGAAGAATACGGTCATGGGCAGAATAGACATAGGATACATGAGTGGTAAGAAATCCAAAGAAGTGACAGTCTAACAATAACACATTTTATGATGAACAACATGTTCCCGGCAGTCAACACAAACACCGCCGCTTGTCTTGTTAACTCAGAATTGCATCAAACGCTCCGATCAGCTTAAATGTGAGCCATTGGCATTGTGAACAGCAAAACCGTGAGGCTCAACCAAAAATCGAATGTACCATGAGCCTCACGCGTAGCACAGATGGTTAAATATGTTCATATTGAAGAGAACATTGCTGCACACCAGCATTCCGTACATCCGCATTCTCGCAGCAGGCAGCATGAACGAGAAATCCTTTCCCAAAGAATTCTAACTCCCACAGTCTTCGCAGGATTTTTAGGGTAAGTGATTTTTTTGAAACATGCCGCTGCTCTGCAGGTTGAAGAAGTCTTCGAGTTAATGCAGACTTCGCCACACGGATTAAGCACCGAAGAGGCTGAAAAACGCCTTGTCAAATACGGCGCCAATACACTTCTTGAGAAAAAACATCTACCCGTGACCTACAGGTTTCTCAGAAACTTGAGAGACCTGTTCGCCGTGTTGCTGCTTTTTGCGAGCTTGCTTGCAGCTTTCGGCGGCATGTTTGAAATGAGCATTATCATACTTGCCGTCGTTTTGGTTAACACTGTTTTCAGCCTCTTTCAGGAATGGCGAGCAGAAAAAGCCATGGAGACGTTGAAGAGCTGGATGCCCGAGTACGCCAAAGTCATGCGCGACGGTGAACTCAAGAAAATACTGGTCAAGGATCTTGTTCCCGGCGACATAATAGTCTTAGAAGAAGGCGATAGAGTTCCAGCGGACGCCAGACTGTTCGAAGCCTATGAGCTGTGGACAAACAACGTTCCCTTAACAGGCGAATCTGAACCACAACAGCGGACAGTCGAACCAGTAGAGATCTCAGACACCACATACCTAGACGTGCAAAACCTCGTTTTCATGAGCACAAGCGTCGCAAAGGGACAGGGCAGAGCAGTAGTAATCAAAACTGGAATGGACACCAAGTTCGGACAAATCGCAAGCTTGACCCAAGAAATATCTGAAGAGCCGAGCCCTCTACAGAAGGAAATCGCCTATACAGCAAAATATGACTTCATTCTAGCCATAACCGTTGGAGCAATCTTCTTTCTTGTAAGCGTGGTCTGGCTTCATGCAACCTTGTACGCTAGTATTCTCTTCATGATCGGTGTGATGGTGGCGTTGGTTCCAGAAGGCTTGCAAGTCACGGTTTCAAGTGCCTTGGCAATAAATGTTCTGAAAATGGTCAAACAAAACGTACTTGTAAAACGGTTGTCTTCAGTCCAGACGCTCGGCAGCGTCACGATGATATGTACCGACAAAACCGGAACCATCACAAAAGGTGAAATGACCGTCAACAAAATCTGGGTGCAGGACAAGATCATAAAAGTCTCCGGCGTCGGATACAACCCAATAGGCAACTTCACCTCAAGCGACAAGCCCTTGGCAAAAGAAGAATCACGCACTGTGGAGAAGCTGCTTGAAATCTCTGCACTCTGCAATAGCGCCAAAGTCGAACCGCCATCCGACAGAAACAAGTCATGGAGCGTAGTGGGAGATCCAACCGACGGCGCATTACTCGTCACTGCACTGAAGTATGGGCTAATCGTGCAGAGCCTGATTGCTGAAAAACCTATGGTTCACGTGATACCGTTTGATTCCAAACGCAAAAGAACGACCACAGTCCACAAATACGATCACAAAATCTGTGTCTACACCAAGGGAGCACCTCGAAGCATCCTCTCAATATGTAACAGAATAGTGATCGGTAACAAAATAGAGATACTGACAAAGGAGTACTTGTCTTCTGCAGAAAGAAGACTTCGTGATTTTGCTGATGAAGGTCTACGCGTCATAGCCACGGCTTACGCAGAACTTTCCGAAAACGGATTTTCAAACGTCAAGGACGTAGCGGAAAAAGATATGGTTCTCGTTGGGCTTGCCGCTATGAAAGACCCTCCACGTCCAGAAGTCCCTGAAGCAGTGAAGCTAGCCAAACAGGCAGGAATAAGAGTCACGATCATCACCGGCGACTACGGTCCAACAGCACAAGCCATAGCTGAAGAAGTCGGCATCGCAACATCCGACGACCCCCACATAATCCGCGGCGTTGACATGGAACCCCTAAGCGACCAGCAGATCTACGACGAAGTCAAAAAAGGCGATGTAATCTTTGCACGCGTTTCACCTGAACAGAAACTCCGAATAGTCAAAACTCTCAAACAACACGGCGAAATCGTAGCCGTCACTGGAGACGGAGCAAACGACGCTCCTTCACTGAAAGAAGCAGACATAGGAATAGCGATGGGGATCTCAGGCACCGACGTTGCAAGAGAAGCAGCCGACATGGTTCTGCTCGACGACAGCTTCGCCTCAATAGTGAAAGCCATCGAGTCTGGTCGCACAATCTATGAAAACCTCAGAAAATTCGTCGTGTACGTCTTCTCACACAACTGGGCCGAACTCATCCCCTACGTGCTTTACGCCGTGCTGGGAATACCTCTTCCACTCCTCGTCGTCCAAGTCTTAGCCATAGACTTAGGCATAGACGTAATCCCCTCGCTCGCGTTAAGCCGAGAACCTCCCGAGCCGGGAATAATGCAGGAGGAACCGCGAGGAATCAAAGAACGCCTTTTCAACGCCCAAGTTTTTCTCCGATCTCTTTACATCGGAGCCATAATCGCCACAGGAGCGATGATAGGATGCCTAATGGCATGGCAAGCAGGCGGATGGCATCTTGGAATGCAGCAAGTTCCCGATGAAATTGCCTACGCTAAAGGAACAACCATGACGTTTGCCGGCATCGTCGTAGCACAGGTGGGCAACGTCCTCGCAAGCAGGACAAACAAGGCTTCTATCTTCAAGACGAGCGTCAAGAGCAACAAGTGGATCTGGCTTGGCATAGCTTCTCAGATCACGATAATCTCGGCCTTAGTCTACATCCCGATCCTGCAGAGATTCTTCGGCACAACAGGTCTAGGCCCGTACGACTGGGCTTTTCTGGCGCTACTTGCTGGAACCGTGATTTTGGCTGAAGAGATCAGGAAATTGGTTACTAGAAGACTTTCGGAATAAGTTGCCAACCCTTCATATTGGCTTGCGTCAAGTTTTTATGGAGCAGCCATCCAAACTATCGTCGATGTCGGGGAGAGAGTTTTTCCTAGACCGCTACAGAAAATTGGGTTGGGACTACAAGAAAGTCAACCTCAAACAAGCCATCAGAATCAACTCTGCCAACACTGAAAAGCTTTTTGATGCCGTGAAAAGGCTACAAGACTTGGGGTTGACACTTGCAAAAATCCCTTTTCTCGAAAACGGTTACTGGATTAACAAAGCTAAGTTCTCTGTGGGCGCAACGTCCGAGTATCTTCTAGGCCTGTATTCAATTCAAGAAGTAGCCGCCCAGATTCCAGTCACACTGTTCACTGAATTACGGGGCGAGACAGTTTTGGATGCATGTGCGGCTCCTGGAGGAAAAACCACACAACTGGCAGACCTAATGTGCAACACGGGCGTAATAACTGCGCTAGATGTTGACAAGCGAAGACTAATCGCACTGTCGAATCAGCTGGAAAGGTGCCGAGTCAAGACTGCACTAGTCTACGAACTGGATGCAAGAAAAGTGTCGCAGCTGAACAAAAATTATGATCGTGTCCTTCTTGACATGCCTTGTTCAGGCAACTTTGCTGCAGACAAGGAATGGTTCCAAAGAAGAACAATAAAAGATGTGGAAAGAAACGCAGCTTTGCAGCGAGAAATACTCGCGGCAACAGTAAAAATGCTGAAAGATGACGGGGAAATAGTCTATTCGACATGTTCATTAGAGCCTGAAGAAAACGAGTTGAACATCGACTGGGCAACAAGAAACTTAGGCCTCAAAGTTGATAAAATTGACTGTTACGGACAAGAAGGGCTCACAGATGTTTTTGGTGCGAATCTAGGCAGTTCATTGGAGAATTGCAGAAGAATTTGGCCGGGCGAAACGCAGGGGTTCTTCGTGTGCAGGCTCAGGAAGGGTGGATTGCATGATTAAGCCAATCCTTGATTTTGTTAGTCTCTTCGGTACAAGCATCAACCTGAAGGAGAATCTGGTGGTGACGAAAGGAAACAGGTATTTTCTTGTCAGCGAAGATTTGAAGAAGGCGATGTCAAGGGACTTTTTCTATGCTGGCTCTTATCTTGGAAAGATTAAGAATGCGGTATTCTTTCCTGGCTTTGAGCTGCTGAGGATGATGGCAGAAAAGAATGCGAACAGAATTGTTGTTGACAAGAAGACTGAATGGTTGTTCATTTGTGGAAGAGACATTTTCAAGCAGGGCATAACCACGGTGGCAGGGTCAAGCAGAAGGGGCGACTATGTATTGGTGCTGAACCGGCACAATGAATGTTTAGGTTTCGGCAGAATAATATGTGATTTGAACAAGACAACAAAGGGAGTTGTGGTGAAGAACGTTTTGGACGTGGGCGACTTTCTCAGAAGGGAAACACATACGTCCTAACGAGTTTCAGCCCTTTATTTGATCAACCATTTGTTCAATTTTTACCGTGCTCTGTTGCCTTTTCGCCAAGTCACGGATCACAACCGATTCTTGCTTGAGCTCTCTTTCTCCGACAATTATTGCGTAATCCAGTTTCCTTCTGTCAGCGTCTTCCAAAGCCTTTGTCATCCTTCGTCCCATAACTTCAACCTCAACCAATATTCCTGCATCTCTAAGCATCTGCGCAATCTTCACGGCTTCTGCTCTCTGCTCGTCTTTTATGGGAAATACAAAGACCGTTTTCGCTTTTTCCATTTTTGGAGCTGTTTTCTGACTTTGCATTCCAAGCATTATGCGGTCTATTCCATGGGCAACTCCTACTGCTGGGGTCGGTTCGCCCCCGAACAATTCGACGAGCCTATCGTATCTTCCGCCGCCGCCTAACGCGATGTCCAAGTCTGGGACGAACACTTCAAAAACCATTCCTGTGTAATACTCAAGTCCTCTGGCAATACCTGCGTCAACACTTACGTTGATTTTGCATCCGCTTGCCGCGATAAGTTCCAGAATTTCCCGTAGGTTTTCTGTGGCTGCCATAGACTTTTCATAGTCTTTCACCAACTCTTTCATTCTCTTTACTACTTCAAAAATGTCGCTACCCCTGCATTCAACAAGTTGGTGAAGGGTCGTCAAACACTTCTCTGATGCGCCAGCATGCTCAACTAGCTTGATGGCGTCATCATATTCCTTCTTGTCCATCAACTGCATGATCGCGTTCTGCTCTTTTTCGCTGATCTTTTCCTGGGTGAGTGTTCCTCGTAGAATTCCAACATGACCTACTTTTATTGCAAACTTTTCAAGGCCAGCACTTTGCATCAGACGGGTGGTTAGCATCAAGATTTCAGCGTCTGCCTCAGGCCTGTTTGTGCCTATGAGTTCGTAGTCTGACTGCCAGAACTCTCTGTATCGCCCTCGTTGTGGCTCATCGTATCGATATGCGCTGCCCATGCAGAAGATCCTGAAAGGCTTAGGTTCATTCCTCAACGTAGTGGCGACAAGCCTGGCTACGGAAGCCGTGAACTCTGGGCGTAGGGCAACGTCTCGTCCGCCTAGGTCTTTGAAGGCGAACATGCGGGACCTGACTTCGTCGCCGGCTTTTGCTGCTAGAAGTTCGTATGATTCAACCACGGGTGTTATTATCTCCTTGTACCCGTACAGGCGAGCAACTTTTCTCGCTGTGTCTTCTATGTATATCATCATTTTTGCGTTTTCGGGCAGGAGGTCCCTCATTCCGCGCAGGGTCTTGAATTCGGACATTTCCATTTTCCTCTGATGTTATTTTAACGTCAATTCTGACACGGAATAATAAACTGTTTCTCCTCTGCGGTTTATCACTGCCAAGATGAGCTCTTTCTTGAGGCTTAGGCTTTCTGTCAGCGAATTGGTCAAATCTTGGATTGAGATGGGTTTTCCCTCTTGAACGCTTATGACTAAGTATTTCGCGGTGTCTTTGCTGTAGTCTCCTCGTTCGTAGACGCGAAAATCGACTTTTGAACCGAAACCTTCTCGGACGACGTAGCCGCGGCTTCGTAAGTCTCGGTAGACTAGGTAGCCTGCCCAGGCGTTTTCGTTCACGTTTTCATAGCGTTGGACCAAGGTTTGAAAGTCTAGGTTCTCGCCTTTTCTATCTTCGATCTCGAGCATCTGTTTGTCCAACAGGTAGAGAGCTTCGTAGAATGCAAGCAGCAGCTCTTTACCTTCGATGACACCGTATCCTCTCGAAGAAAGCTCGTCGATAGCCTGTTTCTTCGAAATTCGAACTCCTTTGTCAACAAGCAAGCCTTCGATTTTGAGTTCGGAACTGCTGTTCGTTGACTTTTCTTTCTTGCTCATTCAATTTCACGACTAACGTAAAATTGGGGTTTCCTCTTATTAGCGGTTGGCTTTGTATTTGCTGAAAGACCTTGCCGGAATAATGCCTTTTTCACTAATTATCGCAGTCACATATTTGAGGGGCGTTATATCAAACGCTGGATTCAATACATCCACTCCTTCTACAGTAATCAGCTTCGAACCCACGTGAGTGACCTCTTCCGCCTTTCGTTCCTCGATAATGACTTCTTTTGAAGTTCGGGTCAAGTCAAAGGTTGATGTTGGCGCCGCAACATAAAACGGAACTTTGTGTTCCTTGGCCAAAACCGCAACCGTGAAAGTTCCGATCTTGTTGATCACGGCATCCCTGACTATCCTGTCCGCTCCGACTGCGACTTTGTTGACCATTTTCCTGTACATCACATATCCGACCATGTTGTCGGTGATCAAAGTGACAGGTATTCCCTCTTTCCTCAATTCGTACACTGTCAATCTTGCTCCTTGCAGGAGTGGGCGAGTTTCGTCTGCGAAGACTTTGATTTGTTTTCCCTGTTCCCAGGCTGCTCGAATAACACCCAACGCAGTGCCATACTCAACTGTAGCCAAGGCCCCTGCGTTACAGTGGGTCAACACGGTGTCCCCGTCCTTGATAAGTTCAGCTCCATACTTTCCAATTGCACGGTTTGAAGCTGCGTCTTCATCCGCTATTTTTTGCGCTTCTTCGACTATGAAGCATGCCAAGGCTTCACGGTTTCCAGAGAATTTTTTGGACTTGTCTAGAATTCGGTCTAATGCCCAAAATAGGTTGACGGCAGTTGGTCGTGTTCGTCTTATCGTTTCTGCTGCAGTTTCCAACTCCTTGAGAAGCTTCTCCTTGCTTGCAGCCTTTGAATTGGCAGCTGTCAATGCAAGTGCGAAACCCGCTGCTGCGCCTAGAAGCGGTGCTCCTCTTATCTTCATCGTCTTTATGGCTTCAGCCATTTCACTGCAGTTTTTGATCGTGATGAATACTTCTTCGTTTGGAAGTTTTGTTTGGTCTATTGTTACGACTGTTCGGTTGCGCCATTCTATGGTTCGCACAGTTTGATCCTCGTAAACCGTTTATGAGTTGACCGTATAAGACTTGTTGGAGGGTGAAAAATGTTATGGAACGGGAAAAGTTGAAAGCGCTTGTTGAAAATTTCGGTCAGGAGTATTCTGAAGCTTTGGGTATTGATCTTTCAGATGGAAAGGATGAAGAGGTCTTCAAATGGTTTCTTGCCTCCGTGCTTTTTGGCGCGCCCATAACTGAATCCGCCGTCTTAAAAACTTACAGGTGCTTTCAGAAGTACAACGTTCTGACGCCCAGGAAAATTCTTGCTACTGGTTGGGACGGACTTGTCAAAATTCTGGATGAGGGAAGCTACACGCGATACGACTTCAAAACGGCGGATAAGCTTCTACTTGTCATGCGAAACCTGACTGAACAATATGATGGGAGCCTCAATGAGCTTCATGATCAAGCGTCTAATGCACGGGACTTGGAGAGCCGGCTGAAAGAATTGGGTAAGGGTATCGGCAACGTTACGGTGAGTATTTTTCTGAGGGACCTGCGAGTTGTCTGGCGGAAAGCTGATCCTTATCCGACACCTCTGGTTGTTGACGCGGCGAAACAGCTTGGAATAGTGAACAAGAACGCTGATGTCGAAGATGCCTTGAGGCAGTTGAAGGCTTTTTGGTCAAGAAACCCAGTGCGCGGGAAGTCTTTTGTGAATTTTGAGACTGCCCTGTTGAGACTCGGAAAAGATTACTTGAGAAAGGGAAAGAGTGTTTCCTTTCTCTAGTCAGTAGCGTGTGCTCTGATCGTAAGGCGGCTTAACGTAGGTGATTACTTCTATTGGGCACTCACCTGACAGTTTAAGCGTCTTCTTCCACTCTTCGCCGACGGCGATTAGCGAGAAGACACCTGACAACTCTGCTTTTGCTTTCCGAACCAAATTCACGAGGGCAGCTTGCGTCTCGCCTGTCTTGATCATGTCATCTACAATAAGGACGCTGTCACGTTTTTTGATGGCTTCTTTCGGAATGTAAAGTGTGTTTGTAACACCTGAACCCTTCAGCAGGATGTAGGTTTCTTCCAGAAACGCTTTGACGCCGACTTCTTTGCTTCGTTTAGCAATGACGAGGTTTACTCCCAAAGCGTTGCCGACCATTGTTGCCAATGGGATGCCATCCACCGCTGCGGACAACACTTTCGTGACTCGTTTTCCAGCGAAGTTGGCAAGCGCGTGGTTAGCTGCCTGCTGGAGAATGTTGAAGTCTCCAACAATTTCTGTGTTGTCAAAATATCCATCTTCATCGAACCTTATTCTGCTGCGAAGTTCTGTTTCTAAACCCACAAGTTTCGTGAGAACCTTCCAAAGCTGTTTTGCCCTTGACGTGTTGGGCAGCACGTGACCCTTTGCGTATCTGCTCAGAACTGTAACTGGCAAACCAGTCTTAGACGCGAGTTCGCGGTAGGTGATGTTTCTTTTGTACTTCGCAGTTCTGAGCAGTTCAATCGTCATTAAGCGAAGTTTCAAATCTTCTGCATGTGTACTCATGACTTTCCCCCTTATACAGAGATAACTCAAATACAATCGTATTCTCAGACTATTATTTCATTGTAGATTTATAATTTCCGCTTGCAACAGAAAAGCCGGCAAATTTGGTGCCTGTAACGTCGACAATTCGCTTGGAATGCAGGTGGCGGATCCGCTGGGATTTGAACCCAGGACTTTCGGCTTTCTTCAGCATTATGCGTTAGAAGGCCGACGCGCTTTATGGCTGTACCTGTATCCATGCTGCGCTACGGATCCATTTTCCGTGCAATAAAAGAGGAGGACTTGGGTTGATATATTTTATTCTATGAAAATCGCTGGGCGGTAAGGCTTAGCAAGCTGCGCCCTCGATTTCGGGTCGTAGCGTTGCGGGTCTTCTTCGTTGTATATGTCTATTTTCGCGTTGAGTTCTTTTTCCAGAAAAGCTTTTGCTTCTTTCAAGGCCTGAGGTTCATCAATTAATTTGATCTCTATCAAGCGTTTCTTCCGCTCATCTGACATTCGATTCAACTCGTCTAATATCTGTGTGATGAACTTTGGCACTTTGTCGGCTTTTGCTCTCAATTCTGGCTTTGCCATCAAATCTTTCATCATATCTTTTTGTGCGACCTTGCTCGTGACCGATTTTTCCAATGCATTCAGCCATGCCTGGCCTTTCCATGATGCGGCAGTATAGTAGCATATTCTTTTTGGCGCCACACCGGTTGCCTTTGTAATGTTCTGCGTGTCCTCTAGCACACTCATAATCAGTGCTTCGTTCTCTTCGGCGTTGATGTCTACCTTTGATTCGTCAGGTGTCGGCCACAGAGTCAATGAAACGAATTCTTTGTTACCCGTCATTTCCCACAACTCTTCACACATATGTGGAGCGACTGGGGCCAGCATTCTCACTTGCGCGTCGATTATCTGATGATGCACGTATTCAACAGCGGTTTTTCTTTTCTCATTTTGCCCTGTAATGCGTCTTTGATACCACTGGAAGTCTTGATCTAACTCGTACATGACGGTGTGTATTGCTTTGCGAACCGCGAGTTTATCCATTGCTTCGGTCGCTTTTCTGATGTGTTCTTGCAGGCGACTCAGCATCCATCTGTCTAAAGCAGTCAAAGACTCCTTCGAAACCTTGGTTTTCTGTGGCGTCTTGGTGGCTTCGGACACAAACCTGTAGAGACGTTCCAGTCTTTCTCTCATTGCTTTGGCTATTGTGGGGCTGAAATCGGCGTCCTGCAGCAGTTCTGCCGTTGACATGACGCTCAGCCGTATTGAGTCGGCGCCGAACTTGTTTAAGGCTTCTCTCAGCGGAATGATGTTGCCGAACGACTTGCTCATTTTTGCTCCTTCCATCATTACGCTGCCGTTCGTCGCTATTTGGCGGGGCCAGTGTTTTTCTGGGAATATGGCTGTGTGGTTGAATATCATGAAAGTCAAGTGGTTGGGAACTAGGTCGCGCCCAGAGTGGCGGCTGTCCAGTGGGTAGAAGTACATGAATTCATCATGCATCTCTTCCAAAACCGCCGCGACCAGTTTGGCTTCTTTTGCCAGTTCTTCGGGGTCGCCGATTCCGAGGAATATGTAGTCGAACACCTCGTCTGTCAGCTGATCAGGCTGAATTTTCTGTGCTTTGATATGTTTGACTATCGTGTAGTAAGCCATGTAGATTGTTGAGTCGGATAAGGATTCGATTATCCATTCTTTGTCCCATGGAAGTCGCGTGCCCATTCCGGACTTTCTCGCACAAGCCTTCTCGTGCAACCAGTCGATGACATTATTGAATTCTTGACGCAACTCTTCAGGTAATATCTCCATTTCGTCGAGGTTCTTGTGTGCCAATGCTTTCCATTCGGGTTTTCCGTAGTTGATGAACCATTGGTCCTGGAAGATTTTGACGATGCACTCTGTTTTGCAGCGACATAAGACAGGTCTGTTCAACAGTTCGTACATCGTTGTGGCTTTGCCTTCTTGAATTAGGTCTTGTTTCACTTTGTCTTTTGCCTCTGCTACTGATGAACCGTAGTATTTGCCTGTGTTGCGTTTCAGTTTGCCGTTGTGAAACTCGTGTCTATAGACTTCTTTGGTTGCTTCTTCTAGCTTTGGATCGTTCTGGTCTTGAATTTTCATCTTGTTAACGACATCGGCCGCGGGTATCTCTGAATAGCCTGGCACTTCGATTAGTGAAATGGGTTTGACTGAATCCATGATCTCTAGTGGTAACCCGTATTCTTTGAGCTGCGACGGTGCCTTTCTTATGTTTTGCAGAGCAACGAAGTCGTACGGTGCATGCCCTGGAACCGACATCACGACGCCAGTGGCGTTTTCAGGATCGACGAAATTAGCAGGTAGAATAGGTATCTTGGTTCCTGTTGCTGGGTTTTCGACGTATTTTCCAACGAGTTCTCTTCCTTCAAAAGTCTCCAGAACTTTGACCTTGCGGTTCAAGTAAACTAGTTTTTCAGCACTTTCTCGGCTGACTATCCATTGTTCGCCGTCGACTTCAGCTTTCACGTACTTGCTCTTTGGGTTTAGCCAGATGTTTGTGACGCCGAAGATTGTCTCTGGACGCAACGTGGCTGTTGGGAAGACAAGCTCGCCTTGTTTGAACTTTATCACTGTGAACTCGCCTATTTCAGGTTCCACGTCGCCTACTGTGTCGTGTTGTCCTACTGGGTTTCCGTCTTTGGGGCACCAGCCAACGGGATGGCTTCCTCGGCCAATGTATCCGCCTTGGCGCAGCTTTTGGAATTGCCATTCTATGAAGCGGTTGTAGTGTGGATCTATGGTTGTGAATTCGCGTCTCCAGTCTATTGAGTAACCTATTTCTTTCATTCCAGATTTGATTTCTTGGTGGAAGTAGCGGGCCATTTCCATCGGATCGGCGAGGTCTTTCAGCTTTTCTTTGGGGATTTTGTAGACGTTTACGAAGTCGGAGATCAGTCCAGTGTCGTTTTCTTGAAGGCGTTTAGCCATGGCCAAGACAGGCGTGCCCGTGTAGTGGAAGGCCATTGGCAACAGTGTGTTGTAGCCGCGCATCCGCATGTACCGTGCGTGCACATCGGCAAGGGTGTAGGTTCTTCCATGGCCAATGTGCTGCGGACTGTTGGGATATGGGTAGGCTACGGTTATGAAGCACTTAGGCTTCTTCGGGTCGGGGTTTGCTTCGAAAATCTTGGCGTTTTCCCATTTTTTCTGCCATTTCTCTTCGATTTGTCTCAAAAATTCCATGAAACTGTCTGAGTTGGGTTGTTCGGTATTAAAGGTTTTGTTCTTACGAACAGAGAACGCTATTCCTCACATCAGACACCGAAACACAATTGGGTAAACAAGCATTAATCCTTTTCTGCTTTTGTTTTGAGTGTTCACTTGGCTTCAAGTGGTAACGAGGGAGTCGACGAGTTTTTCCGCGTCAGTCGGGGGGTGTCCTGAATAGTATTTGCTGAAGTACCCGAACACCTCTTTTGTTTCGTCCAAGAGCTTGTCGATTTTGGCTGCCCAGCCTCTGATCTCGTCTGTCTTGTCAATTTCAACTTTTCCAAGCGTACCGTTCACTTTGCTTCTGTCTCCTTCCCACCTTATGTAAACGAAGTCAGCTGTGATTTGCTCAGTCTCTGGAATAAAATGGCTGACGGTCAGAGCCAAAGCGATCCGGTTGTCTCTAAGAACGGAATAAAGAGTGTCGTCGAGCAATTTCCTGTTCCTGACTTCTACTGCATACCGATTTTTCTCAGGCAAATTGGGCAGGAAATCTTTTAGAAGTGTGATTTTTTCAGGTCCAAACGTTGGTGGAAACTGGAGCAGCAATGGCCCGAGCTTGTTTTGCAGCGTAGAGATTCTTTCGATGAAGAATTCAGACTCTTTCTCGCAGTCTTTAAGCATCTTATTGTGGGTTATGAGTTGGGGGAATTTTGCAGAAAAAAGAAAACCAACAGGAGTCTGGTCTCTCCATTTCTCAAATGAAATCTTGCCGGGGATTTTGTAGAACGTGCTGTCTATTTCCACGGTATCGAAATGCTTTGAGTATTCAGTTAAGTATTCGGAGGACTTGGCTCCTTTCGGGTAGAAATTTTCAACCCAGAAGGGATAGCTCCAGCCCATTGTGCCGATATGAATTTTGTCCATGTTAGTCTCTTGCCTTCAACAGCAACCAGTCTTTCTCTCCTGCCTTCTTGAATTTTGTCAACACGTATTTTCCTAGGAGTCTTTCTCCCTTCAAAGTGAATTCAATCATATCTTCTTTCCAGATCTTGACGTCGAAGGACCCTTTATCCCATATCTTCACGGTTCCAGCTCCGTACTGTCCTTCAGGTATTATCCCTTCAAAACTGGCGTATCCTATTGGGTGATCCTCCGTTTGGACGGCGAGTTTTTTGTCGCCGACTTTTTCAGGTATGCCTTTTGGGACAGCCCAACTCTTGAGGACTCCTTCCTTCTCCAGTCTGAGGTCATAGTGGAGTCTTCTCGCATGATGTTCTTGTATGACGAAGATTTGACCTCCGGTCCTGTTTTCAATGTCTCTGGGTTCATGTGTCACGGTGAAATCCCTTTTTAAGGCATATTCCTGAAGCTTGTTCTGCTTTATCTGGTCCAAAGTACACTCAAGCGGTGTCTTATCGGCTCTGAGAGAAAGGAATCTTGGCATGCGCAGCTTGTTATCTTTTGTCACAACTTGGTAAGCAACCACGCAAACGAGTTCAGGCTTCAGCCAAGTTATCTCTTCGGAAATGTCGACTCCCTCAAGGGTTTTCTCCACTGCTAATAGTCCTCGGAATGTTTCCATAAGCTGGTTCATCGTCGTCTCTGAGAAACCTGTTCCCACTTTGCCTACATAGACTGGCCTGCCATTTTCATACAGTCCCAAGACTAGGGCTCCAAAGGTCTCTCTTCTCTTTCCTTCTCCGATTGTGTATCCAAAAATCACGCAGTCGCTTGAAAGAAGCTTCTTGATTTTCAGCCAGTTTTCGCTTCGCACTCCAGGCGTGTATCTGCTGTCTTTTTTCTTTGCCATTATTCCTTCCACGCGCTTCTTGATCGCTTCTTCATAGTAGGTTTCGCCTTCCTCTTCGACGAAAACTGACAGGACAACACGTTTTCCTTCCCTCAAGGTCTCTTTCAGAATCTTCTTTCTTTCCATCAGCGGAAGGTCGATGAGTGCTTTGTCGTCTTTTTCAAGTATGTCGAAAACGACATAGGAGGCAGGGGATTTCTGAGCCATGTAATTGATGTCGCTTGTTTTGGTCAGTCTGCTTCTCTCAATGAGAGTTTGGAAGTCTGTTTTTCCTTCTTTTATGACCAGTATTTCGCCATCAAGAACCGCGTTTCTTGTGAGGCTTCTAAGCTCTTCCAACTCGGGAAAATTGTACTTAAGCTCCTTGTCATTTCGGCTTCTTATGGTCAGTTCATCGTTTGTGTAGCTGATTGCTCTGATTCCGTCCCATTTAACCTCGAAAATCCAGTCTTTTGAAGAGAAAGGTGCCTCTGCAGACTGAGCAAGCATTGGTTTGTAATGCTGTTTCATTTCTTCTTCAGCTGTTTAAGCGTCTCTTGCAGCGCAACCATCAGTTCTCTAGCTTCTTCTTTCACTGGTTTCTCAACAATTATCTTTTCGCCTTTCGTCTTCTTCTGCACAAGCTCTTCGACTTTCTGTCTAAAGGTGTCCTTATACTCTGTTATGTCAAATTCTCCCGACAAGTCCGCGACTATCTTCTTTGCTATGTCAAGTTCTTCTTTTTTAGGTTCTTTGAGCTCCTTGATCTCTTCCAGCTTTCTCGGATCAGCAACTTCGTATGCATATCTCAAAGTAGTCAAGACTAGAGCTCCGTTGTACGGGTGGACAAGAATCGGGTATTCTTTGGTTCTTAGAGTTATTCTGCCGACACCTGCCTTCCCCATCTTTTCTAGAGCAGTTAGAAGCAAGCTGTATGCGTCGCTGTTTTTGTCAGGAGCTAGTATGTAGGACCTGTCAAAGTAGACGGGATCGATTGAAAAGTAATCTATGAACTTGTCTATTCTTATTCTCTGGTCAGACTCGGGTCTGGCTGCTTTCAGATCTTCGTTGGTGAAAACCACAAACTCGTTTTTTCTAATTTCATAGCCTTTGACAATGTCTTCCCATGGGATTACCTTGTCTTCTTTGATGCAGACTTTCTGATATTTCAAAGGTGAGCCGTCTGTCTTGTGAAGGAATTTGAAAGTGACGCTTTTGTCGAAAATCATGGTGTGAAGCTTAACAGGCACGTTCACTAGGCCTATGGTAATCGTGCCGCTCCAAATCGATCCTTTACGCGACCTTATTTTTCCTTCTTCACTCATTTTCAACTTTCCTCCAATTTCTGCCTGTTTTCCATCATTCCTCCCCAAGGATTTCCTGGGATTTTAGTTACATTAAATAGATTGAAGTCTTCTGGGTTTAATCCTTTCTTGATATCACTCCATTCTAGTGGCATTGACACCGTGGCATGAGGCGTTGCTCTTAAACTGTAAGGACAGATCATTGTTCTTCCGTGCGAATTCTGTACGTAATCTACGTACACTTTTCCCTGAGTATTTGCTTCAGATCGTTCGGTGACAACCAGCTGGCTTTGGTCTTTCAGGTGCTCTCCGATTTTTTGAACGAATTCCCTGGTTTGTTTGAAAGTGTAGCCTCGAATGATTGGAAGCAAGATGTGTAGTCCTTTCTTCCCAGAAGTCTTGACATAAGATTTCAGGTCAAGCGACTCGAGCTTCTCCTTAAGCAAGATAGCAACTTCGGTGACTTCATTGGTGTCTGCGGGGGGTTTAGGGTCTAGGTCAAACACGGCGAGGTCTGGGATTTCATAGGAGTCTGCTTTGCAGAGTACCATATGAATCTCTAGTGCGGCGAGGTTTGCAAGCCAGATAAGCGTGTCAACGTCATTGCATATTATGTAGTTGATCTCGCGCTTCGCCGTCTCTGAATATCTTCTGAACGTTTTCACCCATTGAGGAGTTCCCGCCGGTGCGTCTTTCTCGTAGAATCCTTCTTTGTCGATGCCATTGGGGAATCTTGTCAGAACTATCGGCCTATCAGACAGGACACTCAGCATTTTTGGGGCCATGTTGATGTAGTATTCGATTACTTGGGATTTCGTGATTTTCAAGTCTGAATATAAGACTTTATCTAGGTTGGTGAACTCAACTTTCGTCAGTTTTTCCGACATTCATATAGAGCTCCATTAGTACAATTACAGAAGCAGCTTTTGTATATCGAGTTTGGACAAGTCATCAGTTATCAGGTCTGCTTTCGATAGGTCCTGTTTTCCACTGCTAGGGTTACGGTAGCCTAAACACTTCATCTCCGCGGTTTTTGCAGCTTCAACGCCGAGCTTGGCATCTTCGACTACCAAACACTCAGCAGGATTAACCTTCAACTTCCTAGCACACACTAGGAGTATTTCTGGGTTCGGTTTGCCGTGTGTGATATCTTCTGCACTGATCACGGAGTCAAACAATTGCTTTATTTCGAATTTTTCTAAGGTGTAGTCTATCAGTCTCTCGTGGGCGCTCGACGCAATTCCCAGTTTGAGTTTCATCTATTTGAGTTCATGAAGTAGTTCGATGACTCCTTTTGTGGGTCGAACATCCTTTTCAAGCAGTCTGAACAGGATTTTTTCTTTCTCTTTGAGTATCTTGTCGAAAGTTGTGTTGAGCTTGTATTTTCGGATTAACTCTGTGAACATTTGTTGACCGTGGTTCCCGTGTATTGGTGCAATTCATCTTCAGATATTTTGACGCCGTATTTCAGCATGGCTTGTTTTTCTGCTTGAATGTGTATGTGCTCGGTCTCTGCAATTACGCCATCTAAGTCGAAAATGACGGCCTTCATCATCAAACCACAACGTGCCGAAATATGTCTATTCAGTCTATTCCTCAAAAATCCAGACAGCTCTGTTCAGAACCTCTCTGATCGTCAGCTTTTGCGGGCAAAGTTCTTCGCATTTTCCGCATCTGGCACATCTTTTGGCTTGACTTTCTGGTGTGATGTGTTCCCAATATTTTTTCTTTATTTCATCGTTCCTGTCTTTCATCCAGTACTCGTTGTAAAGTGAAATTACTTGGGGTATGTTCACACCTTGAGGGCAGGGCATGCAGTATCTGCAGCCCGTACATCCTATGAAACCGAACTCTTTGTATTTCGTGGCGACTTGGTTGATAAGCTGAAGTTCTTTTTTTGTAAGGGTTTTTGGACCTGAACGGTTTGCGCTTTGAATGTTTTCCTTAACTTGCTCCATTGTGCTCATGCCGCTTAGTGCAACCGAGACTTCTGGCTGGTTCCAGACCCACTGCAGCGCCCATTCTGCTGGGGTTCTTTTCATTTCTGCTTTGTCCCAGATGATTTCGATCTCAGCTGGCGGTTTCATTCCCAACCTTCCTCCTGCAATCGGTTCCATAACAACGACTGCGAGTCCTTTCGATGCAGCGTATTTCAACCCCTTCGTTCCGGCTTGGTAGTCTGAGTCCATGTAATTGTACTGGATCTGGCAGAGAGTCCATCCGTCGTAACTGTCAATTATCTTCTTGAAAACTTCGTATTCATCGTGGAAGCTGAAGCCAACATGTTTGATCTTTTTTTCATCTTGTTTTTGCTCAAGCCATTTCAGCACATGTAATTCTGCGAGTTTCTGCCAGCGTTCGCTGCCTAGTCCATGAAGAAGATAGAAGTCGATTTGGTTCGTGCGGAGCCTGTTGAGTTGTTCGTCTAGGTATTTGTCCATGTCTTGTTGCGACTTAATGAGCCAAGTGGGCATTTTGGTTGCGAGCTTGACTTTCTTTCTGTGTCCGTCTTCCAATGCTTTTCCGACTAGAGATTCGGCGTTTCCTCGGTGGTAGGGATAAGCCGTGTCTACGTAGTTGACGCCGTGGTCAATCGCGTATCTTATCATGCGGATTGCTTCGGGTTCGTCGATATTTGCTGCGTCGTTGCCGATGATTGGCAGCCTCATGGCTCCAAATCCGAGGGCTGACACTTTCCAGTCTAGTTTTCCAAAGTCTCTGTACTTCATAGGAATTCCTCAAAGGATTGGATGTTAATGTGAAAGGTTCCCAAAAAAAGCTTAGGGTTTAAGCTGTTTCTTTAGCATTTCTTCTGCTTTCTTGACTGCCTGAGGCAGTTGTTCAACCTGTGTTCCACCGCCCTGCGCGAAGTTGGGTTTGCCTCCGCCCCCGCCACCTATGAAGGCTGAAGCTTCTCTGATTGCCTCGCCTGCATTTGCACCTTTTTCGATTGCGGCTTTTCCTGCCATCACCATTATTCTTGCGTTTTTCTCATTTGCACCGTAGAACACTGTTACTGTAGCTTCATCTTTCTTGACGATTTCAGTGGCTGTCTGAACCATGCGGTCAACGTCAACTGAATCCTGAAAATCGCGTATTATGATCTTTATGCCGTTGACTTCTTCAATTCTGCCAGTTGCTTCTGTGTCTGCATCTGTGCTTTCTCGTGTTGCCAATTCCTTGATCAGTCTTCTTCTCTCAACGTTTGCTTCCTTCAGTTCTTTTACGATTTTCTCTGCTGTTTGATCCAGCTTTTCAAGAGGTGCGTTCAAGGTTTGTGAAAGCTTCATGAGGAGGCTTTCGTTTGTTTGAACGGCTTTGACTGCTGGAATGCCAATGGAGTATTCGAGTCTTTCAACACCGTCCTGCACTCTTTCTGAGTGGATTATTTTGATGAAGCCTATTTCTCCAGTGCTTTTCAAGTGTGTGCCTGCACAGGCTTCGACGTCCCAGTCTCCAGCTCTGACGACGCGGATTTCTTTGCTTGGAACTGCGCCGCCTTGATATAGTCTGAAACCGTAGAGGCTTTCAGCTTCATTTCTGGGCATCCACGAGATGTCAACTTGGATGTTTCTCAGAACCGCTTCATTCGCCAGTGTCTCTATTTTGTGCAGTTCTTCCAGCGTCAATCTGCGATAATGCGAAATGTCAAGTCTCGAAGATTCAACCCCCTTTTGCGTTCCAAACTGCCAGACATGTTGCCCCAGCACGCGTCTTGCAGCTCCGCCGATCACATGAGTTGCTGTATGATTCTTCATGAGACTGTAGCGTTTATCCCAGGCAATTTCGCCCTTCACCGTCTGTCCTTCTTTTGGAATGTCGCCTTTGATCTTGTGGACGACGACGGTGCCGACTTTCTGTACATCTATGACTTCGGCGGTTCTTCCATCGAATGTTAAGTGGCCACTGTCGGGCGGTTGACCTCCGCCTTCAGGGAAGAAGCATGTTCTGTCAAGTACAACAAATTCTTGGTCAACTACCTTCAGGATTCTTGCTTCGAACTCCCTCATGTACTGATCTTTGTAGTAGAGTGGCTCTGTTGCAGTCAGGTTCTCAACAGATTTCTTCAGCCATTCTTCGGAAGCGGTTTGTTCTTCTGCTGGCTTGGACACTTGCATGTGTCTTTGAGCGATAAGGGTGTAAAAGTTGTCAGGAATCTCCACTTTCAGTTCTTCCTTTTCTGCTGCCTGCTTGACGATCTCAGGCGGAAGTCCATGTGAATCGTAGAGTTCGCTTAGCGTTTCGGCAGGTATTTCCTTCTTGCCTTTTGCTTTCAACTCTTCGGAAATGCGCTTGACCATTCCTTCGCCGCGTTTTATGGTATCTTCGAACTTTTCTTCTTCAACCTTCACTATTTCCATTATCTCGTTGCGCATATCCTTGATTTGTGGGAAGTCTTTGGACCACATGTTAATCTGCATTTCCATGATGTCGTACAGTCTGTCGGGAATGCCCAGCATTCTTAGAAGGCGGTAGATTCTTCGAAAGACAAGTCTCGCCAAGTATCCTTCTTGAATGTTTGAAGGGACGACGCCTTCGGAGAGTATGAAGCTTAAGCATTTCGTGTGGTCTGCAACTGCGTAGGCGTTCTCGATTGGTGTTATGAACTTGTCTAGTTCGTTTACTTTCAATCCTGCCAGTTGGGCTTCCTTTTTTCTAGTTTCGAGTCTGCTTGCCGTTTTGTCAACGCTTACCAAACCTGAGACTTTCGACACTTTTGTAAGTAATTCTTGATCGATTTTGGTCATTCCAGCCATTTTGAAGATTTTGTCCAACAATTCTCCGTAGATTGCGTGGAAACCGCTCGGTGCACCCTGCGAGACCCACGTATAACGGTCTATGCCATAGCCTGTATCGACTGTTCGGATTGGCAGTTTGACGAATTCGTCGTTTATGACTTTGTACTGCATGAAAACCAGTGTGTCGACTTCTAGTCCGTTTATTATGGATTCGACGCATGGTCCTGCGTTTCCTCCGCCAGCCCAAATCTCTTCTTTGTACATGATTTCATCGGATTTTACGCCTAGATCCTTTGTAAGCCACTGGTTCTGATATCTGACGGTCTGGTCTTTCCAGTAAACCTCTTTGTCTGGATAATTGAATGCGTGTGCACCACCCATTTCGAAGATCGTTAAGTGTCGACCAAAAGTGGGTCCTGTGTTGTCTATGTCTACAAGTCGAATGCAAGGTTGCGAGACAACTAAGGGATTAGCAGGGGCTGGAGCAAGTCCATCAGTGACGTAGGGTTGAAAGTCGATTATGCTTGCATGTGTCAAGTAGAGGTCGGCTCTCCACCTGGCAACGACGGGGTACGGTTTTATGCGTGCATGCCCATTCTTTTCAAAGAATGACAGGAAAGACTCCCGCATTTCATGCAGGCTGTAGCTTCTTTTTGTAGGCGAGTTGTTCAGGAAAGTGTATGATGCGCATCCTTCCGATGTTGCTTCTCCACACGTTTCCTGATCTGGGTTTTGAGTCCAATAGTATGTGTTACATTTGGGGCACAGCTTTCTGACGTAGCCTGCCTCATGGAAAAATGGAAGATTATACTCCTCTGCTGGAAATCTCTTCAATGTTGGCCGCTCCATCAAATTATGAAAGGCGATTTTTCAAAGGATTAACAAGACACGGGCATTTAAACTATTTTGATGGTCTTCTTTTTTTGGCGCTGATAGACTCTTTTTACAGCTTCCGCGAAAGTTTCTCCATGCCACGTGTAAGCCTTGATTTCGTTGTGGAGGAGTTGCGTTCCCGTTTGAACTCCCCAATGCCCTACGTACTTAGTCAAGAGCTTATCGTAGAGTAACTCTGCATCAACCTCCTCAGTTTCCGTAAAGGGGCCTCTTCTCTCTTCTTCAATTAGTGTTTCTTGGACTGTCGATTCCAAAGGGGTCTCACCTCTCTCTGAGCCGCCGTAGGCAGATTCCTCTTCCCACAGGAAGGCCACATTTTTGGCGATGAAACCGTCGACGAACGAGTATATGACAAAAACAGCTATTGATGTGGCTAGGCTTGGCGAACTGCGTGTCAAGAGATAGCTTGGTATGCCTACTATTAACAGTATGAAAAATAAGCCAAGGCCATGAATCAACAAGGTCTTCCAATCCGATTCTACGGTGGTCGCCCATATGAAGTCGGTTAGTAATGTGTTGAGGCCACCCATAAAGAGAAAGAGCACGATGAGCCCAATTACGAAGCCTATGATAAATCCAACTCCTACCAATATCACAAAGATGAATATCCAAACGATCCCCAATAGGAGAAACAGGATTGAGAATGCTATTCCGTGTAGAAAGTATCTGACCAACTTGGACGGCCATGAAAACTCTTGTTCATCATCCATGGCTAGTCACAAAACCAGTGTTCAACCAGCACTATTAACGTTTTGCCAACTGTCTTTTCACCCCTCGGTTTGCCGAATGGTAAAACTGTGTTTTATGATTGGCATCCTTAGAAGCGATTCTTATCCGAGCTTGAGTCCCAGCAAAAAGCCGCCTATGAAGCTTGCTGCAAAGGGCAACAACGAAATCACGCCGACAACCCACGAGAACACCGAACTACCTAAACCGATCAGGTTGGAGAGGGCGCTCCATAGCGAGCTGTAGTTTATGTTGATTATGCCTTGTGTGCTCAAGTAGATGAGTGCCAAAGTGAATAGGCCTATGAGGACTAGTATGAGCTTACTTAGTTTTTTCAAAGCAAACCCGACTACGAAGCCTCCTATTCCTCCAACACCTAATTGGAAAACAAGCGGCGAGATGACTTCACTCATGACAAATCTTCTCTCTGGTTGAGCTATCCTGGGTGTTGTTTAAATGTATTTTGCTGATTAGGATACGATGAAAGTGCGTGGAGGAGGTGGATCTTTGGACGGGATATTTGATTTGTATGTCCTGAACCTTTTGCTTACGCTGGGAATGTTTGCAATCCTGGTTTTCCGAGCATGGCTTGAGCTGAAGAACTATCGTTTGATGTGGAAGGAGCTGGAATGGCGAGAAACCTACAGTACTATGGGGCGAATACTTACGGCCGAAAAGGATCTTTTCTCGAAGGTTGAAGGTGGCGACGAACTCTACCAGATGCTGCTCGAAATCTTCAAGGTGAATGAAAAATAGGTTCAGGGAAAGTGCCATTCGCCGATTAGGTTTTCAACCTTTTCGTGCCACTTCTCCATTCCGTAACGGCCAAATGGCTTAGTCAAGTGTCTCTGAGACCTGGTTGAAGTCATGTAGAGACCTCTTCTTATGTCGCGTTTCACTTTGACCCCAACTTTTCTGATAGATGGATATCTTGCGCCGCATTTGTCACATCTGAAACCTTTGTTTGTGCCCATGGATTTGAGCCGGTCTGCACATTTCGGGCAGACAGGGTTACGGTAAACGACTTGCGATGCAAGTTTCAGTGCCCGAATCTTCTCAAGGTTTATCGTCACAGGCTTGCTCTGCGAAGGACGACGAACACCGCCATAGACTTCCAGTTCGTCTCCAACAATCAGTTTCCTAGCGGCAGTACGAAGAGCCCCTGTGGGTTCGTAAGCAGCACAGTCGACCTCCGAACTGTCATCCTTGATTGAAAATATAATGTGTCTTCCCCTAATCATTCTGGGGGTTGCTGACACAGTGCCTTTCGCGATCACGGGGCTGTACGGTCTGATCTGGCCTAGTTGCTTTACGCGTTTGAGATGTGCATCTGTTCCTTGATTCGTGCGGAAGATGACCCATCTTTCGACGGGTTCTAAAGCCTTGACCATTAAGAAGGCTTCCTTCACTATCTGAGGACTTTCGCCTCTAATTCCGAAAAGAATTGGATCAGGTCCTCGAGGTGTGATTATGACTCTTTTCTTCTCGGTGTCAACGTTGTTAAATGTGTAGGGCTTTGTTGCTCTGTCCATTTCGAAGATTGATTTTTCATCTACCTGTCGTTTTGCGCCATAGTTTTCCGGCGTGCGGTATGCAATGACTTCATATGTGTGGTCCGCTTGCAGGTTTTCTCCGACAGCCGCTAAGGCACCGATGATTCCTCTACCTCCCTTGAACGCCAGTGCTTCGCCGTTGAATTTCTTCAATAATTTCGTTGCGTCTTTGAGGTCTGCAATTCCGGTTATGGTGTTTTTGGCAAAAGCTCGGATCTCTTTAGGAATCCTTGCGGCGTTGAAGAATACTGCTCCCGGGTCTGTGCCTCTGCATTGCAGGTCTGCGTGTTCTTCTACTGTTGAAATTACTGTTTCTTTGATTTGGGACTCGGTCGTTTCATCATGTTGTATTCTGAGGCAAAGTGCACCGTTTCCTCTTGTTTTCCACGGGACATTTGGGTTGAGTCTGATCAGGTTCGGGTAGTCAATGAAATTTGCGCCTAGTTTTAGCAGTTTTTCCACGAGCAAGGCTGCAATATATGTCGTGCATCCTCTTCTTGTTGAGTCTGTGTCGTCTAGTCCAATGTGTAGTGTTTTCTTAGTCATTTGCGGCAGCCTGTCTTCTAAGATCAGAATTGATACTGGAACATAGATAAGGATTGTTTGTTTTCAATAAAAAAGGGGGAGTACTTACTGCTTTGCTCCTTCTTCTACAACGATCATGGTTAGTGTTGATCTGACCTTGTCGAGTCTCCTGACTTTCCAGGTTACAATTTCCTTCAGTCTGTCCATCGTGTCTGCTCTTACTCTTGCTATTATGTCGTACACTCCGTAGACTGCGTTTGCTTCTTCGACTCCCTCAACTTTTTTCAGATCCTTAAGCACGTCTGCTTCTGAACCGATCTCTGTGTTTATCAATACGAATGCTGTTGGCATTTGTATCTCCACGATTATTGTTCGTCTCTATGCATTAAAATATTTTGCTACACGGTCTGTTGAACCTGATGTGGCATCTTGTGTGAGATGCATTTATGATTCAATTTTGCATGGATATGCTTATCTTCAGTTGGGAAGCACTAAGCTATGAGGGTTCAGGATTTGTTGAGAGAAGTCATAACCAGCCGTGAAATGCGTGCTTTGGAAGTGAACTCGGAATACTTTGGTGTGTCGAGGCTTCTGTTGATGGAGAATGCTGGGCACTGTGTCGCTTGTCAGATTGCTTCTCGGTTCAAGCCGGGAAAAACCGTCGCAGTATATTGTGGTTTAGGTGGAAACGGCGGAGATGGCTTTGTCGTTGCCAGGCATCTTTCTTCAATGGGTTTCAAAATTACCGTAGTCCTTGCTGGAAAAGTTGAGGATATTTCAGACAAGGCGGCTTTGGAAAACTGGAAAGCCCTAGAGTCTCTTGAAGATGCAATACCTGTCCATGAAGTCTATGATAGCTCGATGATACCTGAAATCGAAGCGGAAATAGTCGTTGACGCATTGCTTGGAACGGGCACTAAGGGAAAACTTAGACCTCCAATTCTTCAGCTGGTTAAGAAAATCAATGGAATGAAGGCTTTCCGAGTGGCCGTTGACATCCCGACAGGAATCGACGCAGACACAGGCGAAGTCTTGGGCCAAGCCGTCAAAGCTGATCTGACCGTTACGTTCTACAAATCGAAGAAGGGACTTGAGAAAGCCAAGAAATACGTGGGCGAGTTAGTTGTCAAAGGCATAGGTTTGCCCAAAGAGTTTGAAACGTATGCAGGCCCAGGTGACGTGTCAGCAATCGTGAAACCTCGCCCTTCAGAGTCGCATAAGGGTGATTTTGGGCGGTTGCTGGTTGTTGGCGGAAGCGAAACGTTTTCAGGTGCTCCCACATTGGTGGCGCAAGCTGCGCTGCGCACTGGTGTGGATTTGGCTTATCTTGCTGCGCCTGAGAAAACAGCTTGTGCTATTTCCTCATTGTCGCCGGACCTTATCACTATAAAGCTTGCAGGAAATCACCTGAACAGGAGCAACCTTTCCGAGTTGAAGGAGTACATCGAGACCTGCAATGCTGTTGTTATGGGTCCTGGTCTTGGCTTGCATGATGAAACCTGTGAAGCTGTGAAGGTGATAGTTGAGGCTGTTGAACGTGCTGGGAAGCCCTTGCTTCTAGATGCTGATGGTTTGAAGGCTTTTGCAAGTTTCAAGAGGAAGTTGAAAGTGCCTTTGGTGTTGACTCCCCATGCTGGAGAGTATGCGATATTGACTGGCAGAAAGCTCTCAGACTCCGTGGCAGAAAGGGCTTCGGAAGTGCAGAAAACAGCGGCAAAGTTGAATGCAGTCATTTTGCTGAAGGGTCGTGTTGACATAGTTTCTGATGGAAAGCTTGTTAAGCTCAATTTTACGGGTAACCCGGGCATGACGGTCGGCGGAACGGGAGACGTGCTTTCAGGAGTGGTTGGAGCTTTTCTAGCTCAGCATGTTGATCCTTTTGAGGCGGCCGTAGCTGGAGCTTTCGTGAACGGAGCTGCTGGAGACTTTGTTTTCCAAGAAAAAGGAGCACATATGGTGGCTTCTGATCTTTTTCACTGGATTCCACATGTTCTGAATGATCCGATGGATCACTTGAAGGTACGGGGAACGCGTGGAAAGACGAGTTAATATTGTTGTTTACAACGCAAAGCAATGTGATCCTCGGAAATGCTCAGCTTCTAAGCTAAGACGTTTCGGGCTAGTCCGTGAAGTACTGCAGATACGGTACTTGCCGAAGAGAGCCGTTGTGCTTAATCCTTTTTCGAAAGTTGCTTTTTCTCCTGCTGACAAGGATCGTGTAGAGCGGTTCGGGTTGGTTGGTTTAGATTGCAGCTGGGAGCACGCTGAAAAGGTGTTGCTCAAGCACGTCAGAGGAACTTCTCGCTGCTTGCCAATTCTTATTGCTGGAAACCCTGTTAACTTTGGGAAGGCAACAAAACTGTCGACCGTCGAGGCGTTGGCCGCAGCACTTTACATTGTCGGTTCTGAACAGCAAGCTTCTGAACTGCTTTCCATTTTCAAGTGGGGACACACCTTTCTTGATCTTAACCATGAAAGGCTCGAAAGCTACAAAAACGCGCGAGACAGTTCAGAGATAGTTGAAATGCAACATCGTTTCTTTGCTGGTTTGGAAAAGCAATAGACTAATGGAATTATCTGTTTCTGTGTGAGGAAGGATAAATGGATTCTGTGGAATTTCATGTTGGGAGAACAAGGGTTCGGCTCGTTCAAGGAGATATCACAGACGTTGATGCTGATGCTCTGGTCAATGCTGCAAACTCGTCGCTCATGGGCGGCGGAGGCGTTGATGGGGCAGTACATCGTAAGGGCGGATCAAGGATACTTGAAGAATGCAAACGCATTAGGGCGACAGAATGGCCAAATGGGCTTCCAACAGGAAAAGCTGTGATCACTTCTGGCGGAAACCTGAAAGCTAAGCATGTAATCCACGCGGTTGGGCCTGTTTGGCGTGGAGGCTCACATGACGAAGCGGAACTATTAGGTGACTCCTACAAGAGCTCGTTGCGACTGGCTGTTTCCAAACAGTTGAAAACTGTAGCATTTCCTTCAATCAGCACAGGCGCGTATGCGTATCCGATTGAAGGGGCAAGCCGCATCGCCCTGAAAACTGTGAAGCAGTTTCTTATAGATGAAAATCAACTTGAAGAGGTAATTTTCGTCTTGTTTACCAAGTTTGACTTTGGCGTCTACATAGATGCAGCGAATGAAATTCTGTAGTACTAGACGGTAGCAAAGTGCGCTTTTCAGCGAGAAAGAAAAAAGGAAAAACGAGTTCCTTGATGCGACTGGCTGTTTTTTGCCTGTTGCTGGTTGCTCTTAAGTCAAGGTGGCGGAGGATGTTGTGTTGCAGAGCCTGTTTCTGTTATCAGCTTAGACATCAGTTTGAAGTACGTTGAGATTACGCCTAGGACTACTACTACTTCTCCGACTAGGATGACGATTACGCCCGCGAGTATTCCGCCTAGGTTGGTGCCTGTGGTATTGAATTGTGCGGTATTCGGATTGAATGTAATGTTGACTGATGATGCGATCATTGTTCCTCCGGCAACAGCTATTAGTCCGCCGATGATGCCCAGAGAATTATGAACAAGATGAATCTTATGCCATAGCCAAAAGCTTTTTCCCAAGATATTTCTACCATTTTGTTTCCCAGCCAGTGTTTTTGAATTTGCGTGTATAACTGATTTGTCAGTCACCTTGTGGTCTAGAAATATTCGCGTGATTTTTAAGTGCGATTAAGACACAGCTATTGTATTCTATTTTGCTTGCCACTTTGCCACAACCGTTGCCACGAAAATTGCGATTCCCGAAAAAACCACCAGTGGTCCGGGTTCCAAGCTCAGGTAGCTTGAGAACAGAATTCCAGAACACGTGCTTGCTGCCCCGAAAACAGCGCTCAGCGCTGAATACTTGACCAAGTTCGCGCTCACATTTTTTGCTGCAGCAGCGGGGACGATTAGTAGGAAACCGACCAAGAGCGATCCTACAATTTTGAGGCCCACGGCAACAACGAGAGAGACAAGCAGGAGGTAAAGTAGGTTTGTTTTGCTGACATCGATGCCCTTTGAGATTGCCAGATCTTCTGAAATCATGCCCAAAACCAGTTTTTTGTAAATCATCCTCGCCAAAAACAATGCCACCACCGAGACGACTACCCCTACCACTGTTTCTAGCATCGTTACTTGCGTTATGTCCCCGAACAATGCTTCAAGGAGTTCAGTTCGGTCACGCATGATTAGTATGCCGATTGCTAGCGCAAGAGTGAACATTGCGCCAACGATTGTTTCGAAAGACAGTTTAGTGACTCTGCCAAGATGCCAGACAATGACGGCTGATGCAAACAAGAACGCAAAAGCTCCTAGATACGGGTTGAAGTTGAACAGTATTCCCAACGCAAGTCCTGGCAACGCTACATGTGAAAGGGCGTCGCCAACGAGTGCCATTTTTTCGAGTACCATTAGTGAGCCCAAGTAGCCGGCTGAAAGGCCTACGGAAGTGCCTATCAAAATGCTCAGTATCAACGTATCTGGCATGAAGAATCACTTTTTCTCGTTAGGAGTTCCGGCGCAAACTGTTTCGCCGTAGATTATTTTCTGTAAAGAGGGTTTCATTATTTCCTTTGATTCACCGAAGAATGTGATGCATCTGTTCAACGCCAAGAGGTAATCTGAGTATTCATTTACGATATGGACGTCATGCGTAATCAGAAGTACAGTTATCTTGTTCTTCTCCTTTAGTTCTTTGAGTGTCACGAATATGGGTTCTTCGCTGCCGAGGTCGACGCCTGTTGTCGGTTCATCAAACAACAGAACGTTGGGGTTGTCTGCCAAGGCCCACGCGATTAGCACTCTGCGGAGTTCTCCTCCTGACAGGAAGCCCAGAGTTTTGTCTGCCACATTTCTGTTGTTAAGTCTCACTGGACTGAGAGAGCTCTCTACGTCTGTATGGTCTTTGAATGACAAAAACTCTTTCACAGAGATTGGAATGTCGTCTACGGCGATGTTTTGTGGAACGTAGCCTATTTTTGTTTTTTCTGCCCACTCGATTTTTCCAGTGTATGGCACCAGGTTCAACAGGGCTTTGAAGAGCATTGTCTTTCCTGCACCATTTGGTCCGAGAACAGCTAGGGCGGTTCCTCTTTTGAGTTTGAAGCTTACGTTGTCGAGAATGGTCTGATTCTGAAGCTTAACACTTAGGTTTGATACTTTTAACACGTAGTCGTCGTTGTTTTCCATGGTTCACGTGCTCACTTCATCCTTGACTCCTCTATCAATATAGACTTTGCTGATGATGTGCGGTCGCCGAAGCTGTTGTGAATAACTTGCTATGAGACTAATAGGTTAAGTCATCATAGTAGAAATGAGCAAGATAACGAGAAATGAAGGTGATTTTGTGACTAGGGTTAGAGAAATCATGGGAGTCAATCCACTTGCGTTTGCAAATGCAGTTGCATATGTTTTCTTGCTAGTGTTTTTAGGATACCTGTTTCTGATTCTTCCTGTGCCGCTTCTGCTTCTTGGTCTGTTATATCCGCTCGCAGGCATAGCTTGTTCCAGTGGTCTACTTCATCGCAAGAAATGGTCCTGGTACGTGGCAATGATAATGTGGGCAAGTGAAGGGATAGTCTGCTCCTGGGTTGCTTACTTGAACGGTGGATTTCTCAGTGTTTATCCTCAATCGGTGCTTACGTTCGTGTTGATTGCTCTTCTTAGGTTTGCATCTGTAGCATACCTTGCTGGAAGGAGAGTCAGGGAAAGTCTTCACGTGAAGGATAGAAGCACAAAAGTGCTATGAGAAAACAGAATCTGAATAGAAACTAGAAGTCAGAGTTAGTTGAGCTAGGCTATGCTGAATTCTTCGCCTTCGTTCAGTAGGACTACTTTGACTTTTGACTTTGATTCAACTTTCTTTTTGAACTCTTCCGCGCGCGCTAGCCTTTACTGGGTTCTTATTTCTTTCGCAAGAGTCTTCCGATCGAGTTTTCATCAGTAATTGCTGGCGGGCGCAAAAAGAATCAGCTTTCTAGTATTTGACGCTGAGATATAGCAATACGGCTAGCGCTGCAGATGTAAATAGCTCTGGCAACATGGCAAACGGTCCTAAACCAAATGGTCGAAAACCAAAAACCCAAATCACCAAGGGATTAGACGCAAGAGCATTCAGAAGGAAAATTGCTGAAAATATCATCAGTCCAATCGTAAATTCCGATCGTGTTTTTTTGTATATGCCGGCGTATGTGAACAGTAGGATGATTAAGAGCGTTACATTGATTGTGGAAACTACCGTTTGTGCCGTGTAGAAAAACTCTATGTCTCCAGGAATGATACGTTCAGGCGGTTCGTGGCGTTGCCAAGGGAAACGTGGAAGCCAAACTGTTGAAGTAGCCCAGAGTGCTGCCAGAATGGCTGCCACTACCAGAATCGCAAATATCAGCCAGGTCCTCAAGTTTTTATTCATACGATAGTCCATTTGTTTTTGCCCCCTTTTCTACTTTTTCCAGATTTTCTTCAGAATCTCCTCGAACAGAGCGTAATTCTGCTCCATCGCTGGAGACAAGAAATACGTAATACCGTATCCTTCTCCGGCGGATGTGATTATTCGGTTTTTCTCAAGCACCGCAAGGTGATGTCTTATTGTCCTATAATCCATTCCAAGCAGGTTCGCCAGTTGATTTGCATTCTGCGGAGTCTCCTTGAGAGTTTGAATTATCTTGGCGCGGGTCACACCGCCTCTCGTGCCTGCAATTAGCCATCCAAGTATATACTTGAACGGACGCGCACCGACAGACATCAATATCGCTCCGCATGCATTGAGGAGTTTTTAGCTTAACCTATTTGAATTAGCGTAATAAATATGTCTCTTCCATTTTCCTCTCAGATCTGACGAAAGAGTGTAGTTAGATTAGGAATAGAATCTGGTCTAATTCTGAAAAACCCCTTAATAATTCGCAGTTGTTGAACGGTTTGGAGGTTGAAAACAAGTCTGCAACACCCTATTCTTCAAAAAGGGGGCTCGCTGAGGCCCAGAAAAGTCGAAGATTACTTTTTCGTTCCCCTCATTCCTTTCCCCCTTCAACTGTTCTGGACCCTGGCGAGAACCAATGGAGAATAGGCAAGACAACCAAGAAAGGAGTTGGGAAGAATGGACAAAAATGATATGCCAATCTCGTTGCCAACGGAGACAACGAAGAAAGCCATGATGTGTCAGATCCCCTTTGAAGAACATACAAAACGTGCTATCCGAACAGCTCGCTTGGAAGTCTCGAGGGCTATGAAAGACGCGGCTCGCATACTCAGAATCATGGTTTTCCTACACTCTGCCGAGGATTTTCCATCAGTCCTTAGGCTCTATGGAATAGAAGAATGTTCAGAGACTCAATGAAAACGGCATAGCAACCGAGTTATATAGTTGGAAAAAATAGTGCGCGCGAAGAAGAGGGCTTTCTTGGTAATTATCGCCTCGGTTCTCTTCATAATGCTCGCAAGAGTCCAAACGCGCTCATTAGCAGGCGCTTATCCTAAGTGAGGGTGGTCTATGAAAAAGGAAAACGCGCTGAAATCCGGGGCGAAGTTAGATTACGATTTTTCGCGCGTCTTAGGAGTAGTGTTTCCAGCTGTTTTTGCATCGGTATTGCTTGTTTTCTGCTTGGCATACGGCGTGATTCCAGGGCCTGAACTCATAGTAGTATTTTTCTTCGTATACGCTGCGTACAACAAACGGAGTCGTCGTTTTGTAAAGGATTGGGTTCCGTTTGTGTTATCTTTCTTGTCTTATGAAGCGATGGGTACGATTGTCGGTAGCCTGTCAGGCACTGTGCACGTGAGTGAGCCCATAAATGCTGAATTGCAGTTGTTCGGTACGATTCCAACTCTCGTGCTGCAGAAGTTGTTAAGGACTCCTTTTTTAGACTATCTGGGAACTTTCTTTTACTCTCTTCATTTCATACTTCCAACAGTTTTTGCGTTTGTACTGTGGAGATATCGTCCCGAAAATTATGGGCGATATGCTGTGGCCCTTGCGATCGGCACCTACAGTGCTTTGTTAACGTATCTTTTTTATCCTGCTGCGCCTCCATGGTTCGGGGTTGGGGCAACTCGAATATTGATTCAAATGGATAAAGGCCTAGGTGTGCCATTTTATCGTACCATTTTTGATTTTATTCAATCTAACCCGTTTGCGGCGTTTCCGAGTCTTCATGCGATGTATCCTTGGCTGATTGCACTCTACGCATTGAAGATTAAGAAGACAAAGGCGTTGCCGATCCTCTTGTTGCCAGTAGGGGTGTGGTTCAGCACCGTTTATCTTGGGGAGCATTATGTGGTAGACCTGATCGGCGGAGTCATTTATGGCACGTGCGCCTTTTTACTAGCAGAGAAGCTTATTCCACGTATTATACGACAACGCTCACATGCCTTAGCGAGCACCGATAAAGAAAGCATTGGCAATGCCCAGCAAGGCAGTGATTCCTTGTGGCGCAAATGCAGGCGCGCGCTGACATAGATAGACTTCGGAACGAGCTCAAACCCAAGTTTTGTCGCAAACTGGGGCAACTTGAGACTTTTGTCTAGTTGACAATGGCGTTACGTGTCGGAGCGTGCGCTCAACAGGCAAGAGCATGAAAGGACAGCGCGCGAAGTAAGTCAGCGCATGCAGGGGTCTTGGCTGGCCTATTCGACCTGTAACGATGAACACGTCCTTCGCGTTTTCGCTACCAATGATAACGGTAAGTGAACGTAATCTGATTATGGAGAGAATTGGGTCTAATTCTGAAAAACGGTTTAATAATCCACTGTTCTTGAAGAGACACTGCAACTGAGCAGGGAGATGGCAGCAGTGAGCGACTACAAAGCGTTAACCGCAGTCCTGGTGAAGCGATGCCTAAATTGACTGCTTGCCATCCCCATTTTTCTGAATTAGATACGAGATGTTTGTAAGGGTGAATGATTTGGGTGCTTTAACGAGAGCGTTTAGGAACATGTCGAGAAGGAAAATGAGGACGCTATTGGTAATTGTTGCCTTGGGTTTCTCCATGGCAATAATGATTTCTATTCCTGCAGGTATCGTCGCAAATCAATTATCTGCGCAGGGCCTAGCTGAGAATTTTAACAATACGATCACTAACATGCAAGCGGAGATCAATAAGACATCTACATTAATAGAATGTCGAACTTCATCTGGACGAGGCATGTTCTCGGGTGGTAGGCCTACCGGAATGCCGGGGGGATCCGAACAAGAGGTGTTCTTGAACGAAACCGCTGTCGATGAGATTCGTTCCATTGACGGTGTCAAGGATGTCGTGCCGCTCCTTGAGACGTCATCCAATGAGACAACTTCGGAGACCATAAATGGACCTGGTGGAAGAAGCTTTACGATTTCTAGACCTCTTTACACGATTACAGGTGTTTGTCTGAATTCCTCTTTCATCGACAACTATTCCATACTGCCAACGAACATAACAGCTGGGAGAAATCTACGGGAGGGGGACAGTGGTGTTCTTCTCATGAGCTCAAACCTCACATATTACTTTGCAGTAGGAGTCGGTGGCAAAGTGGAGATCAACGATGAATCTTATACAGTCGTAGGGATCTATGAACAAGCAGGTCAAGGCCTCTTTGAAACAAGAACGGTGTACATGAACATTTCTGATGCTCAGACGGCAACTGGCAATACAGGAAACGTAAGCATGCTTGATGTGTACGCAAAGGATACTTCAGATGTGGATGGAATAGCTGAAGTGATACAAGTAGCATATTCAGAGCTCCAGGTCACGACCTACAAAGATCGTTTAAGCTCGGTTCAGAACATGCAGACAACGTACAATGAAACAATAACAAACGCTCAGTCAACCCTCAGCCAGACCCAGACAATCGCAACTCAAGAGATTGTCATAGTAGTCGTCGCTACAAGTCTAATCGTCTTGTTCGTTATGTTATACACTGTGCGCGAAAGAACCAAGGAAATTGGTACCCTTAAGGCGATAGGCTTCAGCAACTGGAACGTTATGAGTCAGTTCATGCTCGAAGGAATGCTGATGAGTCTGGTGGCTGGCGTGGTTGGCATCGCTATAGGAAGCGTCGGAGCACCCCTCTTATCGGGGTTGCTGCTTCCCAGCATAAACCCTTTTGGTTCATCAGGTCGTTTTCAGGGCACTTTCCCAGCTGCGAATTCAGGAATATTAGGAGTGGGGGCTGCCACGGCTGTTCCTGACCCGCAACTTATGCTGTTAGCACTCGGCGCAGCTGTGTTACTTGGGGCGTTGGGCAGTCTCTATCCGGCTTGGAGAGCTTCAAGAACGAGACCTGCTGAGGCGATGAGATATGAGTGAAACTGTTCTAAAAACAGAGAACCTGTCCAAGACCTATACGATGGGCAAACGCGAGATTCATGCCCTATCCGACCTCAATCTTCAAGTGAAAAAGGGCGAGTTTGTCGCAATTATGGGTCCGTCTGGGTCGGGCAAAACAACGTTGCTAAATGTTCTAGGTTGCCTTGACAAACCGACGAGTGGAAAAATGATCCTAGACCAAGTCGACGTAGCAAAATTGCCCGAAAAGGAACTCTTCAAGATAAGGAGGAACAAAGTGGGGTTTGTTTTCCAGACTTTCAACCTGTTGCCTTACTTGAACGCTGTCGAAAATGTGGAACTACCGATGGAGAACACGAAAAAATCTAAGAGTGAAAGAAAAGAGAGGGCTCGCAAATTATTGGAATTGGTGGGGCTTGCGGGAAGGGAAGAACACAGGCCACAGCGGTTGAGCGCTGGCGAGCAGCAAAGGGTAGCGATTGCCCGGGCAGTGGCAAATGATCCGGCCATAATTCTGGCGGACGAACCCACTGGAAACTTGGATACGGATAGCAAATATGAAATTGTCAGACTGCTCGCAAACTTGAATATTGATCAGGGAACCACCGTGGTAGTGGTAACACATGACAGCCACGTGGCTTCACACACCGAGAGAATGCTCCTTCTGAAGGATGGGAGAATCATAAAGGAAAAGCAGGGGCTTCACCTTGCCAAGAAGAAGCTCATGTGCCCTTATTGTGGTGGCAGGATTCAGCCCAGTGATGAAAGATGTCCAAGTTGCAGGAAAAGACTATGAATAATGAAGGAGGAATGTAAATGGAATTGCCTGAAAAGCCAAAAGTGCGTCGTTTGTCTACGGTTTTGATAGGAACAGTTATCATATGTTTGTTGGTAGGAGGAATATTCGGCTATGCGATGACGAGTTTGATCAATTCAAGCCAAATCAGTGATCTCCAAAGTCGCGTGTCAACTCTCCAAAATCAGGTTTCAGATCTTCAGTCAAGGAATGGCTCAATCTCTGGAAACACTACTTATGAAAACAACACCTATTTTCTAGGAGAAAATGTATCGCTGTCTCAGTTATATGAGCAGGTAAAGAGCTCTGTCGTTGTGGTTCAAGGAATAGTAGTGCAACACGACTTTTTCGGGCGACCCTACTACTCAGGGGTGCAGGGATCAGGGTTTGTCTCTAACTTGACAGGGCAGTTTGTGATCATCACAAATTACCACGTTGTTGACGGGGCAATCAACATCACAGCGACATTCATAGACGGGAACACTTATGTAGCCACTGTGACTGGTTCAGATCCTTATGCAGATCTCGCGGTGCTCACTGCAAACGCGTCTCAGGATGAATATCACCCACTGACTATCACAAGTTCATCAACGCTGAAAGTTGGTGACCCTGTACTTGCCGTCGGTAATCCCTACGGGCTATCCGGGTCGGTGACTTCAGGAATAGTCAGCGCTCTTGGTAGAACAATTACCGAGAGCACTGCAGGCGGGTACGCTATAGCTGATTGCATACAGACAACGACGCCCATAAACCCTGGTAACTCAGGAGGCCCACTTCTGAACTACAGAGGCGAAGTCATCGGTATAACGACTGCCATCGTAAGCAATTCCCAAGGGTTAGGCTTCGCAATTCCTTCGAGTTCAATACTGCGGGAAACCGAATCTTTGATCATAAACGGTTCATACAATCAACATTCTTGGCTAGGTGCATCAGGGACAGACATGACCTTCGGGATTGCACAAGCTATGAGCACAAACGTAACCTACGGCTGGCTAGTCACACAGGTCACAAGCGGAGGACCAGCGGACAAAGCAGGTGTCCGAGCTGGCACCAACCAGGTCCAAGTTGCCGGAACAACCGTGACTATAGGAGGCGACATCATAATAGCAATCGACAACACAAGAATCACGAACAGTGATGATCTTTCAACTTATCTCGAAGAGAACACTTTGCCAGGTCAGACAATCAGTGTAGTAGTAGTAAGAAACAATGTGACTCAGACATTATCCGTCAAGCTAGGCTCGCGGCCGCCACTGACATAGCTTTCGCCGAACAAGTGATCATATGAACAGAAAGTATGAGCACAGTGCATACTGCAGCAATTGTCAGCGTTGGATTCCGAAACAGGCCTTGGAATCTAATAGTTTAGGTGCTCAAATGTGTCCTTTTTGTCATAATCGAGTACGAGTAAAACGACATCCACATGACCTTCCTCAGAGGACATTCATAGCGCCTGAAGAAGTAGCAGAGAATTCAAAGACTGTGAAAGAATCTAATGGGAATCGCATGAAGCATCTCACGAAAATGGCACAGCAACAGCCGAGGAACGGGGAAGCGTTTTTGGCGCGCGCTCTTCGCTTGGATCTATAGAAAAGGTTTAGAACCATGATAGGGTTCCACTCTTTCTAGCAGTTCTTAGACACCGTGAATAGATTAGATAACCTAATGGCAAGATTATGGCGCACATAAGGGCCAATGTTAGGATTTCTGGCAGAATCATCTGTATAGACCAACCTATCATCATAAGCCTGATGCAAGTGAAGAAGTAGTATTGTGGGACAAAGTAGGAGATTATTTGAAGCTGGTAGGGCATTACTTGAGGCGGAAAAAGAACGTTGCCGAAAACGCTGGTCAATATGCCTATCAACCATGTTATAGGATCGCCCTGCTTTATTAGTATCAAGATGCCGGCGCCTATCATGCTGAAGCCTATGAGTGTTCCAATGCCCAACGCTAAGACAAGCACTGTTCCAGCGACGTTAATGCTGAGCACGACTCCGAAGGCTAGGGAGCCTACGGCTAGGTATATGGCTACAACAATCGTGCTCCATATGAATCCCCAAGCAGAGCTGCCGATTATGAAAGTGCCCAGGCCCGTCGGAGAAACCAAGATTTCTTCCAAAGACCAAGGGTTGATGGTTTTTTGAACAAGGGTGAGCGCTTGACCTATGTACGTGCTGAAGGCCATGCCGATCAGTAAGTAGGCTGTGAAGGACATATTGTACATTTGAAGGACTCTCTGCATGTCCGCGTTGCTGCCCAAGTATGCATACGATAACGCTCCGAATAGGGCACTTAGAATCATGAGAGCCATGTTTGTCTTGTAGGTGGAGAAGGATATTATGTCTCTCTTTATGAAGTAATAGATTTTTTCGGCTTCTTGCAACATTATTCTCCCAAGCCTGTTCCCGTTAACTCTATGAAGGCATCTTCCAATGTGGGTTCTTCACGTTTCAGATCGATCAGTCTGATTTTTTCCTTTAAGAAAAAGTCGAAGACCATGGATAGCGAGTCTATGTTTTCGAGGTGGAGGCGTAGACGTCGTTGGCCAAGAACGGAGTCTTCTATCTCGCTGGCTATGTCAATCATGCCCTCTAAGGTTTTTATGGCTTCTATTTGGTCCTCTGTGATAGCTCTCACCCTTATGTCTACTACTTCACCCTTCTTCACTATACTTCTGATGGCCTCTGGGGTATCGCAGGCGACGAGTTTTCCCTTATTCAGTATGCCTATCCTGTCGCAGATTTGAGACGCTTCTTCAACATAATGCGTGGTATATAGCACTGTTTTACCTGCTTCTCTGCTGAGGTTGTTTCTTATGAACTCCCTCAGAGACCTGGAAGATATCACATCCAAGCCAGTTGTCGGCTCATCTAGAAGCAATATAGGCGGATCTGGAAGTAACGCTCTTGCCAAGGCTAACTTTCTCTTCATCCCACCTGAATACTTCTGGTAATGTTCGAAGGCCTTATCCTTCAAACCTACTAAGTCCAAAACCTCCATGATTCTTTCATGTCTTTTGCGTCTTGGAACGTTGTAGATGGCAGAGAAGAATTCAAGGTTTCTGTATCCGTTGAGCCTCCAGAAAACGCCTCTTTCACCCACGCTGAAGAGAGTCCCCAACGACCTTCTAACATCCATCTGTTCACGTACTACATCGAACCCGTTCACGTAGGCTTCTCCTTCATCGGGAGGGAGCAAGGTGCATAGAATCTTGACCAAAGTTGTTTTTCCAGCTCCGTTTGGTCCCAGCAAACCAAACAATTCGCCCTTTTTGATTTTGAGATTGAGGTGGTCAACCGCTGTCACAGTTACGGGTTCTTTCCGTTTGAAGATGGAGTTTCGAGGCTCTAAGTTTCTGACCTTCGACTCGAATATCTTTGTAAGATTATGCGCTTCTATTGCGACTTCCGGCATCATCAGCCTTCAACTCTCTCTGGCAGCAAGCCTCGTTTCCATCAGAAATCATTAGTCCCTCGTCCTAAAAGCTTGCTGTGTTCATGGCGATAATGCGCACGCTGAACACAAGCTTGTTTTTCACACCTTCGATTTAACGCGGGCTAAAGCTACTTAAAATATGGAGAAGAGAAGATGCAATACAATTACTTTGAAAAACCTAATAGACGAGACCAGAGTATTTTGTGCAGTGATATCAAATGCCGCAATGTCCAAAGTGTGGAAAAGAAATCGGAGAGCGAGATAGCTTCTGCAAATCTTGCGGAACTAAGCTAATCGGATTGCCTGAAAACCAGGTTAAGACTGAGTCCTCAATGGAGGATGGGGTTGAGAACGCCGTGGTCAGGAGGCTTGACGGGATAAAAAACCGAGATGAGGACGCGGTTAGAGCACTCATTGATGAACGCTATAGCAAATTTGATGACTGGCCTCCTTTTGCAAGACAGGAGGCTGCTGAAGCTCTGAAGAACGAGTTTGGGGCTTTCAAGGTTCTCTCCGATTATAGTTACCAGTTGCAGAATTTTGAAACGAATATTTTTGGGGACGTAGCTGTTGCTACTTTTCACATACATTATCAGGGAACGATCAGAAACAAGCCGTTTGAGGTAACTTCGCGTGTTACATCTGTCCTGAGAAAGGAAGATTCAGGATGGAAAGTGGTTCACGAGCATTTCTCCAGGTTCCCAGAGGGGACACAGCAACAACCCATTGCATCACAATCGCCTCAATCGACGTCATCTCCATCGACTCCATCTTATCCGCCAACACGGTATAGGACGAGAACGTATGCCATTGTAGGATTCATCAGTGCTGTTCTTGGCTTGTTCATGCTGCCTGAGATATTTGGCTCGGTGGCGATAGTTCTTGGCTCCTATACTTGGAGAAGGGAACGAGGAAACCTTGGGATCATCCTCGTGATTGTAGGAATCATATGCATGATTGCGGGAATAGAGCTTACAACCTTTGTTTAGACTATGAGATCTTCCTCTCATTATAGAGTGTTGCGCGCTAAAGGCAGAAAAAATCTCGCGAACAAGTTAACTGCATTGGCACGATTGTAATTGGCGCGCGCGGGACTCGATGAACAGTCTCTGTGTGTGCACCGAAGAATGCGATAATTTAATATCTAAATGAAAGAATTGGATTGGACGATTCAGACATTGAAAGTCAATTGGCTTGGAGGAAGTGGGAAATTTATGGGAACAAAATCGTTTGACGTTGAAAAAACTGTGATGGAATTGATCATGAGTGACGATGCAGCAAAAAAGAAGCAATTAGGAAAAATGATTTTGGGCATCGCCTACAAAGAAGGGGTTTATCCCTCAAGCATCCATGAATTCTACATGGCACGAGGCAGGGGCGAATTCGGTGGTTTCACGGTCCCTGCGATAAACCTAAGGAGCATGACTTATGATTTGGCCCGTAGCATGTTCAGAGTTGCAAAGAAGAATAATTCTGGCGCATTTGTCTTCGAGATTGCGAGGTCTGAAATTGGCTACACCGACCAACCGCCGATTGAGTATTCAAGTGTGGTCCTGGCGGCAGCGATAAAGGAAAACTATTCCGGCCCGGTCTTTGTCCAAGGAGACCATTTTCAGGTCAATGCTACTAAATTCAAGGAGAACCCCGATAAGGAAATGGAAAGCCTGCGGGCTTTGATTGCAGATGCAATCAGTTCAGGTTTTTACAATATCGATATTGACTCATCGACACTGGTGGATTTATCCAAGCCTGATCTGAAAGAACAACAGCTTCTGAATTATAAGGTCTGCGCGAAGCTCACGCAGTTTATCCGCGGCATTGAGCCGAAAGGAATTACGGTTTCAGTTGGTGGAGAGATTGGCGAGATTGGACATCAGAATTCAACGCCTGAAGACCTGCACGCATTTGTGGCAGGCCTGCGAGAAATTCTGCCGAGGGGATTGGTTGGAATAAACAAGATTTCAGTTCAGACGGGAACAACTCACGGAGGTATTGTCCTGCCTGACGGCTCAATTGCACAGATAAACCTTGATTTCAATACTTTGAGAACTCTTTCCGAGATTGCCCGCAAAGAATACGGGTTGGCTGGAGCTGTGCAGCATGGGGCTTCAACTCTTCCTCCTGAGGCATTCCACAAATTTGTCGAATGCGAGACAGCTGAAGTGCATTTAGCGACAGAGTTCCAGAACATGATCTACGAGTCTAAGCACTTTCCGCCTGACTTGAAGAAGAGAATTTATGAATGGCTGAAAACCAATGCCGCAAACGAGGCTAAGCAGGGCGAAACTGAGGAACAATTCCTATATAAGACACGGAAAAAGGCGTTGGGCCCATTTAAGAAAGAAATTATGGGTCTGCCACAAAAGACGCGCGATGCGATTGCATCTGAAGTCGAGAACAGATTTGATTTCTTGTTCAAACAGCTTAATGCCGTGAACAAAAAGGACTTGGTTGACAGATACGCGCGCAAGCCCAGCTTCACAGACTCCCACGATGTAAACGCACGTCCACATGCAAAACCGCTTCCGAACACTTGACGCAAATGGATGACGCCAAAATATTCAGAAGACGCAAACAAAAACTCGTATCTTTCCAAAAGACGCGTGGCGCGCAGGAAGAAGCGGAGGGAACTGAAAACGATTGGCTAGTCCTGGAGACCTTCCAAGCGGAGCGCGCTAAACCTTAAGAGCAGGGCGTTCTTCTATCTTGAAAGAAATAAGCCACGATGGAAGTACAATGTCATGAAAGATATTGAGCGTAGGCTGATCTCTGAACTTATGAAGAACTCGAGACGCAGCGATAGGGAGCTTGCTAAAGCCCTAGGCACTTCTCAGCCGACCATAACCAGAACCAGGGGAAAACTCGAGAGAGAAGGAATAATCAAAGAATACACAATGATACCTGACTTCACAAAACTTGGATATAGCCTCATGGGTCTGACATTCATCAAGGAAGGAAAACCGCTGAGTGAGGAAGAGTTTGAGGTCGTGAGGAAGAAGACAACTGAATTGGAGAAGGAAAAGCCTCATGCTTCTTTGATGGCTGTTTCGGGAATGGGACTTTGCAAAAACCGGTTCTTCATTACTTTCTACGAGGACTATTCAGCTTACACCAAGGCCATGAGCGTGGCGAAACAAATCCCTTACATTGACGTTGACAGCATAAGCAGTTTTCTTGTGGATCTTACAGAAAAAGATCAGTATCGGATTCTGACGATGTCAGCAATAGCTAAACATGTTTCTACCCTGAAACAGCGCGCGCTCTTTTGCAGATGATGGTATTAGCTCCAGCTAAAGTGCAATGTGCGCGCTTCAGGAGCTCAAGGAGATTCTGGGACTGCCAAAGAACAGTGTTCTAGGATGAACATGTTTTCGCGTGTTTTAAATATCAACATTTCATTACTTTAGTTGAGAACCACGGTTGACTCAATCTTTTGAAAGACAGAACCAAACAACACAAACCACTCGGTTCCTAGAAGGAAGATTGGTTTCTCTCGATGTCTTCCGGGGAATAGCTATTGCATTCATGATTCTCCTGAACAACCTTGGAGGCGACACAAACTATGCCATACTTCTACATGCAGACTGGAATGGCCTTACCCTGGCAGACATATTCTTTCCATTCTTCCTTTTTATTTTGGGAGCAGCCATCCCGTATTCACTTGGGAGCAAACTTGCATACAATGAGAGCAAGAAGAAACTGGTTCCCAGGATAGTCCGACGAACCATTATACTGTTTGCTCTTGGAGTCTTCATCAACGGATTCCCCTACTTCAACTTATCAACTCTACGCATAATGGGCGTCCTGCAAAGGATTGCACTCTGCTACCTTGCTGCCTCGGCAATCTATCTCACGTTAAATCAGAGAAAACGAATTATTGCAACAATGCTTTTCATGCTTCTCTATTGGATTCTAATGACAGTGGTACCAGTTCCTGGTTATGGATCGGGAGTCTTAGACAAGAATGGGAGCTTGACAGCCTACATGGATAGACTATTGCTTCCTGGTCACTTGTATGCTGGAACGTGGGATCCTGAAGGTTTTCTCAGCACCATCCCAGCCTTGGCAACCACAATGTTGGGACTCCTCGTAGCCGAGCATTTGAGGATGAATCGAACTCCAAAAGACAAATCAACGACCCTGTTCTTGCTTGGAGCCGTTTTAATAGCTACAGGGGCACTCTGGAATCTATCGTTCCCCATCAACAAGAACCTCTGGACAAGCTCGTTTGTTGCACTAACCGGCGGAATGGCATTAATCATCTTTGATTTGTGCTACTACATCATCGATTTCAAGAAACATATGTTCTGGGCAAAACCACTCATCATTTTCGGCCTAAACTCAATCGTCGCATACGTGTCCACGGAGATCATGAACCTAACACTCATCTATGCTAACGTAACGCTGAGTGACGGGACAAATCTCTCATTGAAGAGTTTGATATATGCGCATCTATTTGCATCGTGGGCTGGGCCGCTGAACGGATCCCTACTATATGGAGTTGCATTCTTGCTGTTCTGGCTAGGCTTAATGGCCATACTTTACAGGCGAAGAGTATTCATAAAAGTCTAGCGCGCGCTATTGTTAAAAAGAGGCAACGACGAAAGAAGCTAGAACAGTATGGATAGTGGAGTCAAAGGGAACGTAACGTAGCGTGCTTTTTCGCTTTGCGAACGAAGATGGGCATGCGTCAAGTGGGCTGCGACCTGCGATTAAAGGGGGGCTTTTGTTTGGCTCTTGGCAGTCCTTCAGGCGTTCTTCCGATCTAGAAGAGAGCGAGTGGTACAATCCAGAGATAGAATCTCAAGGGCACGCTTTGAATTCTCAAAGACCAGAATTGACGAGCCATTGTCAGCAAGGGCTTGAGCGCGTGTTATTTTCGGACAAGAGAGTTCAACCGGACTTTTTTAGTATTTGACGCTGAGATATAGTTCTTACCGTCAGACCTGAAGGGAGACCAAGACAAGATTAGGGACAGAATTGGGTAAAATTCTGAAAAACCCCTTAATAATTCGCAGAACATCACGAGTTTGGAGGCTGAGAACAAGTCCGAAACACCCTATTCTTCAAAACGGGACTCACCAAGGTCCAGCAAGAGTTGAAGAGCATTTCTCCCTTTTCTTTTCTCCTTTCTCCCTTCAGCTATTTTGGACCTTGGCGAGAACCAAAAAGAATAGGAACAGTGATGAGAGGACACGGGTGAAGAAAAATGAACGCACAATTGCAGTTGGAAGAAAAACATGATTTGGTGAAAAATGGGCTTGCTGAAAACCTGCAGAAGAAACATGCCTTGGAACTTGAAATTAGTCAGCAATTTGAGGAATTGAAAAAATTAGAGATTTCATTAGAAAGACGTGTGCGCGGAAAACCAAGGGAGGAATAAGAAATGGAAAACTTGCGTGTCTATGATCTTCTGTTACTGACCTATACGGTCATAAGTTCCTATGATAGAAATAGCGTCAAAATCGCATGTAGTGAATACGACTGAGGTCTGAAAAATGGATCCAAGCATAAAAGCCGGAGTTTCCGGTTTTCTGTTGGCGATCGTCATCAATCTACTTTCGCCAGTATACCTTGATCTTGTTCCCTCTTTCTTGGTTGCAATATTAGTAATATACATTTTCAGGCTCGGAACGCTTAAAGACGGCTTGGTGGCAGCCTTCATGACTTACATCTTCACCGACGGAATTCTGAGCACCATCGGTCTAGCAATGTCGTACTTTGCGAATGAACCCTACCCGTCATTTAACGTTGACATTTGGACCATGCTTTCGCCTATGGTCTCAGCGGCCACCGCTGTGATTGCGGGTTACATAGGGATACAGCTTGCTCAAAAGGGGAGACGACCGCGGGAATTGCCGCCGCTTATCCCGCCGCAGTCTTCACCTGCACAAGTGTGAAACGAAATGTCGAAAAGGCTAGAATGTCAGAGCAGAAAAGTGGAGCGTGCAAGATGATCAACAAGATGCGCGGTCTGTCCCTCTGACCATAAATACCTCAAATGCACAAGGCTTTGTCTATGGGATATCAACAACGGGTAAGGTCGCCCGGAAACTCTGGCCGAGGACATGGAATACCAAGACGTGAAAAGGCCAAAGCCAAGGGACAGAAACGTCGATCTACTGGCGGTCTCATATCGGAGGAGAAAAATGTTCCGACCTCAGAAGAGATTGCGAACAGAACGCTGAACACACTGCGTAACCTAGGGGTCCAGAGATTTGCCCTTTCGCCGTTCAGTGAGCACTTAGACCGTTGGCTAGTGAACTTGAGAGACGTCCTATCCGAGTTTGAATCAAGTCTAGGTATAACCGCAGGTGATCAAATCGCAAGGGAATGTTGGCAGATACTCTCAAATGTTGAGCTTGATCTTGGAAAAAGACGAATGGAGGAGGCTTCTGTGGGGGAAGTTGTCAAGAGTCTCTCAGACAACAGAATGCTTCTTGAACGAATCGAAGAAGACTATGCCACTGCAACGAAGAAGCTTGAGGGGCGGAAAGACACTGAAATGAAGCGTCTGTCTGCTAATGTCGATGGCATCACACAAGAACTGAATCGTATAACTCGGATGAAAACAGGCATCTTCGGAGCCATCTCGAAGAAGACTAAGGCACAAAGAGAGACAGAAGCAATGCAAAGACTGAACGCCGCACAAACCGAACTCACATTAGCCGTCCAGCATTTCACTGCTGAACAAGAGAGACTGCAGGAAGAATACAGAGGAAGGAAACAGGTAGTCATGGAGCAGATTCGAGATCACGAAAAAGAGATCGAGAACCAAGAAATCGATGGCTCTCTGGAAACCAGACGAGCTACATGCGAAGCTCTCATCAACGCAGTGAATTCATTTCTCCAGAGAAAAGGGCTTCAGCATCATTAGCCTGCTTCGCGCAAAAGGTGAATCTGCCAGTTAATGGAGTAGACGTAACTGCTGAGGCCATTTTGAGGTTCCTATGATCTGCCATCTTTCAAAGAGTTGGCCCGCCTCTTTCCATGAAGAACCTGGCCTCTCGGTCATAACATATTGATCAGCGGAGATGTCTCCCGTAAACCCCTTCTTTTTTCTATTTGTTAAAGTCCAACGGCTGACGTGTTGGTTGTACACGCATGTGCTTTCCTGTGTAAAACTTAATATTTTGGAGATTAGTAACCACCAGGTTGTTAGCGGTCTGCCAGAAGGTATGTTCATGCGTACTTATGTTCATCGTCTACCAGGCATCGTATTAGCTGACCATGAATTCGAGGTTCCACTGGACTACACACAACCTGATGGGGAGACAATAAGCGTCTTCGGGCGCGAAGTAGTTGGAAGTGACAAGGAGAAAAACGATCTCCCCTGGCTCGTCTTCTTTCAAGGCGGTCCTGGTGGCGAAGCGCCGCGCCCTGAAGACAAGAGCGGTTGGTTGAAAAGGGCACTGCAAGAATATCGCGTGTTGCTGCTCGACCAACGCGGCACAGGTCGCAGCACCCCGATCAACTATCAGACGTTGACGCGGTTTGTCACGCCACGAGAGCAAGCTGATTACTTGAAGAACTTTCGTGCAGATTCAATCGTGCGCGATGCCGAACTGATTCGTCATGAATTGATTGGGGAGGGGCAACGCTGGAGTGTGTTGGGACAAAGCTACGGAGGCTTCTGCATAACGCACTATCTGTCCGTCGCGCCCAATGGTTTGAAAGAGGCAATAATAACTGGTGGATTGCCTCCGCTGAGTCGACCGCCGGACGATGTTTATCGTGCTACTTATAGGCATGTGATCGACAAGAATAGGCTTTACTACGCGCGCTACCCTGATGACATCGAACGCGCAAAAGAAATCGTCGACTACTTGATGTCTCATGAAGTGAATTTGCCAAACGGCGACAGAATGTCGTCGCGACGGTTTCAGCAACTCGGCATAGCCTTCGGATTTAGTTACGGTTTCGAGCGAGTCCACTACTTGCTTGAAGAAGCGTTCTTGCGCGGCGCAACCGATCGACAGATCGGGTATGTTTTCCTGCGTGGCTTCGAGAATTCCTTCGTGTTTGAAACTAATCCTATCTACGCGATTCTGCACGAATCAATCTATTGTGAAGAGGTTGCCTCCAACTGGTCAGCTGAGCGCGTTAGATCAGAATTTTCGGAATTTGAGATCGCGCGTGATCAGCCTATTTTCTTCACTGGCGAGATGGTATACCCTTGGATGTTTGAGGAGTACAAGTATCTACGACCATTGAAAGAAGCTGCAGAGATTTTGGCGACATACGATGGATGGTCTCGCCTGTATGACAAATCAGTCCTGCAATCGAATACTGTTCCTTGCGCAGCGGTCATTTACTATGACGATATGTACGTCGAGCGAACACTTTCTGAGGAAACAGCCCGGAATATCCGCGGCATCAAGCTGTGGGTCACCAACGAATACGAGCACAACGGCTTGCGCGTCGATGGCGAGAAGGTGCTGGGGCGTCTGTTGGGGATGCTCCATGGAGAAATTTGATAGTGCAAAGCCCAATTTCGAGGACGTGCTGGGTCCATCGTTATGAAGTCGCTGGTCCAGTTCTCTTTGTCCATGTCTTGGTCGCGTTTAGAGATTCCTGCAATCTTCTTCAACTATTTCGTCCAAGAATCTTCTTGTCAGTCTCGCTGATACTCCTGCGTCTTCAAGGTCGTTTAGCTCTTTTCGCTTTTTGGGTTCTGGCTGTGTGACGATTGATTCAACGGTTTTTTTTATTTCCCAGGGAAAAACTATCTGACGAGATGTTCTTTTTTCAAAATAGTCCGGTTCAAAGACGCTCCACCGTTTAGTGTAGATGGCTGCAGTCTTTACTTCTCTTGCTCCTTCTTTGGTCAGATAAGCTTTCACCGACTTCAGGCTATTGCCGGTATCTGCCACCTCGTCAACGACAAGTAGTTTCCGATCTGAGACCGCCACTGAAACTGGCTTCGTAAGTCTCGCTCGACCCTTCCTCTTGTCGAGATCTACATCCGCACATGCCAAGACAGGAACATTCAAAAGGTCAAATAAAACACGTGTGGGAATCAAACCTCCGCTCGAAACACCGACTATCACATCTGGCACAAATTCACTTTTTTCAATTTTGTTTGCTAGACTCAAGAGAGCATCGTACGTCTGATCCCATGTCAGGACTTCAAACTTTTTCTCTTGTATCCCTGTTCCCCCGCAGACAGGGCACATGAATTTACCCCAAAGCGATCGTGAGAGATCGCGACCAGTGCCTCTGCAGTACTCACACGTTGCGCGTTTTCCCTTACCGTGGGCGCTTCTAGGGGCATATTTTTGCATAGTCATCCTTGTTCCCAAACCTGACTCTTAGTTCAAAAGAATTGTGAATTAGAAATCAATAGTCCAACTTATCATTCAGGCATGAGTTTTGAACCGACGTTGTTTTGTCTCCATAGCACACGAAAACGTAAAAAGCTCTATGACATGAGTGCATTCCAAGGGAGGAGCGCAAATAGTGGATAATACAAGAATGGTGTCCTTTGATCTGGATGGGACTATCACCGACGTTTCTTTTGTAGACTCGGTTTGGTTGGAGGGAATCCCCCGCTCATACGCCCTTGAAAAGGGTGTTTCATTTGAGGATGCCAAGAGAGATGTGAGAAGAGAATACGACAAGGTGGGCAGGGAGAGGCTTGAGTGGTATGACCTGGGTTATTGGATAAAGAAGTTGAGCTTGGGTGTTTCTCCAAAGGAAGTCTTGAACGATTTTGCAGATAGAATTAGAATATTCCCAGAAGTACCTAAAGTTCTGGAGGAACTAAGGGATAGCGGGTTTGGGCTTATCATAATCACGAATGCTCGAAGGGAATTTGCTGATCTAGAACTTGAAAAGACAAACATAGTGAACTATTTTGAGCGCGTCTTTTCTTCAACTTCTGATTTTGGACTCATCAAGAATTCAGTTCGCCTGTACGAAAAAGCGTGTGATATTTGCGGAATCGCTCCACACGAAATGGTTCATGTAGGCGACGACCGCTCGTTTGACTTCGAAGTTCCAAAAAGATTGGGCATACGGGCTTTCTATCTAGACAGAACGGCACAAAGTAAGGAAGAGTCTGTAATCCACAACTTACAAGAGCTGAACGAAAAGCTCGCAACCCACAGTTAGACGCCCACTTCTCAAGCGCCCAGAGGTAAGGGGGAGGTATTTCTGGCTGCGGAAAAGCGGAAGACAATTCGCTGCATGTTAGAATCCTGTGTTAACGACATTGCGCGCTGCCCCAGGGACCAAGAGGAAAACTAGCCAAAGACTCAGCCACAGTATTAGCAAAAGCAAAAACCTAGGGGGGAGGGGGTAGGTCATTTTTGGCTGTTTTTCAATCAAAAATCATGTTGAACAGGCCTACACTTCGCAGTTAGATTTCAAACTTCTCCAATATCTTTCTCTCTTTTTCCCCAGTAATCTCGGCCACCACGTGAATGTAATTCTTGATTCCAGAGTTCTCAATTCTCGCCTTTAGCAGCTCATCTATCTGAAAAATCCCCGCAGAGTTCGACATCGTTATCTCAATTGTAACTGGCATCTTATCGCCCTCGTGAATATCCACCTTCTCAATCGAAAGAGCAGAAACCGAATGAATATCAATCTTCCCTGCCTGAAACGGAATTCTAGCTCTCCCCTTCTCCATGTCCAAGGCATCAGCAACCCGCACTATGCCAGCCTCAATCGTCAAAGGCTTCAAAGGCTCCTCATGAGACACAATCGTATGCAAAACCTCAGAACGCATCACAGTACGCTCTTCCTCAGAATAAATCTCCTGCAGATACTTTTCCACAAACTCCGAAGCAAACAACGTACCATACAGCTCATGCCTCTCCCTCGTAACACTCATCCCCAAATCATGAAAAATCGAACCCAACACCACCACAACCTCAGCATCCTCATTCTTCATCTTATAATCCTTCACAATGCTGGGCACAACCTTATGATCAACCAAAATCCTAAGAAGCTTCAACGCCACATTAGCAACGATCTTCACATGCGTCGGACCATGATCCGTAAAACCCAAACGGTCAATAGCCGTAACATTCGCACACTTCCACAACGTCTGCAACTTCACATCTCTCTTCACACAATCCATGACATGCTTCAGCTTGACATTGTCACGCAACGGTATATTGAAAACATACGACATTGTTCACACACCTCTCTGAAACCTCTGCAAAACAATATCTGCGACCGAGAATTTAAAACATCGCAGGCGCGCTTCCTCCTTCAGCCCAAGCAACACACAGCACGAACACTGCTTAATCTTCGAGCTCTCGAATAATCTCCTTTACTCTCAGGCCATACTCATCGACAAGCTGTTTCACTCTTTCAGCAGTCTTTGCTTCAGCATACAATCTGTAAACCGCTTCAGTCCCACTCGGCCTCACCAGAATCGCGCTCTTGTCCTTATACCACACTTTGAGGCCATCAAGAGTGTAAACATCCAAACCCTTCGCCGTTTCAATCAAGCGCGAGAGCACCTGCTGCTTAAGCCGTTCCGGACACTCGATCCTTCCTTTGCCGATGTAATATCGCGGAAGCTCATCCAACAACTCAGAAACCTTCTTGCCAGTTCTGGCCATGATGTTCAAAATCAGCGCCGCCGCCATCGCGCCGTCTCTAACAGACTGATGCGGCCCATAGAAGATGCCACCATAGTCTTCTCCGCCCAGATTAGACTTGACCTTCTTCATCGTCTGCGAGACGGTGACGCTTCCAATCTTCGTCCACACAACCTCACCGCCATACTGATCCGCAACATCCTTTATCATCGACGAAGAACTGATCGACGTGACAATCTTCTCGCCAGGATTATCCATCAAAAAATACTTTTCAACCAAAGCAAAGCTCTTGTCTCCAGGCTGGACTTCACCTTTTTCATCAACAAAGACCGCTCGATCCGCGTCCGAGTCGAAGGCAACGCCCAAATCTGCGCGGACAGCTTTCACGGTTGAAGAAAGGCCGCTCAGGTTTTCGGGTCTAGGTTCAGGAAGTCTTCCAGGAAACGTTCCATCCATTTCTCCGTTAATAGTGGTCACCTTGCAGCCTAGTTCCCTCAACAACCGAGGTGCGGTGAGACTGCCCACGCTGTTTGTAGGGTCAATCACGACATGATACCGTTTTTTCTTTATTGCGGCAACGTCGACATGCTTCTTTATCGCTGCGACATATTCATCATCTATTCCTTTGAGCTCACACGTTCCTCCAAGTCCATCCCATTTTGCGAGACTTGTCTTACTTTCAAAGTAAATGTTTTCGATTTTGACTTCTTGCTGACGCGAGAGTTCGATTCCGTCTCTCCACATCACTTTGATGCCGTTGTATTCCGCCGGGTTGTGTGATGCAGTTATCATGACGCCGCCATTGACATAATGACTTTTTATCCACAACTGCAGTGCAGGAGTCGACACCAACCCTGCGATCAGCACGTTGCAACCCGTGGACGTAAGACCCGCGATGACCGCATTAGCCAGCATGGGCCCGCTTGTTCTCGCATCGTAACCGACCACGAGCTTGCCGCGCTTGAAGAAGGTTCCAACGGCCGCACCAGTCTGGACTGCCATCTGAGGCGTCAACTCTTTGTTAACGATTCCACGAATACCGTTTGTACCGAACAGGCGCCGCGAAACTATTGACATTGTTGCTCTCTGCGTAAGAATTGTGATCAAGCTTTTATACACTTTTGGAACTTCGACCGCTGTTTGCAAGTATAGTTTTTAATAAAAGAAATATCGATTCTAACAGAAGACTGGAGACTTGATCCTGTTGCCCTACATAAAATCTGAGAAGCGAAAGAAATACGAGAAGATCATTCAGGAACTAGTAAGCATTTTGAAGTCTTTGCCGCCTGAAGAAGTGGACGGCGACTTGAACTACGTCGTGACGAAGCTGCTGAAGGAAGTCTACCCGCTTCGGTATTATCATATCAATAAAGCCGTAGGCGTCCTGGAATGCATTAAGCTTGAATTCTACAGAAGGGTTGCGGCTCCCTATGAAGATCTCAAGATCAAAGAGTCAGGCGACGTCTAACCCATAATCATGTCGTAGTGCAAATTGCCATTCTACAGGGCTTTTTCCAGCTTTTTCCATATGTTTTTCACGTCTGAATTTGGATAAAAAGTCTTAAAACGTGATTGATGAACAATAGTGTGGGGAATAAAGGTGAAACAGACATACGTAATGGCAATTGCTGGAATACTGATTGGTCTTGCAGTCGGAGCAGGAATCGCTTGGGTAGCCAAGCCAGCTCCCACAGACGTAGTGAGCAAAGCAGACTTTGACAACCTACAGAACAGCTACAACAGCCTACAAACTGATCGGAACAATATCAATGGTAACCTCACTGCAGCTCGAGCGCAGATTGCGGAGCTGACGAAACCCATAAAGATAGGCCTCGTTCTCGCAACCGGCGGCTTGGGAGACAAATCCTTCAACGACATTGCATACGCCGGCATGATGCGGGCAAAGACCGAGCTCAACATAACCTTCGATTACGTGCAGCCTGCTGCCATAGCCGAATACGCAGGTTTCCAGACGGGTTTCGCTTCAACAGGTCAATACGCACTGATCGTATGCATAGGCTACGATCAGGCCGACGCCCTTAACGCCACGGCGACCGCATACCCCAACCAGAAATTCGCGATCGTCGACATGGTGGTCAGTCTACCTAATATCGCCTCACTAGTGTTCAAGGCAAACGAAGGATCATTCCTTACCGGTGTCGTCGCTGGAATGTTGACGAAAACGGGAAAGGTCGGCTTCGTAGGAGGCATAGACATACCGTTGATCCGAGACTTTTATGTCGGATACAAGGCAGGCGTGGAATGGGCCAATGCGAGTGCAACAGTGCTTGATCCAGTGTTCGTCGGCGGCTGGGCTGACCCGACAAAAGCCAAGGAATTGACGGTTTCGCTGATTGGACTCGGTGTGGACTCTGTGTTTTCTGCTGCGGGCAAAAGTGGACTCGGAGCTTTAGAAGCGGCGCATGAGAACGGAATAATGGGCTATGGCGTTGACGCTTGCCAAGACTACCTATACCCTGAAATAAAGGCCAGCGCGACCAAGAGAGTCGACAATGCCGTTTTCGAGATGGTCCAGGGCGCGGTGATCTCCAAACTTCTGCCAAACCTCCAGACCGGCGGCTTCAAGGCGGGAATCTACAACGGCGGCGTAAAAGAGAAATGGACAGGGTGCAGCAGACTGCCTGACGAGGAACCGCTCTGGGAATCTACCTTCAATTTCACCGAAACACCGCTTCCAGGGAACGTAGTGACAAAACTGACGGATGCAAGGGACAGGATCGTATCCGGAAACATAACGGTTCCTTCCGGCTACGCGTAGCAAAAGGCTTAACTCCACTTCCTCTTTTCTTTTTTTGCATATGAACACAGCCGTAAAGATGGTTAATATCACGAAAACTTTCCCAGGCATAATCGCAAACGACAACGTAAACTTTGAAGTGAAAAAGGGTGAAGTGCACGGTCTGCTGGGAGAGAATGGCGCCGGAAAAACAGTGTTGATGAGCATCCTATATGGACTGTATAAGCCAGACAAAGGTCAAATCTTCGTAAACGAAAAGGAAGTCAAAATTGACAACTCCGCAGTAGCCATTAAACTCGGAATCGGAATGGTACATCAACACTTCATGCTCGTTCCAAGCCTGACAGTTGCCGAAAACATCGTCTTAGGCAGGGAGCCCAAGAAATACGAACTTCTTCTGGACATCAAGAAAACGTTGAAAGACATCGAGACCCTCTCCGCGCGTTACCGATTAGACGTGGATCCCAAAGCCTCGGTCTGTGACCTGCCGGTTGGAGTGCAGCAGAGGGTCGAGATTCTGAAGGCCTTGTTCCGTGGAGCTGAGATCCTCATCTTGGATGAGCCGACTTCGGTTCTGACACCGCAGGAAGTTGAGGGCTTGTTCGACGCGATAAGAGCTTTGACGGGGCAGGGGAAATCTGTCATATTCATTTCTCACAAGTTGAAAGAGGTCTGTGCGATCTGTGACAGGATCACAGTTTTGAAAAAAGGCAAAGTTGTTGGGACTGTTGAAAAGAAGGAGACTACCCCCGATGCATTGGCTGAGATGATGGTAGGTCGCGAAGTGATCGTCGCTCTGAAGAAGGAACACGTTGAACCTGGGAAGCCGGTTCTGAAAGTTCAGGGGTTGAATGCGCTCAACGATCGCAAACTGCCGGCTTTAAGGGATGTCGATTTCGAAGTCCACGAATACGAGATCCTGGGCTTAGCCGGCGTCGAGGGAAATGGGCAGACTGAGCTGGTTGAGGTCTTGACCGGCGTGAGAGAACTCAGGTCGGGAAATATATTGTTTGACGGTAAACCTGTGACGCATGCTTCTCCTCACGAGAGAATAGGGATGGGAATTTCCTGTGTGCCGGAAGACAGGCAGAAGAACGGTTTGATAATGGATTTTTCAGTTTTGGAAAACCTCATGCTTGGTCGTCATGATAGGCCTCCGTTTGCCACAAAATGGTTCAGACTCAACCTTTCGAAGGCCACGGGTTTTGCTGACAGAGTGATTCAGGAATATTCGATCAAGACGCCGGGGACAGGCACGCTTGCCCGCCATCTGTCGGGGGGCACTCAGCAGAAAGTGGTCGTGGCAAGGGAGTTCAGCAGGAAACCGAGGTTCATTATTGCTTCGCAGCCGACTCGTGGACTTGATGTCGGAGCTACCGAGTATGTGCGGGAGAAGCTTGTGGAGATGAGAGATCAGGGCTGCGCCGTGTTGCTGATATCTGCGGATCTTGATGAGATATTCGCTTTGAGTGACAGGATTGCAGTGATTTATGAGGGCAGAATCGTGGCGGTTAAGGAGGCAGGCCAGACGAACGAGCTAGAACTCGGTCTTCTGATGACGGGGGGGAAGAGGTGAGTCTTCGAAAATTCGGCTCTGCAGTTCGGCGACTACTTCGCGGAACGGGGTCGATCCTTTGGGCAGGTTTGCGCGGTGCTGTTCCTCAGATTATCGCTATTCTTGCGGCTTTTCTGGTCGGAGCCATAGTGCTTGCAGCGACCGGGCATTCTCCGATCGATGCGTATAGCACCGTGCTGGCAGGAGCTTTTGGAGACAGTTACCACATCGGGCAGACTCTTACGCAGGCGACTCCGATAATTTTCACCTCGTTGGCTTTTCTGTTTGCCTTCAAATGCGGTCTTTTTAACATCGGTGCAGAGGGTCAGCTTCTGATTGGCGGGTTCGCTGCTGCGGTGGTGGGAATCTCTTTCGCGGGTCTACCAGTGTACATTCATCTGCCCTTGGCTTTGGCTGCCGGTGCAGGCGGAGGCGCGTTGTGGGGCTTCATTCCGGGGGTCTTGAAGGCGAAATTTGGCGCGCATGAAGTGATAACTACAATGATGTTGAGTTATGTTGCATTATATGTGACTAGCTATATGGTTAACTACCCTTTCTTGGAGCCAGGTAGCTGGGTGCCGCAAACCGTCTTTGTGGCGCCGTCGGCTGAACTTCCTCGTATTCTGCCGCCGACGCAGCTTTCAGGTTCTATAGTCGTAGCGTTGGTCATGGTTTCGCTTACTGCCTACGTGCTGGAACGGACGACTCTGGGCTACGAGGTAAGGGCCATTGGGCTGAACCCTTCTGCCGCCCAGAGCGGTGGAATCAACGTGAAAAGGGGGATGATCCTTGCGCTAGTCATCAGCGGGGCATTGGCGGGACTTGGAGGTGCAGGAGAGATATTGGGTGTGCATCGGCGTTTCATAGACGGTTTCTCCCCTGGGTATGGTTGGGACGGGTTGGCTGTGGCTTTAATCGGTGGGTTGAACCCTTTCGGCGTGGTTTTGGCGTCAATCCTGTTCGGAGCCCTTAGAAGCGGGGGCATGGAGATGAATAGGGCTCTAGGCGTGCCGCTTGACGTCGTGTTTTTGGTTCAGGCGCTTGTCGTACTTTTTGTTGCTGCTCCTCGATTGATAAGATACCTGCTGAAAAGAGGTGGTTACAGATGGTGAGTGTCATTGACATAATAAATGTAGGATTGTTTGCCGCTGCCATAAGGATGGCAACGCCCGTGGCCTATGCCTCTTTGGGAGGGATTTTCTCAGAGAGAGCAGGTGTTGTCAACGTGGGGTTGGAAGGCATGATGTTAATGGGGGCTTTTTCAGGCGTGTTGACGAGCTACTACACTGGTAATCCTTGGCTCGGCGTGGGAGTGGCCATCTTAGTTGGCGGTGCACTCGGCCTACTTCATGCAGTCTTAACGGTGAAGTTTGCCGGAAACCAAATAGTCAGTGGGACTGGAATAAACTTGTTTGCGGTGGGTTTCACGGCTTACATGTCCCAGACCATTTGGGGGTCGAGAGGAGCTTCTCAAAGCGTGCAAGGGCTCGGAGAAATTTCTTTCTCACCATTGAAAGGTATTCCATTGATCGGGGATGCTTTGAACACTATGTTGTCTTACAAGCCTCTTGTCTATGTGATGTTTGTCGTTGTTATTCTTTCATACATAGTCCTGTTTAAGACACCATTAGGTTTGCGCATAAGAGCCGTTGGTGAACATCCGGCTGCAGCAGACACCGCAGGGATCAATGTGTATAGAACTAAATACATCTGCCTCATCCTAAGCGGTATGCTTGCAGGTTTGGGAGGTGTCTTTCTGTCGCTGAGTAATTTGAGCCTTTTTGTTTTGGGAATGACTGGAGGACGCGGTTTCATCGCCCTCGCGGCAATGATTCTGGGCGGATGGAAACCTATTGGAGCGTTAGGAGCCAGTCTGCTGTTTGGTTTCACAGATGCGTTACAGATGAGACTGCAGTCTCTGGGGCTGCTTCCACCTCAGATTATGTTGGCGATTCCATACATACTGACAGTCATTGTGTTGGCTGGTTTCGTGAGAAAGAGGGTTCCGCCGAGCGATTACAAGCCGTACTTGAAAGATTGAGAGGGAACTGACTGCGCGTTTCAAGTTACGTCTTGATTTTTGAGGCCTGTTCTCCACGGGTGCCCCAGTTGCATTTTGGCACGTCGTGAATTACGATGTTCAACCGCTCGCAGGGGACGCCGATGTCTTCAAAGGCTTTTGCTATGCCTTTAATGAGTTTTTCCTTCTGTTCTTCAGTTCTTCCTTGCCACATCTCAACGATTACGACTGGCACTGTATCACCTCGGCTTCTTTGTTAAATGGTTGAAGACTAATAATCTTTCGAAAGATATGACTGCTGTGGGCGCCAAGTGATGGACATCGACAAATCGGTAGCTACGCGCTATTTTCGCTATTTGTCTAATACGGCTGTGGATTTGCTTTCTAGGATCTTTATTGCTTCAATGGCGATCCTTATTTCGGTGTTGATTGCTTTCTGAACGTGTTCGTCTAGTTCTCCTGTCTTTTCGCCTGGTTCGAATTCGCCTTTTCCTAAGCCCATCAACGGGTTGCCGTCGACTGCCAAGATAGATCCGGCTTTCAGTTTTTTGACGTTGGCAAGAGTGAAAATCGTGGAAGATTCCATTTCGACTGACAGAACGTTGTATTTGCTCCAGAGTCTCAGGTTGTCAAGGTCGCCGTAAAAAGCGTCTGAGGTCAAGACAGGACCGAAATGGACTTTCTGCCTCAGTTTATGCGCTGCGTCAACGAGTGCTGAGGTAACGTTGAAATCTGCGACTGCAGGTAACTCGATTGGTGCATAATTTCTTGACGTTCCATCCGCTCGTACAGCCGATGTGGCAATGACGATGTCGCCCATCTTGATATCTGGTTGAAGCGCGCCTGTTGTGCCGACTCGGATGAAGGTTTCGGCTCCAATTTTCGCCAGTTCTTCAACAGCTATTGCCGCTGACGGGCAGCCTATTCCAGTTGAACATGCTGATATTCCTATGCTGCTGACTTTGCCCGTGTATGTCACGAACCCGCGGTAATCTGCAACTTTGGAGCTTTCATCGAAGAAGGCCGCGATCTTTTCAACTCTTTTTGGGTCTCCCGGAATCAAGACATATTTGGCAACGTCCCCTACTCCGCACATTATGTGGGGTTGCATGTGTTTCTTCATTGGCATCTCCGAATTCTATATGCACGATCGCAAAATATGTTTTCTGATAGAATTGCCCTATCTATTGTTGGACCGAAGTGTTGCAGTCGCTATTCTTATAAATCGAAGCCTTAAACTAGGTTTTCATGAAAGCCGAGATTGGGATCATTGGCGGAACGGGTTTTTACGATCCGAAACTTCTCAGGAACATCAAGGAAATACGGGTGCGCACACCGTATGGGTCGCCTTCTGATTCGATTACTGTTGGAGAATTGGAAGGTAGGCGCGTGGCGTTTCTGCCGAGGCACGGAAGGAAACATACGATAAGACCGACTGACGTTAATTTTAGGGCAAACATATTTGCTTTGAAGAAGCTCGGTGTTCAAAGAATAGTTGCGCCTTCAACGGTTGGTTCTTTGAGGGAAGATTTCGCACCGGGAGACGTGGTTTTCATCGATCAGTTCATAGATAGAACAACTAGGCGAGAACAGTCGTTTTACACAGGAAGACAGGTGTGTCATATTTCGGTGGCCGAACCTATGTGTCCCGAGTTGAGGCGGACATTGATAAAGTCAGCAGCTGAAGTGAACGTCAGCACTCATAATACTGGGACCTATGTTTGCATAGAAGGTCCTAGATTCTCAACTAAAGCGGAATCCAGAATGCACAGGATGTGGGGAGCAGACGTGGTAGGCATGACTCTTGTTCCAGAATGCGTCCTTGCTCGAGAAGCTGAGATATGTTATGCATGCATAGCAACTGTCACTGACTATGATGTGTGGAAAGACCATCCGGTCAGCGCTGGGGAAGTTGGAGAAACTATGAAGGCGAACATAGAAAAAGTCAAAAGAGTACTTACAATGGCAATTTCAAACATACCGAAAGAAAGAGAATGCGAATGCAAGAACGCATTGCAAAGTGCACTAGTTTGAATGAGCTTGTTAATAGAGAAACGAAGGACTGAAACTTGGATCTCAAATCGAAAATAAGGCGAATCCCCGAATTCAAAGGGGTGGTTTTCTGGGACATAACTCCGCTTCTGAAAGACAAGCATGCTTTTAGACAAGCCATCAAGCAGATGGCTGACCCTTGGCGAGGTAAGGATGTGGACGTTATAGTTTCAAGCGAAGCGAGGGGTTTCATGCTTGGAGCAGCATTAGCCTATGAGCTTGGAGTTGGTTTTGTTCCCATTAGAAAGAAAGGAAAGTTGCCTTCAAAGACTGTGAGCCTCACTTACCAGAAAGAATACGAGTCTGACACTATTGAGATTCATGAGGATGCCATTGAGCCTGGTCAAAAAGTTTTGTTGATTGATGATTTGTTGGCGACAGGTGGCACTATTAAGGCCAACGCTGAATTGGTTGAAAAGCTAGGCGGAAAAATCGTTGGCATTGGGTTTTTGGTAGAACTGGAATATCTCCACGGGAGAAAAATGCTTGGAGACAAATATGAAATATTCTCAATCATAAACTACAAGACTCCCGATGGGTAATCTTTCGTACTGCATTAGCCAGCGATCGATCGATAGTTGACATCACCCTCATCGTTTTCTTCTTTTGACTGGATAAAATCTTGATGCGCGCGCTAAATAAAGACTATAAAAATGGTTACGCAGGCCTAGACGAACGATAGGTAGGCGGATGAACCAGAATCTCCGGAAAGCGTAAACAAGAATCACGGTTACATGGATTGATGAGAGCTTCACATGTAGCTCGTCTGGCTTCCAGAGAGTCATCGGCCTCTTGGCTCTGGATCCATCAAACAACTTCAACATTCATTTTGGTCTTTTTCATCCTCCTTCTTTTCAGCAATCCCTCAGCAAACAATAGGCATGAAGGTGCTATGATGAGAATCGCCCAAGAGAAGAATTGTGTTGAGAAGAGATACTCTGGTTTCACAGCCAGAGAAAAGTTCCAGACTGTGTGGATTGCGACACCAAGAAGAATGCTCTTACTCAGCAAATATATGAATCCTGTCACGAGACCGAATTCAAAAAGCGAGAGATAATCTGGGACGGAATAGGGTCTGAAGATATGAGATAGAGAGAAAACTACTGATGATAGAAGAAGAGACGCGACTGCTGCTTTTGTGCTTTTTGATGTGTTTCCATTTGTGAATCTGCCTAAGAAGTAGCCTCTGAAAAACACTTCCTCTGGAATCGGTGCCAAAAGCACTGCGTAAGAAGCATTCCAATCAGCAGCCGTCATGATTATTGTCGCTGCAATAGATGTGAGAACCAAGAAAACAAGGATCAAGAATCTTGCAGATCGTAAGCCAAATCTTTCGGTAATACTCTGTTTCTCAGCGAATCTCACGATCGTCATTGGTACAACAATCATGTAGATGGTGATAAGGGAAGCAGAAAAATAGGATGTGACCCCTCTTGTCCGTGACGTAAGCCACAATAACGGCAGGAGTGCAAACCATACAATGAAGGGTAGAACTGCGGAGACTTTTTTTCTATTCATTCCAGACTCAGCCAGTTTCCATCATAATCTCCCTTGACAAAGCGTCCTAAAAAGGCATGTTTTTCAACAGCACTCAGTGAGCTTCACCCTTTCGTATTCACAAACACGAGTATCTGCTTATGCCTGAGCGTGTCAGGAAGTTGGAGGGTCATGCCCAGATGCCAAGCGCTCAAGCTTACTCATCAGAAAGTGGTTGCCCCAACAGAATGTATTTGAGCGACAGTTTGACTTTGCTGATGGTCGAGGTTTCATGAATGCCTCCGGGTCACAAAACAAGCAGCGAACTTGACTTTGGCAAGGTTCTCAATGGTTCATTGAATGTTTTCTTCAAGGACGCGTTGCGGGTTGCCTTGGCCCATCCTCGTCAGGCAGCGTTCTTCATGCAGACGTTGAGATGGCAGAGAAAGGCGGCAAAGACACGACTGAATTGGGACAAGAAGGGAGTTCACGTTCCACCCATCATCGTACTGAGCGTGACAAGCGAATGCAACCTTCACTGCCAAGGCTGTTACCACCAAGCGTTGCGCAGTGTCTCCGAATCCGAGATGAGCGATGAAAGACTTGACGGATTAATTGCCGAAGCCAAAGAACTAGGTGTCTCTTTCATGGTAATCGGTGGAGGAGAACCGTTGACTCGTCCAATAATTCTGGATCTTGCAGCGAAGTATCCTGCGATTATGTTTCTAGTGTTTACAAACGGTCTATTGATCGATGAAGCTGTGATTAAGAAAATGTCCGAGAACAGGAATATTGTTCCTTTAATCAGTTTGGAAGGCTACGAAAACAACACGGATAAACGACGCGGAGCCGGCGTCTATGCGCGAGCATTGAATGCGATTGCCAAATTGAAGGAGAAAAATATCTTTTGGGGCAGTTCCTTGACTATGACCCGAGCCAACTTTGCAGACGTAACCGACGATAACTTCGTCAAAAGGTTAGTCGAGACCGGCTGCAAACTTTTCATGCTTGTCGAATATACTCCAGTTAAGAATGGAACTGAGGACTGGGTACTCACGTCTGAACAAAGAACGGAATTGTTAAGGAAAAGAGACTTGTTCCGAAAGAAGTACCCCGCCATGTTCATCGCCCTGCCTTGGGATGAAGAAGAGATAGGCGGATGTTTATCATCGGGAAGAGGCTTCATCCACATCAGTGCAGAGGGAAACGTGGAACCATGCCCCTTCGTTCCTTACTCGGACACAAATCTAAAACACCTCTCACTTAAAGAAGCCCTGCAGTCGAAGATGCTGAAAACAATACGGGAAAACCATGGGCAGCTTGAAGAAACACACGGATGCGCCTTATGGGAAAAGAGAGAATGGGTGAGATCACTGACCAAGGAAGCAGTAGACAAGGTGAGCGGCAGACAGAATTCGTAAGGTCCAATAATCTTTGTGGGCTGCGGTCTGGAGCACAGTGGAGACGATACCTCTGGCGATTTGCGCACTCTGAAAAACTACCTCGATTTGTCCTAGGCTTCAAGCACTTCTTGAGATTGCTTTTTCACGTCTACTTGGAGATTCGTCACTTGGCCAGAACCAGAAGAACAGACGTCATTATGAAAATCTATGAAACTGCTTAATGAGCAGCGGGATTTCGGTGCAACCCAAAACGATGCCTTCTGCTCCTTGTGAATGAAGACGGTTTATTATCTGCAAAATCTGGCTTTGCTTTCTTCTCTGAATATGCCCTTGAGAAGTTCATGGGTAACCGTGTGGTGAACAAACTTGGCTCTTTTTCTCTGTCGAACAAGTTTTCTTTCTTGGCTTTCGGTCTTGGGGGTGGAGCTGCCTATTCCATTATCTCTCCTTTGGGATAGCTTGCTTACTTGACTATCATAAGTGTTAAATGGTTATATTTGTTCATCTATGTTCTTGCATGTCGGTCAGTCAGGAAGTCAGGGGTAATGCGCTGAAGGTTTACCTGTACTTGCTCAGACATGGGCCCTCTGAGCTTAGGGATGTTCAGCATGGGGTCGGCTTGTCGTCGGCCTCTCTTGCTTCTTACCATCTGGGGAAGCTTTTGGATTCGGGCTTTGTGACGCAAGACGAGCATGGAAGGTATTCCGCTGTGAAGGAGGCATCAGACAGAGTCCTTGAGGGATACTCGAAGATGGGACCCGCGATCGTGCCGCAGCTGTTCTTCTTCACGTTGCTCTTCACCATTCTTGTGGCATTCTTTTCGTTCGAGGCTTTGTACGCGTCAGGTTTCACGGTGTACCTGGTGGCTGTTTGTGCCGCTATGGTTCTCGTGTTCTGGTATGAGACGGTGAGGCTCTGGCGCAGGCTAGCCGTCTGACTTGAGCTGCTGGCACCGATTAGGCATGGTTAAAGACTGTTGAAAGAATCGTTCAACGATCTTGAAAGAATTTTCAAAAATGTAGGTTTTTATTTTTTCATGCCTACACTGACTGAGAGGAAACTAAAAGATGTCAAGAAAATGGACTTTGAAGTACGGTTTGGCCGCGGTTCTCGTAGCAACCACTATCATTGCTGCCGCTTTGTTTGCCAATCCGATAATGCTTGATCAGACTTCGGCTGCAGCGTCTTTTGTAGTGATGTTGACTGATCCTCCGACTGTGCCTGCTGGAACTACGGTGCTCAACTTGACGTACTCTGATGTTTCGCTTCACGTGACTTATCTGAATGGAACTGCAGTCTGGCTTCCTGTCACCGCTTCAGGGACGGTTAATCTGTTCTCGTTGGTCAACATGAGTCAAACGATCGCTTCCACGACAATTCCGAGTGGTTCGGCGGTAGACAAGATCCAGTTAACTGTAGCTGACATTAAGACTGTGGTTAACGGAGTAACGTATGATGTGACTGCTTTGTCGAACACTTTTGTTGTGACGGTTGCCAACAGTCAAGTCAATCAGACGCTTTCGGGTGTCCTAGTGGACTTCAATCCGACGCTGGTGCAGATACAGGCAACTGACGCTAATGGAACCCTGGTTTACTATTACGTGCTTGTCCCGAGTGCGACTGCCACGATTATTGGTGACTTGAGCAAGGAGCAGATCAAAGTAGGAACCATTGTTGAGCTAGGGCAGAACAATAGGGCAAAACTGGTGCACGTTGTGGAGGAATTTTCGAAAAACGTGACAATCGTCTCGGCTTCGCTTTCGGTGAACGGCAATGTTACAACTCTTTCGGTGACAATAAGAAATGACGGCAACTTCACATTCAGAGTTTTCGGGCTCACACTGCACGGTGAATTCAACGCGACACGGACTTGGAAGAAAATAAAGGACGGCGAGACCGATGAGAAGATCGTTGAGAGGATTCATCCTGATACGATTCCCTTCAAGGTGAACGGTTCATCGCTGATTCCGCTTTTCGGTGACCAAAAGGACCAAGCGCACGATGATGAACTTAAAAACATGGAGCTTTCTTCACTGACTTTGCAGCCTGGGCAGAATGCTACGTTGAGTTTCAGCGGTGTCATTGCACTTCAGCCAGAAAAGGACGATATGAAGTATCCGGCGATTGTTGTGACTCCGATAGTTGGCGGTAACTACACCATAAGACTGATGGGCGAGGGCTTCCAGACATTCAACGTCACGGCCACATCTTAGCATTGGACGTTCGTCGTCGCGCTTCTCTTTTTCTTCTTTTTTGCTCTGCAATCTGATGTGAACAAAGTAATTAGATAATACAGGATCGATCGCACAGTCGTACGTGAACTTCGCTTATATTCTCCTTTTAAGGCTGGTCATTATTGTTTCGTAGGCAAAATATGCGGTGGCCAAAGCCAGCATTGACGTGGAAAACAAGTACTCCCTAGTGAGTTGAGATGGTCTGAAGAGGGTTATTTGGAACAGTACGGCTGTCGCAAAAACTGCGAAATGAAAGAGATATTTAGGCAGAAGGAGCTGGCGGAGTCTCACGAAGTTTTCGAGTACCAGTTTTTCTACGACATACCCTTCTGAGGTTTGTTTCAGTAGTCCTGGTTCTTCCAATTTGTTCAGGTGGTAGGCTGCCAGTGTCGGGCTGCTCAGCTTGAGCGCTCTTTGAACCTCTCTGACGCCTACTGGTTTTCTCTGCTTTATGGCATACCTGTAGACTTGAGCGGTGTTGCCGGTTAAGACGTCATTTTCGTCTTTCACGTCCTCGGTCAGCTCAGTAGGAGTTAACCTTTGAACATTATTTCTGGTTATCGATGTACAACGGAATTGTACGACTGTACAAGAATGAAGGATTAAGTGAAAGCTCCCTTTGTAGTTAAGCGGTGAAAAATTTGAGCCTATCAAAGAAGAAAGCAGCAAGATTAGTGGTCATTGGGATAACTGCGGTTTCTCTTTTCGCCGCAGCCATTTACTACGCAGTTCCAGACAGTCTCCGTATCAGATCAATCGCGTTTGCGCTGGGTCCTAACCTTGACTCGATGATCTCTGCGAATTCCTCCGTGTATACACTTATAACAAGACTGAATGTGACGTTCCAAAACGGCACAACTTACAGCATTGATCTCAACCTCCCAATCGGGCCGAGTGCTGTGGGCGCGGGTGAACTGAATTCAACAGACATCAAAGAGATCCAACTTTACCCCTTCCCGGGCTACAGCCCTGGTCTCGATCTTCCAAAGCCTTATTGGGCGGCAATTGAGTACGCGGCGGATTGGGGAATATCCGTCAATCTCAGAGGGGAAAAAACCTTGAATCTGGGTGTGTTAAACGTTGCTAACTATACTTTTGGCTTTGGTGATGCAAAAGACATGCGCCCGCCACCGGGTTATAGAATCCCCACGCTCAATTACACACTCGAGGTGAATGGTACCGGCTACTGGGATCTGGGCATGCTCCCGCCTTTTTACGGCCCATGGAATTGGCACGTTAACAGCGATCAAATCCATGACATTCTAGTTAACACGACAGGTCCTGCCAACATATCCCTTGACATGGATCTCAGCATGAACGTTTTCTATCAGATCACCACCGAAGACGGTACCCAGACAGGCAATGCCATTGTGGAATGGTCAGGAAGGTGGGGTACGCTTCAACTACTGAATGACGGCGACAAATTAGTTGGACTACGATACAGCTTTTCAGAAATAAGTCTAAGAATGATGGCCACTTAGACCTGCATAGCGAGTGTCAAAAAATGAGAAGCTGGCAAAAGTCTCCTTTTTCTTCTCTTTTCTGGCAAACATGTAGTGTACCTATTGTTCATCCGCAGACTTGTTCTCTTCATTTGCGAGGTCGGATGATTAGGTTGTGCGTCCCAATTGCTATCTTGTTGTTGGTCATTGGCATCTTGCCTTTCGCATGTCACCACGCAGAAGCACAAGAACAAGAATTTGTGAGAGTGTACATGATCAATCCGCTCACAGGGAACGGAACCTTCAATCTTCGTGCCTATCCTGTCAACGGTGCTTTCACGGTGGACTTCTACATAGGTAATGTTACGGACCTTATCACCTGGCAGATCCACTTGACCTACAACCGCACACTGATCAACTATGTGAAAGCATGGTTTCCGGACGACAACGTTTTCAAGCAGGCAATCGACGAAGGCGCAATACCGATGAAAGGAATATCAGTTAATGTGGACAACGCCACCGACGTAGGAGACCTGTTGATGGTCATGACTTGTACGTACCCGCCAAATAGCTCCTTTAAGTATCCGGTCACTGTTGAATCGAAGGAGCTTTTGTGCAGGGTGAACTTCACGGTTGCAATGCACTTAACTTTCACGCAAATGGTCTTCGTTGCTGGGCAAGAGAACCCCTCGAGCCTCTACGTCGCGCCGCCTTACTACTTGGCCGGTTACGGAACGTCTGTGGAGACGCTCAACGGCACGTACCTTGCAGTTGGAGAGCCTGCAGTCATTTACGATCCGACCCCTGTATCGGAAGCTTCACTTTTGCTTATTCTGGTATGGATTCCATCAACCTTGGCGATTATCCTGGCAAGAAGACGAACGAGGAAATGTGACCACGAACGCTGAGATATGCGCCTAGTTAGCGGCGTCTGTATCTGTTCGATGACTTTTTGGAGCACGGGCAAGGCATCAGGCTTTTCAGAAAACGCAAACAGCGCGCGCGGCGTCTCCCGCATTTTCCCCTTTTTTAAGGAACTGCGTCCGTTTGGGTGAGAATCCGCAGCATTTCAGCTTTTGGGCTCTGCCCAATAGAATTTTCTGTCATCTCCGCCTTCTTTTGTGAGGGTACCGTTTTTCACTCTCCTCGCAAGAAAACTCGGAATTTTGTCTTCTTTACCTTTGGTTGAAAGACCCTTTCTCTCCAGAGCTTTCAGGACATCTTCCAATGTCCTCTTCTTCGGGGGTTTGAAATATCCTTCCTCAAGAAGAAGAGCGAATGCATGGTTGGCGTGTCCGCCCTATGTCTGAGCACCCTGCGCCTTCTTGGCTTTCTTGCAGGCCTTTATTGCAGTTTCGCATTCTTTTCTTAGTTCGTCAAAGTCGACGCCGAGGACTTCGATGTTTTCCATTTTAGTTTCGCCTAGGCCTCTTTTCGCGAATTCCTGTATAACTGGCATCTTCTCCGGGTTTAGACCGGCAAGTGTTGCCCCGACTGTTTCGACTGCGATGGCATCTCTGCCTGCCAGAATGATGTTCATGCGGGTCGTCGGCCCCGTCCAAGCGTGCCAAAGGTTTGTTCCATCCATCACGGCAAGGTCTATTCCGCCGATAGCTTCATACAAATCGGCCAAAACTGCGGGCAGTTTCTTGTGAAACCTTGACTTCTTTCGATCAGGAACCAGCCCAAACAGGTTCTTCAAGATGCTTCCTCTGTCAAAGGTGCGAAGGACGTGGGTGCTCACAAACACGTTTGGTTTGAAAAGAATGTGCGACAATTGAAGATTTTCGCCGCCGATTTGGAACTGTCTTGTTTCAGTATCTTCCGAGAGATTGAACGGAATGACGTTGTCAGCGAAGAGTTCTTTCCAGACTTGAAGTCTTTCGGACCCCGTTCCCTGATAATTGTCTGATTCTGCAAGAAGAAACTCGGGCGCCTTGTCGAAGACATTGATGATTGCCCTTACAACGTCGACGGATGAATGGTGCGCTCTCTTGGTGGTGAAGACTCCGACCTTTATGGTCACTGGTCTCTTGGTCGTGTTGAGATCATTTATGCCTCCGATCATTTCCAACGTATGGTCAATGGATAAATCGTCCTTGCCTGTAAAACGCATTAGCGCGACTTTTGAACCCAAAATCGTTTCTCCTTTCACGCGATGACGAAGCTAAGCTCGTCAGACAATCATAAAGCTTTCCAAGGGTGCGCGTCTGAAAGATTCATTTCGGTGTGCGTCAGATTTACTAGCAAGCGAAGTGTTTCATGTTTTGGTGCTCTGAATTTGCATTACGTTTTCCTCAAGGAAGAGGACTTCGATACTGTCTATGGCACTTTTGTGAAAGCGTTTTCTGACTATCAGATTAAAATGGAAATCACTAAGGAACAGTTCGAAGAGATAAACGTTCGACGAGGCCTCAGCTACGAGTTGTCTGCTGGAGCCGTCGATAACGGGGGCAAAATGGTTGGTCTGGCGTTGAACGGGGCAGATTTCTGGGACAAGAAACTCACGGCATATGACATGGGAACAGGAGTTGTCCCTGAATTCAGGGGAAAAGGGGTTGCGGACGGAATGTTTGATTTCTTGATTCCAAAGCTGCGGCAATCGGGTGTGAAGCAGTATCTTCTCGAGGTGATACGTTCCAACCAGAAAGCGTACAACTTGTACAAGAAGAAAGGGTTCCGTGAGACCAGACAATTCGAGTGTTTCACGGCTGAAGTTGCCTCGTTGAATCTTAAGAGCACGGTTGACGCTGGAGATGGTGTTTCAATAAAGCCTATTGAGAAGCCGGGATGGAGTCTTTTTGAATCCTACACCCGTAGTATATCGGTAACTCTTTGTGTTTAAGTAGGTTACCGATATATCGGTAACTCGCCACCTATAAACACATTGCCGATACGTCAGCGCGAAACAATCTGCGAAGAAGCGAAGATTTTTTGCAGGAATTTAACGCAGTCACCCATTAATGGGCATATAACATCAAATTACTTAAAAAGCGGACGAGTTCATCTAATTCCTTTTCACGACCGAAGAGTTCTCTTGGGAATTCTTTTGGGTTGAGGTTGAATAATGACAAACTTAACCCCCTTAAGTACTTAAGGGGGTCCCCACGGGCTCCAGATCTGTCGGCAAACAGGATGTGCCCTCTACTCTCACTGCAGGCGTCTGAGCTTCGAATGCATTGGACATAACGCACCTACAACACTATGGGAAGTACCGCTGTAACTTCGTAGAGGTGAACGGAGAAAGAATAGGCGTTGATGATGAGCTGAAAGTAATCAGGTTTATGAGAGAGATCAAGTCTTATGATGTGATTGAGATAGAAGCGTGGTTAAGAGATGGCGAAGTGCCGAAAAGACCCTGTTGCCGTTCTTCATGAAAGTATTACAGATAACTACGCAATACTGAAAGGGCTGAATGGCGGATCGAAGAGAACAAAGAAACGAACCTGAACGCTCCCATTGGGCTTTTGTTTATCAATGAATCTTCTTAAGGGAAACCTTTTCGCTTTTAGGGACGATATTCCTTTGCGCGCGTATCGTTGAAATATGCTTTTAACAAAGAAGTTCGTGAATACTCTTGTGGCTGATAGATGTCTGCGGAGATTTCTAAGAGAATCGCGGAGTTCTTGGACTCATGCGTTGCGGAAGACGAGTTGGGTCAACCGTATTTCGGCAATCCGGACTATGAAACGTTGCCGTTTCCTACTGCCAATTTTGTTCCAATCAAGGATGTGGAGCCGAGCATACGCACGGCTTTCGTGGATGGTGGGAACCAGGAAATGATTGGTGCGCCGAACTTTTCAGTCCAGATGAACAGGGTATACTTCAACATTTTCAAGGGCCGGGAGAGAATCCTTCCTATGTCTTTGCCGAGAAAGGTAGAGTTTTACTCTGTGACGACGGCGTGTTATAGAGATGATGGAATATTTTATGATACTTCAGTCTTTTCTGTGAAACCTGAGTTTGAGGGCTTTGTCCCTGATCAGCTCTTGTCGTTCAATTCGCTTGACAGGACGGTCACGGTTGGAAATCAGAGGGCTGACATACAGCATGTTGCTTCTGTCGCGAGGAGGTTTGCTGAGTGGGAGTTTGCTAGGCATGTTGTTGAAAAGGAGCTTGAGAAGGGAGATATGATAGTCCATGATGGCAGTTTGCAGACGAGTCTTACTAATGAGTACAAGTACCTGGCGCGAGCGGTCGAAGCAGCGGTGGAGAAAGGGGTCGTTTTTGCTGGGATTTCGAAGACGAGTACGCTGTTCACGACGACTGGTCTTTCGCTGTTGGGTGCTGTGCAGAAGTTGGCTGAGGATTACGCGGTGAAGGGTCCTTGGTGTCTTCCGATAGCCAAGGTCGCTAACGTGTTGCATAATGCCTTCATTTACGTGGTCAAGCTGCATGAGAGTGCCAGGTATGTTTTCAGGTATGAGATTTATGGTGAGCAGGCTAGGAGAATGAGTGAAGAAGACTTTTGCAGGGTCACTTCAGCCTTGGCAAGCAATTCGAAAGACATAAGCTTCCCTGGATATCCTTATGGCTTAATAGATGCCGACAGTTTTGCCAGGGTGAGTGGGGACGAGATAGATGCGTATAGAGTGCCGCTTATGTCCGAAATATCCAAGCGTGGTACGTGGAAGAAGATTTCGAGGCATATTTGTTCTGGTGACGCTCACGGCGTGTTAGACTTGTTGAAGGGTTGATGGAATATGACGTTGGAAGTTTCAGGTCAGATAATTGCGGGAAAAACCGGGCAGATTCTTGCAAGGGAGAAAGCGGGTGGAGAGATAGAGATAGGGGACCTGCTCGTAGCCGAGGAGGATGGAGCGTACGTGCTTCTTCAGGCTTTCGAGCTTCTGTATGGGAGCCAAGTTCCGCAGCTGGTGCGCGAGCTTCTGTCCGGCATGAAGCTTGAAGGGTTAGGTGCCGACATGGATTTTCTTGAGCCTCAATTGAGGAACTATGTCATAGCACAAATCAAGGCTGTCCTGCGAGTCAGTAAGAACAGCGAGCCGAAAATACCCAAGACTCTTCCTGCATTCTTTTCAACAATCAGGCACGTTACCGAGAAGGATCTGTGGTTTCTCACTAAGCCAAAAAGCCCTGTGTATCTGGGAAAAGTTCGGAGCGGGTCGAAGGTTCTTGACGTGGGCGTGTACGTTAACGGCGAAGACATGCTGACGCATCACGTGTTGATTCC
>Ga0315280_10000377_pt1 | contig 82176 bp, 93 predicted proteins | sample YL17G06_40_MG_FD_203697 | JGI IMG/M metagenome (GOLD analysis project Ga0315280, IMG submission 203697) | Sediment microbial communities from Yellowstone Lake, YNP, Wyoming, USA - YL17G06_40 | ecosystem: Environmental > Aquatic > Freshwater > Lake > Sediment | place: USA: Wyoming | collected... | reverse complement strand
GATGGTGTAGCGTTATTGGCTGGTGTAGATGTCTTTTGTCTTACAGGCGCATTTGTGTTGTCCGACAACCCTGCTTTCAATATTATAAGAGAGAAAGAAGAAGAGAGAGAAAATACACACATAGACACACATACACACCTCACTGCTGCTCTTCCGTTGGCTGAGACTCTGCTTCAAGCAAAACCTCATAGAGTTTCGAAGCCAACTTTTCAAGCTTAACCCGGGCTTTGTCGTCTTTGACTTTGTCAATCCGCTTAATGAGCGGATCCACAACACTGCTCGTCTTCTCCTGGGCGACTAATGTTTTCATGGCTGCCTGCTGCTTCTCAGTCAGATGATAGAAGCCGTGGCCATCAACCTTAACCGTGCCTGACATGGCTAACTCGCGAACCATCTCGCTCGTAGTTCTAAACTTCAGGCCGAAGACTTGTAGCATGTGAGCTTGAATGTGTGTTATGGTTGCTCCATGAGGCTCGTTCAGGTTTATGAAAGTCAGCAGCTCCATCATGCGGGAATGACGTTGCGTGGCTCCGTCTGGAACTTCAGTGCTCATCTGCTTAAGCCTCCTCAAAAAATCTGCGATAAAGCTCAGGCGCCTCTCTCTGCAGCTTCTCCCTAATGGCGTCACGAATGAAGTCAGCAACATTGACATGGCCATCGCGCCGGCAAAACTCGTCAATCAACTCAGCCGTTCTATTAGTTACTCGAGTTGCCACAACTTTCGTCTTTTCAGCTTTCATACTCATTCTCTCCAAGTACACAACCGTAAACATCAGCGAAAACGCCATAAAAGATGGGTGTTAGAAGTCTTATTAATGCAAAAAGTAATACTGTTTACCATGAACTTTGGTTATTTATAGGCTTCGTGTGGAGACATAGATGTCCAATTTCGACATAACCTCAATAATCGTGAATGCAATAATAAGTTCAGTCATACTGTTTGTCATCGGGGTCTTTACAAAGAAAAAATTTGGGTTCGATGTTGGCAAAGCAATTTCATTTATTAGAATGTTCTTCGTCGTTTTTGTTCCTTTTCTCGTGTTCTGACTGACCCACCAAACACCAAATCTGCAAGCGCTATTGGACTATTTAGATTTCTTGCCCGGATATGTCATAAATTTCTTTGGAGCGTTACTAGGTCTTATGGTTGGTGATACGGTCGGTTCCTTTCTGCAGAAGGCATATGAGTTTTCTTGATACATGAATCTCATGTTACTGATGAAATGGAATGGGTTGTGGACGAGGAAGACAAAACAATACCAGAAAAGGCAAAAGATTTTGAAGAAAAAGTGAAAGAATTAATCAAGTCAGTCGAATTTGGCAGCTGTCTCAAGGGAAATGTAAGTACTGTCCGAAATAGATCCAAACAAAACAATTATAACTTATCTTTGCTAACCAGAACTTATGGAATACCTCGAGTTTCAACGCAAAATTGCGCAAATTAAAGAGATGGGTTATATTCAGTCTCATCGGAAAGGTCCAACAGGTATTGGCAAAACTCTTGAGGACCTTCTAGGCATAACAGAGAACAATATCGCAGGTCCAGACTTTGCCATTTATGAACTGAAGACAGGTAGGAAAGACTCAGTTTCTATGATAACATTGTTTACGAAGGCTCCGATGCCTGTGAATGCTAACAAGAAACTCTTGGAAATGTTTGGTTATATGCAACGAAAGGTATCAAGGGAGTACAAGCAATTGTCTCTGACAGGTGAGGAAATAGGCGAATCGAAGATTCCAATTACAGACAAAGAACTACACACCACAGTTGATGCGCTCAAACCAAATAGCGTGGGCCTCAAGCTAGGAGTTAGAGAGAATAGATTGTATATTGAAAACGACAAAAATGTTGAAGCCTATTGGGATAACACTACTTTAATGGAAGCGTTTGAGCAGAAATATCACAAATTGGTCTATGTATTGGCAGATCCTAAGATAGAGGGCGGTAAGGAGTATTTTTGGTATAACGAGGCGTTTCTTCTAGATGGATTCAGCTTCAAAAGGTTTTCAGAACTGGTGATTGAAGGCAAACTAAAAGTGGACATCAGAATAGGTCACTATCCTGACGGTCGGCTTCACGATCATGGAACAGGCTTCAGAATTTTGCCCAAATACTTGCCCCAATGCTTTATAACTATTGAGCGGATTCTTTAAGGTTTTTCTCAGGCGGCTTCCAGAAGTCAAGAATATATTCCATGGTTGCGCCCAGCGAAATGAAGTTATTTGGCCAACCAAAGATTCCGACTTTGTTTACGAGATCTCTTTTGTCCCAAATAAACGTGTTTCTGAACTCAAATCCTGCTCTCTGCAACGCTTCTATGACATAGACGTGAGTAAGATATCTCCTGTTTTCCCACCACACATCATTTATATTGATTATGCAATGAGCTCGGGGCTTTAAGAGTGGCAGGATGCCGGCGTATATTTCCGTGAGCGCTTTAGAGTATTCCTCATGGTTCATGGTTCCTAAGTCGCGTTTGTCATCAGAGTATTGTTGAACTCTGAGGTATTGGCCATTTCCTCTGAGATTGCCCCTGATACTTTTATTCAATCGTGGACGGTTCAGCATGTTGGCGTAAGGCGGCGAGGTTATCGAGAGCGACACCGTATTCTCTTCCAGATATTTGGGAATGTTTCGTGCATCATCCAAGATTGCCAGTTGTTGAGTGTTTGATTGCAATGTTGTTTGCGCCAGTCGCTTCTCGGCCATTTCTACGTATTCAGCTTTAAGGTCAAATCCCACGGCATTCCGGTCAAGGTCCTTCGCTGCAATCAGAGTAGTTCCAATTCCAACAAACGGGTCTAGAACAAGCTCCCCTCTGTGTGTAAGCATTTTGATGAAGTGAGCAGGCAAAGATATGGGGAAAACCGCTGGGTGTATATTCTTATCTCTAACGTCTCTGCCTGTATAGTAGAATGTCTGAATGGTAACCATGCCTTTTACCCATTCCTTAGCACTCACGCAACTGATCCGATTGTCAGGACAGTCGCATGTTTTCTCATGGGCTATGTTTAAAGGCACTCTGGTTTCTGTGACGCTGGTCAACTCTTCTCACCTGAATTCTCAGCTAATCGGACGAGTCTCTCGATGATATCGTCGTAGGTCTCTCCTTTAATACCTAGTTTCTTAAGCTTATCCCTCAGCTCCGTGGAGATCCTGACAGTAGTCGCGCTCCTGGCCATCGTGACACCTATAACAGTTATACTCGTTATACACATTTATGTTTTATGTAGAATATCGGCAACATCATATTTTTGGTAAAAAAAGGGAAGTTTGCGGGAGATGCTAGACATTGAAGCATTGTCGCCACCAATAGGGGGGTTCAAATCCCACCCCCCGCACTCCAATTCGGGAATAATCTGAGCTTATTTCAGCTAAATAAACCCAATTCATGATGTTGCGAGTGAGGGTTGAAATTTGAACACACGTTTACCGGTAAAAACACTTGACTTTTGTAGCCAGTAATACCTTTCCGCCATTAGTATGCGCAGTTATTTTTTGTGCCGTTCGATTCCTTCATGTTTTTGCGTTTTTCTGTGCCATTCTCTTTTTTTCTGTGTTTTTATAAAAGTTTGACCATAGTTATGTTGAGAGCCGTCTTCTGTTTGGTATTGATTTATGTTTTTGTAAGCTTGCCCTTTTATAGATAGCGCACGTTTACCCTGTACTGCAAGACTGTGGCTACATTGAACTCTACAGAGAAATGAGCCAAGTAAATCAACTTCAGAGTTCAGTTAACTCCTCCCGGATGCTTATTCATCCAATCCATAGCAAATGATTCCGCTTTTGATTTGGTCGGAAACTCGGGTGATATTTTTCTTTCTTCTTCATCATTTTTTGCCTTGGGAGACAGCAGTACTATGTAGTGTTCTCCATACTGTTTCTTTGCAACAATAAGATTTTGTCCTGTTGTCGCATTTATATATCCTCTCTGATTGTCTATTTTTCTCCAGCCTTTTACTATTTTCATAAATCATCCCTCTCGTGCTGATGTTAAACTGCTATGCACGTTCGCTACTGCACAATCCATTTTTTCTGTTCCAAGTCTCCAATGTTACTGAGCGTTCCTATTTTTCCAAGGCTCAATTGTCTTTCACCTCTGAATGTGGACGTTCGTGCATTCTCGATCTGAATGGTGTCTCCTATGGAGATGGAGTTTATTTGTTCATTCCACAAACACAGTTTGATTGTTCCAGTTTCGTCCGCTATCAAAGCGTTGGCTACGCTAGCGTAGTTTCCAAACCGTGTAAAGACAAGTCTTGGTCTTGGAATTTCCAAAACTTTAGCCTTCAGATTAACATGGCTCATTCCAGTCCGCAAATCTCTGATGGGAAGAGAATGTAATCCCTTATTCTTCTTAACTAGATGTCTGCGGATCATGTCGGTTTTCATGAAATCTTTGATTGGATTGCTTCGTTTCAAAAGAAATTCCATGCATACTGGAAATTGTGCAACAACTCTAGAGTCCTTCATGATCAAAAAGATGGCTTTATCTTGTGTTTTGCCACGACATTCGATTGAAAGGTTCCCACATCTGGATTTTTGATTTTCTTCTGCTGAGATTAACGCATAAAAAAGTTTGTCAGGGTCAATCTCGTATTTTATTGAAAGGAAAGCAAGGTATTCACCGGCTGACACTTTGTTTCTCAAGACTTTTCTACCCTTTTCCCCGTGTTACTTCCATTGTAAAGACCATTCTGGACAATTTTAAAGATCGTTCAGAAGGCTTAAGAGCTGATCTTTCTTGCTGAAGTCTTTGTTCTTCTCTGCTTCCAATATGGCACGTTGCACCCAACTTCTCAGTTCAGAATAATAATCTACTTTAGGCGGATGTCTTCTTTTTACCCTGCTGATCAACGATCGGGCTGGCATGCTTACCTGTTTATTTACTAATTCCATAGTTTTCACCTCATGTTTTTCAGTAGAATGGTTAAGAAAAATGACAAAATTCGTTATAGCCCCTTTTGTCAATATTCTTCTCTACGAGAATTCTACCTATTAATATAATGCACTTGGTCACATATTAAGATATGTGAGAATGTGAGCAATCGAGGCTGATTACGTGGCGATTTTCCAGTCAAAATGGCTTTTTGTGGACAGGCCAGATTTAAATGTAGTATAAGCTATCGGGGGTAACAGGGACGAGCTAAGGCGAAAGCGAAACAGACTTAAAAGCTAGTTGTGTCTTAAAGGAAGCGTTGCAACGGTGAAAACCTTTGTCTCAACCAGTTCATGGAACAATAGTAAACTATCGAATAGGCATCAGAACGCAAATGTCAAAGGAATGCCTGATCCAATTCGCGCATGTAAATTCCGTCTCTCTAGCAGGCCAGCTTATCGGGCGAAAAGTAGTTTGGAAGGAAGGAAAGAACAAGTTTATCGGGAAAATTGTGGGCTTACACGGCAAGAAAGGCGTGGTCAGAGCAAAATTCCGAAAAGGAGTGCCCGGCCAGGCTTTGGGAACAACTGTAGAATTAGTCGGCTAAAGCTTTTTGCGTGCAACCGGTGCCTATTCACTTTGGCATTTCTTCTTACTTTCATATTGTAAGGTAGCCATGGCTTCTTAACCATTCACTTTGATTCTTCCTGTACCGCCAGAAAATGTCTCCGCGCTTATCCGACTGAAAATCCCAAGGAAAAACCAAAACAATGTCTCCCTCACCAAGATTCTGTCAAACCCCAGTCCTGCCCGGTACGTCACTTGTAGCTGGCAACGTCATGGTTTCGAGCTCTTCTTCGTTAATGACCTTTCTTTTCCTCAATTCTTTAAAATCTCTTTCAAATATAGCCCTCTCTCAAGTAATACTTATGTTAACGTATCTTAAAAACGCGAAGGTAAAAACGTAATTTGCTTTTTGCACGTTGAAAATATCCTTAGATTGCTCTGTTGTTTAGTCGCATTTATAAGGAAGTCTGCGTATTATGGGCAATAGTGTTCTCTTGTTGAAGAACGAGAAGAACACTGCAACACTACACCTACAATCAACAATAAAAGGAGTGATGGAAAATGGCTGAAAAATCGGGAATTGTTTTCATTGGGAATAAACCAACAATGAGCTATGTTCTAGCGATCATCACAAACCTATCGGCATCTAATGCTAAAGAAATAACCTTGAAGGCCAGAGGACGAGCAATTACAACGGCAGTTGACGTGGCTGAAATAACCAGAAATCGCTTCCTAAAAGACCTAAAAATAAGCAAAATCGCAATAGGAACAGAGGAGATGCCACCAAGAGAAGGCGAAAACAGAGCTCGGATGGTTTCAACAATGGAAATAACGCTCACAAAAGAGTAAGAAATGCATAGAAAAGGTATCAATCGGCGAGTATCTCACTTTTCTTTCAATAGATAATACGGACATGAAAAATAAGTATGTATAGCGTTTATCTTTTGTGTCGTTTGTTTCTTTCTCTTTTTTGCATTTTTCTGTGCCATTCTCGTTTTTTCTGTGTTCTTATAAGAGTTTTACCGTAGCCGTGCTGAAAGCCTCCTTCTTCAGCCCTGTATTGACTTATGTTCTTGTAAAAGGTTGGGTAGTCTATTTGGTTTTGTTGGAGAGCCGTTATGTTCTGGTTTAGCTGTTTTCTGGTTTCGGGGTTTGTTGTTTTGTCGTAGGCGTTGGAGTAGGCTATGTAGGCAGCGTGTAATAGAAAGTCAGATGGATTGTCAATTAAGAGTTTTTCTGGCGGAGCTGCTTCTTTGTTAGATTCTTCAGTCATGGTTTTCCAAGCTTTTATGATAGTTTAGAATAGTAAGCTTGTCCTTTTATAGATAGCGCTTATTACCACAACGTATCTTTCAAGCATTGTTTATTAACAAACGTGAGAATCTTTTGGAACGATTACTAGTGAGTGAATATCTGCCAATGAGAACCAGCAGAACTTGCAGAAATGATATATTAGTTGAACCTGATAAAATACGTATCGTAAGTGGTTAAGTATATCTGTGGGGGGAATTGTGATGAATTATGGACTGGCTTCAAAATACTACGATTTGTTCGCGTCAAAAGATGATATAAATTTTTACAAAGAATTATCCCTTAAACATGAAAGAAAAGCCCTAGAGCTTGGGGTGGGAACTGGAAGAGTTGCTATCGAATTAGCTAAAGCAAACGTTACCGTATGGGGCGTCGACAATTCTAAGTATATGCTTAACGTAGCTAGACAAAAACTGAAAAAAGAAAAAGATTCTGTCAGAAAACGATTAACATTAAAACTTGGAGACATGCGAAACTTCAGGCTTAAAGAAACTTTCCCTTTTATCTATATTGCGTCTTCAACATTTGAACACTGCATAACCGAAGGCGATCAAAGAAGATGCTTAACAAGTGTTTACAACGCACTCGAAGGGAGAGGTGTATTAGCATTCGACATATCACAACTCCTTCCCGGAAAGCCAGAAAGTTCTTGGTGGATCGATCGAAACAAACTTGGCGCGGAAGAGGAAGTTATTAGAACAATATTTTCAAGACGAAACCCCCAAACCAATGTCGTTTCAGTGAATCTCTTTTTCGATGTCTATAGAAATGGAAAGTTAAAAGAAAGGTATTATGAATATGGAGAGGCGCGAATGTCTTCTAAAAATGATGTCGAAAAATTATTGAAAAGCGTCGGTTTCAAAATGGACCGTGTCTACGGCAATTTTGACAAATCTGCCTATGACGAAAAAAGCCAGAGAATAATATTCGTTGTTACCAAGCCATAGCAAATATTAAGCGTATATTAAGAATTTGGCACAAATCTATAGCTGAGTGCTTGAAGGCAAATTCTCATTGCTGAGAACAAACACTAATTTTGTAATCTGCATCTAATTCAAATTTCGATTTCGAATATTGATGATTAATAATAATTATTGATCATTTTTATTAATCATTAATAAACTATTTATAAAAACAATTTCAATTGAAACAACACAGAAAATTGGAAGGAAAATAATCATGAACGATCGTAAAGCTATTGGAATAACTTTGTTACTTATGCTTTTTGTAGCAAACGCTGGTGTACTATTCCGTATTCCTTCGAGTTCTGCCGCTACCAGTGCTCTCTCGCTAGGGTTAATTGCTGAATTAGGCGAGGCCTCAACAATGCTAATATACTCAACTATTACCGCGACGGTGAATATGCCTGTGCCCGATGCAAACATGAATCCAACAGCAAATGTTATTTCAGTGCTATTAACTGTTGGCATCGCGGGTTCAGGTTTCTTTGTAGACTCGACAGGTTACATTGTAACTGCTGGCCACGTCGTCTACTGCTTTACTCAAGACAATTTTGCTCAAGACCCAGCTACAAGAATCTTTACCATTACAAATGCTTTTGACGTTTTGGTGCAAGCGTTACAACAACAAGCAAATTACAACTACAATCCAGCACAACAAGCGGCTCTATTGACATACATGCAGAATAATGGACAATTTCAATCAACGCCAATTAGAGTGGTCTACGCGGTACTTGGCAAGGTAGAGGCAACCCTTACAGAAATTGAAGCAAAAGGCTGGGTTGCAAGAGTTGTTTCCGTAAGCCCATATATCGAGAGAGATCTCGCATTGCTTAAGGTTGAGGGACTCACAAATTGCCCAATCTTGTTGATTGGCGACTCAGATAAAGTATCGACAGGCTACAATGTTTACATGTTTGGCTTCCCAGACGTCTTATCCTTTCAACTTCCCAGCGCACAGACAATTCTAGCACCGTCTATGAGCAGCGGAATAATAAGTGCTGAGAGAATCACAAATTTCGACACACCATGCTTCCAAACAGATGCTAGCATCACACATGGCATGAGTGGCGGTCCAGGATTAGACACAAATGGGGAAGTAATCGGCATTTGCAGTCGAGGAGCAATTACAGAAGCTAACCAAGAAGCTGCAGGCTTCAACTTCCTTGTTCAAAGCAACGTTTTGAAGTCATTGTTAACTGAATCAAGCGTGGCTAATGCAAAAGGTCCTGTTGACGAAGCCTTTCTCAAAGGTCTAAACTATTACTATGAACACCATTATTCTGCGGCAAAGGCTCAGTTTGAAATTGCAACAGGTCTGTTCTCATATCATTGGCGTGCAAAAGATCTAACACTCAAATGCAATGAAGCAATTGCACGTGGAGAAGATGTTTCACTCGGCCTTGGAATTGAGACATGGATGCTACTTGCAGCATTAATAGCTGGGGTTGCCGTTGTGGCAGTGGTCGCTGTGACTTTAGTTCAAAGACGCAAATCGCATTTAAATGCGAACACCAGTTAAGTCCCCAAACTTTTTTTATTCGTTTCAGCATAGAAATTGAGGAATTTTGTGGAATTCAGAGTTGGAAGCTGAATGTTTCTGAACGTTTATAACGTCGTGCATATAGTATATGCTTTAAGAAATACTAAATATGCATCACCACGCTTAATGGAAGTGAATGATTGACGCGAACACAATCACACTTTAAGACTTTTCTATTATGCTTTGCCCTTCTAACCCTCCCCCAAATTGTAGCATTCACTCATGTTCAAGCCTCTCCAGAAAGAGAATGGGCATTCATGGTTTATCTTGACGCAGATAACAACCTGGAATCCGCAGGCATCAAAGACCTCAATGAAATGGAAACAGTTGGATCTTCAGACAGTTTAGCAATAATAGTTCAGATAGATAGGATCCCAGGCTATGATTCATCAAACGGCAACTGGACTGAGACAAGAAGATATTATGTAACAAAAGACAGCGACACCGAGAACATAGGTTCTAACTTATTGGAAAACTTGGGTGAGCTAAACATGGGTGACAACAACACTCTATCATCCTTCGTAAATTGGACAGTGCAGACCTACCCAGCACAACATTACGCATTAGTATTATGGGATCATGGTGGTTCGAGTGCTACAGGTCCAGGTGTTTGCTGGGATGACACCAACAATGAAGAAGACTGTTTAACTATGCCAGAAATAAAGGAGGCTCTAGCCAATATTTACAGTGCAGTTGGGAAGAAGATTGATGTTTTGGCTTTCGACGCCTGTCTAATGGGCATGATAGAAGTTGCTTATCAATTGCGCAACTATGTCAACTACATGGTAGGTTCTGAAGAGACTGAACCAAACGATGGGTATCCCTATGACACGATATTAACAGAGCTTGCAGCATCTCCGTCCATGAGTCCTTCGCAACTTGCTGCAACAATTGTTACAAAATATGATGATTCTTACACAGATGGATTGCCCAATCCAGAAGATGCTCCACACATGACTTTAGCAGCTTTTAACCTGACAAAAATAAGCGACACCGCACTTGCGGTCTCCCAATTGGCAGAAGCACTTATTGGCGATTTCAGCAATTCCGAAGCTGCAGTCAGATCAGCTTGGGAACAGGCTGAAACTTTTCACGGTGACTTTGTTGATTTATATAATTTCACTCAGCTGCTAAATGACAAAGTCTCTAATGTTACAATTAAAACAAAGGGTGAATCAGTTTTAGATGCTATTAATACTTTAGTTATTTCTGAAGGGCATGGGACTGTTCATCCAAACGCCCACGGCGTTTCAATTTATTACCCGAAAAAGTATGATCGATTGTCCTACATGGGCTTAGATTTTGCTTTCGACACACTTTGGGACGAGTTCCTAGATTTTGCAACAAACATTGACGTTGAAATCACTCCAGTATGTCCCGCATACACTTCGGATGAAAACATAGCTTTTGTGGATGTGGCTGTGGGCGATGTTGATGGCGACCAAGAGCCTGAAATTGTCGCGGTTGGCAACTATTCAGAGTCAGAGGAGAACACTTATTTCACGATTGCTGTTTTCGACATAACCGAAAATGGGCTGGTCCAGCTTTGTAATTTGACCCTAAGTCTTGGCGATTATGAGGAACTGCTTTCTGTTACTTGTGCAGATGTTGACAACGACACAATTGACGAAATTGTAGCCTGCGGTGACTACTACAATGCTTCTGAAGATGCTTGGTACTCTTACATAGGAATATTTACAGTCGAAGGAAACGAGTTAATTCTTCAAGCTTATGATGAAGGAGCAAACATTTCTGTTGAATCGCTTGATGTAGCCGACGTGGACGGTGACAATTTTCCAGAAATAGTGATAAGCGGTTACTGCTGGGATGATTTTTCAGTTTACGCTTATGTTGCTGTTGGCAACAATTCGGCAGTTACTTCCATTGAGTTAGAGTGTAGTTATTATTGGAACATTGGATATTCTGCTGATCTGAAGTCTGTTGTTGTAGGTGATACTGATGCAGATGGCTTAGCTGAAATCGTAGTTGGCGGTGAATATTTCGATTATTACTATTACACACGGGTGGCTTATGTTGCTGTTCTGAATTGTAGCCAAAACTCGCTATATCTACAAGCATATGATTCAGGAGCAAATTATTGGATAAACTCTGTTGATGTGGCAGACATTGATGGAAACGGTTTAAACGAGATAGTGATAAGTGGTTACTGCTGGGACTATTACGGTAATATCTACATGTTCATCTCTATTGGAAGCAACTATCAGAATCCGAACGAAATCATCGGATTGGGAATCTACTATTGGAGTGTTAGCGGAAACAGCTTCATCTGCTCTGTCGACGTGGCGGACGTTGAAGGTGACGGCATAGCAGAAATCATAGCAGTCGGCTACTACTATGATGCGGAGAATCTTACGTGGAAGAGCTACACTGCAGTACTAAGCTGGAGCCCCACTACAGGTTTAGTTATCGAAAACGTTCACGAGGGCGACAGCCAAACATACACTTATTCTGTGACAACTGAAAATGTTGATGACGATTCTCAAACGAAAATCATAACATGCTCACAAGAAACAGGCAGTTCCTCAAGAGCGAGAATCGAGGTTTTTGAAGCTTCAAACAATGTTGTCACGACTGGCACAATTTCTGGAACAGTTACAGACGGCGAAAATCCAATTTCAAACGCCGTTGTCGAGATTTCTATTCCAAGACTCTCTATTGTGGCTTCCGTTAGCACTCCGGTAAATGGTTCCTACACTTTTGACAATATTCCTGAAGGATGCTATATGGTTACAGTACGTGCTGAGGGAAAAGTCGATCAAACACGAAATGGCGTGGTCATAAAAGCGGGGCGGACAACCGAGCTTGATTTTGCACTAATCGAAAACGTTGTCACAACCACCAGCCACTCCGTCAACATTGGCGGGCAACTCTTCTATGTAATCACTGTTAGTAACTCGACAATCTCCAACTTCGTTTTTAACAGCACCGCAAAAAGCATCAGCTTTTCAGTGTCAGCCGCAACTGGTTCAACAGGTTTCTGTAATGTAACCATCCCCGAAGCCCTTTTGGGACCGCCATACACGGTAAAGATCGACAACATTCCAACGGAGCCAGTAATATCCTCTAATGGAACGCACACTGTTATCCACTTCAGCTACACTCATAGCGTCCACACAATCAAGATAGTTGGATCTACAGCTATCCCTGAATTCTCCGTAAATGTGTTGCTGCTTTTTTCTGTATTTGCCATATCTTTCCTTACAATTTTGATAAAGAAAAGAAAGAAATCATAGAAACTTGCATGGCAAACAAATTTGTTCTGGTCTTCATTTTTCGCAGAAGATTACATGCTCCATTGGGAACTCTAAACCATATTTCTTCAGGTCATTTAGGCGTTTTTCAATGAAGGCAGGTTCGGTTTTCCATTTTTTAAGCTTTTTTATTGCTGTGCTAAAGTCCATTTTCACGTTTGTTTCGAAATATTTCACAGTTATATTTTTGAAGCCTATTCTATGCATAAGTGCGGCTACTTCATCGGAAAATGGCGAAAACCATTCTGGTTTTGGCTGCGATGGTTCTAGTGAGTAGGCATTTGCTTCAATGACGAGTCTTTGAGGTTCATTTTCTGGAATTGGATTAAGCTCCCCATGCGCCATCTGACTGTTAGGTTTTAAAATTCTGTAAAACTCCTTAATTGTTTTTTCAAGGCCTTTTCTATCTAAATCGCAAAAAAGCTCGTTAGAAATTATTAGATCAACGCTTTCGTTTTCGATGGCTTCCATGTTTCTAACATCGCCTTTAACAGCAACAACAAACTTGCCAAGTTTCTTTTTTCCTATTCTTTCTTTCAAAACATCCAAATCGCCTTCATAAGGACCAGCGGAAATGTCAAGGGCTGTAACCTTGAATTTTTCTTTAATTTCATGAACTTTTCTGACAAATGGCATGGTTAGTTGTCCTCTTCCACATCCAGCCTCGAGGATAACCGATATCCTTTCTAAATTGAGATTTTTTATTATAAAATCAGCCAATCGTCTATACATTAATTTGAATTCTTCCAACTGCAATTCACCAGAAACTCAAAATTGAACATGCGCTTCTTAACCTTTATTGTCATTACAAAAATTGTGAATCAGAAACTGCAATCATTAAATGGTGTCATGTTTACAAATTCGTAACCTATAAGTTAAACTATCGAACCTTCAGTTTTACGGTGTACATGAAGACTAATGTTGACGCTCTAGCAGAGATTCCCTGTTTCAAATGTTTATTTTGGGAATGGAAGAAAGACAGCCACCTCTATTGCAATCCAAATGAATGTCAAAAATTAACAGAATGGCTTCTCAAACAAGTCGAAAACTACCAGCAAAACGAAGATGGGTTAGCAATTCTAACCGCACCACACTCTAAAGTAGCGAAAAAACCCAAACCATAAAACCAAGGTTCTCGACCCTAAAAGCCTTCATAATAGAGCATACTAGAAGTTCAATCTATATATAAGGGGGGTCTAGACGCACAGAGCACAAGAGACGAGCGAATACAGAAAACTGCGAAGGAACAATGAGAGAAGTGTAATGCTATACTCGGTAAAGCCTCGTTTGCTCCTCGGCTTTTCGCATGAAATCCTTAATCATTGGTTGCATGGCTTCAGGATATCGTTGAATACATTTACGACCTTTGCGTGGCTTTAGGAAACATTGCACTAGCTTCTTCTGCAGAATCTCCTGTTGGACTTGCCTTCTAGCCTTCCACGCAAGCTTTATCCTCTCGGCGACCTCAACATTGTGCAAATCTAACTTTTTCTGTTTCTTCATATATCTGACACCCTGTGCCACTACAGTTAATTAATATCGTAAATCTCAATAAATCACTTCTTTCGAGCCCAGATATATATCAAAAAACGGAACATCACAAGATTAGTGAACAAATTTACTGGTTTTTTCATCGGTAAAATGGAGGTTAAGGCTTTTTTGCAAACTTCATTTATTGAAACTAATTCTTTGATTATCTGTTTGCAAGTATTGAAGTGAATGTATAGTTTTATATGCTTTGGAATCACAGATGTTTAAAACATTATTATAGGGAGGTGGAAGATTCTGGAAGATTGGAAGATAAAGATTTCGGTGCTGTGGATTTTTTATGCAGTGGCTTTGGTGGGTTACTTAATATTGATGCTTGTGGAGCCAGGTGTACTAGAGCAGTTTCTATTGTCAGGAGAAATAGGAGGCGAAAAAATAGGACCTGAACTGTTGCTATTCTTCGCAATCATAGTGTTGGTGCCATTGATAATGGCTTTCCTGTCCTTGACCCTAAAGGATTCGATAAATCGCTGGGTAAACATCATCGTGGGCATAGTCTTTGTCGTTTTTCAACTCGTTGCACTAAGTGAGGTTGTGGCACAACCATCTGCATGGGTGATACTGATGGAGATTTCAAAATTAGTGGCTCCAGCATTGATTGTCTGGTATGCATGGAAGTCTAAACAGAAAGCATGAGTCTTACCAACGAATCCTTGATCTTTCTTTCTCTACTTAACTGCTTTAACTACTTTGAAATGCCCGTAACGCAGCCTTTACTATACCCTTCTTCTTTAATTTCCAAATCGTCTTGGAAATCCGTGATACAAAGGGTTTCATCCAATGTGTATGGGGCGGGATTTGACTTGTTTTTTTAAAAAAAGTGCATGCATTGAATTTGTTCAATCCATCACTTAGTAGAGCTACAGTTTCAACTCATACCTTTCTTCAGTCAGCAACTTGCCCCAAATTTGATGCGTTTTTTCCTGTGTTTTCACGAAACCAAACGACTTATACAGAGCTTCTGCTTTTTTCAGATCACTCACAGTCCAGAGAAACACCCGATCATAACCAGCTTCTTTACAGAAATTTACAGCCTCTCTCATAAGGCGTTTACCTAACCCGATACCGCGACAATCTGGATGTACCAGTAACCATCTCAGCTGAGCCTCATTGTTAATATGCCTTACAATAGCAACTGAACCGACGATTTTGCCATTCAATTCTGCAACCCAAATCCGCTGCCTAACTTTATCTTTTGACAAAGCAAACTCACTTAGGGGTATAGCTACATAAGTTTCAAAAGTTGCGTCAAAACCATACTCCTGAGCATATAAAATCCCGTGAAGATACACTATATAGCCAAGGTCTCCTGGCCTCAAGTCATGTCGAATAACAATGCGTTTGTGCGAGTTATCCAAAGACATGATTCACATTAAACGATGTCTTTCTTGAGGTTATAATCTTTTAGAATACTTTCGGCCCTATTCAGGACATCTTCTATTCCTCAGTTCCCAAAATTACATCAAATAGAAAGTGGTTCAACTGTGGTGGACGGGGCGGGATTTGAACCCGCGGCCTCCACGATGCCAACGTGGCGATCATTCCAAACTGATCTACCCGCCCATGCTAAGCTTGTTTTTACAAAGATTTTAAAGGTTAAGGCATATTCATAACTTTGCCTTTACTTAAGTTTTCTGAGAACCTACTCTGCACAATCAGAGCACAATTTTGGCCAATCAAAAAATTTTCTTTGACTAGTCAAGACAGCAATTGAACCTATATATAAGGGGGGTCTAGTCACGCAGAGAGCAAAAGAGCATTTGACTAGCCATGATGGAAATACTGTTTCAAAACATTTTCAATTTTCTCTGGTTTATCAGCCAAATTCTTCCACAAATCCTTATCCCTATAAGCTCTTAACTTATCTATGGTCTTATCGATTAGTTTCTTTGGAAAAACGCCATTCGCCTCATAAAATCGTCTATCCTTCCTAAGGTTTTTCGCGGATTCGCTGCAAGACCTAGGCAGAATTTTAAGCCTCTTCCTTTTACCGCCCGTTCCTTCAATGTGCAGATCTTCAGCCATCTTCAAAGCCTCTTCAGAGTTCTCTAAACCATAATTTACAGCTAAGGCAATTCCGGCAAAAAGCAAGTAAGCATTTGCCAACGGATCTGGTGCCCTATACTCAAAAGTTTCTCTGACATTACCCTTTTCTTCGCTCTTTTTTGCGAAGCTCCACCATAATGGTATCCTTATCAAGGCTAAACGGTTTCTAGCACTCCAGCAAATGTGCATTGGAGATTCTTTGCGTGAGATAAAACGTAGATAGGATATGGGTGTTGTGTTTCCAAAGGCTGTAAGGCTTGGTGCGAACTTTAACATTCCGCCAATCATTTTCATGGCTTCAGTGCTTAAGGTTCCATTTGGATTTGCAACAATGTTTTCTCCGTTTTTCAACGCACATAGGTGGATGTGCATTCCAGTTCCAACATGCTCAAGAGATATTTTAGGAGAAAAAGAAACGGACACACAATGTTTTACGCAGATGTTTCGGATGACCCACTTTGCAATTGCGATTGTTTCAGCCATTTCCGCCAAATTCTGTGGCAAAAACTCTATTTCCTGCTGCTCCATGAATATGCCGCCTTTACTGAAAACCCGACCAACCTCGCTGTGCCCATACTTGGTAGCAATGCCAACGTCAGCCAGCGTAACCAAAACTTCATTCCTTAAGTCCTCAAACTTCGTGAAAGGGGCAGACTCATGATAGTTTTTGTCGGGTGCTCCTGGAAAAAGCATCTCATTTTCCTGTTTAGAAAGCACATAAAACTCAAGTTCAGCCAAAGCTTTTAGGACAATGCCGGTTGAAGAATGTAATTTCTCTTCTGCCCTTGCCAAAACATTTTTCGGTGCAACATCAAGCGGTTTTCCATGCTCGTCCAAATAGTCACATAAAATGTTGAGTGTAGGGATTGTAGAAAAAGGATTGGCGAAAGCTCTGCCCATGTTAGGCATTATGTAAATGTCGCTTTTACCCGCCTCGATAAATGAGAATAAATTTGAACCATCAACCCTTTCGCCAAACTCCAAAACTTCATAAACTCTATTCTTATCAGTTGCTGAAAAGCTTAGGGTTTTTAACCTTCCATCTTCTGGAATGTGACATAAATTAAGGATTTTGACGCTTTTTTCCGAGATAAACCTAACAATTTCCTCTTTTTCAGAGAAGTGCAATGTTCCTTGCATGGCAAAGCCCACTTTTTAATGGGTACCTAACTCATTTTTCTAAACCGATATTTTAACCCTCTCATACAAATCTTAACCTCTCCGATAATAAAACTGCAATAAACCATCTATTTGCCCGACAAAACAAAAATTACGCACTACGACAAATCTACAGCCTATAAGGAAGGCTAATTTTTCGCGGAGCGCCGAAAGCGAAAGATGAAACATATGCTTAATTCAAAAATACCACACATTATTCTCAATTAATATGGATATGTCTTCACATGGATAAGTTTTGAGGATTCGCTACGTTTATTTACATAGGATGGGCATTAATAGGTTGAAGGAAAGGTAGAGTAGCGATGTCTAAGAAACTACCATCGAAAGACGAGGCTCTAGAAGCCTTAGACTTTATAGTGAACGTCTTAAAAGAGCATGAAAAGGACTTGGATCGGCTGATAAACGAGTTAGGCAACATGACCGAAAGACTAGGCGACACTGGCGAATTGAGCGGAAAAATAGAGAAGGTTGAAGAGAGACTTACAACATTACAGAGTGAAATCACAAACCTAATCACATATTTATCAGCATCACATGAAGCCCCCTTAGTACCGCTGCAAACAACACAAGAACAAAAGCCAGAAGCATTGCAAGTTAGAGAAATGCGTGGCCCACCAGTGATTTTGCGTTGTAAACAGTGGGAGGACTTTCAAACACTAGCCCATCAAGCCCAAACATTGTCCTTCTTATATAGAGAGGCTGAAAAAACATTCCAAGCAGACGCATTAAAGGACAACCAAATCATAACCTACAGCGGCGAACTCCCCAAACAGGCTTCACTTTTAAAAACGTGGCTTTCAAAACAATTAGACATTCCTGAAAAGAAAATTTTGGAAGGCATTTTGGCCATAGGATAACCTTCACCTCGATGTTTGTACGTTCGTGTTATTCAGTAATGTTTTTATAAGAGAAAGGTATCTTAAGTCTTACGATGAGGCGTGGAGGGTCAAGGTTGAAGGCTAAGCCACAAGTAGCCAAGAATCGTTTTTTCCGTTTTCGAAGCCTTCTCCTTTCTCCTCGATGACGGAAATGGCTGTGTGGTTGGCCAAAAAACAATGAAAACCCTCCATCAGCGGCAAAGTGAAGTGGAAATCGATGAGTAAGAGCGAACATTTCCAGCGGAAGATTCGAGATGAATTTGCAAATTTCGAAAGAACAATGGAAGAGTTGCACTTTCTTAGGCAAGTAGCTCAAGACCTGAAAAACTTTAGAGAAATGATAAAACTGAAAAAATACGACTAGTTTTTTTACACCAGTGTAAGACCATTAAATGGTCTTATTGTGTTGTTTTAGGCTAATAAAAGTGAAAATTTAGGCAAAAAATTTTGATTTTTGACAATGCTTGAAAAGAAAAGTATAACTTAGATAAATCAATACTTTATGTGGTTAACATGGTTTGATGGTGATGGGAAGGACATAGAAGTGGGATGGTTAGATGCTTAAGTTGTATAATACGCTTACCAAAAAGAAAGAGTTGTTCAAACCGTTAAAGAATGGGATTGTAACGATGTATAACTGTGGCTTAACCGTTTACGATTATGCAACTATAGGAAATTTGCGTGCATTTACGTTTGCAGATATTTTAAGAAGATATCTAGAGTACAAGGGCTTCACGGTTAAGCAGGTTATGAATTTTACTGATGTTGGACACATGTTTGAGGATGTTGACATAGGAGAAGATAAAATGGAGGCTGCGGTGATTAGAGAAAAGAAGGATCCTTGGTCTGTGGCTGAGTTTTATATTAAGGCGTTCTTGGAAGACGCTAAAAAAATGAGTTTTGAAGAGCCAATGGTTAGGCCTAGGGCTACAGATCATATTAATGAAATGATAGAGTTAGTGGAGAAATTAATAGGGAAGGGGTATGGTTACGTTGTGAACGGTTCTGTCTATTTTGATGTTGCAAAATTCAAGGATTATGGAAAACTGTCTGGTAACACTATTGAAAAATTAAAAACGGGAGCGGGCGGAAGGGTGGAGTATAATCCGGATAAAAGAAATCAGTTTGATTTTGCCCTTTGGATAAACGACCCCAAACATATCATGAATTGGAAATCACCGTGGTGTGAAAAAGGATATCCTGGTTGGCATGTCGAATGTTCAACGATGGCTGTGAAGTATCTAGGTGAAACCATAGACATCCACACTGGCGGAGTGGACAATCTCTTTCCTCATCATGAAAATGAAATTGCCCAAAGCGAGGCAGCGACTGGTAAAAAATTCGCAAACTACTGGCTTCACAATGAGCATTTGCTTGTCGAGGGACAAAGGATGGGAAAGAGTCTTGGCAACTATTACACTTTAAGTGACATAATAGCGAAAGGCTATGAAGCAAAGGCCTTGCGTTATGTGCTTTTATCGACTCATTACAGGCAACAGTTAAACTTCACCTTTGAAGGGTTAGAGGCTGCCAAGAATGCTATAGAGCGTTTAGTAAACTTTGCTTATAGATTGATGCAGGCAGATGGAAAAGGTTGCGGCGAAAAAATAAAACAGTTAATGGATCGTGTGCAAAAAGATTTTGAAAAGGCCATGGACGATGACTTGAACATAGGCCCTGCCCTAGCTGCATTGTTCGACTTCGTGAGAGATGTGAACAAACTTATGGATGATAATGTGCTTAGCAAGGAAGAAGCAGAAGAGATCTACAAGTTAATGATGAGGTTCGACAAGGTTCTCGGCGTTATCGGCGAGGTTAAGAAGGAAGAAGCATTGCCAAAAGGGGCTGAAGAACTTATTCGTAAAAGAGAAGAAGCGAGAAAAGCCAAAGATTGGGAAACGGCGGACAAGATTAGAGACCAGCTTAAGGCGATGGGCATAATAATTGAGGATACTCCTGAAGGTGTCAGGTGGCGAAAGGCGTAAGGCGCCCTTTTATTGTGTTATTTTTGTTTTTTTTTGTTGAGATTGGGGCGCGTATGGTGAAACATTGTAGCGGTAGCGTGTAGTCTGTGATTTTGTGGCGTTTCTCTGGTGGTATAATGAGTATTTGGTTTGGTTTTATGGTGATTTCTTTGTCTTCTACTTTAACCGTTAAAGTACCTTCTAAGACTAGGTAGTATTCTTCTATTGGCGGTGTGTGAGAGTGTTCTTCTCCTTTTTCCAATAAGCCTTTTTGTGGGTTTTTGACGTATGCGATTTGGATTTGTTCGGAGTAGAAGGGTGAGGTTTTTGGGACGTCTTCTGGTGTTCCGATTATCCAGCGGTTTCGATTTTTCGGATCTTTGAGGTCCAAGAGTGCGACTCTTACCATAATGTTCACTTATCCGCTTTTCCCGTGGAGGTTCCAGTCGTTTGTTGTGTATTTTTGTTTGTAAAGCTTTTCCGCAAGTTCACGTTCATAGGTTGTCAGTTCGCCTTCTGCTAGTTTAGTGTTTAATGTTCTTTGGAAGCCTTGGATTAACGATTGTTCCACTTCGCCTATTGTGATGTTTCTTGCGGTTTCCTTTTGTATTGAGGTGATTCTGTTTTTTGCGATGTTGACGACTTGCATGCATGTCGTTGCCCATGGCACTCGTAGTATTGTGAACATCTTCTGGAGGTTTACGTCTATGAGCAGTGTTCCGTGTTGCAGAACTATGCCTTTTTTGTGAGATTGTGCGCTTCCTGAGATTTTTTTGCCGTTTACGGTTAGATTTGGGCATGTTTTTGCGTTGCCTTCGTTGAAGTCCGCGTTTATTCCTAAAATTTTGAGTGCTTCTGCTATTCCACCATAAAATTTCGCGTAGACAGCGTTTATGTTTTCGGCTTTTAGATCTTTTTTGTTGGCCACCACGCTGTAGGTGATTTCGCCTTCAGTATCATGGTAAACTGCGCCGCCGCCTGTTATGCGCCTAACAACATCCACGCCATATTTCACGCATTTGTCGAGTTGAACCTCATTTTCAATGTTTTGAAATTTTCCAATAGAAACGGCGGATGGGTTCCAGCGGTAGAATCTTACCGTGTTTGGAACGAGATTTCTCGTTCTGGCGGTTAGTATGGCCTCGTCTATAGCCATGTTTGTGTAGGCATCGTGAGTTTCAAGTTTTAGTAACCGCCAATTGTTCATGGGATCAGCTTCTATTTGTTTTGTCTAATTTGTTGAGACGTTAATTTTTGTCTTTTGTTTAGTGAGGAGTTTTTAAAGGCGCCTTGTCTTTGCTCTCTGCGGAGCCTAGACTCCTCCCTTATATATAGATTCAACTTTAGGTTTCTGTAATTTTTTCACTTTCTAATTAGTAAAGGTAATTAAGGCTTGGACAATTTTGGTGTTTACATGAGTTCGAGCACATCTGTTTTGGTTGACGAGGAGCTGCTACAGGCGGTTTTAGAAGGTGCCCGAAGGCTTTATCCAAGGGAGATAGTTCTGCTTCTTAGAGGTGAAAAAAAGAAGAATCTGGTCAAGATTTCTGAGGTTGTTGTTCCGCCACTAGCCACTTACGGTTCAGATTTCGCCAATATTCCACTTCACATGTTGCCTATGGATTTTTCCATTGTTGGAACCGTGCATTCACATCCTTCTGGAAATTTGGCACCCTCCAATGCTGATTTGAATCATGTTTTTGGAGTTGTACTCATGATTGTGGGTTTTCCCTTTGTGGATGAAAGAAACGTTGCAGTATACAACCGCAATGGAGAAAAGTTAACGTTGAAAACAACGGAATCATAGACATATGTACTCTTAAATGCGAGGAGAATTCGCACGTTACACTTTAAATATTAGTGTTGTGATTAGACGTAGCGAGAGGAAAAACCAAGCTATGGGTTCAAAGTCTCCAAGAGGCGAATTCGCCGCAAGAAAGCTAGTGAAAAATCGACAACGACTACGCTGGAGTAGCATGTACTATAAACGACGAATGCTAAGGCTAGACGTGAAGGCAGACCCCCTTAAAGGAGCACCTATGGCACGTGGCATAGTCCTCGAAAAAGTAGGCGTAGAAAGCAAACAACCCAACAGCGCCATAAGAAAATGCGTAAGAACTCAACTCATAAAAAACGGCAGAGTCATAACTGCTTTTCTACCAGGAGATGGAGCCTTAAACCTTGTTGATGAGCATGATGAAGTAATAGTTGATGGCATAGGCGGTTCTCGTGGAGGAGCCATGGGCGACATTCCTGGAGTACGCTGGAAAGTCATAATAGTCAACGGCGTATCATTGAATGAACTTGTGTATGGAAGAAAGCAGAAACCTGCACGGTGAGAGTTTTGAGCCAGAAACAAGAGGAAAAACAGGAAGAAGAAATAAAGCTTTTCGGCAAGTGGAGCTTCAAAGGCATAGAAGTGAAAGACTTAGGCTTAAAGGATAGGTACATATCCCTAAAACCAACGGTAGTTCCGCACAGTATGGGCAGGCATGAGCATAAACGTTTCCGCAAAGCAAACGTCAATATTGTAGAAAGACTTGTAAACAATCTTATGCGACCTGGAAAAAACGCTGGGAAAAAAGCTAAAGCCATGAACATTGTGAAGCACGCCTTCGAAATAATCCAACTGCGCACTGGCAAAAACCCAATAGAAATTCTCGTTAGAGCCGTGGAAAACTCTGCACCATGTGAAGATACAACACGAATTAGCTATGGCGGCATAGTGTACCACTTGTCAATTGATGTCGCTCCACAGAGAAGGGTTGACTTGGCTTTAAGGAACATCTGCGAAGCAGCAAGACAATCATCCATAAACAATCCACGCTCAATCGAAGAATGCCTAGCAGAAGAACTCGTACTAGCAGCAAATCACGACGTGAAAAGCTATGCGGTTTCGAAACGTCACGAACTAGAAAGAATAGCCCACTCCTCAAGATAAAAAGGGCTTTCAACTATTCACTGTTTAAATTGGTTGCAACCTTCGATAACAAATATGAAGCGTTGGACATTTTGATATGGCATTATGAAGGTTAGGTCTATTTTTTCAAGAAGAAGCATTTGCACCTTCCATTCATCGCTGAATAGTAATTGTAGCCATACGTTTCCAAGTCTGCTATGTGTTGCGTTTATGAGTGGGCATAGGTAACGGTTTCCATAACTATCAACTGCGTAAAGCTTTACTCGGTCTATGACTGACTCTGAAAAGTTTAGCTTCGGCCAGCCTTCTCTGAGTCTAAACTTAACTGTATAATCTTCCACAGTCACTTCTTCGGTTGGAACTGGCACTTCGCGAGTGACATCTTTGCCTGTTGGGTTGTGGATGTCTATGATGCAGTAGTCCGCGTAGTAGTTGCCATTCCAAGTAGCCAGAATTGGGCATGATTCTCCGCCTCCAGTTGGGTTTGAGAGGAAGACAGCTATTAATGTGTGGTTTGAGGTCATGCTAACTGTTGTTGGATTCTCCCAAGATCCGCATTGTCCATCTAGAACCCAGTGTGTGAAAACCCAACCAGAGTTTGGTGTGTAACTTACCTGAACATTGGTTCCATAAACGTATGAATATACGCCGGGTGTGGGGTTGGTTGTGCCGCCATTAGGTGGTATAGAGTCGATGCTTATTTTTAATTGATGGTAGACCTTAGTGTAATAGGCTGTCAGGTTTAAGTCGCTGTAGATTCCTATGCTTAATGGGTTGTCTGTAGACTCAGAGTATAACCATCGGTCAAACTTGTATTTCATGGAGTTTCGGTAAATAGGGGTTTCTACCTTAATTGTGTGGGTTCCGTCTGAGATAATGAGAGAAGAGACAGGTGATTGGTATGCTGTTCCGTCTACCCAAACTTTAACGCCAGTTGTTTCCGGACCTTCAATGAGGGTATGTAAGTCGAGGTAATGATAGCCAGTATACATATTCAACGTTACCGAAGTAGATATCGTGTGTGGATCAAACCCATCGGATCTACAGTACTGTGCTTCTGCGATAACTGTTAGAGAATGCCCCTGATCGTTGTTTGGGTCGAGGAATGACCACTCGACTGTGGTCGCTAACGTAGCATCGAATGGTCTTCGTGGATGATCCTCATATTGACACTCTGAATAGACGTAAGCTTCTTCTTGATAGCGTCCGGCGGACTGGCTTCCAAATACGGGAGGTGAGAGCTCTTCTGCCAATTCTAGAACTGTCTCTCCAGTCAAGAGAAAGACTCCGCAGATTATCCCAGTTGTAGGTCCAAGTGGCAATCCTCCTAGGAACATTTCAGCAACAACTTTGATGGGTACTAGATATAAAGTACCCCATGGATTCTCGGATCCGCTCAGTATGACATTGTATCCTTCAACGTAGGTTGGTAAAATGTCTATCTTTGCATTAGAATCTGATTTTACCAACCTTATTCTTAGTAGCGCCAGTTCGTAGCTTGGAGAGTAATAAAGTCTTATACAAGAGCCATCATGAATATCGTTTATGTTTATTGATGTGCCCTTACTACCCACTTAATTTTCTATTCCAATAGATGTGGAGGGGCCATTGGTAATGGACAGATACTGAAAAAAGATCAGATGGTGAACATTGCTAAGAACGTCGCTATCCCACATTTGAATCACTACCTGAAATGATTGCTTATTACCTGAAACATCTGGGACGTTGTTCCAGCTGACCACGAAAGCGTTATAACCACCAAAGAGTCCTGGAGCGACGCCATAAGTGATTGAACCACCCAAATTAGGCTTTAAATCTCTCCAGAAAGGCGCAATTATCGTGTTTGGTTTATCACTATTAGGAATGCTTGAAGGATTTGGATCATTACGGTTGCAATCGAAGCTCAAGAATCCGTTGCTGCAAACCCACACGCTTGTGTATTTTACGCCATAAAAAAGGATTGGGCAGGGATATGATAAAGGGATGCTTATGTTAGCCCCTGAATCGTCACCTGTGATACCAGTAGGATTTGTAACGTTAATCCATCTGTAGCTTTCACTTTCATCATCGTAATGGTAATCAATTCCCTCCCTACTATTAGCAGAAACACTTACCTTCAGATTAAGATGGTCATTGTAATCATAACTAGAGTCATTTTCAGAATATTTGCCAATGTTAACGCCAATGCCCACAGACGCTACATTATCGGTCTGAGCATTTCCAATAGTTTCATCAAAAGTTCTGTCGGTTGATGGTCTTGGCTTAGCCCAAGTGCTACTTGTTGCTGAGACCTTGAAAATAGATAACTCAAAAATTAACGTGAGAATAATTATTGCAGCACTCATGGTTTTTCTCTGGGGGCGCATCTTTATTCGCCTATTATAGTGAGTTCAAATGGTTGGATTATCTTCTTATAGACTGTTCCATTGTAGTATGTGATTTCGCATGTCAATTGCGTATGATGGGTTTTGTCATTTGAAGTGTTAAAACTCCAAACTAATGTGGCTGAAAAGCTTATTTCACGTGGATAATTAATCCCCTCCAACCTCGCATAAGCTCTTTTATACGAATCATTGAAGCTCCAACCGCATGAATGGCTCACGAGAGATAGATTTTCGAACTTAAAGTATGTGTCAAGCCAAGTTACTATGGAGTTTGAGCAGTCCTTGTCGAAGGCAACGTACAAATTTTTTATGTAGATATTTTGGTTAGTTGCTGTGGCGTCGATTTTGACTCTCATTGTAATAAGGTCGTTACCGTCGTAGGCCGTATTATTCTCTTGATAAACTCCGATTATTGAGGCAAAATTGATAGAGATATATGCATCAGCGTAATCTGCACTCAACTTCTTGTCTAAATGCGTGTCGTGAGTCGGTCTTATGAACTCAAATTTTACAACGTCAAGCCATAGGTTTTCGGGCATTAGGGGTCCTTGCAGTATCCCAGTCATCTTGAATGTAGTCATGAGAGATATTGGAATGATTATTGAAAGAAGAAAAGCTGTTTTCCAGTTTTTAAAATTTGGTACTTCCAATTTTATCCCTAATTGTTAACCTATTCCTTCGACAAGCACTATAACTATAGGTGAACTTATTTAAGAATTGTGGCGTTTTGTTATAGAAGATTCTTAAACCGAAAAACTAGATGACACAATTATTAGAGTCTTTCACCGCGGATGCTGTAAGCTCAAAGGGTTGAATGAGCCTGTTGTAGGCTGTCCCATTGAAATATGTGATTTCAACCATGATCCTTATAATGCTGTTCTGTGTGCTTGGGGTTCTCAGAAACCAGTGAAACAATTGTATTGAGAAGTAAGCTTCACGCGCATAATCTACGCTAGCCAAATTAATGTAGCACTCAACTCCTCCATATCTAACATCTACAATAGTAAGATTTATGGGATTCAACATGGTGGGTAGCAAGATCACTTCACGTGGCTTAGGATCTTGGAAAGTTAAGTAAACATAATGTATAAACTCGTCTTTGTTCGTCACTGTTAAGTCTATCTCCATTGCCAAATCTAGATAGGGATCATCCAAAAACCTAGGGACATACTCTGCTATGAAGACTTTTTGCTTCACGGCGATATCATTATTGGTATAGACCGAGCAGACACTCTCATTTATAGTAATAGGCTCTTCAAATATGGTCTTGCAAATTGCCACTCCAAAGTTTTCAATGTTGTAGTTTCTGCGATTGCCAAAGGTTCCTTGAAAATGCCTGTTAGTTTGAATGTTGTTAGAAGACTTACTGGGACAACTATTGATAATAAGAATATTGTTTTCCAACTTTTAAGAGGGTTTTCCATGGCTCTTCCAACGTTAGCCCTACAGTTCGTCAAATAGTATAAGCGTAGGTTGAGGTTCTTAAAATTTGTGGTCTTTCAGTCTAGAACAATCTCTCTGACCAATGAATCTATATGCTGAGAATCGTTACTGTTTCTAAGATTGCCGCTACAAACAGAAGCAAAGCAACAATTATGTAAAGTCTCAAACATTCACTTAGCCCCTTCCTAAAACCTTCAGCTCTCGATAACTCTTCCTCTCCCGCCTCTGTTTTAAACAGCCATGCTGGCTTAAACCAAGACATGCCAGTGATTGTTCCGGCTACAGCGGCAAAAACATACGCTTCGCCCTCAAGAACCAACGTAGGCAACGTGGCTAAAAACAGCCAAGAAGGCACCGCGTAAAGCAGCATAGCCCACAGAAACGCACGATACAACAGAAAGCCGACAGACAGCGGGAAAAACACAAAGCCAGGCAAAGTAACCATCACAAAAGCACTAACCGCCAGATTAAACGCGAAAACCCCCAAAAACATCAAACCCCAATTCCCAAGAAAAGCCTCCAGAAGCCACGGAGACCAGCCGGAATAAACCGGAGGGAGAAGCAGAAACTGCAGCAAAAACAAAGCACCAAAGACACAACTGAAAAACAAAAAATTGAACAAAACAAAAGTCTTCAATCTACATGAAGCAACTGTTAAACAAGACCTGAAAAAATCTGCACCGTTCATAATGCATCATAATGTAATAAATGCAAACCATGTAAAAGTTTTGCTATATAAAACTACTTTACATGAATCTCAGCAGCGTCTCCGTCTTCCAAAACAAATGAGGACCCAACTTTTTGGGGGCCGAAAACAAGGCGTTTAGCCCAAACTTTTGCATAGGAGAATTTTTCGCTAAAGTCACTGTGGATATTTTTGGCTAGGTCGTGGATTGTCGAACCTTTTTTCAGGATAAAAGGTTTTTTAGAAAACTTTTTTTCGTTCGGTTCTTTTGTGTAAACGCGTATAATATTGAAAACATTAAACAGGTTTTCACCAAGTTTTTCCAGACCATGTCTTTTTTCGCATGAAACTGCAAGAATAGGCAGTTTGTCGCCAACATAACTCTCTAACAATTTTAGGTTCGCTTCCGAGCCTTCCAAATCAATTTTGTTTGCTACGATTACCGCAGGCTTGTATATTGTGCTTTGAAAAATTGCATCTTCAACTTCGTCCAGAGTGGCTTCTCCAGAAATTTTAACAACAGCATCCATAACGCGGTAGCTTTTGAGAAGTTCTTCAATGTCTCTCATAGTGCAGTTCACAAGTCTTCCAGTCAAAATTATTCGCAAGCCAGCACCCATGAACTTCCTTTCAATCTCGACACGTCCCCTAGGCTTGCTAACCAATATTCGGGCTTTTTCCATCTCTTCTAAAACAAGAGACAACTGTTCAATAGGATCTTGCGATAAATCCACCATCAAAATCAAGCCATCAGCGTTGCGGGCTAAAGCCAAAGTCTGAAGTCCCCAAGCTCTTCCAGCGGCAGAGCCCACCATTAAGGCTGGGGCTTCCACAAGTTGAAATTGAATGTCTTGATAACCCATTATGCCTGGAACTGGCTCTCTTGTCGTATACGGACTAGATGAAACTTCAACCTTTGCATTTGTGACCGCCGAAAGCAGGCTGCTTTTTCCAGCTTTTGTTAAACCTATTAGCGCAATTTGTGCCGCGCCTTCTTTTTGGATAAAGATTTTTGGTCCACTTTTACCTGCTTTTTTTCGTTTTTTGTCTTCTATTTCTTTTCGCAAGTTTGTGATCTGTTTCTTGACTTGGGCTTCCAGTTTGGTGGTGCCATGGTGTCTAGGGATAAGACTGAGAAACTCCTGTAGAAGTCGGAGTTTTTCATTAGGGTTTTTGGTTGCTTCAACCTCTTCCCATTTGTCTTTAGCTTCAGGCGGCAGGTTTGTTGGCATGTTTCGGATTCTTCCAACATTATTCTCGAAAGTTAACTCTTATATTTGTTGCCAAATGCAGCTGGAATATCACACCAATGGCAGTGTTCTGACCGTCAAGAAACTTCTATGATACAAGAGAATTGAAAATGCCATGAAATACATTGGATTAATCCGCTTCAAAGCTGATAAGTTTGAAGTTACAACGGCAACGACAATGGAAGAAGCAAAGAAAGTCCTGAGTGCTGGTTTCAACTACGTCACTGAAAAGAGTGGAATAATGTTGTTTAGAAAACCTAAGAGGTTTTCCGCACATATATCATAAACTTTATTTAATTGAATGAACAGTTGTGTAAACGAAATCACTAAATTTAGAGGGAATTTGAAAAAATAAGGAGGAAAAAAATGAGCAAAACTGAGAAACCACACTTAAACCTAGTAATCATGGGACATGTGGACCATGGAAAATCGACAACAACAGGACACATGCTGTACCTTGCAGGGGCAGTTGATGAAAGAACAATAAAGGCATACGAGGAAGAAGCAAAAAAAATGGGCAAAGAAACCTTCAAGTATGCATGGGTTCTCGACAATCTAAAAGAGGAGAGGGAAAGAGGCTTAACAATTGACCTTCGATTCTTAAATTTTAACACCAAAAAATACTACTTCACAGTCATAGACGCGCCGGGACACAGAGACTTCGTTAAAAACATGATTACAGGTGCTAGTCAAGCCGACGGAGCTATATTATACGTTTCAGCTAAGCGAGGAGAATTTGAAGCAGGCATCGGACCGGGTGGTCAGACGAGAGAGCATGGCTTTTTGGCTTTCACGTTAGGTGTTCGCCAGTTGGTCGTGGCTGTTAACAAGATGGATGATGCTTCGGTTAATTGGAGTCAGGAGCGGTATAATGAGGTTAAGAATGAGGTTACGCGGATGCTTAAGATGGTGGGCTATAAGGTTGAAAAGATTCCTTTTGTGCCGACTTCTGGGTGGACAGGCGACAACTTGGTTAAGCAGAGTGATAAGATGCCGTGGTATAAGGGGCCTACGTTGATTGATGCTTTGGACACTTTTGAGTTGCCTCCTAAGCCGCTTGACAAGCCTTTGCGTGTTCCTGTTCAAGACGTTTACAGCATTACTGGTGTGGGCACTGTTCCTGTTGGTAGAGTTGAGACGGGAGTGCTTAAAGAAAACGACATAGTTGTATTCATGCCGGCTAACAAGCAGGCTGAGGTTAAGTCTTTGGAGATGCATCATACTAGGATTCCTAGGGCTGAGCCTGGCGATAACATAGGGTTTAGCGTGAGGGGCATAGCGAAGACGGATATTCGTCGTGGTGATGTTGCTGGTCCTGTTAATAATCCGCCGACGGTTGCTAATGAGTTCATTGGGCAGATAATTGTTATTTATCATCCGACTGCTATTGCTGCTGGTTACACGCCGGTTCTTCATTATCATACTGGGCAGGTTGCGTGCAGGTTTACTGAATTGATAAGGAAGATTGATCCGCGTAGTGGGCAGGCTGTTGAGGAGAAGCCGACTTTCTTGAAGACTGGTGATGCTGCTTTGGTGAGGATGGAGCCTTTGCATCCGATTTCGGTTGAGGCGTATACTGATTTTCCTGAGCTTGGGCGGTTTGCGGTTAGGGACATGGGTACGACTGTGGCTGCTGGCGTAGTGAAGGAAATAACAAAGAAAGGACCATAAGCCTTCTATCTCTCTTTTTATATTTCTATCCTATTGTTTTGTGCGTGCGTGCAACAGCGTTAGGCCCCTCTATTTGGAACCAAATACGATTTTGTTCGGGTTCATGTTGAAGAAGACGGATAGTGGAAAACGAACGTTGTGTTTAGGAGTCAACGCATCAGACTAGAAGAAAACCAAAATTTATTATTCGAAAGTGATTCTAGTTTAACTAGATAGTCATGAAGAAATGCGAAAAGTGCGGTAAAGAAGTACTTTTCCCTTTTACTTGTACTTATTGCGGTAAAGAATACTGTGATGAGCATAGACTACCAGAAAGCCATGAGTGTTCTAATATGCCTAGAGAACCACCACCTTATATTTCTCCAATAGCTTCAGAAGACAAAACTCCTAGAGTAGGGTTATGTCCTAAGTGTCATTTTGCACAGAGTGATATGATAGATTATGATGCTGAAACCATGACTTTCAAGTGTAGAAGATGCAGTTTCAAGTATAGTCAACTGAAAGCATCTCCTCATGACTATGTAGAACCTAAGGATAAGACAGAATCTAAAGAGAAATCCAAAATAAGAAGGTCTTTTCCCGTCAAAAAGATTATTGGTCTAGCCCTAGTGCTGATTATAGTAGGTGCTTTACTCTGGTACGCTCCAACCATCATTTCTTATGTTCAAAATCTCTCCTCTCAGTCTTCCTACACTAAAGTGACGGTTGTTATGGGACAAGTAGCTGTATACGAACATGATAATAACCGATATAGTTTTACATACCGTTATCTTGACCCTAGTGACTCAACATATTTTACGGTTAATTCTTACTTACAACAAAAAACATTTTCAACTACTGAAGGAGCAACATACACAGCCTTTGGGATAGAAATCAAGGTTTCAGAAGTGCACTCGGACTATATTGTGTTGTTGGTCAAACCTACATACTAGAAGCCAAATAACCAAACCTTTACTATGAAAGTGACTATGGCAAATACAGTTATTGAGATGTGAAAGTCTCCAATTTCGATAGTCAATGTGATGGTTTTAAGCCAGTCTCCGTGAATGCTTCCACTAGAGCACCAGCAACCAATGAGAAAACCGAACCTACAAAAGCGACTAAGACAATTAGATAAACTATTAATTCTAGCTTCTTTATGCCATCATCATCCATTTTTGACCCATGGGAGTATATATCAAATATTTAATAATAGGCTTCAATCAATTCTTAGAGTTTTCCCCTGTGAAATCCCGAAGCGGCAAACTCAAAATGCGGAAAAGTTATAGCTGAACTGAATCCACACTAGATTGTCCCAATAATATGGTGTTGAGTATGACTGAAAACGTCCGGTTTCTCCCGGTTGATTTGCGTATTCATCGGTCCCAAGTAATTGATTTGAACATGGAACACATGAACTGGGTATTGAAAGAAAGCGCGGCCTTGCGCGACCTAGTTGCGACGAGTGCGGTTTCGATTCGGGAACACGTAATTAGTATTGTTGAGAAATTGTGTTCGGATGTCCCACCACACGGAATCTACTATCTGCTTGAACTTGAAGATGGTATTATAGGTATGGGTGCACTCCATCAAATAAGAGAAAAAACAGGTGAAATAAAACGAATGTATATTCGACCTGCATACCGAGGAAAAGGTTATGGTAAAGCCTTATTGCAGCAGCTACTACAAAAAGCGAAAGAATTCGGATACCATGCCATCTATCTCGATTCTGCACGATTCATGACTGCCGCACAACATCTCTACCGTTCTTTCGGGTTTATTGAACGCGACGCATATCCCGAAACGGAAGTTCCGCCACAACTGTGGCAGCAGTGGGTTTTCATGGAAAAAACCCTCGAAGACACAACCAAATGAATCCACGTCTTTCTGTTTCAAACGGAAAAAAGAGCAACAACAATAGATCGCAAAACGCAGAGTTGATGATAGTATCTGGAACTGAAACCTTACTTCCATACCTAAAGGAAAAAAGCGAGGAACTTGCATGCGCTTACTTTGAGAATCGTTTTCTGACAACCAAGGCTACCGTTGCTGAAACAAGAAACAGCGCAAGTAATGGTATGGTCGTGAACTCTGGAACTACCACGCCACAGAAAGTCAACGTCAGAGGACTCTGCGGTGAGGGATCTGACCCAAAATGGAACCATGCGGTCAACGAAAAATACGGTGTTGGGATTGGACATATGAACCAACCTCTCTCAGCTGGGTCTGTTACCGTTTCAGGCTGCGAACTAACATAGCCTACTAGGGAGTCAGATGAAATCAACACCATAACCTGAGAGGAATACCCTATCTCGGGTGCTGTGGCATATTTAGACGGTGCAAGCGAACTCACATCCAACAGATCAAGAACATCGACTAGGTGATCACCCGAACCCGCCGTGAATGTGATGGTGTAGCCAGTCGCCATATAGTATGTCCAATCGAAACTGCCAACATCCTTCACAGCCGCCACCCCAGTGTAGGCACCTAGCTCATTAGACATCGGCACGAACGTCAAGGAAAAACCTCCCAAATCTGAAGCCAGACATTCAGACACTAACCAGTCAACATACGTGGCCAAATCTGATTTTCCTGCCCCCGTATATGTTACGTTCACGACACCAGCGGATGTACCCGTTGAGGACCAAACGAAGCTCGTTGAAAAGGCAGAAGATATTGAAGGTGTGAACCCATCTGCGATGGATCTGGCAGTTGCGTTATCCGTGTTGTTGAACAAGTACATCAAGTATGATTGAGCAGTTGAAAACATCACTCCAATCGTGGTCACATTCGTCAAGTCAGTATCGCTCAGGTCGACTCCGCTTGGAAAATGCACCAAGGAACCGTTACTCGAAGTCAACTCGCTCACAGTGGTCACAGAACCTGCAGTACAATTGACTACCACCCTAACGTCTTCCGAAAGTTGCGGCAATCCGTCTGTGGCTTTCACTTGTGGAACTCGGGCAGGGCTTATAGCCATTGCCATAAAGCAGATTATGAGAGAACAGAACAGCACGAGTTGCTTCATGATGTACCCCAATCTATGTTACTTCCCCTTCTATAATAAAACTTTGCATTAAACGCACGCTAGATTTGAAAAAAGCAAGAAATCAAATTCAAAAGCTCCCTTGTCGGAGACATCTTCACACTTTTTTAAAGTTTATGTTGTGCTGAAGTTTTATCAATAAGAAATAACTAGTTTCTCGCAATAACTGCATAATGTAGAGTTGAGTCTAATGTCTGGAACCGAAACCTTACTCCCATACTTAAAAGAAAAGAAAAGCGAAGAACAAGAGCCAACAATCATCGTCGACAGTCGCGAAGCAAACACAGCCACAAAAATTGTCAAAGGTCTCAGAGAACGAGGAGTCAAAGTCAAAATCGAGACACTGCAAAAGGGCGACTACGTTCTATCCGACGTCTGCGCCGTAGAACGAAAAACCGTCCAAGACTTCGTCTACACACTCACACGACGCTACCTCTTTGAACAATTGTTTCTGCTAAAAGACGTCTACCCAAACTCACTAATCCTCCTAGAAGGCTACCTACCCATAATCTACAAGTACAGCAGAATTCAACCAGCATCCGTCTGGGGAGCCATGTTTAACCTAGCAAAAAACGGAATAGCAATAGTAAACACCACATCATACAAAGAAACAATCGACTTCCTCTACGTAGCAGCCCGCCAAGAACAAATAACAGAAAAAAGAGCACCAATAGTCCACGCAGCAAAAAGAATCGAAACCACATCCGACGCACAAATATACTTCGTCGCAAGCCTACCAAACATTGGAAGAGAAAAAGCCACATCAATCCTAAAATCCTACAAAACCCCAATAAATGCCCTAACAAATGTAGACGAATGGCCAAAAACCGTCTACGGACTTGGACCAAAAATAAGCAACAAAGCTAAAGAAGTGCTGGGCACGCCTTTCGAGGGGTGAAAAAAACATGGATGTGGAAATCGCTCCAACACGAAAAATCACCATCCTAGGCTTGGATAAACGTTCAGTTGAAAACATCGCATGGTGTGCAACAACTTACGGAGTAAATAGACTTTACTGGATAGGCGGCTACATCCTATGCCTAGAAGTTTACGAAAAATCGTTCGACCATGAATTGAAAAATAAAGAATTCCCAATAAGCCAAATCTGCTATGCTGAGTTCCCAAAATACGAGAAAATCTACGAAATCGACAAAAGCCTCCAAATGCCACTGGTGAACGTTTCTGACATGAAAATATTCCAAAGCATTTTGAAAGCAATTTTAAACGAAAACAACGAAAAACAGCCAAAACCAACAGCTAAAGACGTTTAAACCTTACTCTTGCCCTTTTTCACACACTCATAACCAAGCTTAAACGCTTTAACATTTACGTCCACATGCTTAGGCGGAACAAGCTCCCGCAAAGCCTCCATAACGCTTTCGGTTTTAACCGGCATTTTCTCTGTAGCCGCCAAAGCTCCAATCAAAACAATGTTTTGTGCCAGAATGTTTCCAGCCTTCTTAGCCAGTTTCGCAGCCTCCACGATTGTGACGTTTTTTGTGAAACGATGAATCTTCTCAACTATTTCTTCCATGCTTGGATACTTCACCATCTTAGCTGCAAGTTCCGTCGGCGGAATCCTCTCATCACTCATGATAACAAGCGTCTTTTCAGAAACGAATTTCAAGTTTCGCAAAGTCTCTAGCGGTTCAAATCCTAAAAGTACATCCGCCTGTCCCTCCAAAACTGTTGGCGCCAAAACTTTCGCTCCAATCCGCACGTTGGAAACCACTGCACCGCCTCGCTGAGCCATTCCATGGAGCTCGCTCACCCGAACATTAAGGTCTTCTTTAACAGCAGCAGTGCCTAAAATTTCCGCAGCCAACAGTATTCCCTGCCCGCCGACACCAGCCAACACAATGTTAAATTCCTTCATTTTTGCCACGCTCGCTAGTCCATTTTTGCGCATTCTACAGCGTTGTAAGGACAAACCGAAGCACATAACCCGCACACAACGCATGAGGCTTCGTTAATCTTGACTTTTCCATCTTCAACAATCAAAGCCGGACAGCCCAAAAGCTTAACACAAGCCATACAATTCGTGCATTTATCCGTAATTTTACAAACCACAATTTCTGCGCCCTTACGCCTTCTTTCCCTCACCACCATCAAAGCGCATGGTGCACGAAAAACTATAACCGAAGGCCCATCACGAGCCAAAGCCTCCTTCAAAACCGACTCAGCTTCCTTAACCTTGAACGGATCAACCACCTTAACATATTTCACGCCACATCCTTCGGCAACATTTTCTATGAGTATTCTTTCTGACGGAGTGTGCATGCCAGTCATGCCAGTTCCAGGATGTGGCTGATGCCCAGTCATCGCCGTGGCAAGATTATCCAAAACGGCTACAACGACCCTGTGATTGTTATAAACAGCATTTATAAGTCCAGGGATTCCCGCGTGGAAAAATGTCGAGTCTCCAATTATTGCAAAAGTGTTTTGGCTTATTACCTTGCTTATTCCTTCGGCAGTGCCAATACTCGCACCCATACACGTCATTATATCACCAGCCCCCAACGGTGGAGCACATCCCAAAGCATAGCAACCTATGTCAGTTGAATAAACTGCTTTTTCGCCTGCGACCTTTTTCATAACGTATAAAGACGCTCTATGCGGACATCCAGCACACAATATTGGCGGCCTAGACGGTAAACTCCTTGCAACCTCAGCAAATTTTTCATCAATCTTTCCAAAGTCTACTGGCAACTTTTTGCCCACTATCTTAGCTAAACCTGTTGCAACCATTCGTGTTGAAAGTTCACCTTCCCTTGGAAAACATTGCTTGCTCATTTTTCCATATATTTCAACGTTAGGCGCATAATCCTTAGCTATAGCCTTTATCTGCATTTCCAAGTATGGCTCAAGCTCTTCAACAATGATGATTTTTTCATGGTTTTTCAGAAATTCTCCAATCATTTTTTCCGGAAGCGGATGAGTCATGCCAAGCTTCAGAATGCTGACATTTAAACTCAGCAAATCTGCTGCTTCAACCATGTAGTTGTATGCTGAACTTGAAGAAATTATGCCAAATTCTCTATCTTTCGCTTCACGTACAACCTTGTTATAAGGAGAACTCTCGCTAGTTTCTTTGGCCTTCTCAATGCTCCTCAAAAGCACAGGATGCTTCGGCCTAGAGTTAGCTGGAACCATCACTAAACGTTTTACATCTTTAATAAATTTACCCTTCAAATTTGGTTTCGTAACCCTGCCATACACTACTGGTCCACGAGTGTGGCTTACGCGAGTAGTTGTTCTCAATAGAACGGGCAATTCTAGTTTTTCAGAGATTTCAATCGCCGAGACTGTCATGTCTTTTGCTTCTTGAGAATCGGAAGGCTCCAAGCATGGCAGATTTGAAAGTAAAGCATAAAAGCGGTTGTCTTGCTCGTTTTGCGAACTGTAGCATTCTGGGTCATCCGCAGTAACAATTACGAAGCCGCCTCTTACGCCTGCATAAGCCAAGGTCATAACAAAGTCGGAAGCCACGTTCAGTCCGACATGTTTCATGGCTGTGAGGGCTCTGGCTCCACAGTTTGCGGCTCCACCTGCCACCTCTGTGGCGACGATTTCATTGGTGGAATACTCCATGTATATTCCAGCGTCTTGGGCTATTTCTGAGATTGAGTCGCCTATTTCTGATGCTGGTGTGCCTGGGTATGTTGTCACTATGCCTATGCCAGCCTCCAAAATTCCCCTAGCGATGGCTTCGTTGCCAAGCAAAAGAACGCGTTTCCTAGGCTTGTCTTGCAACAACAAACGTAGATCAGGCAATAAATTTCTCCTCAGCTTTATAGAAAACTTTCATAGGTTCATTCCGTCACATATAACTTTTGGTTGTTCAAAGCAAAAATGAATCTTGAACCGAAAGAATTATTAAAATGGGCATCCGATAACTGCAACACTCATGAGGTTTGCCTAATGTCCATAAAATTATCTTCAGGTAAAGAGATACCCATTGAGATGCATAAAGCAAGGATGGTGCAGAAAATTTGGATTCCCTCAGTGGAACAGCGGATAAAGGCTATAGAAGAGGCTGGCTACAACACATTCCAGCTTAAAACCAAAGACATATTTCTAGATATGCTTACCGATAGCGGCGTAAATGCCATGAGCGATAACCAGTTTGCTGCCATGATGAAAGTTGATGATGCCTATGCTGGTAGCATGACTTTTTATGATTTTGCTGATGCGGTCAAAGATGTTTTAGGATATAAGTATGTAATGAATGTTCATCAGGGCAGAGCAGCAGAACATCTAATATCAAAAGTGTTCGCTAAATCAGGCGATGTGGTGCCTACAAACTACCATTTTACAACTACTAAGGTACATATCGAACTGACTGGGGGAGCGTTGTGCTTGGAGATTTATGCTGATGAAGCGTTGAAGACGGCAAGCACTCATCTCTTTAAGGGTAACATGGATCCGCAGAAGTTGAAAAACACTATCAAGAAGTATGGCAAAGACAAGATTGCTTTTGTTCGCATGGAAGCAACAACTAATTTGCTTGGCGGACAGCCGTTTTCCATGGAAAATTTGAAGGAGATCAGGCAGATTTGCAATGAGCATGGCTTAATTCTTGTTCTTGATGGAAGTCTAATCTGCGAAAACGCCTATCTCGTAAGACAAAGAGAAAAAGCGTATCAAAACAAAACTGTTGCAGAAATAGTTAAAGAGATGTGCAGCATTACAGACCTATTCTACATGAGCGGAAGGAAAAATACAAGCGTCAGAGGCGGTTGCATAGCGACAAACAACAAGGAGCTTTTTGAAAAGATACAACCTTGGCTTCCAGTGTATGAAGGCTTCTTCACGTACGGTGGTATGTCCCAGCGAGAAGTTGCGGCCATGGCTGTTGGAATGAGAGAAATGGTTGATCCTGATGTTGCTGGTTGTGCTGTAGAGCAAATAAAATATTTTGTTAATAGGCTGGTTGAGACTGGGATTCCGGTTGTTACACCGCCGGGTGGATTGGCTTGCCATTTGGATGCGAAAAAGTTTTTGCCACATATTCCTCAGTCAGAGTATCCAGCAGGAGCCTTGACAGCAGCGCTTTACATAGTTTCAGGGATTAGAAGCATGGAGAGAGGCACTATTTCGATGGAAAGGGACAAAGATGGGAAAGAGGTCTTTGCTGATTTAGAATTATGTAGGATTGCGCTTCCAAGAAGAGTTTATACAGTGTCCCATATGGAATATGCAATTGACAGGATAAATTGGTTGTATAAACATAGAGATTTGATAAAAGGATTAAGATTCGTTTTTGAACCGCCAGTGCTGAGATTCTTCATTGGAAAGTTGGAAGCTATTGACAATTGGGGAAGAAACTTCGCTGAAGTCTACAAAAAAGAAATGGGCAGTTATTAAGCTCTCTTCCATCTTTATTTTTCTTTAATTTGTTCTAGAAAATGAGGAAAAGTTGACTTTTTGTCTATTTGCCTTTAAACGTTGGTTTTCGCTTTTCAGTAAATGCTGAGACGCCTTCTTGCAGGTCTTCTGTTGAGGCTACTACGCCGAATCCTTCGCGTTCTAGGGTTATTGCAGCGTCTAGGCTTATTTCTGCGCCTTTGTTGATTAGGGCTTTGGCTACTTTGAGCGCTACTGGGGCTTTCTGGGCTAGTTCCGAGGCAAATTGGCGTACAGCTTCTTTAAACTTGTCTGCTGGAACCACCATGTTCACTATGTCTAGTTGTTCTGCGGTTTTTGCGTCAATCATTTTTCCCGTGAAAATAAGTTCTTTCGCTTTTGTCCTGCCTATTAGGCGTGTTAGTCTTTGGGTTCCGCCCCAGCCAGGGATTAAGCCTATGTTGATTTCTGTTTGTCCCATGCGGGCGTTTTCTGAGGCTATGCGTATGTCGCATGCCATTGCTACTTCTAAGCCACCGCCTAGGGCGTAGCCGTTGATTGCTGCTATGACTGGTTTTTCCAAGTTTTCAAGGGCGTTGCAGATTTTTTCGCCCCTTAATGAGAGTTCTCTTGCTTTCAGGGCGTTCATTCCTTTCATTGCTTTTATGTCTGCGCCTGCAGAGAATGCCTTTTCGCCTGCACCTGTCAATATGACAACTCGTATGTTTTCGTCGTTTTTAATGTCTTCTAGTGCCTGCAAAACTTCGTCTTCTACTTCTTTGCTGAAGGCGTTTAATGCTTCGGGGCGATTGAGCGTAATTGTGGCTATTGCTTCGCTTTTTTCGTAAATTATGTATTTGAACTCCATTTTTTCGCCTCTTTTGCTTATTTTTGTGTCCAATCGTAAAAGCCTTTTCCAGTTTTTCTTCCCAGAAGCTGCGCCTTAACCATTTGTTTTAGTTCTGGGTGTGGATGAAATTTTTCGCTTAGCTCTTTTTGTAAGACTTCTGCGATTGCTAATGTTGTGTCTGCTCCTATGTAATCCAAAAGCATTAGGGGTCCCATGGGCCAGTTTAAGCCCAACTTTATGGCTTTGTCTATGTCGTCTCTGTCGGCTACGCCTTCCCAGTAGAGGGCGGCTGCTTCGTTTAGGGCTGGGATGAGTATGCGGTTTACGATGAAACCTGGTGAATCTTTTTTGACTAGGACAGTTTCTTTTTCCATTTTTTTGGCTATGTCTTGGATTGTTTGTATTGTTTCGTCTGAGGTTTTTGCGCCCTTGATTATTTCTATTAGTTTCATGAGTTGTGGGGGGTTGAAGAAGTGCATTCCGCAGACTTTTTCTGGGCGTTTTGTTGCGGATGCGAGTTCTGTTATGCTTACGGATGAAGTGTTTGAGGCTATTATGGCGTGTGGCGGCGCGTAAGTGTCTACTTCGCGGAACATTGTCTTTTTCAGTTCGACGTTTTCTGGCACGGCTTCAATTATCAAGTCTGCACCTGAAACTGCTTCTTTGAGGTCTAGGGTTGGGTGGATTCTTGCGAGGATTTCGGTCATTTGCGCTTCTGTTATTTGTCCCTTACTAAGGAATTTTTGTAGGCTTCCGTGTATCATGTTCATGCCGTTGTCAATGAATTTTTGTTCGATATCGCGCATGCTGACTTCGTATTTGCCTATTTGGGCGGCTACTTGGGTTATGCCATGTCCCATTAAGCCTGCACCTAAAACTGCAATTTTCTTAACTTCCATTATTCTTTCACCTTTTAGACAGAAACTACTAGTTTGCTGTGATGTTAAAAACTTTTTCAAACAAAAACAGCGTTTTACATGAATGTGAGACTGCAATTGCGGTCTTTTGTGCGCTGTGTGACTAGACCCCCCTTATATATAGATTGAACCTTAGGTTCCTACAATGAATTTCCTGTAGGATCTGGTCTTTCAGGTTTTGGATAGACCGTCGAGTAAGTCCTTTTTGCCAATTGGATGATAGGTAAGCACTTTTCCGTTTAGCAAAACGCAAAATGTTCCGTATGGATGGACACTGTTTTGCGCTTCCTTGCAGCTTTCTATATGCTCAATTCGCAATGGAATGTTAGCTTGCTTGGCAATTTCTGCCACAACATTTGCACTGGCATTCAGGTACGGACATTGATTCGATTTAAATATCGTAATTCCAGACGCATATTTTTTAACTCTGTCTCTTGGAATGGGGTTAAATTTAGGTAAAGGAGCCTTTTCTGAAAAGCGTTTTGCATAAAGCTCGAAATAAGGTGGCATCGAATCGACTTTTTCAAACCCGTTCTTAATGAACAAGTCTTTTTTCGGTAACCATGTTTTTTCCGACGTCATTACGGCAACGCCGTTCATCCCTTTTGCATCGTTCAAACACTGTTGGAGCAACTTGGTGCCGTATCCATGCCCTTTGTTCTTGCCTACCACCCAAATACAATGAATAAACATGTATCCCTCAGCGTTGATGCCGCGCCACACATATTCGCCTGGAATGTACTCGATAAATCCCCTTGCTCTGAAGCCTCGCTTTGCTCCTTCATTTATCAGAAGAAGTTTTAAACGCAGTCCTTCTTTGAAGCGTTCTTTTATCCATTCAAACTTGTCTTTATAACCTTTCGTGTTCTTTTTCGACTGTAGGCAAAAGGCTCCATGCTTATCAATATTCGTTTCATTTAGGTCAACGATTTTGTATTCTGATTCGTCTGACTTTTTACTCATACACATGGCTACCTCTGATTAAGTGTCAAGCTATGTCCTGTTGAGGCTTTATAAATTTGATGTGTGTGAAGCTTGTGTCTAAGTATTCTCTATCAGTCCTTATCAGACAGTTTTTGTTTTTGCGGAAAAGTTATAGCTGAATCGAAACAAATAGAAAGGTAAGAAGGAAACTTCAATGAAAAGCCACATCATGATAAAGTTTTTGGCTCAATCCATGCTTGCACTTGTTCTTGTTACTCTTCTTTGTGCTCCCTCTGCACATGCCTCAACTGGTGTTGCCTTCACAACAGGAGACGTAGAGGTAGTAAACATACCGAGTTTAGTAATCACCTCTAAATTGGATTTGCATATTTTAGTTTCAACTAGTTCTCCCACAGTCTTCTCAGGTAGTTCTGGAAGCATGGGTGTAGATGTTTCTGGAGAGTCTGCTACAATATCTGTTACTTATGCAGGACATACATATTCTCAAGACTTTACAACTCCAATCGGCTCATTAAAAATACCAATAACGCAAATTGCCCTTGTTGGAAGCCTTTACGCTAAAGTTACTGGAAGCTTAAGAGCTACACCTCAAGTTGAGGGTGATGCTTCTATTTCACCAACTACAATTAGTTGGACATCATTCGGTTCAGAAAGTATTTCGGTTTCTCATAAAGGTTCAATGTTTTCCTTGGATACCATCACGGTTGAATTCCCCTTCAAGTATGTTCTTAGCATTGCGGTTGGAATTGAAGCATTGGGAAGCACACTCTTTGAGTATTCCGTAGATGCAGGCACGTTGACTGGCACACCTACAGTAACTCAAGGCATAAGCACCCTTCCAATCGCCACTATTATCATTATAGTTGTGGTTGTTGTCGCTGTTTTAGGGTTCGTTATCGCAAAAAGGAGAAAGCCTTCTCCAAAGCCTCCCACTCAAAAATAGGTGAGAGCTAAGTTAAAATAAAACTTCAGCGAATAAGTCAGTCATGCCTACCGTGGAATTGAATCCTCTCAAAATGCGGTTTTGTCGAAACTGTAGGAATTATAGTGCAATAATCATGAACCCAAAATGCAATAAATTCAACGTGGTTCTAACCATTGAAGACCTTGCGGTAAGAGCTAAGACTTGTGCTGAATACTCAAACAAATACGAAAGCGGTAAAACCTAAATCTTCTAGAGCAAACCTCTATCAGTCTTTTTAAGCCAGTTTGACCACGTTGTTCTTAGAGAAGACGAACCAGATAACTGGCTTCTTTCGTCATTTTGCGGGAGATATCTCCTCCATTTTCGAAATAGTAACAATAAAGCTTAGTCTAGTAGGATTTTGGTAACCCCAGAACGTGCTGACCGATAAATGCCAAAGCCATCTGATGCGTGACAGGCGCCAACCGTATCAAGTTCACTTCTCTCCACCAACGCTCCACATCATACTCCACAGCATAGCCATACCCACCGAAAGTCTGCATCGCATGATAAACCGCCCCCGTGCCCGCTTCAACGGCAGCAACCTTCGCCATATTCGCCTCAGCACCGCAATCCTGCCCCTTATCATAAAGCCATGCAGCCTTGTAATTCAGCAACCTAGCAGCCTCAATCTTAGCTTTAGCCTCAGCAAGCGGAAACTGGATAGCCTGATGAGAACCAATAGGCGCGTCAAAAACCCTTCTCTCCTTAGCATACTCAACAGCTTTCCCAATCGCCAAAAGTCCAATACCACACGCAGCCGCCGAAAAAGACATCCGCTCAGGATTCAACGTATCCAAAACAGCATACCAACCCTTATCCACCTCACCCAACAAATTCCCCGCAGGAACCCTGAGGTCGCTAATATACATCTCAAAAGTCTTCGAATAATTGATGCCATGCTTCTCAATCGGAATAATCTCGACCGCCGAATTAGGCAAATCAACAACAAACAAACTCAAACCCAAAGTTCTCTTAGGCGCCTTATCCATAGGTGTTGTGCGCGTGACAAGCAACATGCCCTTCGCTCGGTCGGCACCCGAAATAAACATCTTCTGCCCATTAACCACGTACTCATCCCCATCCTGCACAGCTGCAGTGCTAATATTCAACGTATTCGTTCCCGCATCAGACTCAGTCAACCCCAAACAAAACTCTAAACCCTTCGCAATCTGGGGTAAATACTTCTGTTTCTGCACTTCATTACCATGTTTTGCTATTGATAAACCTCCAAAAACAGAAGACAAGCACAGAAACCATTCTCCAGCTAATCCGCAACCTTTAGAGACCAAAGTTTCCATGGCCAAAGTCATTTCAAACATTCCCATACCGCCACCGCCATAATTCTCCGGAATAACTATGCCTGGAAAACCTGCATTCACTAAACTTTTCCAAAAATCTTCAGGGAACTCGTGCTTTTTGTCTTTCTCTCTCCAATATTCTGGACCAAAATCCTTTGCTATGTCGGAGGCCGTGTCAACTATCATTTTTTGTGTGGCATTTAACTCAAAATCCAAAACAATCCCCACCAAATTTGTGACAATTATTTTTCAAGGTTTCTATATAAACTCTTTCTTGAAGAATGGGCAAAAATTTCAAGGATTGTTTCCGTTTTGTCATGAAAAAAGGCTCCATTGTGAACATCGCGAACAGTGTTGGCTTAAAGAGTGCTTTCTATTGTGTTCGTTTTTTGAAAGACTCTAAGATGAATTTGTTTCCGCTAGGGTCAACAAACTCAGCCGTTCTTCCTCCCCAAAACTGGTCTTTAGGTTCACTAACAAAGTTCACGCCTTTTTCTTTCAAACTGTTGTATGCCACGTCAACATCGTCAACAATTAAGTATATCTGAAATTTTTCATTTAGTCCAAACGCAAGCTCAACTCCGTCCACGTCGAAAATAGCGTAGTTACCCCACTCGCCAGTTTTCTTTAAACCAAGGATATTCTCGTAAAAGTTCACAGTTTCCTTAATATCTGAAACTGGAAATGTGATGTGATAAATCTTTTTAATCAAAGGTTTCCACCTCCTATTGCTACTTTCTTAAGTATTATATTTTGAATAACATATATCATTTATTGGTCTCAAAGAGGAAGCAGCATGAAAACTCTAGACCCAACTTATATTCCAATTTTGGAGAAGTATGGCAAGTACTGGTGGCCCGTAGAATATCCAGAAGAAACCTCAAAAGACCCCTTTAAAAATCTAGTAATAACCGTTCTTTCCCAGAACACGAGCGAGATAAACTGCGTAAGAGCCTACAAGGGGTTAACCGCAAAATTCGAAGTAAAACCAGAAATTTTAGCTAAGGCAAAAACTGAGGATATAAAAGAAGCCATAAGAAGCGGCGGCCTCTACAACGTAAAATCAAAAAGAATTAAGGAGCTTTCCCAAGCAGTCTTAGAAAAGTTTGGAGGAGACGTTTCCTCTGTTCTTGCCTTGCCAAAAGAAGAAGCAAGGAAAAAGCTTATGGAACTGCCGGGAATTGGCAAGAAAACCGCTGATGTTTTGCTTGCACAGAAGCATTCGTACGCTGAAGTCATGGTCATAGACACCCACATGGATAGAATAGCAAAAAGACTGGGCCTAGTTAAGCCAGACGCAAAATATGAAGAAATTCAGAAAGCCTATAAGATATTCGTGCCATGGGAGAAAGGAGAAAGAACAGGCGGCTTGTTATGGCTTCTGGCAAAGTACACGTGTAGAGCCCAGAATCCTAAATGCCAAGAATGTCCAATCATAGAATTATGCGACTATGGAAGCAAGAGAATAAAGAGTCTTTGATTATCTGTTGGAGGATAACTATTGGATCCATTAGTAAAAAAAGTGTTTTTTATTCTACTAATTCTCTTAATCATAATAGGTTTAGTTATCGCTATTCCGTATATTTACGTGAGCGAAGGTCCAGAAGCTTATCCATGGTTAAAACTTGGGACAGATTCTATCATCAAGCTATTATGGGATGCGCAAGCGCGAAAGTTTAAGGAAATGCCAGTAAATTCAACAGCCTATTGGGTTGATGACCAAGCCAAAATGTTATGGCTGATGATAGAAGACCCAATAACATACAACTCATATATCACTGACACATTAAATAATCTTCTAAGCGTCTATCACAATGGATATTTTCCGCGCAGATGGGTTGTCATAAATCCGCAGATAATAAGCAATGACACATCAAACGTGGACATAAGGAATGGATTCTTGGAAATAACTGGAGACTTAACAGGCGAAGACCCTGCAAATCCACTACGCATCCGGTATTATGAGGCTGCTGGATTTAGCGATATGGCTTACTTAGGAGGGCAGTCCTTTATTGTTGATAGGCAGGACCAAGACTATTTCATGATAACTTATGATCCAATACATTTAAGAGCTGAGGAGTGCCAGAATCCTGGGTTCGATGTTTGGAATCCCACATGGTCTAATGACTCTATGCTTTTGCCTTGGGCCTATTCTTATCCCCAAAATTGGTTTTACAGCGACGCTCCACCTTTTGGCTGCACTTATTCTACTCGTTGGGTTCATGAGAAGCCTCATAACGGAAGATGTATTGGATTTGAAAACTTTACGATAGGAGAGAGGGATTGGCGATCTACAGAGTTTGAAGTAAACGCTAACACAAGCTATGTGTTCAGCTTCCTATATCGTGGAAACTACATTAGTGGAGGAACCTTCAAGGCTTTTCTGCGATGGTTTGATGCTTCACATGACTTCTTAAGTCAAGACTATGCAGAGTTCAATTCAAGTGTCACTTCATGGAATGCTTTTTCTCATAGCTACACCTCACCTGCGAATGCAATGTATGCTGACGTAGTTTTTTGGGCAGAATCCAATTCTAATGGAAACTACTACTTTGACACGGTGAAAGTTGGCAATTGCACAATTCTAAATCCAAACTTCGACACAGCAGACCATTTGCCATTTTCAACATCAACTTGCCACTCAACAAGTCAACACATGGGCAGAGCAGCACAATTCTACAACAGCTACGACTACATTGTTCAATGGCTCCCCGTTACCATTAGCGTTTCCCGGTTGTACAACTTCACGTTTTGGGCTAAAAGTGCAATTCCAACAACATACTTAAACTTCACAGTCTTCTATAACGATGGAACTTACACTGAATTGTCAAAAGCTATAACCTCTAGCAATTGGTCAATCTACAGTGTTATGCCTACAGAATTGAGCTCGGGCAAAACTATAGTTGCGTTTGGCTTCAAGACCGGAACAGCATCTATTGACACTTATGTTGATGATGTTGCAGTTCATTATATGCCTGATGGAGCTGTAAAGACGTTTACCGTGGAACATCAAAAAGATGCACATGGAAATACAAATTACACATATGTTGGAACGCTTCTATGTTACGAAGACAACGACATGCAATTGACAATACGCTATGGCTTCAACAACAACACCAACTACATTGAACAGAAAATGAGCTATAATCAGAAAGGAACATACCACCCAACCACGATTTACTACCAATCAGCTTTAGATGGTTTGTCTACTGTCACGTCTGGCGTTGGAACACAAAAGACAGCCTACTCTAGCGTTTGGATTCCAGAGGTTGGAAGAAAAGAGCATAATGAAGGTTCCTACGTAACCAACCTGATAGACAGAGAAGACATGCAAGGATGGAACATGGAACATCCATACTTTATTGTTGAATTGAAGCAAATTCCTGAATGGGCAGGATGCTATGGCATAGCTGTGAAGTTACCGTTAGACCATTTTGTTGCAATGCAAAACTCAAATTCAAATGCCACGTCACCTTATCTTCATTACTTAACATATTCTTGTAGCTATCAACCATTGTTCAGTTCGCAGAAATGCACGTTCCAAATATATTGTTTCAATGGTTACGACTTCACAAATCCAACGATTTACGACTACTACCTAATGAATCCAACAGACTTCTATAATGTCGACTTGAGCATGTGCTACCACATTGGAACAATCATCGACGCACTTGCACAATACTATCGGGTTAAAAATGATGATCCTTATGGAATGGGCATGGGAGCGTGGACGTATTACCGCAACGTGTTTGAGTCTCACAATAACGGAAGCTACCTTCTAACAACTGGGAAAGCGATTGAGGCAAGCATGACCTACTACTCAATGACTGGAGAGTTAAAATATTTGGATTTTGCAGAGTATTTGGCTAATTACCTTGCAAGTCTTCAGATAAAATCCGGCGTTAGAGCTGGCACTTTTCCTATGAAACACAACGATGTTGCATATTTGGACTGCCAAGCAGCTTGCCTCATTGGATTGAAGCTGATGTTTGGCTACAACATATCGTATAGTGGCGCTTACGACTTAGGATTAAGGGCTATTCACTACGACTATGAACCAGTTGGCTACAACATAATCATAGACCCAACAGATTACGGCGTAACAATCGACAACATTAAAAGGCTATACGTCTACGCCAACACCACTTACATAGATGACGACTTCTTCACATTCAAAAGTGCATATACAGCAAGAGCTTGCTTAGGAGTTAACGACAGTTTTGCAATGTTGGCATTGAGTAGAGTATGGCGAAACATCGTTTGGAATGCAACGGATTTAAGCGTATATGTTTGCGAGAGCATACCGGGAAGAACGTATGCTGGAACGAGGATCGATTGGATTTCAACAAATAGCGAAACTCAGCCTTATGGTTTGATGGCTTGGCTAGAAATTGCAAAGTACCATCTTACAAACTACCAGTATTACTACAAGTTTCTCGCGAAACACTATGCCATAGAAAACTTAACCATAACAAAGGCAAGCCTAAACGTCAACATCACAGGGCAAGAAGGCTACGGAACGCTATCAACATTCTATCTTAAAGGTTTAAAAACACATGCAGAGCCTGCAACAATAAAAGTTAACGGGGCAACTATAAGCTCGTTTGGCAACCTAGATTCACTATATGTAACCAATAGAAACAGCTACTACTATGACAGCGCTAATTATACCCTTACAGTCAAAGCTTTCATAGTCAACGGAACAACGAATCTAGAAATTCAATGGATACAACAGCCTTACGATGTGTGGGTGTCAATGATGCTAACTTTGGGTATTATGATAATCGCTATCGTTGCTGTCTTCGTATTGGTACATAAGCTATACCTTAGAAATAAAATGAAAAGGAATCAAGGTGAAATAATCGGAACCATGTCTGACACTTGAGATTTAAACTTTAACATGCGCTAAACATGTCAATTCTTATATGAGCGGTCGTAGAAATAACAGAGTGTACCCCACTTCGTCTTATTAGGTAGTGCGTTTAATGAGAAAAACAATATTCAAAAAACTTGATGCTCAAGGATTAATAGCAGATTATAACCACTACAGAAAGAATTTGCCTCCGAAACTACCTGAAAGGGTTTTCATTTGGGATGAAACCTTAAGAGAGGGCGTCCAAACACCAACGGTGTTTTTGACTTACGTGGAAAAGGTTAAACTGGCAAAAACGATGGATGAAATGGGCGTATCCTTAATAACTGTGGGGTTTCCAGCCCTCTCCGAAGAAGAAAAAAACGATGTTAGAAGAATCGCAAACGAAGACTTTCACCAAGCACGATTAGCTGCCTCAGCACGCATAATTAAAAGCGACATAGATGCTTGCCTAGAATGTGGCATAAGAGAAATTCTAATATTCACACCCTTCAATGGGCTGAACCTTCAGTATAGGCTGAAAATGACTAAGGAGCAGGTTCTAGAAAAAACCGTCGAGTCTGTTGAATATGCAAAAAAACACGGGGTAACAGTGAATTTTGTTTTGGAAGACGCTTCAAGAACGCCGCTTGAAGAAATTTTACAAATTTTTGACGCTGCGGTAAAGGCTGGAGCAAGCCGACTGGTAATTGCGGACACTGTTGGGTTCTTAAGGCCTTTGTCAATGCGCTACCTCATTTCGCATGTCAGAGAAGACCTTTCGAAGCTAATCAGTAGAAAGGTTCCGCTTTCAGTCCACTGTCACAACGACTTTGGTCTAGCAACGGCAAACACTTTAGCGGCTGTTGAGGAAGGCGTGGCATACGTGCACACATGTATCGCTGGGTTCGGCGAAAGGGCAGGAGTTGCACCATTAGAAGAGGTTGTTGTTGCTTTGGAACTCCTCTATAACATAGACACGGGCGTAGATATGGAAAAGCTTTATAGGCTTGCGCAACTGGCTGAAAAAGGTTTCGCCATACCAATACAATATCATAAGCCAATAGTTGGTGAAAACGCCTTTTCTTACGAAGTGGATGAGCATGTTCACGGCATGCTAGCTCATCCCCTCATATATGAACCCTTCCCGCCGGAAATCATTGATAGAGAAATAATGTTCTATTCAGGTAGACAAACTGGAAAACATTTGGTTGAAAGCCGTTTAACGTCTGCGGGAATTAAAGCCACACCAATGCAAATAGACGAAATTGTTAGAAGAATAAAAAGTATACATGAAAGTCTGGACAAAGGCGGAACGCAAATGACGTTTTACCAAATCAAAAAACTGATGAGGGAGCTACGTAGGGGTTCAACGGAAGAGGACTTCTGGAGAATTGTTGAGCAAGTTACTAAGCAAAAGCCTAAGCTTCCGCTGGAGAAAGCATTGCTTACTTAGGTCTTGGTATGTAGATTCCATGAGGATCTATTTCCCTTAAAAGGACGAGTTCCTCATGTGTAGGCAACTCTGTCGTTGGCACGTCTTTAGGGACAATTAAGTCAAAACTTGTGTTCTCCAGAATTTGCTGAACCGAAACGCCAGGGTGAACAGTAGCCAACCTAATTCTTTTTGTTTCTGGGTCAAAATCCATTTGGCAAAGGTTCGTAACTACAAGCGAAGGCCCGCCTCCACGTAAACCTGCTTTTTCTCTGGCTCCTGGCCCGTCTAAGAAGCCTGGGCTTGTAAGGTAGTCAAGTTTTTTGACCATTTTGCGTTTTTCATGGGTCATTATGACTACTATGCGTTTGGCTGACGAGACTATGTCGTTTCCTCCGCCGCTTCCCGGTAGTCTTGTGGTTGGTTTTTCGAAACTTCCGATATAGGTGGTGTTTATGTTTCCGTACTCGTCGATTTGTGCTGCTCCCACAAAGCCCAAGTCAACATGTCCTCCCTGCAACATTAATCCTAAAGTTTCGATCAAGCCTATGGCTCCTGAAGCACGATATCCAAGCCTAGAGTCAGCGATAGATAGGGCAATTTCCTTAGCGTTTGAATCGATGAATCCGGCTTCGTAGACGATTTTTGCTCCGGGTGCATGTGTTTTCTTGGCCAACATTGCCGCGATGAGAGGTAAGCCAGTTCCTATAAAAACAACATCTCCGTTGTTTATTTGTTTGGAACCGCAGACTGCCATGAGCTCTAGCGTGTTGAATTCTTCGGGTTTCGCATATTTCTTTGCCATGTTTTCATTTTTCCTCCTTTTTTAGTATGGGAGCGGTTTTTTGGCTTTATGCTTCATTAGTCTCTTGATGCCTATTTTTTGAAGGAACTCTATGTGGCTGTTCACGCTTGTTATGTATTCTTCGCAGTATTTTTGCCATCCTTCCTCTGTCTTGCACTGCTCATAATACATGCGCACGTGTTCCATGTCATAGTCATAGTAATTGTACACCATCATTGGAAACGAACCCCATGGACATTCAACAACGTGAGTTACATAGATGTTCGGTATGACTGTTTGGTCTGGCTGCGAACGAATAAATTCTGTGTCCACAATTTCTTCAGCTAAAACAATAACTTTTTTGCCAGCCCTTGCGCCCTCAACGTCTTCGCCCTTTATGCCGTCTATCTGAGCATTTCCCTCCATATCCACGCGCGAGGCGTGCACGATGCTGAAGTCGGGACGAACGGAAGGAACCAGAACAACCTTTTCTCCCGTGAATGGGCATACCATCACTTCTGCCTTTTTAGTTCTAAACCTTGTTTTTGCTAGCATGTCTGTGCCTAACATACTTTTTAGGGGCATGAAGGGTACGCCTAACGCTCCGCCTAAGAAGCGCAGAGCCATCGCTAGGTTTGAGTAGTCTTCGATTTGTATTACGCCTTCGCGGATTCTTCTTTGAATGTTCGGTGCCAAGCCTATGCCTTCAATGGCGTAAAATGCCATTTCAAGACGTGAGACAACTCTTGCACCTACTAGAATATCTAATTCCATTTCCGAGCCGCACGTGTAAATAGTTAGGTTTTGTTTCTTTTGTCTGACAAGTTCGTGGGCGAAAGCCATTGGTGGGCGTTGAAAGCCGAATCCTCCCCAGAAGAGATGCGCGCCGTCTGGAACAAGCTTCACTGCCTCTTTTAGGGATATTCGCTTGTCTTCTACGGGTGCTTCCACCAAACTTTTACACCAACCAGTTTAGAAGTGCATTAGTGCTTAGGCTGCAAATAGATTTTTCGACTAATGATTCTGTCCAGCCAAAGGTTTTACATGATTATACGTAAAATTCCCCATAGTCATAAAAGCGCACGCAATAACTAACACATAATTGAAATAGGAGTCCATAATAATATCCAAACTAGGTTTAGATGTGACCAAAAGATTGCAGCGGGCAGAACTTGCCAAAGGAGGAGCAGTTGCAGAGAAATCTTTTGCGATTTCTGTGTTAGTGGGTATAGTTGAAGTTTTTGTTGGAATATTCTCTTTGAGCCTTGCCCTAGTTGCGGATGGTGTACAATCTTTCAGCGATGCCATGGTTTCTCTGATCATCTGGATTGGCTTACGTTTATCAAAAAAGGCACCAGACGGCAGATTCCACTTTGGTTACTACAGAGTTGAAACCTTCAGCAGTGTTGTTGCTGCTTTTTTCATGGCCGTTTTAGGCGGACTAATCCTATACGGGTCTTATCAAAAGCTGCTCAACCCGGTAGAGATAGTGAATGCAGAAACAGCTTTGACGGTGGCAATATTAGCGTCCGTAGTAGCTCTGTCACTGTTGATCTTCAAAATTCGGGGTGCCAAAAAGTACCCTTCATTAGCACTAAAAGCCGACGCGTTCAACTCGATCAAAGATGTGCTTACATCTGTTATTGCCTCTCTAGCCATAGTCTTCAGTAAATACTTTCACATTGCACAGACAGATTCTGTTGCCGGAATAGTAATTGCCTTGTTCATTTTTACGGTTGCATATTCGGTAATAAAAGAAGCTTCGTTAGTTTTGATGGACGCCTGCCAATGCGGAGAAATACTTTCAGACATTGAAAATATAGCCAAGAATGTCGAGCATGTGATAGAAGTGCACGACATTCGCATGCGAAAGTTAGGGCCATACTTGATCGGCGACATGCACGTAGTTGTTGACGGCGACATGTCCGTGACAGAGGCTGACCAGATAGCAACACAGATAGAAGAACGGGTGAAGCGTGAATTCGATGATGTGGCAGAAATAAAAGTAAGAATAGAACCACATAAACCCGCAAGTAAGAAGTGAAAAAGTGAAAAAAGTGCTAACTTGAGTAAACTAGTAACTTTGTCACGTTAGCCTGCCAGCCATTTTGAAATTTCTGTTTCTTTTTCCGTCTCTAATCTGATGCCCATTGGTTCAAAGGTTTGGTTCAAAGCAGTTAGCAGATTTCGAACATAATCCTCTACATTTATTTCAACTAGGCTTTTCACAAACTCTGCTGGTTTCACGGTGAATATTTTTTCCTTATACTTGAACGGTTTCACTTTAATGAAGGAAACCGTGTCCCACCTTTTCAGTTTCTTGCCCGCATCTATCATTTGCAAAGCACACTGGTACTGCTGAGCCGCAGTCTTCATATCTGCTACTTTCTCGTTAGGGTCAAAATAAAGCCGCACAGTATAAATTAAATCTTCCAACTTAACCCGTCTACTCTTCAAATCATCTACAGCCTTTTTAACAATGTCTTTAATCACTTTCTTAGCTTGTGCATATTCCTCTTGATTCTTCACAGCAGAAAGCGTTTTAATACATTGCTGAAATATGTTGTTTACGAACTTGGGCGCATTGGATTTTATGGGCGTGACTCCTTTAATGTCAGGTGTACCATCGGGCAATATGCCAAAATAGGCTTTTTTTGCCTTCGGCAAAACGCACAAATTGTAACGCTTTTCCACAGCCAAATCCAAACTAAACCTTTCCTTCACAGCCTTAATCAACCATTCCACTTGTTCATTTGAAGCATTGTCTAAAAACAGAGAATCCGTATCGCCGTAAAGAGGTCTTAAACCCTTTCCTTCTGCCATCCTCCAAGATTCTTTAAGCGCATAGCGGCTATAACCAGTTATTGCTTCTGCAAGTGGTGGACAAGCTACTCCGTGAATTCTAACTGTAACCCCATAGCTGGAAACAGTAATTAACTTCAACAGTTTTGCCGCTGTACCAGCAATTTTTCTCTCCTCTTCCGATAAAGAATTGTCCTTTGATTTTGGTTTGAACAGTTTGATTCGCAGTTCTTTTAAGGCTCCAACAAGTATTGAATAGAATCCTCTGCGTTTTGTGCAAACGTGATAATCAACGTCTGGAATCTTGTTGCCTCTACATTCAGAATGGATGCAATCAACTGTTTCATAGGACAAATTGAAACTGTCAATGCAACTTGGATATAGACTTTCAAAATCACACACAACAGTCCCAAAATAGACTCCAGGGGTAGGCGCAACCGTCAAAGCTCCAACAACTCTATGTGTCGGCTTTCCTTTTCTCAACTCCTCAGGAGTTGGAATGAGAATCCTATTCTTTCTCAGATAAGTGTAAATCATCGATTTTATCCATTCACTTACCCGTCTACTGTTAAACGCTTCAGCCAGAGGGATGTTGGCTATTCTAGAAAGCATCCAAGTAGCATAAATCTTTTCACTGTCAATTTCTTTAACCCCAAAGAAATCTGGGTTCAGTTTTGGGATTGGCTGAAGAAGCAGATTAAGCCAATAAGAAACCTGAGCATACTTTAACGCGTCTTTTGCTTTAACTTCTTTAAATCTCTCTTCAAACTTCCCTTTTGCTTCTGTTGAAGTGTCAAAAATTGGCTGTAAATTGTTTCCAGAATGTAATGCTCCAAAAATTAGACCCTTATCATAAACATACGATTTTAAAAAGTCCACTTCGCTTTCCCAATGTTGACGAAAACTTCCCACAGCCTTTAAGGCAATTTTAGGATTCGGCCAAGAAACCTTTTCCAAAACTCTCGATTCACCAGTAAACAAGTCAGCCTTTTCAACGGTTTCTGCGTCTCCACTAAAATACTTGATGATTCCTTTTTCTTCTTCTGCCAGTGGACTAGCAGCAAGAAAATATGCTTTATAATTATCATCAACAAATTCTTGGATCTCTCCCTGTGCGTCCAAAAATTTTAGTTTTACCTTGTTTGTTTCAGTTAGTGCAACATCGAGAAGGTAAAGAGAGTTCAAGATTTCAACTCCCATGTAGGTTTAGTTGGCTTTCTATTTCAGATAACTCTTTTTGGCCTATTTTTCTTGGGTAATTGTAAATGGGTCCGCTTGGTTTTTCGTTGTAGTATGGACGGTTACAGTTTGGACATCCGGAAGTAAGGAAAGGCTCGCCCATTTGAACAATTTGCAACAGAGTTTGCTCGCCAACACCGAAATCACTTGTGCAGCCTTCCTCATCAAAGCGCATATCCTCATATCTAGCGATTCCGTGGACTATTAAATGCCTGGCAATTTGGATTCGTCTATATTTTTGAATTGGCGGTTGAGGCACACGCTCCAATGTCGTTCCAGCAATGGGCGTGAAAGCAAAAAGCGCTGGCAGAACACCCATATCTACGCAGCACTGAATAATTTCAACCATTTCCCTTTCAGTTTCTCCTAAACCAACAATCAGATGCGTGCTAACTTTGCCCTTTCCAAAGATATGAACAGCCTCGCTTAGAAGTTTAAACTGTTTTTCCCAACTATATGGGCCTCCAGCAGCAAGTCCTTTAATCTTGTCAAAAAGTTCTTTCGTAGCAACGTCTAATGGAATGCCAATTCTCTCAGCTCCAGCTTCAGCCAACTTCCTTATATTTTCGCTGCTTAGGGGCTGGCATGATATTGAAATGGGAACTTTGGCTTTTTGACGGATTGCCTTTATGAGGGCTAGTAAGTGCGTGAAAACTTCTGGATAGTTTAAGGCTTGAAAGCAAACACGCCTTATTTTGCCATCCTCAAAACCTTTCTCTATTCCATCAAGAACATTTTTTGTAGCGAAAACAGGCCATGAAACCCTCGAAAGTGCATCAGCCCTACTGTGGCTTCCCCTAGCTTGTGGACAAAAACCGCAGTTTGCGATGCATTTGCCCTTTCTATAAGTCATTAAATAGGCGGTCGTAGGTGCAGCGTCAAGCTTCTCATTTAAAAGCCCAATAACCACAGCTGAGCCTACGGAAACGCGAATAGTCTTTGGCAATCCCTTCTGGAGGCGGGTTGTGTACGGTTGTAGGCCTACTTGGTTTGAAGCCTGCGATTTTGTTTGGTTTTTCATATGGCCGTTCATTAGTAAATCTCCCATTAAGGCTAAAAACTATTTGGGCTTTCATTCGCCATTCTGCTGATTTCCAAAGGTAAAAGAACGGGTTTATACAATCTACGGGTCGAAATCCTTAAATGTGTTTTTTGCAGACCCATAGTGAGTGAATTTTATGAAGGGTTTCATTTCAGTTGATATGGAAGGCATGCCCTACGTCGTCACTTTAGGACACTTGAATCTAAAAGGGACATTGTATTCTGAAGCAAGAACAATTGCTACAAAAGTCACACTAACCGTCGCAGAGGAGCTAAATAAGAACGGTTTCAACGAAATTATCATTGCTGACAGTCATGGCCCCATGGTTAACCTTTTGATTGATGATCTACCGGAGTATGTGGAGATTATCAGGGGATATCCTCGACCAGTCAGCATGGTTACAGGAGTAGAGGAATGCGATGCTGCTTTGTTTCTTGGATATCATGCCAAATTTGGGACTGCAAAATCCACGTTCGACCACACTTACAGTGGTGGGAGCATCAATAAGCTAGAAGTGAACGGCGTGGAAGTAAGTGAATTTCTTTTAAACGGTTATACGGCAGGAGATTTGAAAGTGCCCGTTATATTGGTCGCTGGAGAGGCTCAACTTCTAAAAGATGACGTTAAGAAATATGTGCCATGGGCTGAAACTGTCGCCTTAAAACACTCTTTGAGCAGAGTTTCAGCAAAAAGCTTCAGTATGGTAAGAATTGAGAAAGAATTAAAACAAGCTACTAAGCGAGCAGCCACCCACTTTAAGCAAAATAAGGCTAAGCCGCTGGTTGCGAAAAAACCAGTGAAAATTGGAGTGACTTTCTTGGCAAGTCATTTTGCAGATGCTGCTGAATTGTTACCTATAGTCAAAAGAATCGACGGATTAAAAGTGGAGTATACTGCGAGCAACATGATTAAAGCATATAAAACATTTGAACTATTAGCGCTAGCAGCAAGTGGCATATCAACCATACTTCAAAATTCACAGTAGCCATCTTCGCTAATGATAATGTTCACTTCGCTAAAGATTTGGAATTCATAAATAATTTATCTGAAGTAGGTGAACTTGGGAATGAGGGCATATATATGCGAAGGTCAAAGCTGGAATCCTACGAAGACATTTTAGGAGCCTTGGTCAAGAAGCCTCTATCTATCGATGTCATAGCATACGAAACTAGTATGGACTGCACCTTTCTTAGGAAACGTCTGGGCTTTTTGATAAAATATGGTCTTGTTGAAGAACGAATTTCAAGCAAGAAAACACTTTATGCTATCACAGAAAGGGGTGTAACAGTTTTAAAGACCCTTAACTTCCAGAAATACCTTGAAAAAGTGGTAAACACAATCAAGGTGATGGATGAAGCTTTCCAAGTCATTCCAACAATTTCAAAGCGCCACGACGAAAAGTAAAGCAAGCTAGCGAAAACCAAAAGCTATTAAGCAAACCGCAGAGTTTTCCTTCAGAGAAGGCAATGAAGCAACTTTTGCCCGAAACTGTTTGGAACATGAATGAGAGGGAGCTTACAAACCTATTAGATACGGGAGCACTTGTTTCTAAGTCAAAGAAAATTCATTTTTATGCTCCGAGTTTCATGTATTACAAGACGAGCCACTACTGTTCTTCGCCTACGGATTTTCCAACAATATCGGTAACTGGAAAAGGCTGTGCGCTAAAATGCAAGCATTGTGGCGGGAAAGTTTTAGAAACTATGTATCCGGCTACTATGCCTGAAAAACTGTTAGACTTGTGTCGACAGCTTAAGCATAACGGGGCATTTGGCTGCTTGATAAGTGGTGGATGTCTACCGGATGGCTCCATTCCTATCGGAAAATTTGTTGACGAGATAAAAAAAGTTAAACGTGAATTGGGTTTGACGGTGTTTGTCCACACTGGTATAATTGATTTTGATACTGCTAAAAAACTGAGGAATGCTGGAGTTGATGCTGCTTTAATTGATGTTATTGGTTCTGACGAGACTATAAGGGAAATTTACAATTTGAACGTAACTGTTAAAGATTATGAAAGTTCCTTGAAAGCCTTGCATGAAGTTGGCATTGTCTTTGTGCCTCATGTTATTGTTGGTCTTCATTATGGAAAGCTAAAAGGCGAGTTTCACGCCTTAAAAATGATATCTTCCTGCAAGTCTTCAGCCGTAGTTACGATTGCCTTCATGCCCATACATGGAACAGAAATGGCAACTGTTGAACCGCCAAAACCAGAAGACATAGCCAAAGTCGTAACAGCTGCTAGGCTAATGTTTCCTATGACGCCCTTGGTTCTTGGTTGTATGCGACCAAAAGGGAAACATCGCGTTAAAACAGATATCTTAGCCATAAAAGCTGGAGTGGATGCCATAGCATTTCCGACAGAAGAAGCTATAAAATTCGCTGAAAATCAAGGATATGCCATACGCTTTTCATCATTTTGCTGTTCACAAATTTACCTAGATGTTTCTGACAAGTGACCCTTTCAAAGTGTTCATTATCTCGTTTTTCATTTTTGAATATTGAGCGCTTAGCTTTTTGGCGTCTTTTTTCGCCATGCCTTGGCAGATTAGTTGTTTTTCAAAGGCTCTCCTTGTTTTACGTACCTTCCAGCCAAACGTAAGCCATAAAACAAAAAGACTAAGCAGAAGGCGGATTAGAGAAACGCCTGCACTTATGATGCTACTGATTTTCATTCCATTTCACTTGAGTCAGATTGACAAAGGCAGTTACTCTTCGTTTTCGTCTTCTTCCTCTTCTTCTGCGTGTTTTTCAGCCAGTTTTTCCTTTATTTTCCTTGAAATTTCTTCGCCTATCTCTTCTCCCTTGATTTCTCTTTTTCCGCTCACTGCTTTCCTCATAACATCGCCAAGACTTGTGAACACCGATACGTAGTTTTCCGTCATTTTAACAGCTGTCTCTTCTGGCATGCCAGCATCTTTCAACTCCTTATAGAAAGCAGCTGCCGCTTTGCCCATGTCTCTTCCCGCTTCTTCAGAAAACACACTTGCAATTATTCCCTTTATCAAGCCCGGAACTTCTCTTGAAACTACGCCTAGGACTTCCTTTAGTTCTTCAACATCCTCCTCTTTCTTTCTCTTCTCTTTTTCTTCGCTCATTTCGATTTCACCTCCATTTACTACAATTTTGTTGCAATTAACAGTTTTGGAACCTACGAATAAGCTCAAATGCTTGGCTCTTTTTAACCTCAGCTTCCAGCAAAGCTTTTTCGGCTTGATTGTCTAAGCCAACATTTTCATACAAGTTGGCTCCATTGTGTGGTCTTGATTCTGTCTGTTTGAATTTCGATGTTCTGCCAAAAACCGTGTTTAAAAAGCCATCTATATTCTTAACGTGTATTCCTATTTTATCAAACTTCATCTTTCTTCACCTCTATGAGAAACTAAAGGTCTGGGCAATGCAGTTATCTATTATGGAAAAAAGTGATCAACCACGCGGTCACTCTACAAGTTCGTAAACGTTTCCATATCCTTCAGCATGTCGAACGATGCCTTCTCTTTCTAAGCGGCTAATTCTTTCTCTTACAATTTTTCTTGAAGCTTTTCCACGCATCATTCGAACTTGACGTGCTATTGCTGATATGTTTAAATTACCCCGCAAAGCGAGAGCTTGAATTATGCACCTTGAAATATCGTCTTGAACAACCCACGTTTTCTTTAAATATTTTTCGGCCGCTTTAAGACGTGCCGCAATTCTCAAGGGTTCCCCATATAAACCCATACCAATGCGGGTCATGCGCAAGTATGGAGTCAGCCCCTCATATTCTGGATTATTCATTATTAATGTTTCCAAAGTTTCAAGCCTCTTGATTATCAAATCGAGCTTTCTGCTTAACTCCCCAATGCTTGAACTGCCTGCACTGGCATCTTTGTTGTTATTTTTCTTTACCATTCTTCTCAAGTCATTATAACCTTGCTAAATTGATAAAAGTGTTTGCGATTTCCGAAGTGTTTCGAAGTAGATTGGGAATTTTCACATGTTGAACTGGCTTGGTTTTATTTGTTTGAACGTGAACCTTGCTTAAGCATTTGGAAGCCTAAAACTATGGTCCATGTTGATGCTAAGAGTGCAGAAATCGTTTCTGGAATGGCAACGTTCGGAACGTATCGCATTACAAATTGAAGAACCCAGACGAGGGCTGCAGTAATTGCAATTGGAAAAGTGAACAAGCCCATTTTCACTTTCCCCATGATGAAGAACGTTGCGCAAATGACAAGCATTGATATTGTAGCAAACATGAAAAACGCAACCGAAACATAATAGTGTATTATTCCAAAATTTTCTGTGAAAACCCCAATTGCAACAAGAGCCAATGCGGCAAGGGTGAAGATGAAAGCGCCGATTTTCCCTAACACTCTGTTGCGTAGAAAAATGAATAATCCAGACGCGAATATTATGGCTAAAATTCCGCCAATTATGAGACCAGAATTGAATAGAACTGCAGTGACTCCCTCCACCACTCCTAAATCGCTTAGAGCGTTTTCGGTCCAACTGAACTGTGGAGAATAGGCTATTGCAAGAGAAATAAACGTAAACGCGACTACGGGTGCGACTATGCCACTAACTCCTGATATTTTAAGCCAAGTAACATTTTTCAAGTTCATAACAGGACGCTCCTTGCCCTAAGAACACTTTAGAGCTATTTTTAGGCGCTGTTTAAAAACATGCTGTATTGGAGCAGCAACATTCATGATAGGGTAAACGCAAAAATTAATAATGGAGAAAGTCAAGCTTTAATGCAAGGTTGATACGTATGCCTAAAGTAAAAGTTGATTGGACCAAGTGCAATGGAGACGGCGTATGCGTTGAGATTTGTCCAGTAAACGTTTTCGAACTCAAAAACTTGCCTGAACATCCAGACTCTCAGAAATCTGTTCCTGTGCGAGAAAACGACTGCATAGCGTGCATGGCATGTGTAACATCATGCCCAACACAGGCTATAACAGTTGAAGAGTGAAAAAGGAATCTGCTACAAGACTTCACTTAATGGACTATGTTGTCTGGAACAAACCGCCTAAGCCTCTGCAAAGACCTCATTTTCTCTTTATCTTCCACTTTAGCTTCCTGTATTACCTGTTTAAGCATCAGAATTGATTCATCCATGGCTTTGCGATTCACCGGATAAGGAACGCCGTCCTTTCCTCCATAAGCAAAAGAATACTTCACTGGGTCTTCCCAGCTTGGCTTTTCTCCATAAATAAGCTCTGCAATTAGGGCTAAACCTCTAACAGTTGCAGGACCCACGCCTCTAAATCCTAACAATTCTTCATAGTTGCTTGGTTGAAACTCGTAAACTTCTTGTAAGGCTTTCCAGTTTATGTTTCTTGGCATTGATAAAACATCGATTGGATATTCTTTCCACCCAATATCTGCGGTTTTTGGTAGCCATTCCTGAAGCGACTTCTGATAAACTGGTCTGATAGACATGACCATTCGCATAATCTTTTCCGGTGTTTCCTTAGTTATGTCCACTGAAATTTTTCTGCAACTTTCGCTTTCTCCTGCAGTCATATCTAATGCAATATCGCGTTTTACGTCGCCAACTATGGCATTGTGCGGTTCAACAACAAAGTTTTCAGTTTTGTCGGAAAGCCAATGATATCTTCTGGCTGTGCGATCTTCAGGACACATGCCCTGCTGAATGACTGCCCATTTTTCATCCTCAGCCACAAAGAACGTGTGGTGGTAAAGCTGGTAGCCTGCTTGAATAGCTGCGTTATCTACTTTGGCGCTCATTTTGCTTGCATAACGTAATGCCTTAATTTTATCGCTTGAGAAACCGAATTTTTCGCCGATTTTTCCAATTTCCAGCGGTGCTTGTTGGGATGCCTTGCCTTTGCCACCACAGACGGCAATACCGTGCTCTTCTGGAGCAATAGCCTGTTTTAAGACTCCTGTAACGACTGTGGTTACGCCTGATGAGTGCCAGTCATAACCTAAAACACAACCTAAAGCCTGAAACCAGAAGGGGTCGGAAATCCGCTTTAGAAAATCGTCTGTGCCATACTCGTCAACGATGATGGTTGTTATTTCCTTGGCAAGTTTACGCATGCGAATGACTAGCCATCTAGGCGCCTTGCCGTAATGAAGCGGAAGTTTGGCAACCCCTGTCCTCTGCATAAGTTTATGCCTATTTACATGGTGTTTGCCTGCTCTATTTCAGTTTTGTCTTAGTGTAATCTCAGTGTGTGCGATTGGTGTAGGCCCATCTAGGTGGCGCCATAGGCTGAGCGTGGATAACTGTTAAAAAATGAAGGTGAAAGACGTTTTGTTATTCCAATATTTGCGCTTGCTTGAGGGCGTACCATGAAATAAGCGAGAAGGCAAGGATGTAGGTTAATGCTACTGCTATTGATCTCAGCAGAATGAGTGAGAGAGGTTCCACATAAAGTACTTCGGATTCTCCGAGGAAAGGGTTTCTTTTGTAGAAAGTCACGTTTGATGAGGGGTAAAGGGCATAGTTGATCAAGTTGGCGGCGATGTTATCCGTTCCTGTTGATATTGATTTTCCAACAGTCATAGTTTGGTTTTGACTTGTGATTAAAGTTCCTGTGACTCCGCTTCCCGGCACATACGAGAGAACCCAAGCCTGATCCGAAAAAACTGAAACAATCGGAGCGCTTATGAGCAGTGCAATAAAAATGCAAAAGGTTCCGAGGGCTGCTATTAACGAGCTTTTGGAAAGTGAGCCTACCGCTAAGACTATGCCTATCCAAAGAAAAGTGGTGATAACACTTCCTAAGAGCGAGAGTGGAACCAGTTCAAGGTTGTTTTGAGGACCGTACACGATTGTTGCGCCAATGGTCGTGTAAGCAAAGAGAACAACATAGACTAAGAGAAGAGTTATGAAAGCTGCAAACAGCTTGCCGAGAAAGACCATTGTTCTGGAGACAGGCTTTGTCAGCAACGGAACGATTGTGCCACTTTCAAATTCACCAGAGATGCTGTTCATAACTGTTACGATCGCGAAAAGGAAGAAAACTAGAGCACCTGGATTTGAACTGACGACATAGTCTGGATTCTGGCTAAGTGGCTGACCTATCGCGTTGCTAAGAATCACTGGTAAAACAAGGCCCAGAGTGACTAAAACAAACACAAGTATGGTCATGCCAAGGAGCTTTTTCTTTCGGATATTCCATAGAAGATCATATCTTACAACAGCCCAGAAACGAGTCATCCAGCTTGGGTTTACTCTAACTCCCTTATTCCTGACAGCGCTCATTCTGCCTTACCTCCACTAGATTTGGCGATAAGCTGCATGAAAACTTCTTCAAGAGTTTGTCCCTTCAAACTCATGGAAACGATAACCCCTCCGGAGTTTGTTATTTCTTGAGAAACCTGGGGTCTGACATCATCACGAGTTTTCAACTCAATAATCAGCATATTGCCGTCTTTGGAAACATTAGAAACAAAAGGCAGTTTATTTAATGCCTCAACGACTGTTTCAGAGAGCTTGGCTACCTCTACTTGTAATATCGTTGGTCCTGAAAATTTACTGGAAACGTTTTGAAGAGTATCTGAAACTAAAGATACTCCACGGTGAATAATGGTAACGTGACTGCAGATTTGTTCAACCTCAAACAAAAGATGGGAAGAGATGAAAACGGTCATGCCTTCTTTTGCGATTTCTTTTACTAATTCTCTTACTTCAACCATGCCAACTGGGTCTAAACCTAGGCTTGGCTCGTCTAACACAACCAATTCGGGTTTATTCAGCAATGCTTGTGCAATGCCTAGGCGCTGTTGCATCCCCTTGCTATACTTTCCAACAAAGTCCTTTTCTCTACCTTTAAGCCCGACTATTTTCAACAGCTTAGGTATCTGCTCTTTACGTTCTTGCTCATTCATTCCATACATTCTTCCATAAATGTCCAGAAGTTCCCATCCCTTCAAGTGTTTGGGAAACTTTGGCAGTTCAGGCATGTAGCCCATCCTCAGCCTTACATCTGGTCGGTCTCCACGAACTTCTTGCCCAAGAACTCTAACAGCACCTCCGTCAGGCCTTAATAAACCAACCAAAACTTTTATTGTAGTGGTCTTTCCAGCCCCATTCGGCCCTAAAAAGCCGTGGATGGTGCTCTTTTCAACTTTCAAGTTAAGCTTATTCACAGCTGTAAGTGAGCCGTATCTTTTTGTAAGATTGATAGTTTCTATGGCTGGCTCCATTTGAGGTCTTCCTAAACGTGGCTGATATGTACGCTTAACATAAGCATAAGCTTTACCTCAATGTTCTATATCTCTGCCTTAAGCAAAAATTCTTCAGCGTTTTTAAGTGCGGTTCTGCGAAATGCGTAAGTCACCACTAAGGCTATGACGCCGCTTAAGGGCAATGCCATGTAGAGGTATGATTCTGGAAGAGCCATGTCGAACAGGATTTTCAAGCCGTAAGGAATTATCGGCGAAACTATAGCTAACGCAAGAAGAAGACAGACTAATCCATTGATGAAACTCCACATGGGTCTAATCATCCTGGATCTTGGAAGTTCACGGAAGTCGGCGCCTTTTATTCCAAAGGTTAGGGAGACCATGGCGAGAGAGAAGACTAATAGAATGCCTTCAGTTAAACCTACAGCAATCATCTCTAGTGAAGGAAGCGTTAAAAGGACAGCAACGAAGAAGCAAACCAAAGTTATGGCGAAGCTAAAGAAAGTCACAAAGAAGTATTTTGCTTTTACAAGACTTTTTGCAGAGATAGGGGACGAATAAATATACCACACACCCGCTCCTTCAGAGCCAATTATGAAACCTCCTAAAGCAATAGTTATCAAGGCTCCGGGGAGAACAGTGAGGTAGACAAATAGGAAGGATTGAAACGAGAAAGGCACAGATTCGCCCGTTGTGCCTCTCATGGAAGAAAAGATTGGCACGATAATAAACACTATCGGCATGATGAAAATGTATATCAACTCACGCCTCCGCGTAAAAGCCTTAAAGTCTTTCCTCATAATTGCCGCTTCTGCAAAAGAGAAGCCTAATCTCCCAAGCAAACCAGCCCTAGGAACGTAAGCTCCACGGGATATTTTGATTGATGGCTCCTCGTACAAACCAAACCTGGCATTAAGGCGAACAGCCGCTAAAAAGAGGAGGTAGATGAACGCAAGTGAGGCGAGTGAAAAGATTACTATCTCCGGCATTAAGCCGCTAGCAAAGGCCGAGAGCGCTATGCCCAACCAAAGGTATGGAATAAACCAGAGTATCCTTTGTCCACCCGCTATCGACCCGATGAGAGATGGTATTGACACGTTATAGTAAAGCGAGAAATAGATAAGATAGAATATGACGAAGAACACAATAGACCCCAAAAGCCTCACCCATATAGCGGCCCGGCCAGCAGCTTTTGTCAAGGCTCCCGAAATTCTAACCTGCAAAATCTTTAGTACTTCAGTGGTGACGCTTGCCAAGAAAAGACTTGCCAACAAAGCAAACATCGTAAAGGCAGCCAAGGGAACAAGCCCTAATGGAACCGAGGCTACAGATATGCTTGAACAGATGAAGATGCTAATTATCAGCGGCCAACCGATCAGGTTCGCCAATATGGAGGCAACCGTGTGTTCCGCCCAAGTAATGGGAAACCAGTAAAGAGGCTGAATCGACACTTTTGCGCCAATTCGTTGCATCTGACCCATTTGCGAAAAAACCAGGCCATAAAGAAGAGCAATGGTTGGAAGCGTTGTGAAAAGGCTGGAAGCGCCTTGAAGAAAATCTTCCTTAAAAGCTGTGTCTGATATTCCGCTATAGAAGTTTGCTATGAGCCAGCCAATCAACAATCCTAACAAAAGTGCCCCTATGTAAAGGGCGTATGTTACCACCTTGTTCTCTCGAAATCTTCTAAATCTGAATCCTCTAATCAGCCGAGAAGACTTTCTGTCGACGCTTAAGAGTCGAAGAACATTCTTCCAGTTCACTTCATCAACGCCTCGACCACAGGCTTAATATCCCCCGTTCCCGTGAGCTTAAGGAAGATGTCTTCTAAGCCTGAATCAGGCATTCTTGCCTTTTGCCTCAGTTCTTTCATAGTGCCTAAAGCTGACATTCTACCATTGTACATTATGGCTATTCGGTCACACATGGCCTGAGCAATTTCCAAAACGTGAGTAGACATAATTGTCGTCACGCCCTGCGATGCAAGCTCACGCAACAGGTCCTTAACGATCCTCGCCGACTTTGGGTCTAAGCCACTCAAAGGCTCATCCAAAAGCAGAAGTTCAGGCTTATGCATTAGCGCAGAGATAATAACAACTTTCTGTTTCATCCCCTCAGAATAAGAGCTTATCATGTCTCCTTCTCTTCCCTCCAGATCCAGAGCCTTAAGAAACTCTTCGATACGTTTTTTCTTCTCCTCTAGCTGCATCCCATAAACATCTCCGGTGAAATCAAGGAACTCGAGTCCAGTTAAGAACTCGTAAACACGTGGTGATTCAGGCACATAGCCCACTTTTCTCTTCACCGCAACAGGATCATCCTCTACATTGATGCCCAAAACGTTTACAGATCCAGAGTCAGGCTTAACCAATCCCAAAATCATTTTAAGAGTTGTCGACTTGCCCGAGCCATTTGGACCCAGAAGGCCGAAGATTTCACCTCTTCGAACTTCTAGGTCAATGTAATCTACAGCTGTGATGTCGCCATATCGCTTAGAAACACTTGTCAACTTGACACCTGAGAGATGAGTCAATATCTAACAACCTCTATCAAAAGCAAAGCAAAGAATCACTTAAGATTTTCGTGGATTTTCTCTTTTCGGACAATCAGTTGGCTCGACGGTGATAACGGACAGCACACCATAAACTTTTTTGCAAACGCTATTAGGTCTGCTTTTTCTGAACTTCTCAGAGATTTAGTAAGTGACCTTCACGGTCAATTTCTCCACGGTAAATTCGTGTGGTAGAAATTGGAGCATGATTTTCGGAAGGAACCATGTCTATAATCTCTACATGAAGAGGAGGTAGCCCAAGCTTCTTCCTCTTTTCGTTAATCTTAAGGGCTACTGGCTCAGTTTCCTTGCTCACGACTAAGGCTTCAACGCAGCCCTTGGATAAGGTCACTCCGTAAATGTCATTTAAAGGAATAATCTTGGCTCTTTTCAAAAAATCATGTTTGCCTAAAAAATTTTTTAACTCTTTCAACCTTTGCTCATAGGGCACTGTTAAATGTGGCTTACCTAATTTTTTAACGAGTTCGTCAGAGCATAAGCCAATTAAAACTTGTTCACCTACATCAAAGGCTTTCGTAAGCAAGGCTCTATGTCCCTTATGGAACTCGTCAAAGGTGCCGCCTACAGCTACAGTTTTGAACTTTTTCTCCAATTCCTTTTCATCCTATTAATCTTGCACCTTGAATGTCAACTTGAGCTACGAGAATTTTCTCTCGTGGCAAAACCTGCTTAAAAGCTTGAGCCACTTTTTCAGCATTTTCCAACGTTGCAAGTGCGTGGACTGCTTCTCCCACCATGTTTTGTGCTGCGCCTATTGCCCCGGCCTTGTCAGCAAGTCCCATCAGCGTTCTAACACGCTCTGTCATGAAACCAGTTTTTTCAGCAAACTCGCGGCAACAAGCTAGAAAGTTTTCAAGGGAAGGCTCAGAGAGAATCTTCTCCAAAGTTTTCCTACCCCACTTATTAACTGCCAGACGTTTTTCGGGGGAAGACAGCACTTCCTTGGTTGGTGTAGGACCAAAGACGCCGGCAACAATCACGTAGTCTGCGGATATGGGTACACGGTCTATTACGGCTATTCCAGGCGCGCCTGGCTCTATGGTGAGTACACATCCGCCAAGCATTAATGGACCCACCGTGCCTAAGCCTGTTTTACATTTGACTTCTGCAACATGCGCAATTCTGCCGATCTGATTGTAAGTTAGGCTTAAGCCTAAACCCTTTGAAAGCGCTAAAGCTGTGGTTAATGCACCCGCAGCGCTTGAACCAAAGCCAGCACCTATGGGAATCTCGACATTATGTTTAACTAAAACCTCGTATGTTTCGTCAGCCTTTTCAAGCAGCATTTGTACAACAGTTTTTGTTGTTTCAGCCTCGGAAAATTTTCCATTAATAGAAACTCTTACCGAATTCTTCTCTGCCCTTGCCACACTCACTTCTGTTAGAACTCCTTTCTCAATTCCGAAGCCTCCACCTCTGGCACCCACATGCTGTAGATTAGTTATAGGCTTTCCATCAGCTTTTCTATCGCATATCTCGAAAAAACTTGAAATTCCTGCTGGCGAGAACGCGCTGGAATTCCTGCTCACAATCACTCTTTCCTAGACTCGGTTTCTTGCGGAATTTTCAAGGAAGGAAATGCTTTGTAACATGCCTTTATGATTGGGGGACCTATAAGGAGTATAAAGGGAATTTCTGTGGCAAATGTCCAGACAAATATTATCGGGATAAACGAAGATTGTATGGGGGCTTTGAAATAACCTGTGGAAGAGAAGAAAACTTGACTGTAAGCCCACACTACTGTTGCGATGATCGCGCTTCCTACTCCTGCCCCTATTACAGATCCAACGGCATAATTCCGCCATTCTCTCCAGAACTTGGCTACAATCATAATTATGGGTATGCTGACCACAACTGTTAAAACAAACAGAATAATAGAGTCTAACTGCGATAGTCCAGTAAAACTTGTAGATTCTGTCGGCAACAAAATAGTTGGTAACAATAGGCCAACAGCGATGACTATACTTCCAATAACCGCGCTTGTGATCAATTTTTTCCAGTCAAGATTTGTACGGGAGACATAGCCTATTAAGAAAAACGCGACAAAATTTGCGGTCACACCAGCTGAGAGACTCAGTAGCGGGTCTCCATGGAATAACATGTCTCTAATGAATATGCCGATGGCTGCTCCTATTCCCCCAGTCCAAGGCCCAAATAACACAGCAAAAATGGCAGGTATGACGGCTGCGGGCCAAAATGCAACTCCGCCTACTGTAACGCCTAAATCTGTTAAACGTCCTACTACAGCGTAGAGTGCTGCACAAACCGCTATCATTGCAACATCCAATGACTTCATTTCTGGCTCCTTCCACATTCTGCAGGAGAATGTCAATGTAGATTTTCAGAATAAGAGCCTTCCGTATAAATTGTTTAAACATGCTTAAACTTCATGATAATGCGTCGTTGTACACGTGTACAGTTATGTGTAGCTTTGTTCTACGCACAAACCATCATATCTAAACATAGACTGATTCTGCTGCACGGAGAGAAAAAAATGAAACTGTTAAAGAATAAGAAAGCTTTGAGCACAGTAGTGACTACACTGATAATTCTAGTAGTTTCAGTATTGCTAGCAACCGTTGTCACTTTCTACGCCATAAACGTGACAACCACAAGAGTTCAAGAGGAATCATTGTTCCTAACAAAGCCGCATGTATGGTATAGTACCACTGATAGCAGAGCAGAAGGAGCCTTAGTTATAATTAACACTGGCGGACGCGACGTTGTCATAGACAAAATCACAGCTAGAGGACAAGAAAAAGACTGGACCGATGTCTACTACAATGTAACATCTGGCAGCATCTCAGCGGATTTGGAGTACAGTTCAACACTAGCTGACGATGGCATAATTGTGATAGGTGGGCAGAATTATACATTCCACCAAGGCGTTGCAGGTAAAGATATTACGTTGAAGTCTGGTCAAACGATGATAGTCTACATAGATCAGCCAGATAGCATAGCATTGAATGATGTTGGAACGACTGTTGGCATAACAGTGTTTTCAGCCAACGCACAGTACTACAAAGAGGCAAACGTCCAAGCTTCTGAGTAAAGGGGGCTAAAACGAAGATGAAACTGTTAAAGAATAAGAAAGCTTTGAGCACAGTAGTGACTACACTGATAATTCTGGTTGTTTCAGTGTTGCTGGCGACTGTTGTAACATTCTATGCTATAAACGTGACGACAACCCGAGTTCAAGAGGAAGGATTATTCCTCACAAAGCCACACGTATGGTGCAACCCCATTGACGAATGGGCTGAAGCAGCAATAGTTATAGTTAACACTGGCGGACGCGACGTTGTCATAGACAAAATCACAGTCAGAGGACAGACATCTGATTGGAGCAATGTCTTCTATTGGAAAACCAAAACTGAGACAATTTCAGCGGACTTAAATGTCACGACAAGTGACTTACCCGAGACTGGCCCCTCAGTTGACCTGAGTTCGGTGTTCACGTACACAAGCGAAAATTTCACGCGAGGTAGTGACGACTTAACTTTGATGTCTGGCTGGACTGTTGTCCTTTACATTAGAAAGCCTGATAGCATTGCTGTAAACGACATAGGCACAACCGTTGGCATAACAGTGTTTTCAGCCAACGCGCAGTATTACAAGGAAACAAACGTCGAATCTAGTTAAAAAAGCTAAATTCCCTTTTTCTTTTTCCTATTTTATTTTTAATTTGAGTTATAATAGAATTTTAAATTATGGATTCTGCGTACTTATGTGTAGTTTTGTTCTACGCACACTATCTTATCTTACTACACCGTCGAAAAGTTCTGATTAGAATGCAAGAGAGGAGGCTGTCAAAGCTTTGTTCAAAAAGAATTCGAGGAAATTTCTACTGTCTAAAAGAGCCTTGGCCATACCAGTGACCTATTTAATACTCTTTGTTTCACTTGTAGCAGTAATTTCAGCCACCTACAGCTTTGCCATTGTAAAGATCAGTGCTAGAGGAGCGCTGCTTAAGGTTTCTGTGGCTAAGCAAAACATGCAAATTTTGGATGATGCTGTACATTCAGTTTTGTGGAGTTTTGGGGCATCAGACGTTGTTTATATCGATGATGCCGGAGGAGTCTTCCAAACAGAACCTACAACGAAGAAACTTGCCATAAACTTTACAGATGGACAGTCTTTTTCTGACTTAGTGTTCAACAGTTCGGTTGGAAAAGCATTCTATGAACTTGAGCCTTCAGAATTTAATGATAACGGCTTATTTGTTAGAGGCGATCAAAGGGCAATAATAAATCAAAGCGCATCTAGTATGGCACAGCTTTATTTTGGCACAGGTAATGATGCAAAGGAACTAATACTTTGTTATCGTCCGTCTGCAACTGCGGCATTCATTGGCACAAGCAATGGAAAGCCGTTAAATCTTATACGCATCTATATCATAAACCTTAATTCTTCGGAAAACTTGATGCTGAGGGAAAAGTTTTACCTGAAAATAACAGCTATAAATGTTACAACTGTCACGCGGCAATACAATTTTAATGTTTCAGTTTCCTCTCTTGCATTGAAAGCTATTTTCGATGGAACCGTCAGCACTGTCTGGCTTCCAGTTTCAAGCAGCGTGGAAGGGGCAATCGTGAATCTGGAGATAGTTGTTTGCAATGTTAAAATTCAGAGGGTAGTGGTGTAACAGTTGCCATCCATAACGCCTAGTTATCTATATACGTTCGCCGCTTTAATAGCTGTCAGCAGTCTTCTAGTCTTCTCTTTCATGGCTTATGCTGACACTCTACGTGTTTCATCAGAGGTCAAGCAGTTGAAGAATTTGATGAATTATGTGGCAGCTAAGAACACTGATTTGTTGACACTGGCATTGACCACAAACGCCACAACCGAAGCTTACCTTCAAATGCCCGCGGCGATAGGCAACAAGCAGTATTGGCTCCAACTCCACAGCGATTCCAAAAAGGCATGGTTGGAAGGAGGTTTGGGAAACATGCCAGTGGAAGAAACAGAACTGCGTATTTATCTTCCAAAAGAAGCCTCAGCAACAGGCTACTACATCGGAGGTTACGGAGCAGCCTGCTTAAAATGCTACGTGAATGCTGGGGTTCTTCAGATTCAGCTTACAAGCTCAAGTGAGAGTGACTAAAATGAAGTTTGGTTTAAAATCACGTAAGGACGAATTAAAAAGAGAAGAAAATCTTGAACAGATGATGAAAGGAGAAGGGGAAATAGTCGAGTTTTTAGATGTCAAAAAATGGAGCGTTCCTGAGGGCTATGTGGAAATTGAATATTACCCTCTTAAGCCGCCTTTTTCTTATGCCGCCATCATTCAGAACGAGGAAACCTTAGAGCATCTTTATGTCCTTGACGAACTTCCATTAACCAGAGAAGAACGGGATGGTTATTTTAGGCTGAGAAACATTCTTGAATATGAACTTCAAGCTCCAGAAGGCGAAGAAACTCTTGCTGAATCTTTCAGGAGACAAATGCCAATAATAGTTTCCAATCACCAGAAAATGTTTATTGGAGTATCTCCTGTTGGGATGCGCAAAGTTCTTTATTATTTGGAAAGAGACATTGTTGGCTATGGAAAGATAGACCCGTTAATGTATGATGACTATGTTGAAGACATCGGATGCGGTGGAGTTAATAAACCAATATTTTTGTGGCATAGAAAATACGAGAACATAAAGACTAACATAGTTTTCCGAGACGAGCAGGAACTAGACGACTTCATAATGCGCATAGTCCACAAAGCCGGAAAGCATGTAAGCATAGCTTTCCCAATAGTCGACGTTACCTTGCCCGAAAAACATCGTTTAGCCGTCTCTTTTGGAAAGGAGACAACACCTTCCGGAACAGCATTTACGGCGAGAAAGTTCCGCAAAGACCCATTCACAATAATTGACTTGATTGAAAATGAAACAATAAATGAAAGTATTGCTGCTTATCTGTGGCTTTTAATGGAGAACAAAATGTCAGTGATGATCATAGGAGCGACAGGTGCAGGAAAAACAACAGCCTTGAACGCAATTGCCTGTCTCATACAGCCAAACCACAAAATCATTTCAGTTGAAGAAGTTGCTGAAATAAACCTGCCACATGAAAACTGGACTTCTACAATTGCACGTTCAGGCTTTGGAATTGAAGGTGAAGGAGAGATTACTCTCTACGACCTAATTAAATCGGCTGTAAGGCATCGCCCAGACCTCATAATCGTAGGCGAAATCCGCGGCGAAGAAGCCTACGTGCTGTTTCAAGCACTTGCAACTGGACACGGCGGCCTATGTACGTTACACGCTGAAGATGTTGACACATCCATTCAAAGGCTCACGCAGCCGCCTATGAATATTCCAGCGTCGATAATTCCACTAATGAACTGTGTAATAAATGTAAAACATGTTAGAACACCTGTTTTCCTAGAATCTGGAAGAAGCCTTTCGAGCAGAAAGTTCATAAGCATTTCAGAGATAAAAGATGCAAACACCTTCCAACAAGTTTTCAGTTGGAACCCTTCCACAGACAGTTTTCAAGAAAACCTAGGCGAAAGTTATCTTTTAAGAAAAACGGCGGCAAGCCTTGACATTTCAGTTGAAAAACTCGTAGATGAGCTGGAATATCGTAAACGGGTGCTCATGCACATGGTTGAGTACAACGTCCGTGACTATAAGAGCGTGAATAAAGTCCTGAGCAAATACTACAACAATCCACAGCTTTTCCAGAAAGAATTTTTAGAAAAACCCAAATGGTGAAAACCTTGCAGATGCAAATTAAGAAACCAAAAATATTTGGATGGCTGGTAAACCTTTACACCAAAGAAGATACAGGCGAAATTAACCATGAATTACCCTTTGCTGCGTTGCTTTTCACGTTGTTAGCTGCAAGCGGAGTGACAATTTATGAAAGCTGGAAAAAACTATGCTCTATAGACCTGCTGCCGACATCCAAAAAAGAGGCTCGTGAAATTGTTAGACAAGTGGAGGTTTTGGGATATGACCCTTTAACCGTCATGTATAAGCGAGCTGAAAAAACAAAATCCAAAAATTATCGAGAATTTCTCTTGGGCTACGTCTCCACAGTTAGAAGTGGCGGAAACGTTGTAAACTATCTTAAAAGCAAGCTACGCTCAATTTTTGAGGTTCAAAGTGCTGCTGCAATCCGTTCGATTGAAAGGCTCAGTACGCTTGTTGAAGCATATGCAGTAATGCTAATTGTAACCTTGTGCTCATACATACTCTTCATAGTATTCGCAACTACTTCAGTCTTTGAACCCATGAAAATGAGTGGAACACCTGGCATGGACCCCACAATCATTTGCTTTCTAATATTCTTTGTCACCCCGTTGATTTCGATAGTTTTCATGATTATCGCTCATGCCGAAAGAAAGAGTAATCTAATAGGAGTCAAACAGCCCTACTACGCGGCTATACTACCACTAATAATTGTTTCAAGCGCAATAGCAGCAATAGCTTATCTTCCGCCACTTCAATTCTTGAAAAGCGCGCAGACATTCCCACTTGTTGTTACAATATGCCTTCTAGCAATTTCAATTCCTCCAACAATAGTTTATATGAAAATAGCTAAAGCAAACTACGAAGCAGAAACTTCCATGCCCAACTTCCTCAGAGACGTGACAGAAGCTAGAAAAATTGGGCTTTCACCGGAAAAAAGCATAATTCATGCCACAAAACGCACGGGATACGGCAAATTTTCTGAAACATTAAATCTCATCAGAAGCCAAATGGAATGGGGCGTCTCCCTTAGAAAAATTTTCGTAAACATCAAACATAAAATTCAGACATGGCCCGTGCTTGTCAATTTTCTGATACTTGTTGAAACCATCAAAATTGGTGGCGGTTCAGCTGCTGCTTTAGAAATATTGACGGACTACAGCGAAAAGCAGAAAGACATTGAGGCAAACAAGAAGTCGCTTTTACGGCCTTATGTGATTTTGGCTTTCGTATGGAGCGTTCTCATAGCCTTAACAACAACAATGGTTGCCATGACGGTTTATGCATTAACACAAATATCGCTACCAGGGTCAGCAGCCATGCCGCTTGAAGCAATGCAAAACCAAATAAACCTCTTCTCCACAGGCATAATATTGCAATGTTGGCTTTCCGGATTCTTCGTAGGCAAAGTAAACGAGGGCACATTTGCTGCTGGCTTTAAATATTCAGCAATGCTTGTGATTACAGCCTATGTTTCGCTTGTTCTTTCACAAAACTTCCTAGGTGGCATGTACGGCGTTATCCCCTCATAATTAAACAACACAAAGGAAGTGGAGATTACACAAAATGCCCGCGATATCGGTTGATACTTTCTTTGCGTGTTCGTTAATGGTTCTTCTTGTGCTTTCAGCTATGGCTAGTACATCATGGCTTCTATATCCACACATAAATAATGCAGTTAACGATAATATCGCTGAAAGGTATGGAGAAATCTCGAAATATTTACTTCTAAATGATGGAATGCCATCAAATTGGGGGCAAAACTGTCAAACAATCCCGGATACGTTTGGCTTAGCCAAGGCTGGTTCAAATAATGCATATGAGTTAGATATAGACAAAGTTTCGAGGCTGAACAGCGAAAATCTCTACGCTATGAGTTATGCACAAATATTCACCGCTCTTAAAATGCCTGATGTATCTTTTAAGATAGAGATAAAACCAATTTTTGAAGTTGTTATAAATTTAACCGGCACTTTCAAAGCAGCAAATGAGACCATCTATCAATTCGAAATTTCAACTGAAAAACACGGAGTTCCGATTCAAACAGAACTGAAATGTTATGTTATTGCAGAAAACTACCTAGAAACAAATCTTACTTATGCTTCTGATGGCAGAGCTTACGTCAACATAACACTTTCAAACGATGTTAAGGGACCAGCCCTTTTTGTTGCTTTCGCAAAGGCTGTTTGCAACTCCAAAATCGTGTCTTTTGGAGTTTACAATTTTGCACATAACTCAGGTGAACCCAAACCTAAGAGGACTTTTCTAAGACTTAGCCCACTGAACTATACCCTAACCGCATCCCCCATTTTCTCTGGAACAAACTTGTCAAAGGCTTATGCTCTAACCATCAACTACTATTCAAACTTGACGCAAACTGTAAGCGACAATCAGTCCGTCACATACAGCCTTCCGCATTTTCTAGACTCAAGTTCAACATTAATTGTTGTGACCGGATGGAACTCCACAACTTTCTTCACTGAATGGACTACGTATCCACAGATACCGCTTCAAACAGGCGCAAACTTTGCAGATTCAATAATTCTTTCCAACGTTTTCACCAATACGTACACTGTTATGATAAATTCAGTCCTTTACGAATGCTCAGTTTGGCTTGGAGGTCCAAGAGAATGAAGAGCCAAAATAGGGGGCAAATCAGAATAATCGAAGCCTTTCTGGCAGCGCTGATAATTTTTTCGTCCTTTGCTGTTTCTTCCAACTTGAGTGTAAGGCAAAACGTAAAGAAAAGCGAAGATTTGGCTTCCATCGGGTTGCAGACACTTGTGAAGTTGGATTCTGACGGGAGCTTAGGCAAGTACATAGATTGTGGAAACTGGACTGCACTGCGGGATGCTCTCAGTATTGTCTTGCCAGCTGGCATATGTTTCAATCTAACCGTTTACAATGATCAGATGCATCAAGTTAATACCGCTGTTATCTCTAATGGAGGCTTCGGCAGTCAACAAATAGCCTTCGTACAGTATATTTGTGCAAGTCAGAGCATGGTTTTTCGCTGCTATATAATTCATTTGCATTTGGCGGTGGCTACATGAAAAAGCGTCAAAGAAAGTTTAGGGCAAAGAGTTCTGGACAGCTTCTCATAGTTGCCGCTCTAGCCATAGCCATACTGATTTCTTCAACAACAATATACGTTTATGAACTTAGCAAGGAAGCAAACAGCGAAGATGTTTCGTCAATCAGCAATTTTGTTTTAGCCCTAAAGCAGAGCACAAGAAACGCTATGATAAGTTCGCTTGCAAATGTTTCGAACGGCGGCGAAAAGAACGTTTTGGCAGCGAATTTGAATAGGCTTTCTCAAGTTTTTAGGAGCATAAATAATTTGGGATTTTGTCAACTAGCCTTTACTCCGCTCAGTGATTCAAATTATGATTCAGGCACATGGCTTTCATGGAACATAAGCGACATGGGAGTTTCAAGCGCCTATGCAAATTTCACGTTAGAAGTTTATGGTATGGCAATGAATGTAACATTGAATTATGCTGTCAACGTAACATCAACTATTACAATTAATGGCTATTATACTAGGCTTAGTGGAGATGAAAAACTGGTGAATTTAACGTGTAATGTGTATAACGAAGGAAAACCTGCTTTAGCTAAAAACATGACCTTTTTTTATGAGGGGCTTGGAAGCTGGGTGCCCGTTGATCCATCAAATGACCTTTCAATCATGGATTACGGCAATGGTACGTATCACATATCCTTTACCGTTTCAACTTCCTCGAACGTCTTGCAGGTTTCAGCGCGCATTTATGACGTGCGAGACATATTCATCCAAGCAAATACAACATGCTATGAAACCTAAGGGCATTGCAACTAATTTTCGAGCCACTTAAATACGCATTGATATTATTTCTAAACAAACGTGACTGAGGCTTTAGAATGGCTGAAAAGCATGAGTGGCGCCAAATTTTTACACTTCTAAAATTAGCTGAGATGGGAGCTCATCGTAGAATAGCCAAGATTTCCACGGAATATCTAGCTCAAAAGCTGGAGGCTTCCCAGCAGACGGCTTCTCGCTATCTGATTGAATTGGATAAGAATGGATGGGTTAAACGAACTATCACGCCTGAAGGCTGCCTCATAAAAATTACAGATGCTGGCACCAAAGAGCTGAAAAAGCTCTATTCAAATCTGCGTTTTTTGATGGAAGCAGCGTATCCGCCATCGATAACTCTGGAAGGCATAGTCTTCACAGGGCTAGGTGAGGGAGCCTACTACATATCAAAAGAACGCTATAGAAAACAGTTTATAGAGAAATTAGGCTTTGAACCTTACCCTGGCACGCTTAATCTAAAACTTACAACCGATTATGACGTTAAGACCCGTTCGGAACTTGAAACTTACCCGGCAATCGAGATTGAAGGCTTTAGAAATGAAGACCGCACCTTTGGATCGGTGAAATGCTATCCCGTAACAATAGAGAACAGGGTGAAGGGTGCCTTGATTTTAGCTTTAAGAAGCCACTATGACGCTTCAGTGTTGGAGATCATTGCACCAGTTTTCCTTCGAAAACAGCTTAAACTGAAAGATGGGCACAAAGTGAAGGTGGAGGTGTTAACACTTCCATAAAATTTTAACCTTTACTTGGAAAAGAGTAGCGATACTCATAAGTGGGTGTTACACTGCGTCTGCGTGTTGCTCCAAGCACATAACCTATCAATAATCCAACAGCCAAACCGCCAAGATGAGCAAAAACATTCACGTCTGGACCTAAGTTAATCATGAATAGGAAGAAGGCGTATAACAACGCGCTTATTATTGACTGTCCAATTGCACGCCTAACGTAGATAATACATGCACCGAAAATTCCGAAAATAGCCCCGGAAGCTCCAGCGGAAATCATGTCAACGCCGAAAAGGAGCGTCAACAAGTTTCCAGTCAACCCGCTTAGGAAGTAGATGAGAAGGTATTCTTTGAGGGAAAACAATTCTTCCGCTCTAAGCCCAAAAATCAACAGAAAAAACATGTTACCCAATAAGTGTATGATGCTGACATGGACAAACATGGCTGTAAAAAGTTGCCAATACGCGCCGTTTAAGACGAATAAGTTGTATTGCCCATATTGTTGAATAACATAATAGTCCATTTCTACAATGTTCCCACTAAGTATAGAAGTATAAACGTAAAAAATTATATTTAATGCGATGATTATGTAGGTTGGCATATATTTTTTAGAACTCTTAGACACGGCGTTCATCTTTCGAAGTTTTCAATGATTTTCTGTTTAATCTTTGAGGAACTGTCCAGCTCGTCCTCTCTAAACTTGCCAATTTTCATGATCTTTACTTTTAATCCCTTCAGTTTTATGCAATTCTTCACAGTTTTTTCCATGCCGTTTTGGTCGTATCCGAAAACAATTACGTCTGGCTTTATCTTTTCAATAACTTTTCCAATGTCAAATTCTTCATATCCAAGAATGGCTTCGTCAACAACCTTTAAAGATTCAACAAGGGCTCGTCTCTGATTTTCGGGCATAATGGGTTTCTTACCCTTCCTCTTTTCCACGGTGCTGTCTCTGGCTACGATGACGATAAGTTCAGCGTTCCGTCCACCAGCCTTTTTCGCTTCTTCTAAAAACTTTACATGTCCAAGATGCAGCAAGTCAAATACACCTGAAGCCAAAACTATCCTTCGCTTTTTACTTTCCTTTTCACGGACCATTCAAATTTCACGGCTCCCAACAGTTTTAACGCGTCAAGTAAGCCTTCGCAATAGGCAACAGAAGCTAAACTTACCTCAAATTTCTTTTTATCCCTATAATATTTAGCGTCCTCTAAATAGGCTTTGGCAAATTCCAACACCTTCTTAACGCCTAGCACATCAATATTTGTGCGAGTTTCAGCAATCTCTATCTCACAAAAAACATGTTCAGCAGAAGCTATGTACTTTGAAACAAGCTCCTCCAAACTCATTTAACATCTTTCCTCAACTTTTCTGGACCGCCAGCCAAGAATATGAGGGCTTCGGCTTCCATAAAATGAAGTTTGCCTGGAAAAACGATGCTGTATGGCGGTTCTCCAAAATCATAGTCCAACAATTTTTTTACGGAATCGGCTTTCACTGTGGGGCTGTTGCTTCCAGCCCTTGCTATTCCAACTGCTAGCGAGTCTACGGTGACTACTCCCTTTTTCTTTTTCTCTTCGATCTTCAAAAGCAAATCTAAGCCTTCACGAATGCTTAGGTAACGCTTCTCTTCTGCCTTAATGTCCAAAAGGCAAAGAGTGTGGAGCCCAAGTTTTCTGTTCTGCGCTATAACATCGTATGGGGTTTCGGAGAAGGTTTCGTCTGGGAAAGGTATTGTTACGCTTTTTCCAAATTTGTAGTTGTGTAAACCAGACAAACCTATAACAGCCGAGAGTATAGAGGATCCGTGAACTATGCGCGTTTTTATTCCACGCTTTTCAGCCTCTATCCTTAATGCGACATGCGTTGTAGCTATTAACGGGTCGCCTGGAACAAGCAGAGCAGTCTTACCATTTTCAGCAGCCTTTAAAACAACTTCCCCATTTTCCTCCTCAAGCTCTCTTCTCAAAACAACTGTAAGCCTTTTTCCAGAAATCTGTTCAAAGCGTTTTATTGAAAAATTTGGCATAAAACTCGTGTAAAGCTCTATAAAGACGGTATCTGCAGTTTTAACCTCTTCCAAACCGTGTAAACTTATTCCCATCTCATCGTTTAAACCAAGTCCGACGAAAACAATTTTACCCAACATTTTCGCCTCACAATCAAAATTTAGGATTAAACTTAAAACTGTTGACCCTTATACTCAAACTGGAGAAAGAAGGAAGAAGCCATGAGTGAAGTTAAGAAGTGTCCTAAATGCAGTAGTGAGATGGACATAGGGTATCTTAGGGATGCGCCATATTGGAGAAAGGGAACTAGCATGTTGCAGATAGGTTTCGGCCCTAGAGTCTATGCATATAGATGTAAGAGCTGTGGTTACATAGAGCTTTACACAGAAAAAGAGGAAAAGAGGGTTAAGCCATAAGTGACCGCGAAGTTAAGAAATGCCATTCTTGTGGCGTGGAGTTGCAGTTTGCAGGAAAGGCTCCTTTCAGAATCGGTGGCACAAGTGGTGGATGGAAATTGCTTTTTGGTGAATGGACAGCTTGGAGAAGAAATGCTTCCTTTCAACATTTATATTTGTCCAAAGTGTGAAAGAATAGAGTTATTTGCAGATGAAGAAGCTAAGCGACGTTTATTGCACTAAAACAGTAAGAAAATTCTTTGAGGAAGAAGCCATGAGTGAAGTTAAGAAGTGTCCTAAATGTGAAGAGGTTATGATTAAGGGTTCAGAGCAAATACTGGATGACGCGTTCAGATGCACGCGAGGTGGAACTGAGGGCCCTGAGAGACTCGAAAAATACAGTTCCAGGATGTAACCCTACTGTTGTCAGAACTGCGGGTATATCGAATTCTACAAAGAAGGAAAGGATAAGCCATGAAAAAAGTTGAATTGAAACTGATTTCTGAACTTATGAAAAACTCTAGACAAAGCGATAGAGATTTAGCTAGGACTATTGGGGTTTCTCAACCTACGGTTACTAGAATTAGAAATAAACTTGAGAAAGAAGGATACATCCGAGAGTACACGACGATACCTGACTTCAGCAAACTTGGATACAAAATAATGGCGATAACTTTTGCTCTTTCCCGATTCCTTGAAAAAGAAGAAGCTGAAAGAGCAGGGAAAACTTTTGCAGATAGTGTAAAAGACAAGCAGTTTGAGTTTATCATGCTTGAGAGAGGAGACGGTTTAGGTTTTGACGGTGTTGTTATCTCATTGCATGAGGACTATGCTTCCTATCTTAAAGTCTTGGAATGGCTTAGGCAATTCGACTTCTTGGAAATGAAAAAAATCAATAGTTTTCTGATAAACTTGGAAGATAATGTGCGTTATAGGCCTTTGACTTTTTCCACATTAGCTAAACTCATTCGCTCGCAAGCGGAAAGGAAGGAATAGTCATGAATGAACATAGATTAAAAGAAAATCACTCGAGTGAAAGTGAACAAACCACTCGAGTATCTGTCAAACCAGAAGGAAACCGAAAGCTCTAAATATTTTCTCACTTGAGGTTCTTTTCCGAAAGAAACTTGGGCCCGTAGCTCAGTAAGGCTAGAGCACCGGACTCTTAAGTGAAAAGGTTCACGCAGATATCCGGGGGTCACGGGTTCAATTCCCGTCGGGCCCGCCATTAGACTCGAACCCATTAAGGTTCTAGTCCAACTGGATAAGAAAAACACGCCCTGAAAATCAGGGAAACCTTAGAGCGTTACTGTAGCTGCAAAATCGGTTGTCAGAAGCTCTCTCGTCTTGATGATTGGTGACAACCAGTTAGGGTATAAAACCGGTGAAGCCTAGAATGTCTTAGATATTAGTTCTCACTTTATGGCAGGCAGCCAAACTCGTGGCCCTGATGGCATGTGAGTTCAAACCTCACCCTCGCATCATCGTACACTAGCTAAAAGTTTATAGAAGCTATCAACTCCTGTTTTAGGCGAAATGACTATCCAAATTTCAGAATTGGCTAACAAAGACTTGCCAATTATCGCGAAATTGCTAAATGAGGAATACCGAAGGTCATATGAGTTCATTCCATTCAGCGAGGAAAGAATCTTGTCCGAAATCCAGAAACGAGGTCTCAAAGTTCTTATAGCAAGAGAAAACCGCAAAGTGCTAGGTGTAATCGGAACTCATACTCATGCTGAGGAGTACTTAGAAGAACATGTCTCGTGGCTTGCCGCTTACG